>ENA-OQER01001034-OQER01001034.1-human-gut-metagenome-genome-assembly--contig:-NODE-1034-length-14261-cov-2.110655_pt1 | contig 14261 bp, 20 predicted proteins | sample MGYA00242797_ERZ504639 | MGnify/ENA primary metagenome ERZ504639 (study PRJEB26092, sample SAMD00036306) | human gut metagenome | host: Homo sapiens | study: EMG produced TPA metagenomics assembly of...
TGAGGGAAATGAATCGAAAATGAAAACGCTCGTAAAACGATTGACGCCGGAATAATGGTTCTGCAAACGATGTCAATGCGGATAAAGTTAGGACTGTTGGTTATGTGAGCCAGCAGCCCCCATAAGGGGACGATCGATAGAAGAACGCCGCGAAGCTCCATCGTGGGATGCGAGCGGCGACCTTTCCCGAAGGAAAGAAGGATTCAATTATGAAGAGCGTGCGCAACGCACTCAACCGCCGCGCCAAGGGCGAAAAGGCTTCACCCTCGTCGAGCTGCTCGTGGTGGTCATCATCATCGGCATCCTCGCCGCCATCTCCGTGCCGATCTACCTGAACCAGCGCAAGTCGGCCTGGAACTCCCAGACCGAGTCCGACGTCAAGAACGCCAGCCTTGTGGTTGAAACTGCGTCCACTGCCAACAATGGCAAGCTTCCGTCTGAGATTAATGGTGCAACGGCCACGTGCAGTAAGAGCCAGAATACGGGCTGCACGCTTGGAGGCAATACGATTACCGTAACTGAGGGTGTTACCCTGAAGATTACCGGTAAAGCAGATAACTCCTACACTATCGAGGGCGAGAACGAGAACTCTGGTACAGCGATTTTCCTGTATGACTCGGCCAACGGTGTCGTCTCTAAGACTGGTACTAAATAATAAAAGGCATAGCGAATAATTCGCGTGGGACTAAAGGTATCGGAGCGTATGAGGTATCGCTCCGATACCTTGTTCCGTATCCATATTCGTTCCATTGTTCGTCAATCATTCCATGGGGGAGTAATGGCCAGGGAACAGGCGCAAGTGGCATTTCAAAACGGCACCAAGAAGTGGCGTTACAAGGGTGTTTCCGCTGACGGCCGCACCAAGCAGAAGGGCGTTATCGAAGCGCAGACGCGAGATCAGGCCATCGATCGCGTGAATAAACTCGGTCTGATTCCAACGGAACTTGTTGACGTGAACGCAGGCACCGGTCTCAATACCAATATTGAAATCAAAGCGTTCGAAAAATATCCAAGCAAAAAAGACTTCGCGGTTATGTCACGTCAGCTTGCCACCATGGTGGCGGCAGGCGTCTCCCTGATTCGCGCACTGAATATCGTTACTGAACAAATCGGAAATGTGAAACTGCGCAATGCGGTACGTGACTGCATGCAGCAGGTTGAGGCGGGATCATCGTTTTCCGAAGCAATGGACAATAATCCCGACCATCTGTTCCCGCCCATTATGACCAACATGGTGCGGGCCGGCGAAACCGGCGGCTTCCTTGACAAATCCCTGATTACCGTGGCCGACAGCTTTGAAGCGGACGTGCGTTTGCAAGGTCAGATCAAAGGCGCACTGGCTTACCCGGTGGTGGTGCTCGGCATTGCTGTGCTGCTGGTGGGCGTGATGCTGCTGACCATCGTGCCATGTTCGACAGCATGTATGCGTCGATGGGCGCGGAACTGCCATGGGTCACGCAGATCATGGTTGATATGGCAAGGCCGCACCGGTTGGCATTCCCGTGATCATTGTGTGCGCGGTGGCGTTCGTCATGTTTTGGAAGCGCAATCGCAACAAAGACATCATTCGTACCTGGTGGGATCCGTTCACGTTGAAGGCGCCCGTGTTCGGCAAACTGACCACCAATGTGGCATTGGCGCGATTCTGCAACAATTTCGCATCCATGCTCGCTTCGGGCGTGCCCATTCTGCAGGCTCTTGACATTGTCGGATCCACATCCGGCAATTATGTAATCGACGAAGCATCCAAACGAGTGTCTCGACTCGTGGAACGCGGCTATAGGCTGGCGGACAGTATGGGTACCGAAAAAGTGTTCCCGAACATGATGGTTCAGATGGTGGCGATCGGTGAGGATTCCGGCGCCATCGACCAGATGCTCGCCAGCGCGGGCAAAGCGTATGACGAAGAAGCGCAATCCATCGCCAAACAGCTCACTTCGTTGCTGGAACCGTTGATGATTCTGGTGCTCGGTAGCGTGGTCGGCTTCATGGTGGTGGCATTGTACATGCCGATGTTCTCCATGTTCGACGCCATCAACGGGCAAGCGTAAGCGAAAGCGGGAAGGTTGAACATGAAGAACGGATTGTGGGCCGGACTCAACCGCAGGTATCGTGCCAGATTATGCCAACGCATGGGGGAGCGGGGCGCGGCCATGATGCTCGCGGTACTGTTCGTAATGGTGGTGCTCACCACGTCGGCACTGGTAATGACCATACTGCTTTCGCAAGCATTGCCGTACAGGAATAATAAGGAGAACGCGCAAGTCGGGTATGCCGCCGAATCTGGACTCGAAGTGGCATTGAGTTTCCTGCGCGAAGCGGAAGCAAGCAAGGACTATAAGAAACTGCTACCGTCGACCGCATCAAACACTGGCAATGCCAGCTTGGATGAGACCTTCACTACAGCATCGGACGGTCGGTGCTGCTCAACAATGCGGAAGTCAGCAACGACGTGTCGGCAACGGGCGTGAGCTCGTTCACTCCAGACGATATCTCGTACCGAGTGCAAATCGGATATTATGACGACGATCCAACTCATCGCCGGCCAAACGACTCACATCCGAAAGCGAGCTGAAGAACGCGAAATATGCGTGGGTGCGTTCCTACGGGTATATCAACAGGTATCCGAATGGGCGAAGCGCGGGTACGGAAACCAGCGCGCGCCGAGCCATGAGCGCCATCTACCAATCGAGACAGCGAGCGGTGATGACAGCTACGTGATCTCCACCAAGGGTGGACGTCTCGGTATGGGCTTCTACGCGGCAGCGCCAAACAACGAGCGCCGTACCAACAGCCGACCTGGAAGGAAATCGCCTCATATGATGTCGATGAGAACGGTGATCCGACCGGCATGGTGAACTATGTCAACAAGCCTGGCTCCAAGAATGCGGCCGACGCTATGAGCAATACCATCACTATGAATCCGGCAAACCAAACTTGCATGCTTGCCACCACCAAGCCTGTAGACAAGGTCGAAACGCTTGACGCCATGCTTGACCCGAACGGCAAGCCGGTGGAAGGATCGGCGTTGGTGATTCTTATGCAGGCACATAAGAAAGACTCCAGCAGCGACGACCTGTATTACACGGAACAGTGCAAAGCCAACGGCGCCTACAAAGACCTGAACACATGGGTGTATTGGAAGGATGATTCCATTCGCCCTGCATCCAATCTGACATTGTGCGTTACCGGAGCTGACATTACGCATGTTGGCGGAGCACTGCAGGAGCCGCCACATTGCAGAAATGCGGCGAGTCGTACGGCCCCAACTACCAAAACGACTATTACACCGATCCTGACAAGAAAGCGCAGCAAGACGAAAAGAACAATCCGTCAAGCCTGCTCAACAAATACCAGAAGTGGGCGTTCTATAACGGTTTCATCAATGCGGGCTACTACAACGAGCTAGATAGCGTGCGCGATGAGGCGAACAAGTATGATGCGTCTCTACCGGAATCGCAAGGCTATGCCGTCGGCGGTGTGCAAATGCAGAAGAAGACCCGCTTCCAAGTGCTGGAAGTTTCCAACAAGGCGAATGTGGGCGTCACTATTCAATATCTGAGCGGCGGTCACTGGCGTCCAACGTCGATGATGCTGCCGATTTGACTCCGCATTTCCTGATGGTGTCGAAGTGGGATTATTCGCTCACCGACGTGAAATCCTGGTTCGACGTGAACGGTGATTTCGAAGACGCCACCGCATCGTTCGGACAGGCGGGAGAAGCCGGCTATGCCACGAAGCAGATCGTCAATGAAACGTCCGGATTCTGCATTTCGTCATCGCAAGACGGATTCGACGCATACACGTCAACCTGCCGAGTGGGTGGCGGTGATTTCAACCCATACTGCTACCACAACACCATCAATGGCAATCCGGCGCAATCATCTTCCGATCTGCATCAGATCGACTACTGCGGGGTGTCCGATTCCACCAAGCGTAAAACCGATCAGCCGAATATGTTGAAGACACGTCGAGTGACGGCAGTGGCGTGAACACGCAGATTTGGACGATGGTGAACGGGTCGAAGCGTTGCTATGGGTTCGGCGGTTCGGGCAAATTCCAACTTATGGAATGCTCGCTGCGCCAACATTCACCCGATACAACGAAAAAGCGTCTGACGAGCACAGTAAAGGTACGTTCCAACTCAACGGTCAATGCCTGACGGAAGTGTATCCGGGAGACAAAATCGACGGCAATCCCTCATACTCCGGACGTATCGACGGGCATGCCGACGTGATTATGGCCAAATGCGGATCGGCACGAGACTTTTTGAACCGAGAAATCAAATCGCAGGTGTGGAATGCTCGGTTAACCTCGGAACAGGCGGCTCAGGCGGCGGCGTGATTTATGGCGGTGGTAGTTCTACCACATTGGAGCCATCCTCCACCAAAGGCTACGTGACATCCAAAGAACTGAACCCGTCCACTATCGCATGGTGAGCGCTGCGCGAGATGGATGTGAACATGAGCATTGTGAATGATACGCCAACTGTGGTGCTGCTACTCGTGGCATCGCTGGTAATCGGCTGCATTTTCGGATCGTTTCTGAACGTGGTGATTTGGCGCGTGCCCAACCACATCAGCTTGGTAAATCCGAAACGCAGTTTCTGCCCGAACTGCGAAGCCCCGATCGCATGGTATGACAATATTCCCATCATTTCTTGGCTGGTGCTCGGCGCGAAATGCCGGCATTGCAAAGAACCGATCGCCGTACGCTACCCGATTGTGGAAGCGTTGGGCGGACTGTCGTTCCTCGCCGTCACCTTGGGGGCGCTATTCGGCGCGTATTCGCCATGGATATTGCCGGAACTCTACGTATTCGCAGCGGTTTCGATCGTGATCGCATACATTGATTTCGACCATCATCTGATCCTCAATGTTGTGCTATTGCCAACGCTGATTGCAACACTGGCACTGCTGGCTTTGGCATCACTCGGTACGAATGAGTGGAACAGGCTCGGTCGCGCTGTGATATGTGCGATAGTGCTCGGCGCGTTCTACCTATTGCTTTCCATCATATGGAAAGGTGGCATGGGCGATGGCGATATCAAACTTGCGTTCATACTTGGCTTGATTACGGGCTGGCTCGGATGGTCGCAATTCATCATCGGGGCGTTCGCAGCCTTCTTTATTGGAGGATTCTTAAGTCTTGTGCTGATTATCGGCAAAAAAGTCGATATGCATGGAGGCATACCGTTCGGACCGTCCATGCTGCTCGGCATATGGCTTGGCATATTCGTCGGGGCTCCGATCGCCACACTGTACTTGCAAGTGACGGGACTCGCCTGAACCAATCCCCAGCCAACCTGCAACACGTTATATATAAGGAGAGAGCATGAGATCAATAACGGCGCTGTCGATCGCGAACGACGCCATCCGTGCGGCGGTCATAGCAGACCCGTATTCGGATCTGCCCACCATCAAGCATTTCCAGGCGATCCCGTTGCCGAACGGAGCCGTAGTGGATGGCGAAGTGGTCGACCATGATGTGGTGGCCGGACTGCTGAACACACTGGTGAAGCGATTCAAATTCCCCCGCGAGGACACGGCTCTCGTCTACTCCAGCCGACGCATGGTGTTTCGCGAGGCGGACTTTCCCTACATGTCGCTGAACGATCTGAAATCCACCTTGCCTTTCCAAGCCAAAGGCATGATTCCGCTGCCTATTGAGGAATCCGAGCTCGACTTCGTGCCATTGAACGTCATCGACAGCGAACAAGGCAAACAGTTGCACGGCATACTCGTGGCGACATTGCGTAACGGACTGGAAAAAACCGCGCGCACAGCCGAAGACGCGGGATTGTGATCACATCGATCGATGCGGGCCCGTTCGCGCTTGCCAGACTGTTCGCCGACACCAACCAGCAGCAGACCGAAGCGGTGGTCAACATCAGCGGCAACGGCACCGACGTGATCGTGCTCGAAAACGGGCAGCCCGCCTACATGCGCGTCGTGCCATCCGGCGCGGATGACGTGACTGACGCCATCGCCAACGCGCTCAGTATCTCATTCGAAGACGCCGAACGCATCAAAAACCAGATCGGCCTGCAAAACGTGACCGGCGACGAACGACTCGAAAAAGCCGAGGAAGTCATCCGCGAAACCACGGCGCAGCTGATCGTCGGCATCCGCAATACGCTCAACCTGTACGACGTGGACCATGCGGGCGGCACCATCAGCGGCGTGGCGCTTACCGGAACCGGCGCACGACTGATCGGACTGCCGCCGGTATTGGCCAGTTCCATCAACAAAGTGGTGCGGATCGGCGACCCCTTCATCCGTTTCCGGCTTTCCAAAGAAGTGGAACGGCAGAACATCATGGCGCACGCGATCGATTTGGGCGCAGTGCTTGGACTGGTAATCGGAAAGAAGCCGAGGTGAACGGACGATGAGCAGAAAAAACAACGGAAGCATGAAGCAGATCGGCAGCTCCCACCGCGGTCGACGCGGCAAAATCAAGGATAATCCGAATCCTGAAACCAGTGATGGCGAGAAAACCTCGATTTTGTCGATGAATATTTCCGACATCGGCAAAGCGCTGCGTGCGAGCAGTTCGAAAACCTCCAAAAAGGCTGATCTGCCCGCCGAATGGAATGTGCGCGCCAACCTGCTGCCACGTTCCATCGTGACACTCAACCGTGATCGTGCCATCAAATACTTGCTGTCATACGTGCTTATCGTGGTGGTGGTTGCGGCCATTGCCATCAGCGCGGGCATGGCGGTGCGCGTGAGCTGGGCCGACCATCGCGTGGAGGAGGCACAGGCGAAAACCCTGTCGTTGCAGAAGGAAAAGGCGGAATTCAAAGACGTGGAAGACACGTTGAACTCGCTGTCCGATTCGCAAAGGTCACGTATCGCCGCGCTCTACGACGAAATGGATTGGATGAAGGTGGTGGATTCGCTCAATGGCGCGCTGCCAGCCGGAGGCCAGTACACGAACCTGTCGTTGAGCAGCTTCCAGATTGGCGGGTCTGACGCTTCTTCGCATAGCGCTACATCTTCAGTATGGTCTGGGAATGGTGTGATTTCCGTTGATTTTACCGTTCTTTCTCCAGATTTCATATCTGCAAAAGATTTTATCGGTAATTTTGCTGCAATTCCTACCTATAAAACAGGCTATGTGAGTTCCATTACCGAAAACAGCGATGAAAACGGCACCACCTATACATACACGGGAACGGTGTCGTTGAAGATGGATACCAATACCACGTCACGAAGCGACAACGCGGCCGGTGCTGACGAAGCCAACCGAGCATTGCAGCAGCAGCTACGCGACAGCCTGAACAAAGCCGCGGCAGGGGAGTCGACTGATACTACCGACAGCGCGACCGCAACTGACGAAACATCCAATGAATGATCGGGAGCAATCATGAACAAGCATAAAATCGCATGGATCGCATTGGCCGCAGGTATTGTCTTCGTCATCATGCTGACATGGCTGGTCGGCGTTTCCCCGCAAATCAGCCATATCAAATCATCCGACGCGCAAACTGCGCAAATCGATGAGAACAATAAGGAAACACGCGACGAAATCGAAACATTACGCATCGCCAGCGAAACGATCGGCCTGCAGAAAGACCGTTTGCGCCAGTTGCAGCGGCAGATTCCAGACGGCTATAACCAGCAGGAATTCATCAATTCGTTGGATGCGTCCGCTGCGGGAACCGGCGTCGCCATCAAATCGGTGAATTTCGATGATGCGGTCGACGCGACATTCCAGCTGAAATGCAAGGTACCATTCAAGCCGGTCAGCTGGTGCAGGTGTCGGTAAGTATCACCGCCACGGGAAGCTATGATGCCATGCGTAATTTCGTGGCATCCGTGCAGAACATCAACCGTATCGCCGTGCCGGAAAATGTGACCTACACACTTGACAGAAACGGTGACGAAACGAAAAATGCCGTGGTGATCGATTGCAAGATCTGGTCGCTATTGCTCGACAACGACACGGTTGAAGACGAGAACGCCACGAAACAGTAACGCGGGTGGTGTTCTGTCACCGCGTAAAGGTAGGCTTTGCGCTTGTAAAGACCCCAAACCGTTCAAACCAGAAGGTGCATTGTGCTGTATCCAAACTCGATGAAGTCGTATCCCTCGCCAAGCGTCGTGGCTTTGTTTTTCCCGCCGGTGAAATCTATGGTGGAACCCGTTCCGCGTGGGATTACGGTCCGCTCGGCGTTGCGCTGAAAGACAATATCAAGCGCGAATGGTGGCGTTCCATGGTCGTCACCCGTGGCGACGTGGTGGGCGTTGACACGTCCATTATTCTTCCGCCGGCCGTGTGGGTGGCTTCCGGTCACGTGTCCGTGTTCAACGATCCGCTGATCGAATGCCTCAACTGCCACAAGCGCCACCGCGCCGACAAGCTTGAGGAATCCTATGCCGAAAAGCATGGCGACAAGCTGCCGGAAAACGGCCTGAAAGACATTGTGTGCCCGGATTGCGGCACCCGTGGCAACTGGACCGAACCGCGCGACTTCAACATGATGCTGCGCACCCACCTCGGACCGGTCGAAGACGAGAACTCGCTGCACTACCTGCGTCCGGAAACCGCACAGGGCATTTTCGTGGACTTCAAGAACGTGATGACTTCTTCGCGTTCCAAGCCGCCGTTCGGCATCGCCAACATGGGCAAGTCCTTCCGTAACGAGATCACTCCGGGCAACTTCATCTTCCGCACCCGCGAGTTCGAGCAGATGGAAATGGAATTCTTCGTGGCTCCGGGCACCGATGAGGAATGGCACCAGTACTGGATCGACGCGCGTACAGTGGTACATCGACCTGGTGTGAAGCCGGAGAACCTGCGCCATTATGAGCATCCGAAGGAGAAGCTGGCCCACTATTCGAAGCGTACCGTCGACATCGAATACAAGTTCGGCTTCCAGGGTTCCGATTGGGGCGAGCTTGAAGCGTCGCCAACCGTACCGACTTCGATCTTTCCGCGCATGCCAAGCATTCCGGCGAGGATCTGAGCTACTTCAACCAGGCCACCGGCGAAAAATACGTGCCGTACGTCATCGAACCGGCCGCCGGCCTGACCCGTTCCCTCATGGCCTTCCTTGTTGACGCCTACGACGTTGACGAGGCCCCGAATACCAAGGGCGGCGTCGACAAGCGCACCGTGCTTCGCCTTGATCCGCGCCTGGCTCCGGTCAAGGCCGCTGTACTGCCGTTGAGCAAGAAGCCGGAATTGCAGACCGTGGCACACGATCTGGCCGCCGATTTGCGTCAGCATGACTGGATGATCGACTATGACGAGGCCGGTGCGATCGGTCGTCGCTATCGCCGTGAAGACGAAATCGGCACCCCGCTGTGCATCACCGTCGACTTCGACACGCTTGACGATCAGGCCGTCACCATTCGTGAACGTGATACCATGCAGCAGGAGCGCGTCGCACTCGACAAGGTGGCTGATTATGTGGCCGCACGTATTGGCGAGAAGCATGTACGTTACCCGCAGGTGCCGGTTGAGATGGGCGGCGAGGCTTGGCCTGAGTCCGTCAAGATCGCCGAAGCCGGTGGCTTGTATTAAAGCTGGATACTGGTTACCATAGCGTTCTTATGCCAGATAGCATTGTGACTGCTTACGAGGAATCCGACGTGCTCGACCCGCGTACCGACGCGGTGAGGCCGTCGGTTCCTCCGGTTATGAAGCCTGTTGATTTAGGGCCGGTACACGTTGAAACCCCGGTGGTGCTTTCGCCTATGGCGGGCGTTACCAACTGGCCGTTCCGCGTGATTTGCGAAAGCTACGGACCGGACGGTCTATACGTGGCCGAAATGATCACCGCGCGCGCGTTGGTCGCACGCAATCCCAAAGCGTTGCGGTTGTGCCATTTCGCGCCGAGCGAGAAAATCCGTTCGCTGCAACTGTACGGTGTGAACCCGGCGATCGTGGAACAGGCCGCGAAAATCGTCATCGACGAAAACATGGCCGACCATGTCGATCTGAACTTCGGATGCCCCGTGCCGAAAGTGACCCGACGCGGCGGCGGATCGGCTTTGCGTGGAAGACGGATCTGTTTCGCGAGATCATCCAGCGTGTGGTCAAGGTCTGCGATGCTGCCAACGTGCCGGTGACGGCTAAATCCGCGTCGGCATCGACCATGAGCATGAAACGTTCTTGGAAGCGGGCCATATCGCGCAGGAGGAAGGCTGCAAGGCGGTGACCTTGCACGCGCGTACCACCGCCGAATATTACGGCGGGCATTCCGACTGGAGCCGGATTGGCGAGCTGGTCGAAGCGCTTGACATTCCAGTGTTCGGCAACGGCGATATTTGGGGTGCGAACGATGCGCTTGCCATGGTTGCCGAAACCGGTTGCGCCGGCGTTGCGATTGGCCGCGGCTGCCAAGGCAGGCCATGGCTGTTCGCCGATATCAAGAATGCGTTCGCTGGCAGCGACAAGCGTGTTGACCCCACGTTAGGAGATGTGTGCCGTGTGGTTGAACGCCATGCGGAACTGTTGACCGAATTCTATGATGGCGATGAGCAGATGGCCGTGCATGATCTGCGTAAGCATATCGCGTGGTATCTCAAGGGATTCCCCGTTGGAGGCTCCACCCGTCGCGCGTTCATGGAATGTGAAAATCTTGAGGATGTCAGAGCCGAATAGGCAAGCTGGATCCCAACATCCGTTTTCCCGAGCGAGTGGTCGACAAGCCAAGGGGGCGCGTGCGCTTCGCAAAGAAAGTGCATCTGCCTTACGGATGGTTGGAATCACGGGAAACAACGCATGATGAACGTCAGGCGTTGTTTGGGGATGATCCTATGGACGCCAGCTATTGAATATATGACATGCTGATGTGGTTAAATCGTCGTGGGGGCACCGAAAGAGGGTAAATCGCAGGCGAAATGAACACGTTAGCAATAAAAAAGTGAAAAAACGCCGTTACACACGGCGAAAAGTGCGCGTACTGCAGCGTGTCTGCGATAAAGTTGTGCGTAAACGCGAGTGACAGGAGACTATGGTGAGCGAGATTGCCCAGACTGACAATTTCAACGACAAAACGAATATCAAGGTTGTCGGTGTTGGTGGAGCTGGCGGTAATGCGTCAATCGCATGATTGCCGAGGGTCTTCAAAGTGTTGAATTCATTGCGATCAATACTGACGCGAAGGACCTGATGCGTTCCGACGCCGATGTCAAGATCTCCTTGAACGATGCCACCAGCCGCGGGCTTGGCGCAGGTGCCGACCCGGAGAAGGGTGCCAAGCGCTCAGGATCATCAGTCCGATATCGAGGAATCGCTCAAGGGTGCCGATATGGTGTTCGTGACCTGCGGTGAGGGTGGTGGCACCGGTACCGGTGCAAGCCCGATCGTGCTCGCGCCGCGCATCAGCAGGGTGCCCTGACCATTGCGGTGGTTACCCGCCCGTTCAGCTTTGAAGGTCCCCAGCGTGCGGCTTCCGCAGCACTTGGCATTGAGAATCTGCGCAAGGAAGTCGATGCGCTGATCGTGATTCCGAACGATCGACTGCTTGAGCTTTCCGATCGCACCATCGGCATCGTCGATGCGTTCAAGACCGCCGACACCGCCTTGCTGGCCGGTGTGCAGGGCATCACCGACTGATTTCTTCGACTCGTACATTCACGTCGACTTCAACGATGTCAACGCTATTCTGCGTGGCGCGGGCACCGCACTGTTCGGCATCGGTTCCGCACGAGGCGAGGATCGCGCCACCCAGGCAGCTGAAATCGCCATCAGCTCGCCGCTGCTGGAAGAAAGCATCGAGGGTGCCCACGGCGCGCTGATCAATATCGCCGGCCGTCCGATCTGAAGTTGCAGGAAGCGGCCGCCGCCACCCAGCTGGTGGGCAAGGCCATCCATCCGGAAGCACAGATCATCTGGGGTCTTTCCCTCGACGACGCTTACGGCGACGAAGTGCGTGTCACCGTTATCGCCGCAGGCTTTGATGCCAACTCCAAGAAGGCGGCTCAGGCTGAAGCCCAGAAGCAGGCAGAGCCTGCGGAAAGCACGGTGCCGCTGTCGGCGTTGTCCGCAGCCCCGAGGGCAGCGGCGGTTCCGCAGCAGCCCCAGCCTCAGCTTATTCAGACTCCGGAAGCCCCGAAGGTGCAGCCGCTGTCCACTTATATTCCGTCCACTCCGGAACCCGTCGTTCCGTCATTCGACCAGACCACCGAGCATGAAGTGGTGTCTTCGAACGATGCCGGCGATTTGGATATTCCGGATTTCCTGCGCTAAAAGCAACGCGAAGACGCGAAAGGATCGTTCATGGCAGGTTTTATGAAAAGCGCGATGTCCTATTTGGGCATGACCGACGTTGCCGAAGGTGACGAGGATTTCAACGAGGAGGCTGAGAGCAGCGAAACCTCGTTCGATTCCGACCATTCCGTGACCCCGATGGCTTCGACTCCTGCCGCGACGTCCGCACCGCGCGAGCAGACCAAAGCCAACCCGTTCCAAGGCGGAAGGGTGAGCCGTATCACCACGATTCACCCGAAATCCTATGAGGACGCTCAGCTGGTCGGACGTGCCATTCGCGACGGCGTTCCGGTGGTGCTGAACCTGACCGGTGTGGCCGAGGCCGTGGCGTATCGCATTGTGGACTTTTCCGCGGGTGTGGTTTTTGGCGTGCGTGGCTCCATCGAACGTGTCACTCCGCGCGTGTTCCTGCTGAGCCCAGCTCAGGTGAATATCAAGGTTGAGGAACCGCAGGCGAATAACTCGTCGCACGATTTGTTCGCCGACTGATATAGACGAAAGCCGTTGCGAAAGCAGACTGCATGAAGCCTCCGTCACCCGTGATGGGGGCTTTGTTATGTTCTGTTGCTAAGGTGGTGCCCCATGATTTTGTCTTTGATCGGTAGCATCGTCCACTTTTTGGTGAATGCCTACATTCTGGTGCTGTTCATTCGCATGATTCTCGATTGGGTTGCTGTGTTGGCATCGGCATGGCGTCCACGGGGGTTGGTGTCGTCGTTGATCGACGCGGTTTACCAGTTGACGGAGCCCCCACTGCGCTGGCTACGCCAATATATCCGCCCTATTCCATTGGGTCCCATCTACTTCGATGTGGCATTCATCGTTCTTTATTTCATTCTCATTGCTATTGATTTCCTCATTTAATGTATGTCAAATGCCGATTTTTCGCAAAAAATCGGTGGTCCCGTGCTAGAGTCGAACAATGAAAGCAACAACAGCAAGGCATCAAGCCCAAAGCGAGGTGTAAGATTTATGGCTCTGTTGACGCCGAAAGATATCAGAGAGCATACCTTCCAGACCGTGAGGTTCAAGGAGGGGTATGACGTCGATGAAGTCGACGATTTTCTCGATCAGGTAACCGAGACGGTGGAGGCCCTTGGCAAGCAGGCGGTTGCCAGCGGCCAGGCTACTCAGTCCCTCGGCCCGGATGTTGCGGGGCTCAACTCCAAGATTTCCGAGCTCAGCGCCCAGGTTCAGTCCCTGCAGCAGGAGAACGCGACATTGAAGTCCGCCTCCGAGCAGGCAGCTGGCGCTGGTGATCAGGCAGCTCAGGCCGCACAGGTCGCAGCAGCCAAGCTCACCGAGCTGAGGAAAGCAACCGTGCTCTGTCGGCTCAGAACGAACAGCTCAAGGGTCAGGTGGATCGCCTGTCCGCGCAGGTCGACCAGCTCACCGCACAGGCGGCTGAAGCTGCAGGCCAGGCGGATCTGGCGAACAGCTGACCTCCATGCAGCATGAGCGCGACGCATTCCGTGCACAGACCGAAGACCTGTCCCGTCAGCTGGCTTCCGCACAGCAGCAGGTTGTGGTGGCCCAGCAGCAGGCGGCTGAGATCCAGCAGCTCAATGCAAGGCTTGAAGAGGCTCAGGAGCAGGTCGCCCAAGCTCAGCAGCTCACGCAGCAGCATGCGGCACAGTCCCAGCAGCAGGATGAGCGTGCCCAGCAGCAGGCCGCGCAGATTCAGCAGCTTGCACAGCAGCTGCAGGAATCGCAGCAGCGTGAAGCCCAGCTGCGCGAGCAGGTCGCCAAGTCGAACCGAGTACCGAAACCGGAAGCCTGCAGAAGATTGCAGGAGCCGCAGCCAGCGCCAACACGGAGCCGGAGCGTGCCACCGCCATGCTGACCCTGGCTATGCAGCTGCACGACCAGTACGTCGACAAGGGCAAAGCCAAGGCTAAGGAAATCACCGACGAGTCCCAGCGTAGGTACGATGAGCTCATCGGCAATGCCAACGATTACTCCAACCGCACTCGCACCGAAGCCGACAACTACTCCGAAGGCACCCGTTCCGAAGCCGATCAGTATTCGGCTGACAC
>ENA-OQER01001035-OQER01001035.1-human-gut-metagenome-genome-assembly--contig:-NODE-1035-length-14258-cov-2.410374_pt1 | contig 14258 bp, 18 predicted proteins | sample MGYA00242797_ERZ504639 | MGnify/ENA primary metagenome ERZ504639 (study PRJEB26092, sample SAMD00036306) | human gut metagenome | host: Homo sapiens | study: EMG produced TPA metagenomics assembly of...
CTTGCAGAGGAAGATGATTATGATCTTCTTGTGATGGGAAGAACCCAGGGAAAGGCTGCTATTGCTTTGTAAATGGTCTGCTTCAGGCACAGCTTGCCAAATACCAGAAAAATTATCCGTATATTGTTGTGGATAACGAAGCCGGAATGGAACATATCAGCAGAGGAATTCTTCCGAGCATGGAGACAGCGATCCTTGTAAGTGACTGTTCCAGAAGAGGTGTACAGGCAGTTGGCAGGATCGCAGAACTTATTAAGGAATGCGATATGAAGCCTTCCAGAGTAGGTCTTATTATCAACCGCGCGCCAAAAGCAGAACTGAATCCAGGAATCCTTGAGGAAATCCGGAATCAGGGTCTCGATCTGATCGGTGTGGTACCACAGGATGAGGCAGTTTATGAATATGACTGCGATGGTAAACCAACCGTTACTCTTCCTGAGGATAATCCGATGAGAAAAGCAGCTTTTGAAATTTTTGATAAATTAGGTTTATAATGGAATATAAACTTTTTTAAAAAAGAGAATAACCCATGGGTGGGGATGGTTCCTGCCTTGGGCTTATTATAAAAAGAAAAATAAAAATAGATGTGCTATTAAAGGAGGTCTATAATGAGTGAATTCAAATTAACTACAGTGGAGGAATTTGAAGCCGCTACAGCCCGTCTTCTTGAGACAGGTGCAAAGGTAGGAGCAGATGCATGGCAGATCCGTGCAAAGAACCAGACTCCGCACTGTAAATTCGGTGAGCAGGGTATCTGCTGCCGTATCTGTGCAATGGGACCGTGTCGTATTACACCGAAGGCTCCAAGAGGAGTCTGCGGATGTGATGCCCATGGTATCGTAGGAAGAAACTTCCTTAAATTTACAGCCGGTGGTGCAGCTACTCACTCCGATCATGGTCGTGAGATCTGCCATACACTGTACTGTGCAAAAGAGGGCGGAAATTATCAGGTAAAAGATCCTGAGAAACTGCTTCGCATCGCTAAAGAGTGGGGCGTGGAAACAGAAGGCAAGGATATCTATGATCTGGCTCATGAGATGGCTGAGATCGGTCTTATGGAGTATGGTAAACCGTTCGGATATCAGAGATTCCTTGACAGAATGCCTGCAGGACAGAAAGAAAAACTGATCGAGAACGAAATCGCACCACGTGCTATCGACCGTGAGGTTGCAAGCTCCCTGCATATGTCTCATATGGGATGTTCATCTCTTCCGGAGCACTTGTAAAACAGTCTCTTCGCTGCGGTATGGCTGATGGATGGGGCGGTTCCATGATGGGAACAGAGTTCTCTGATGTATTATTCGGAACTCCGAAGCCGATTGATACAGAGGCTAACCTTGGAGTAATGGTTGAAGAGAATGTAAACATTGTTGTACACGGACATGATCCGAGTCTTTCTGAGATGATCTGTGAGTATGCAGACAGCAAAGAAATGATCGATTATGCAAAATCTGTAGGAGCAAAAGGAATCACCGTTTCCGGTGTGTGCTGTACTTCTAACGAGGTAGCTATGCGTCGTGGTGTTCCGATGGCTGGTAACTTCCTGCAGCAGGAGAACGTAGTGCTGACAGGTGCCTGCGAGGCGATCGTAGTTGATGTTCAGTGTATCTTCCCTGCATTAGGACCTCTGAGCAAATGCTTCCATACTAAATTTGTTACAACTTCTCCGATCGCTCAGATGCCGGATTCTGAATTTATCAGATTCAACGCTGAGACAGCAGGAGAAAATGCAAAAGCAATCGTTAAGATGGCTATCGATAACTTCAAGAACAGAAAACCTGAGCTTGTACATATCCCACAGCTGAAACAGAAAGCTACTGTTGGTTATTCAGTAGAAGCGATCGTTAAAGTTCTTGATGGTGTTACAAACTCTCAGGTTGACGTAACAGGAACAACCAAACCATTACTTGAGTGCATCACTTCCGGTGTTATCCGTGGTGCTGTTGCTATGGTTGGATGTAACAATCCTAAGATCCGTCCTGACTATGCACATATCGAACTGATGAAGAAATGTATCGCCAATGATATTGTTGTCATTGCTTCCGGATGTTCTGCACAGGCTGCTGCAAAGCAGGTCTTATGGACAAATCTGCAAAAGATCTCTGCGGTGCAGGTCTGAAACGTGTCTGTGAACTGGCTGATATCCCACCGGTACTCCACATGGATCATGCGTAGATATTTCCCGTATGATGATCCTGGCTGCTGAACTTGCAAAAGATGCAGGTCTTCAGATCAATCAGCTTCCGGTAGTTGGATGTGCTCCTGAGTGGATGTCTGAAAAAGCTGTATCCATCGGTAACTACGTAGTTGGTACCGGTATTGATACATTCCTTGGTGTTGATCCATATGTTTCCGGTTCTTCAGAAATGTGCGAGCTTCTTACAGAGGGAACAAGAAAATGGACAGGTGCTGCTTACACAGTAGAGACAGACATCGAGAAATTAGTTGATCTTATGATCGAGAGAATTGAAGAGAAGAGAACAGCATTAGGAATCTAATCCGTTGCGATCTTTAAAATGTTATAAAAGGTGGAAGACGTAAAATGAAAATAGCAGTAACCGGTAAAGGCGGAGTAGGAAAGACAACTTCGCAGCAACACTTGCAAGACTATACGCAGATGAGGGAAAAAAAGTCCTTGCGGCGGATGTGGATCCGGATGCGAACCTGGGTCTTGCCCTTGGATTTGACGAGGAAACCTTGGATTCTATTGTTCCAATCTCAAAAATGCGTAAGCTCATAGAAGAACGCACCGGAGCCAACAGCCAGAATCAGTTTTATAAACTGAACCCAAAGGTAGACGATATTCCGGATACTTATGGAAAAACCTGTAATGGCGTAAAGCTGCTTGTCCTTGGAACTGTGGAAACAGGTGGAGGCGGATGCGTCTGTCCTGAACATGTGATGCTTAAAAGAGTGATCAATAACCTTGTGATCCACAGAGATGATGTGGTGATCATGGATATGGAGGCCGGCTGGAACATCTGGCCGGGGCACCACGGAGAGCATGGATGAATTTATTGTAGTGATCGAACCAGGGGCAAGAAGTGTACAGACATATAAGAATGTTAAACGTCTTGCAAAGGATCTGGGAGTTTCTCAGGTTAAGGTCGTGGCCAATAAGGTAAGAAATCCGGAGGATGAGGAATTTATTCGGAGTAAGATCCCGGCAGAGGATCTGCTTGGAATGATCCACTACAATACAGAAGTTATAGATGCTGATCGTCAGGGGAAATCTCCCTACGATTTCAGTGAAACTGTAACAGCTGAAATCAGAAAAATCAAAGACAAAATTGATCAGAATTCAATTCTGTAAAAATAGGAGGTATTACAGTGACTTTATTTGATAGAGTATTCGGCGGAAACGATGCTGTATATGGTTTAACAGAGGGTGCTATTGACGGCGCGATCGCTCAGTATGGCGAAGACAAAGCTGTCAGCTTCCCGAATACCGCTTACAGCCTTCCTTGCTACTATGCTGTAACAGGAACAAAAGTTACAACATTAAAAGAATTAAAAGAAGCTCTTGGCGTTGTTAAAACACTTATGACAAGAGAGAAAAGACTGAACGATGCATTCATGTCCGGTGTTGCTACAGCACTCTGCGCAGAGTTCATCGAGGTTCTGAAATATATCGACGGAGCAACTCCTTACGAAGAGCCATGCTATGGACATCTTGGTGATGCTGTTATCCGTGAGCTCGGTGTACCGCTTGTAACAGGCGATATCCCAGGCGTTGCTGTTATCCTTGGTGCTGCTCCTACTACAGAAGAGGGTGTTGCTCTTGTAAAGAGCTATCAGGCACAGGGTATCCTGGTAACACTTGTTGGCGGAATCATTGATCAGGTTGCAGAAGCCGGAATGAAGACAGGTGCCAACGTTCGTGTTATTCCTCTTGGAAAAGATGTTACATCTGTTGTTCATGTAGTTTCCGTTGCGATCCGTGCAGCTCTGATCTTCGGTAACGTAACACCTGGAGATGCAGGAACACTTATGAAATACACAATGGATCGTGTACCGGCATTTGTTAACGCATTCAAACCTCTGGATGATGTGATCGTAGCATGCGGTGCAGGCGCTATCGCACTTGGATTCCCGGTTGTTACAAATGAGACAGAGAATATCTTCCGTGTACCGAAGAGCCTTATCGTTCAGGAGGACGTAAGCAAATTTAACGCTACTTCTCTTGAGGCGCGTGATATTAAGATCAAGATCACAAATATTGATATTCCGGTTGCTTTCGCATCTGCATTCGAGGGTGAGATCATCCGTCGTAAAGATATGCAGGTTGAGTTCGATGGCTCCCGTGTAGACTGTGCAGAGCTTGTACATACCTGCGATGCTTCTGAGATTGAGGATCACAAGATCACAGTAATCGGAACCTGAAGTAGATGAGATGGAATTCGGCAGCAAGAACAGCATTGCATATGTTGTTAAAGTTGCAGGTAAGAATATGCAGCCTGACTTTGAGCCGGTTATCGAGCGTAAATTCCACAACTACATCAACTGTATCGAGGGTGTATACCATACAGGACAGCGTGATATGCAGCGTATCCGTATCAGCATTGACGCATTTAATGCAGGATTCAGAATCAAACATATCGGTGAAGTTCTTTATGCATCTGTTAAAAATGAGTTCGATGCAGTTGTTGATAAATGTGAGGTTGTTATCTATACAGATCCTGCTGAGTGTACAAGAATCCGTCATGAGGTTGCGATTCCGATCTTTGACAAACGTGATGAGCGTCTTGATACTCTGACAGATGAGTCTGTTGACGTATATTACAGCTGTATCCTTTGCCAGGCATTCGCACCAAGCCACGTATGTGTAGTAACACCTGAGAGACTTGGTCTTTGCGGTGCGGTTTCATGGCTGGATGCAAAAGCTACACATCAGCTTGACCCAGCTGGTCCTTGCCAGATCATCACAAAAGAGCGTCCAATCGATGAGAATCTTGGTTCTTATGAGGACGTTGATGAGGCAGTTCAGAAATTCTCCCAGGGTGCTCTGGAGCACGTTACACTGTACTCCATCATGCAGGATCCGATGACTTCCTGCGGATGCTTCGAGTGTATCTGTGGTATCGAGCCATTCTCCAACGGTGTTGTTATTGCTAACCGTGAGTATGCAGGCATGACACCACTTGGAATGACATTCCCTGAGATGGCATCCATGACAGGTGGTGGAGTTCAGACACCTGGATTCATGGGACATGGTAAACATTTCATTTCCTCCAAGAAGTTCATGAAGGCTGAGGGCGGTATCGAGCGTATCGTATGGATGCCGAAAGAACTGAAAGAATTCGTAGCTGACAGACTTAATAAGACTGCAAAAGAGCTTTACGGAATCGATAACTTTACAGACATGATCGGTGATGAGACGATCGCAGAAGATCCGGAGACACTGGTTGCATTCCTTACAGAAAAAGGACATCCGGCTCTCGGACTTGATCCGATGATGTAATTTATCCGGGAGAAAGGATGTGCGGACATCCTTTCTCCTGTAAACTGTTAAAAAAGTTTGTTGATTTTTTAACAGAAATATAGTGCTGCATCTTGCCAATAACTGGTGCTATGTAGTATAATATAAGAAGCTCTGTAGTTTTTAATTATTATTTTTAAGGAGGCTAACGAAAAATGCCGTTTAATCAGAAACCACAAAAGTTCAATGCAAAGATTAATGCTGTCACAATCGGAAGCGGAGATAAGACTGTGACAATTGGTGGGGATTGTACATTCCCATTTTATTCCTTTGACGCAGAGTCAGAGAACTGCCCGAAGATCGGTGTAGAGATCTCTGATATGGGTCTTGAGGCGTATCTGAAGGTATCAAAGCTTACTATGAAGGCAGCTACTACAATGGCTGACATTGCTAAGAAAGCTGCAGCTATGGAGGGTGCTGACTTTGTTGCACTTATTCTTGAGGGCGGCGACCCGAACGGTGTTAACAAATCTATCGATGAGCTGATCGCAGTTGTTAAAGAAGTTGCAGATGCAGTTGACTGTCCACTGGTTGTAGAGGGCTGCAAGAATGTTGAGAAGGATGCAGAGCTCCTTCCGAAGGTTGCAGAGGCTCTTCAGGGCAGAAATGCACTGATCCTTTCCGAGAAAGAGGAGAACTACAAAGCAATCGGTGCAGCAGCAGGTCTTGCTTACAATCAGATCGTAGGCGCTGAGTCTGCCGTTGATATCAACCTTGCTAAACAGCTTAACGTTGTTACTACACAGCTTGGTGTAGATGCAAAGAAGATCGTTATGAATATCGGTAGTGCAGCAGTTGGTTATGGATATGAGTACGTAGTATCCACTATGGACCGTATCAAAGGTGCCGCTTTAGGCAGAATGATAACATGCTGCAGATGCCTATTATTACACCTGTATCCGCTGAGACATGGAATGTTAAAGAGGCAATGGCTTCTGAAGCAGACATGCCGGCATGGGGACCACAGGACGAGCGTGGAATCGACATGGAAGTTGAGACAGCAGCAGCTGATCTTGCAGCTGGTTCTGATGCAGTTATCTTAAGACATCCGGAATCTGTTAAGACAATTTCCAAGCTGATCAAAGCACTTGCGTAATAAATAGGAGGATAAAGAGCTATGGCACTGAATGTATTCAGATCTTTAAATTAACACCAAAGAAAAACTGTAAGGAATGTGGATGCCCTACATGTATGGCTTTCTCTATGAAAGTTGCACAGGGCGCTATGAAAATTGAGCAGTGTCCTCATATGTCCGAGGATGCATTAGCATCTCTTTCTGAGGCAACTGCACCGCCAATGAAAACTATCAAGATCGGAACAGGCGATGGAGAGTTTACACTTGGTGGAGAGACTGTTCTTTTCAGACATGAGAAGACATTTGTAAGCAAAACAAGATATGCCGTATCACTTTGCACATGCATGAGTGATGAAGAAGTAGAAGCAAAACTTGCAGAGATCCCACACGTTGACTATGATCGTATCGGTGAGAGAATGCATGTAGAGCTTGTGTATGTAAACTGCGATGAGAATGCAGATGCTGCAAAATTTACAGCACTTGTAGAGAAGGCTAAAGGTCTTGGAAGAACACTGATCCTTGGCTGTACAGATCCTGAGATCGCAAAAGCTGCCCTTGAAGTATGTAAGGACGGCAAACCGGTTCTTAACGGAGCAAACGCTTCCAACTACGAGGCAATGAGCAAGGTTGCTACAGATGCAGGCGTAGTTCTCGGTGTATCCGGTAAGGACATCAATGAATTATATGATACTACAGCAGCTATTGAGAAACTTGGCAACAAGAATCTCGTACTTGATACAACAGGAGCTGACATCAAAGAGACCTTTGCAAATACTGTACAGGTTCGTCGTGCAGCTCTTAAGAATCAGGACAGAACATTTGGTTATCCTTCTATCGTTAACCTTGTTAAACTTGCGAAGGGTGACAAACATTTACAGGCAGCACTTGCTTCCATGTTTACTATGAAATATGGTTCTATCATCGTTATGGAGCAGATGACATATGCAGAGGCACTTCCGCTGTTCGGTCTTCGTCAGAACGTATTTACAGACCCGCAGAAGCCAATGAAGGTAGAACCGGGCATTTATCCTCTGAACGGAGCAGACGAGAATTCTCTCGTTGTAACAACAGTAGACTTTGCTCTTACATATTTCGTAGTATCTGGCGAGCTGGAGCGTTCCGGTGTTCCGCTTAACCTGGTGATCAATGATGCAGGCGGACTTTCCGTACTTACATCCTGGGCAGCAGGTAAATTCTCCGGAAACAGCATCTCCGAGTATATCAAAGAGAATGTTGAGCCGAAGGTTAAATGCAGAAGACTGGTTATTCCTGGTAAAGTAGCAGTTCTTAAGGGCGATCTTGAGGCTAAGCTTCCTGGATGGGAGATCATCGTAGGACCAAGAGAAGCAGTACAGCTTGTGAAATTCTTAAAAGACCTTGATGCATAAACTTAAGGTTTAAGAAATCAGCTGTCCGGCAATATCGCCGGCAGTTATAAACGGCTGTGCAGGTTTGCTGCACAGCCATATCCTACTAATATGTAAAGGAGAACACGAGTATGGCAAAATTTGTAACAATTGGGGAGAGACTTTCAACAACAGCACCGGCAGTAAATAAAGCATTTACTGAGAGAGATCCTGAGCCGATCATCAAAAGAGCAAAACAGCAGCTTGATGCAGGCGCTACATATCTTGACGTAAACATCGGACCTGCTGAGAACGATGGCGAGGACCTTATGAAATGGGCAGTACAGCTCCTTCAGTCTGAGTTTGACAATGTTCCGCTTGCTCTGGATACTACAAACCAGAAAGCTATTGAGGCTGGTATTTCCGTATACAACAGAAGCAAAGGTAAACCGATCGTAAACTCTGCAGATGCTGGAGACAGAATTTCCAATATCGACCTTGCAGCAGCTAACGATGCGATCTGTATCGCACTTTGCTCTTCCGGTATGGTTGCATCAGACAATGACGAGCGTATGATGCACTGCCAGAACATGCTTGAGAGAGGTCTTGGCCTTGGTATGGAAGCAGAGGATCTCTGGTTTGATCCGCTTTTCCTTGTTGTAAAAGGAATGCAGGACAAACAGATGGAAGTTCTTGAGGCAATCAAGATGTTCTCCGAGATGGGTCTGAACTCCACTGGCGGTCTTTCCAACAACAGTAACGGTATGCCAAAACATATCCGTCCGATCATGGACTCTGCTCTTGTAGCTATGGCTATGATGAATGGTCTTACATCTGCAATCGTTAACCCTAACGACCTTCGTCTTATGGAGACAATCAAATCCTGTGACGTATTCAAGGGTAACACACTTTACGCAGATTCTTACCTTGAGATCTAATTTGGCGTGTGAACAAAACAGGAGCGCTGTTTCAGAGGCTGGGGGCTTCGGCCTTCAGCCTCTTTTTTACTAATATAGTTTAGTCTAACTCCCAACGCCACAGGTGGAAGACGAATAACTTTTACGAGGCGAGAAAGGTGGTTGCCGAATGTTTAAGGTGACTTTTGCTTTTGAAAATGGCAGTACGGTAGAAGCATTTGCCAATGCGGGGGATAATTTACTGGAGGTTGCTCGTAGTGCCAATGTGGCTATCGATGCACCATGTTCCGGAAACGGAGCCTGTGGAAAATGTCGGGTACAGTTAAAAAGCGGAGAACTGGACTCAAAGAAAACTCTTCATATTTCGGATGAAGAATATGGCGCAGGCTGGCGTCTGGCCTGTATGAGCAAGATCAGTGCAGATGTGGAGGTTCTTGTTCCGGATATTGCATCCGCATATAAGAGCCGAATGAAAGTGGCTGATTTGAGCTCAAAAGAAGAAATCGCTATTTTTGAAAATGCCAAGCATGAAGTTGAGATGGCTGGCATAGAACTTACAAACAGTCTTGATGTTGTGGAACTTCAGATGGATATTCCATCACTGGATGATACCATGCCGGATAATGAAAGACTGACCCGTGCACTTCAGAAGTTTATGAACCTGAAGCGTGTCAGAATTCCGTATGCGGTGCTTAAGAAGCTTCCAGATGTACTTCGTGAGAGTAAATTTTCTGTGAAGTGCGTGGTTCGTACAGCACCAAATGACATGTATGTTTATGATATTTTTGACAGTAAGAAAGATGTTGTGATCGGTGGTCTTGCTGTAGATATCGGTACCACAACCGTTTCGGCAGTCCTGATCAATATGGAAACAGGAGAGATCCTGGCCAAGAGTTCTTCCGGAAACGGACAGATCCGTTTTGGTGCGGATGTTATCAACCGTATCATCGAATCTCAGAAACCTGGCGGAAAGAAGAAACTTCAGGACGCGGTGATCAAAGAGACCATTAACCCGATGATCCATGAGATGTGCAGAAGCATTCATTTCCCGGAGAAACAGATCTACCGGATGTGTGTTGCTTCTAATACAACCATGAATCATCTGTTTGCAGGGATCAATGCGGATCCGCTTCGTATGGAACCGTATATTCCTACGTTTTTCAAAACAAATTCCTTGTTTGCATCGGATGTGGGAATTGAGATCAATCCGGATGCACATATTATCATGGCTCCGAATATCGGAAGCTATGTAGGCGGAGATATCACTGCCGGTACACTGGTAAGTATGATCTGGAACAGACCGGAATTTTCTCTGTTTATCGACCTTGGTACTAACGGAGAGCTTGTATTCGGTAATTCCGATTTTATGATGAGCTGTGCATGTTCCGCAGGTCCTGCCTTTGAGGGTGGAGATATCAGCTGCGGTATGCGTGCTACAGACGGTGCTATTGAGGCATGTACCATTGATGAAGAAACTATGGAGCCGACATATAAGGTTGTAGGTGAACCTGGAACCAAACCGGTAGGACTTTGCGGTTCCGGTATCATTGATGTGATCAGTGAACTTTTTATGACAGGAATCATCAATCCGAAGGGAAAATTTGTCCGTGAGGGCAAAGAATCCGTCACGATCATTATGGCATGGGAAGCTATGTGATCGCGTTTGAAGAGGAAGCCGGTTCTGCCAAGGATGTTGAGATCACAGAAGTAGATATTGATAATTTTATCCGTGCCAAAGGTGCTATTTTCTCTGCAATCCGTACTATGCTGAATTCTCTTGATTTCGATGTTTCCATGATCGATGACGTATATGTTGCCGGTGGAATCGGAAGCGGGATCAATATGGCTAATGCAGTACATATCGGAATGTTCCCGGATATCCCTCTTGAGAAGTTCCATTACATTGGTAACTCTTCTCTGACGGGTGCTTATCTGATGCTTCATTCCACATCAGCAGAGAAGAAAACCTATGAACTGGCTTCAAATATGACTTACCTGGAGCTTTCTACAGTTCCTACCTATATGGATGAGTTTGTAGGTGCATGCTTTATTCCGCATACGGACACAAATCTGTTTCCGTCTGTTATGGAAGAACAGCAGAAGAGATAAAGCAGACTAAAACAGCAGAGGTAAAACATGGCTTTTAGTATAAATGACTTGAATTATGAAAAAGACAGCAAAGAAAGAATGCCCTGGGAGCATTATACAGAGGAGTTCGCTAAGGTAGACCCGGCAGAAATTGCCGGACGTCTTTCACTTCCTTATGACGAAGAGAAGAAAGAACTGACTCTGAAATTCCTGGGAAGCGTTTATTATATTTCCTGGCCGGATTTTCAGGTAACTCATGAGGAAGATGATGCGGGATTTTATCCTCTTGAGGAAATGCATTATGCAAAGATCCTTGCTATCCGTTTTCTGCTGAACGGGAATGTATCTCAGGGAAGCGGAAGGTTTAAAACATACAGGGAAATGCCCTGGGGAGAGGTTTATCTCCGTCAGTTTGATGGCAGGTGCATCAACGCCTAGCTTTCACATACGGAAACAGACTTAAGGATTTCAAGGAAATTATGGAACACATCCATGCGGTTCCCGTGGATCATGGGAGATATTGCATACCAGGTGGAAATCTTTCCGGGATATGTAGTTCAGATGATCCTCTGGGAGGGGGATGATGAATTTCCGCCGTCCTCACAGATCTTGTTTTCCGATAATTTTCCGGTTTCCTTTGCGGCTGAGGATATGGCCGTTATGGGAGACGTTATCATTGGGTCTTTAAAGGCATTTCTGAAATGTCTTTAAAATGAAAATAGTTAAGAACAGGATGGGACCTGGTTTTATAGAGATGCAGTTTTAAGGGATTAAAAACTGTAAAAATACCTAAAGGGAGGTAACATTATGGGATTTAAAAGTGACATCGAAATTGCACAGGAGTGCGAAATGCTTCCAATCACACAGATTGCAGAGAAGGCAGGTATTGACGACAAATATCTGGAGCAGTACGGTAAGTACAAAGCAAAAATTGATTACAATCTGTTAAAAGAGAGTGACAAGAAAGATGGTAAGCTGATCCTCGTAACAGCTATCAACCCGACACCTGCAGGAGAGGGAAAAACAACAACAACCGTTGGTCTTGCAGATGCAATGCAGAAAATGGGCAAAAAAGTAATGGTAGCTCTTCGTGAGCCATCCCTGGGACCGGTATTCGGTGTAAAAGGTGGTGCAGCAGGCGGCGGTTATGCACAGGTAGTTCCGATGGAGGATATCAACCTTCACTTTACCGGTGACTTCCATGCGATCGGTGCGGCAAACAACCTTCTTGCAGCAATGATCGACAACCATATCTTCCAGGGTAATGACCTGAACATTGACCCGAGAAAGATCACATGGAGACGTTGCGTGGACATGAACGACCGTCAGCTTCGTAATGTAGTAGATGGTCTTGGCGGAAGAACAAACGGTATGCCTCGTGAAGACGGATACGACATTACAGTTGCATCTGAGATCATGGCAGTTCTCTGTCTTGCAAGCGACATCAAAGACCTGAAAGAGAGACTTTCCAGAATCATCATAGGATACACTTATGGTAAAGTTTCCGAGCAGAAACCGGTAACAGCTGGTGATCTTCATGCAGAGGGTGCTATGACAGCACTTCTGAAAGATGCCCTGAAACCAAACCTTGTACAGACACTGGAGCATGTTCCTGCAATCGTTCACGGCGGACCATTCGCAAACATCGCTCATGGATGTAACTCCGTAACAGCTACAAAGATGGCTATGAAACTTGCTGATTATGCCATCACAGAGGCTGGATTCGGTGCTGACCTTGGTGCTGAGAAATTCCTTGACATCAAGTGCCGTATGGCAGGCCTTCATCCAAGCGCAGTTGTTATCGTAGCTACTGTTCGTGCACTGAAATACAACGGTGGTGTTCCGAAGGCAGATCTGAACAACGAGAACCTTGAGGCTCTTGAGAAAGGTCTTCCAAACCTTCTGAAACATGTAAGCAATATCAAGAATGTATACAAACTTCCATGTGTAGTTGCTATCAATGCATTCCCGACCGATACCAAGGCAGAGCTTGACCTGGTTGAGGCAAAATGTAAAGAGCTTGGCGTTAACGTTGCACTTTCCGAGGTATGGGCAAAAGGCGGCGAAGGCGGCATGAAGCTTGCTGAGGAAGTTATCCGTCTTGTTGAGGAGCCAAACGATTTCACATATGCTTACGAGCTTGAGGGATCCATCGAGGATAAACTGAATAACATCGTACAGAAAGTTTACGGTGGTAAGAAAGTTGTTCTTACAGCAAATGCTCAGAAACAGGCAAAACAGCTGGAAGCACTTGGATTTGGCAACTGCCCGATCTGTGTTGCTAAGACACAGTACAGTCTGACTGATGATCAGACAAAACTTGGTGCACCGACAGACTTTGAGGTAACAGTACGTAACCTGAAGATTTCCGCAGGTGCAGGATTCATCGTTGCTCTGACAGGTGAGATCATGACTATGCCAGGTCTCCCGAAAGTTCCGGCAGCAACCAAGATCGATGTAGATGAGACAGGTAAGATCACAGGTCTCTTCTAATCGGAACATAAGATCAAAAACAACCGGAGGGGGCTTTTTATAAAGCCCCCAATGGGCTCTAAAGAGTGCTAAAATAAGAATATAAGGAGGAGAGTCCTATGGGATTTTCTACCAGTACATGTACTGAATTTGTCGAGGTATTAAGCTCCAAGGCACCGGTTTCCAGGCGGCGGCGGTGCATCTGCCTTGTAGCTGCTGTTGGTACAGCTCTTGGAAACATGGTTGGAAGCCTTACTGTCGGTAAGAAAAAATATGCAGATGTAGAAGATGAAATGTGGGAGCTGAAAAAGAAATGTGATCAGCTTCAGAAAGATTTCCTTCATCTGATCGAGAGAGATGCGGAAGTTTTTGAGCCTCTTTCCAAGGCTTACGGAATGCCGAGAGAGACAGAAGAAGAGAAGGCTGAGAAGGCTCGAGTAATGGAAGCTGCCCTCAAGGAAGCATGCTCTGTTCCTATGGAGATCATGGAGAAATGCTGCGAGGCTATTGAACTTATCGTTGAGTTCGGAGCAAAAGGTTCTAAGCTTGCAATCAGTGATGCTGGTGTAGGTGCTGCATTCTGCAAAGCAGCTCTTAAGGGAGCAAGCCTGAATGTGTACATTAACACAAAATCTATGGCTGACCGTGCGTATGCAGAGGAATTAAACAAAAAAGCAGACGCTATGCTTGAGAAATATACAAAGATCGCAGACGAGACATTTGACAGTGTTCTCGGAAGACTGAAATAGGAGGAACCAGACAAATGGCAAAGCAGTTATTAGGTAAAGAAGTAACAGCGGCTCTCAATGAAAAGATCAAAGCGAACGTTGCAGAGCTTCAGCAAAAGGTGTAGATCCTACACTTTGCATTATCCGTGTTGG
>ENA-OQER01001036-OQER01001036.1-human-gut-metagenome-genome-assembly--contig:-NODE-1036-length-14257-cov-8.880326_pt1 | contig 14257 bp, 16 predicted proteins | sample MGYA00242797_ERZ504639 | MGnify/ENA primary metagenome ERZ504639 (study PRJEB26092, sample SAMD00036306) | human gut metagenome | host: Homo sapiens | study: EMG produced TPA metagenomics assembly of...
CTCAATGAAAATTTCAATCCTCGCTCCATTATCGGGGCAAGTCTTGCAAATCCACCAAATCTACAGTCCAGTTCAAACTCTGAATTTTCAGGTCGAGCTCCCGATACTGCTTGGCATAGGTATCAGCTCCTTGCGAAGAGCCTTTATATCTATGGTTCTAACATATTTCAGTTCGTTTCTGCCAAAACGAGTATCGTTGGCTGCTACGTAGTTCACCACCTCTTTCAATGCCTTGACACGCATCGACAAGACGTCTCTCTTGGCTATCAATCGAGTCAAGGAGTCTCCGTCCTGAACTATCTGAACGTTGGTGATGTTAATACGATAAACCAGATCTTCCAACTGAACGAGTACGTCATCCAGTTCCTTGTACAGTTCCTCCACGTTATCGCAAGGTTCATCGCCCTCCTGTACCTTGGCGCTTTCCTTGATACGTTCTTTCAGTTGAGCCACTCTCTTCTGCAAGTCGGCTCTGATGCTCAATGCTTCTGCTAACTTCATAATCTTCTATTTTTAATATATGACGTTAAACTTCTTATTTTATTATATATGCTATTTCTTTCTTGTCGGATTCAGCGTATGTTTTCCTCCGAACTCATTCACATCTTCCTCTACAAGTTTTTGGAACCACGATGGTTCATAATCGAGCGGTCCAATCTCTGCATCTCTCGTATCACAAACTTCATTCTCATATTGCAAATGAACCTTTACCACGAAATCATCCATGCGAAGAATGTCGGGCAGACTATAGTCTTGATGCGTATGCAGAGCATGCATGGCATAGCAAACACAAATATCAGCAAACTCAGGTTTATGAAGACTACACTCATCCCAGGAATCGCCATCATCCAGCATGTTGTTTATCTGCTTATACCCATCCTCGGTAGCCCCACCAAATGTGCCAAAGACTCCATTCAAAATTGTATCCATCTTACAGCGTCCTGCACTCATCAGTTCATCTAACAGATGAATCATATATTGGAAATCAGATCCGTAATAATCATCGTTCTCCAACTTTACTACAGCATCGTCATCTCCATACTCGAAACGCAACACTCCTTCCACCTCATAACGATAGCGATCATCCACCTTATAAGGCGTATGAAACAAAGTGCGCCACATGTTTCTGCACTGGGCATAACATTCCTGAGTCAATTTGAAGAGTTTATCATTCTGATAGCGAAATCTCTCCACTTCGGCAGGAGTCGGATGAAGCATCATCTCATTCAATACAACATATCTTACTCCCATTAAGAGTTCGATGACATCATGCTCGCTTTCACTCATATGACGTAGGAACCATGCCTTTGCAAAATCATAGTTCACGATTTTCTTCACACGTTGCTCCACATTTTGTAGCACCTCACGTTTCTCATCAACAGTAGCCACCTCTCGGATATATTCTAGAATCTCTGAATAAGCATCATCGTCGTCAAATCCCTTATCCTCAATTCTGTCCAAGCATTTTTTCCAATCACAATTTTCCTTCATATTCCCCTACTATTTCACCATTACTAACTTCTATTATCTTATCATCGCCAAAGCTTCCGCCCCGTACCTTGTAAGGAGAGTTTCGCTTCAACGTCTTCTCCAAATACTCCAGGTCCTTGGGACGGAGATGAGTGAGAGCGAAATCCACCTCATTCAGCTGTGACTGATTGCTCAGGGCAAGATGCTGAAGATTGTGACACATGAAGATGTCCAAGCGACGCAACTTGTCGTTCTTGCTCAAATTCAAAGACACCAAGTCCTTGGCACCCTCGATATGCAACTCCTCCAAGAGTGGATTAGCAGAGAAATCCAACTTCTCGTTTCTTATCTCGTGGAAGTCGATGAACTCCAGCAAAGGATTCTTGCTCACGTCGAGTTTCTCCTCGCCATAACCAGAATAGCCCAAGATACGCAAGTTAGGACATTCCGTGAGAATCACATCCAAGGTTTTCACCTCGAACATGCCACATCCATTAAATCCGATAATGGCATCCTCCTCTTCCGAACAGATGGTAATGGTGTAGTACATGCCCTTCTCCGGATAGGCATGACCAGCCTCTACCCACGCCAACTTTTCGGAAGCAGGTTTCTGTTTACCTGTCACGACCTGTACCTTTCCATCGCCCCAAGCGATTCTTGCCTTGCTGCCTTTCTTCAGCATCAAGTGCAAGCCTACGGTCTCCCCCATTGTCCAGTCCAAAGTCTGGATATTGATTGTAATCTGTGCCATAATTCCTTGTTTTATGTTTACAGCTGCAAAGGTACAGGTTGGGTGTGTCAAATCGTGACGCAAGCGAGAAAATTATCTCAAAAATCTTTGTATCACCTTGTTCCAATAGTCCCAGGAGTAGCCTACGGAGGATGATTCACCGCCATCACTTTCACCTGCTTGCCATTACTCAGAAGATAAGCACCCATAGCAACAGGATAACCATCCACTACGATGTCGTCGCCATCTTGCCAGCCTACATTAGGAAGATTATTCCAAAGCCTCTTACCCCATACGATGATGTACTCAGGTTGATACTTCTCGATGACCTCGAAGAAAGCCTTGCCAGCCTGGTGATATTGTTCGGCAGTGCCAGCCTCGCGAGGACCACCCATCGCCACTTGCAGATAGTTGAAGAAGATGACCGAGTTCCAGATCTCCAGCCTCATCGCTTGATTGGTTTCCTCCCCCACTAGCGAACGCTCAAACTTCAAGAAAGTCCGCATCCAGTTTTGCCGTTCCTTGTTCTCATTGAGATAATCATCAAGCACCTGCTGAGTAAAGCCCATACACTCCCGATGCAGACGACAATCACCACAATCCGCACAACTCTCATCACAATAATGACTCTCGCCCAATATCATGATTCGCTTGCCAAATATCCCCCCGTTGGCATAATCCTTGCCAACGAAAGGCTGAAAGAAAATGTTGCTATTCATATTTTAAAATAATGAAACAATCCAATTTCCCAAGCGAATGGCCCATGAAATCACCACATAAATCAACCAGCAAAGCACGACGATGAACACAGCCGTCCAGAATGCCTTCTTATTCACCTTATTGATAATCTCCTTATCATCCTCGATATAGCCTGTAATCAGCTTCAAGTTTTCTACATACGAACGCTTGAATACATCCAGCACATCACCTATATAGAAAGGTATGGCACCAATCAGCACATCCATCAAGATATTATAGATGACAGCCAAAGTCAGCGGAATAGACTTAACCACGCAAAGACTGTAATAGATAAAAGGGAATGCAAACACGCTCGTCAAAGCATCACCGATACCGACAGGAAGGATGAAACCAAGGATAGGATCCAAGAACCACTTGTCCATATACTTCGCCGTACCTACCATCAGACGATAAGATGGCATGTTCATCATCTTCTCACGCTTTGCAGCTTTTTTATCAGCCCTCGCCTGTTCTTTGGCAAGAGCCGCCTCTCGCTTTTGATCTTCTTTTGCGAAATCCATGCCCAAATCAGCCTGGGCCTGCTGTCTTCTTGAACTTTCCATACGCCTTATAATTCTATTTGTTTCTTACCATTTATAAATTCCATGAACTCCTGTTCCGAAAGAGAGAAACCGCTCAAGTCGCTCATCAACTCCATAGCTTGCTTACGTTCCTCCTCACTACCAGCCAGATTGATACGCTTGAACACCTCACGAAGATAAGCACTCTTGTTGTCTATCTTAGCCATTTCACGCTTAAACTCATCAGCATGTTTCTTCAACTCCTTATCGTATGCAGCCGAAGCCAAGCTACCACTGAGCTGCTGCGCTTTGAGCTTAGCGAAACTATCAAACAGAGCAATACCTTTCTGTAAGGATTGTTCCATAGCACCAGTTAACTGCGCCAAGTCTTCCTCGCTATACTCAGCAGGTTTGTTCTGTTGTGCGGTCTTGCCCTCTATCTTCTTATGGTCTTTCGTGTATGCTTCCACTCCATCGAGCAAATTCTTAGCCATATACTTGTCGGCATGAAGATTATCTGCCAACATTCCTGTAAACAGAGAAAGGTTTTGCTCCACATCAGCAGGAAGTTTTGCTGCCTCCCTATAATCAGGAATATCGACCGTATGCACCAACTTCTCATCTATCTTGCTCTCCATGATTTCACGTCCAAGTTTCAGCATGGCAACCATATCACGAAGATGTTTCAGCATCTTCAGCTTCAAGTCGTCAGAGCAAACTATCTTGCTTCTGATCTCCTTAGAAACCTTATCCAGTTCACTGGAGAGTTTGTCATACTCATTTTTGATGCGGGTTTGTTCCTCACGATGCGATTCCAATTCCTCCTTATCCAACTTCAAATCTACCTGATAGCTCTCGTATTCTCTCACAAGTGGGAAGCATACCGCATTCCATTCGGCGAAGTCGCGATAGTAGTTCTTGTTGGCCATACCAAAGGTGATCCAGTTGACGAGGAAGAAAGGTTTGGAAGGCTTCTTAGCCTTCGCTTCCATATAGCTTCCCTGCTTAGACTCCAAGGTAGCGGTGATATCATTAATCAGCGAGGTATAAACATCGATGTTCTGAAGATGGTCGTTCATTTCCATGTCCAGCGCCTTCATCTGCTGAAGCAGACATTTTCGTTGCTCCTCCAATGGACGAATAGTCTCATCCGCATACAAAGCATCAAGCGTCGCCTTCAAGTCAGAAGCCAACAGTTTTTCTCCATAACGCAAGAACACATTCGCCTTCGGGATTACCACATCATTGAGCGTTTTGCAGATTACCAACAATCGTCCCATATCAGCCTTGATGCGAGTGGCATCATGCTTCACGCTCATCTGGAAAACTGATAAATCAGACTTCAAACGATTAGCGCGTTCACTTGCTCCCATATAGTGTTCGAGCATGGTCAGTCCTGCCATCGCCAATCCCAATGACTTGTTGCCGTTCGACAAAGACTTATAAGCCTGCAAAGAACCCTGCAAGGAAGTACGGAAACTATCAGAAATCTCACCAATCAAAGCTGCACATTTCTCCGTGAGCTTGTTATATTCCAGCTCCACATACTTAAGCATCTCGTCCACATCCAGCCACTCTATTCGCTTGAAGTCGAACAGATCAGGTGAAACCATCTTAATAGAGTCGCCATAGATATCAATCAGTTTCAGGGCATAGTCACGATAAACCGTCCCGATATCACTACGCAAGGAGGTAAAATCTTCGATGTTTCCACGAACGCTATCCTCGGCATAGTGATAAGCCTCCACCATCTTGGTATATTTATCAAACATGGTAGACGCCTTGCTTCTTACATCTTTCACGCCATTCGTACCCATGACAATATCAGCCATCTTCGACGTTCCCTTAGCAAGAACCAGGTTAAGGTTCAATTCCACTTGCTCTTTCAACTGCTCCAAAGCAGATGAAGACAACGCCAGTTCCGTCGCGGCTATCTTCAAAGCCTCCTCCTTGTTGCCTTGTTCCAAGCTGTCATTCAACTTGTATTCAGCCACAAGGGTTGTACGTGAATTATTGGAAACAAAAGCAATGGCGATATTGCCATTATCATGGAAATATCTGTAGGCATCAAATACCAGCTTACTCACCTCCGAGGAATCGGAAGCTATACCATACTTCTTCAGTTCAAAAGCCAAATCTGCACGAAGATACGTTTTGTTCTCCTTGCAGAGTTCATCAGCAATCGTCTTGATTGCCTGATATACTTTTTGATTATCAGCCATACTGTTCATCGTATTTATATTTATTTATTCTTTATCACTTCCTACAAATGCCGATGCCTTCATAAAAGAGAAGGTTGCATCAACGAGCCAACCGATGCACGAACAACTGTAGCTATCCACCAGGCAACATGATAACCTGTAGTACAATTGGTAGCCTTGAAAAGGACATCGCCATCAAAGAGATGCCTCACCAGATTAGGCAGGAAAAACAATCCATGCGCCAATCCAGCTTGCCATCCATACAATTCCTTACCATTGATGTTGACAAACAATACTGCTGCCACTATTGCAACAATTGGTCGCCAGGGTAGGAACATAAAAACCATTACAAGAAGCCCTATAATTTTATTCATTTTTCATTACACTTTATTTATGCTATGATTTCATCTATACAGACAATTATCTTTTAGATACATCTTGTTGTTTCTAATCTCAGTTGGAGTAAGTTTCTCTTTACGATAATCCTTCAAGGAATCCTTCTGCACCTGAAATCTACTCGATTCCACAAAGATCAGGCTCTTGTGAATCCTCGTCTTGGCACGTTCCTCCATCCATTCTCTGCCTTTAGCGAGAGAAGACATATACCAATATCTCGTCTCAGCCCAAGCATTCCTTGTAGGTTGTGCAGTACCATGAATGAAGTCACGATAAACGGGAAGCGAAAGACCGGTTAGCCAACAAACCAGGACCGAATCCCCCTTAGCCATTAACGTCATGTCCGACAACATCTGTTGCATGGTCATTTTCTCCGACTTCCGCCAAAGCATCCTCTTATCCATATATTCATTCTTCTCAGCCTCCTTCTCCTTTTGCCAATAGCCATGAGGTTCAAGAAGAACCAATAGCCAAATAATACTACCAGCACGGCACTCAATACCGCAGCCAACCTACATACTCTTTTCTTGATGTTCTTTTCCATTGTTACATTACCTTATATAGTTATACATTTGATTTCGGCTGCGAAGTAACTATACAGATTTGTCAAATGGTGACAGAACACCAAGAAAAAAGTATTAAACGCATAGATTACTGCTATTCATTCTATTTTTCCAATATCTTTCGTCCTTTTTCTGTTAGCATATACTTCTGCTTTGGGTGCTTTGGATTATCAGGATATTTCATGGAAACCAATCCTTCTTCCAATGCTGGTGTTAAGTATTTATACAAGAAATTCACCCTATCCTTCAACATTAAAAAAGACATGATTTCTCTAACAGAATACTCTTCATCCTTCAATATTCCGACAAGTTCCAATACTTGTTGGGTACTTGTTGGGTACTTGTTGGGTACTTGTTGGGTACTTGTTGGATTGCTATTTACCAACTGTAGGTTAACACCATCACAGTTATATTTAAAGACTACAGTCACGAAATTACCATCTGTTTTGAATTCTGGCGCAGGTAATCCAACACGTTTACATTCATCTACCATCGTACCAATACCACGTCCCCAACTTTCAAGAATCTTGCTCTTATAAAGCACATTGGCAATGATTGGATTTTGAGGTTTGGAATCATGCTCTTGCATCAATCGCTCAACGGGTAAATCTGCCGGAAATGTTCCTGTATTGGTAACCTCAACCCTATCATCATAAATAGCTATGCTGACAGAACTACCAGGATGATGGTACGAACGATGGCAAAGTGAATTGATACAACATTCACGCAAAGCCTTGTAAGGAATACTCAATTCTTCTTCTCGATAAAGTCCATTTATCTTCCCAGACAAAGAAAGATGCTTAAAGAAAAAAGCCATTGCTGCATCAAGCAAGATATAAATATTACCTTGCGCTCTTTGGTTATCAATAAACTCTTCTTTGGTAATTCCCTTAAAACGTGCCATTCGCAAAAGACATTGCGGATAGTCATAGAAATCCACGCCAAACAACACAGCTGCCGCATTGTTCAAATTCCCATCACGAAGCAAACCAAACTTCCTGAGAATCGTAGGTATTTCTTCCCGAATAGTCACTTCTGGAAGACGACCATTTCTTATACCCTCACGTACTGCACCAAGAATGGCATTCTCATCAAGGTCCGATATTTTCAAATCGGGATTGACCATTGCTTCCCAACCATATTTTCCACCACGTTGCATCAACAAATGGTTATATTGCTCTTGCGGCATTACCGTAGTAGTACTTTCTATACGAAGATAAGCCCTACCTTTGTAAGCGAAAGGACGCATAAAACGTTGTTTTTCCGCATTGACAATTATAACAAACTTATCGGAATTTGGAATCCGGACATAGTTTATTTCCAAAGACACAAAAGGTTCGATACGATTAATAGCCTCAGCAATAGCACGTTTTGTACTATCAGAAACTTCTTGGCCTACAACATTTCCATTGTCCTTTACTCCATAAAGTACAATACCACCATCGCCATTAAGAAAGGCACATAAAGTTTCCATCGAACGGTCTAATTGACCTGTCGATTCTTTAAACTCCAAATTTTTACTTTCTTTTAAGGCTATAAGTGCCTCTATTTCTTGATATTCCATTCTTTTTTTATTTAACTAAGGAAATACCCAACTCACGATATGATGAGGTGGAGTATCCTTCTGCAAATGTAGTAATTATCAAGATAACCACCAAATTTTCCGGAACTTTTTTATCTGCAAAGACCGTATCCTCAGATTGGACACACAGTGTGTTCCCGATCTGAGGATTCTTTTATTCCTCCCCATTCAGGCATTCGCCCGTCTCATAACTCTTCGTCAAATCCTTTAAGATATCAATCATCTCCTGCCTCAAGCTCTCAGGCTTCAGTACAATGATATTCTGCCATGCCACAACAGTTCCTGAAGGAAATCACGGCTGGGGCGAACGGTGAGGGTATATTCCCGATACATTCCGTCTTTCGACTCCTTTACTTTCTGCTGACTCTCGTGCAGCGGAACCTCCTCAATATAATTGTATTCCGGATAGAAGGCACGGATGCGGATTTTCTCTACGGGCACATCTTCCATCCGATAGATACCAAAGCAATCTTCATAATAATTCTCTGGAGTCAGGAACTTCTTCATCTTGGCCGGCAACGGATGCTTCTCGCAAATAAGCTTCAGAAAACTGATGCGGTCAAAAGGAAGACAGCGAACGAGTTTTCTCACATCTTCCTCTGCACTTGATTTGGCTTTCCCTTCGGACGCCGAACGTTGTTTCTTCACTCCCACAACGTACCACCGTTGTTTGAAGTATCTCACGAAAGCCGGTTGTAGCACGATATCGCTCTTGTTGCATTCCACTGTAATGCCAAACTGCGACTGGATATTCTCACGACAACGATGAAAAGTACGTTTACATGCATCGCCCTCCTGCACTTTGGCGCTTTCTTTGATACGTTCTTTCAGTTGAGCCACTTTCTTCTGCAAGGAAAGGTGTATATTCCCAATGCCACAAGTTTATTAGCAATCTTTCTAAGCATTAATGCTTAAAAAACACCTTACCTTTCTTAATATATAGTCCTTTGGAAACTCTACTAACTTTTTGACCAAGAATGTTATAAACATTACTATCTTTGTCTCTACGACTATTGTCAATAGGAGAATTTATTGCGGTTATATTTTGCAGGAGTTTTACCTGAACGTAGGTATATCCATATACTTTCTCTGAACCATCTTCAACAGCCAGACAGCATTTGGTAATTCCATTCGCATCGGTTGAAACCTTATGAATGTTAACAGGATGTCCATCATCACCGCTTACTATAATGCTATCTTTGATATTATCCAAATTATCTTCGGTAACTTGGAAAACATGTGTAGGTAAGTCTATCGAATAATCTCCTTCTTCATCCCACCATGATATCCCCTTAAAGCTAATATCCATAGTTTTTTCTTCATGAGTAGAGAAACAAACAACTCCATAATCTGAAACCAACGTTGTTTCTTCACTTTCTACCGATTCATCCCGATGAGCCATTAAAGCGAACATTAATACTTGATGATTAGGATTAAACTTTATTTTCTCTTTGTTTTCTTGAGTTATTTTCACAGGTAGGCATAACTTTCCATTATTGACGGTCATTTTATCACTCTCTATATCAAAAAGAGAAGCGTAATCTAGTTTTTGACCACGACTTCTTCCACCATCTAAAAAATCAAAAATATTAGCTATAATCTTAAAAGTATAACCACTAAGATTAGCATCTTTCGGATTAAGATAATAAGTTAAAACCGACGAATAGTCTGACGAATACTCTACATCTTTAACAAATGAATTATAACCATCATTTGTATGATAAGTGACGAATGAACCATTTTTAAACGCAGCAGCTCCAACCCCCTTATAGTACATTCGTGGGGAAAAAACCAAGGAACATAAAGTGTTATCATCTTTGCCTTGAACAAACAATGTCATAAAGCAGCTAAAGAACAATAGAAAAACTTTTTGTTTCATACCTTTATTAACATTTCTAATAAGCCAATCCCAAAGCTTTATTAAAATTTATTAGAGTAAATGAATAGGCGTGGGACTATTGTCTTTACGCCAGAATATAGGTTGTGGAAGGACCTATCTGCCTGCATCAAACAATAGCCCACGCCAAAAGATATATCATTTCTTGCCTTTACTGACAAGATACAATAATTCCAAGGCGTGAGTAATATTGTTCACTATCCAAGCAGATTTCGAAACTTCAACATTTCTATTCTAGAATAATGTTCAATACGCTCATTCATTCGAGCCTTCATCGCAGCCGTTCTTTTCCGTCTGCTCCAACTCTAACGCAAAAAGTGCAAATCGAGCGCAATCAAGCTTGCTTAAATTGTCGAGATGCTACCTTTCTTATGCAAAAGTAAGCAATATTCTTGATACCACCAAATTTTTTGCTTTTTTATCGCAAAGGACAAAAACTGCAAAGACTGCTATATCGACAGCAACAAGCCATTCTACACACATAAGACCCAATCTCTATAAAAGGCTGAGTTTTTCTCGACTCTACAAGCCCAAACCGAGCGAAAGATATCCTTTACCGTAATTATTATTACCACCAATTTCGAACACTTAAAATAGCATCTTTTCCAAAGATACGAATATCACAATAGACCTCATCCATATTTAGAGAAGTCATTGGTTGCCATGAACTATCATTTTCTTTTTTACCTAATACTATACAAAAATCTGGTTTTGTTGAATTTTGCAAATACATTGGCAAAAGATAGTTATATCGAGACTTCGTCTTATAGAATATAATAGGAAATTCATCTTTATTTTTAATTTGAGAGCAGAAAGTTTCTGTTAATATTTTCTGATAGAATTCAAATCTCTTATCTCCTGCTTCAGCCATTATTTCTTCTATCTTTGTTTTTCTATATGCATTCCTTTGTTCAAGATTTACACTTTCATATCCCAAACAAAAGAAACTCTTCACAAATTCTGTTGGAAGATTATTACTACCATCATACAAGATATGCAACCACCCATGAAGTGTAGTCCCGTCATTCTTAGCTTTAAGAATATCGTTATATGCCGTTTGAGAATTTAACAGTTCGGGAGTTGGTATTTCTGTTATTTCCAAATCTTTATTATTCCATAATTCATTTTCAAAAGAATCCCGATGAATAATTTTACTCAACAAATCTTTAAAATTATCCTCCTGTAAAATTTCTTTCCTAGTCAACACATACTTGTGCTCAGAATCATACACGAAGTACAATCCATTCTTCAAACCCTGATAGGATTTTGGAGAATATAAGCCTGTAAAAAATAACGTTAAGTTAGAATCTGCATCAGTATAAATATTAATTGGCTTTTGAGAGTTTATTTCTTTTTTATTAGGATTACCTTTCGAATCATTTCTTTCATTAATACATAAAGATAATTCGTAGAACGCATCTACATAATTGCGCAACAAATCATGATTCCATTGTCTATAAGGATCTGCTTCTACTTTCATTAACAACAAATGGAACCAATAAACAGCTTCAGCAACAAAACACTTTTCATCCGATTGTGTTCTTAAAAATTTTTGTTCAAATTTTGTAAGTTTCATAATTATATCTATGAGTTTACTCGAATAAACGAGTTCGTTAAAAGTTTAATTTGACATTATGCAATCTAGCTGCTATTTCTTTTTAAGGTCTTAAACAGCAATATAATCAAGACCCTTGTTCAATTCAAATAGAATCCATTGTTTCTATTGAATCTCCATTAAAAAAATCAACTATTATTTCATGCCAATAATCCCATGAATAATCAGCAGCAGGATGACAAACCGGCAAAACCTTTATTCGTTTACCATCTATATTGTACTCCCGAGTTTCCATTCCACAAGATAAAACACTACCTTGATTTCCATTATAAGTTGGCAACCTTTCATACAAACGGTTTCCCCAAACTATAACATAATCGGGGCTATATACTTCCAACAGCTTGAAGAAAGGCTTACTTGCATTTCCATATTCTTCTTGATTTCCAGACATTCTTGCTCCCTTCAATGGTACTTGTAGATAGTTATAAAACATTAAGTGACCCCAAATGCTTGCACTATCTTTAGCTTCAGTTATCTCGTTAGCTAAAGCACGTTCAAACTTTAAGAAAGTATTCATCCATAAAGTTGTATTGCCACATTTCCTAGCATCTAAATACCATTCTAAGACATCTCTTGTGAAAGAAGACATTTCCTCATCAGTAAGATCTTCATCACAATAGTGACTTTCTCCAAGAACCAAAACTTTTTTCAGAGTCTTTTCACTTGTACCCAACATCAAATTGCCTTTCTCATCAAAAGAAATGCCATTCTCATAATTATCACCAACAAAAGGCAGGAACTTAACGCCCGCTTCTTTTAAAAAAGAATCTTTTTTTTCTATCATATTTCTACCCGTATTTTTTTTATACTTTTTACAACAATGAGACTAATCTCTTATTATTTGCAAAGATAATGCTTTTTCTATAATACAGCAAGAATTTAAACCTTTAAAATATCCTACTTAAGATTAATTAGCATCCAAACAAACCATTCCAAACACATAGGATTTACTTCTATAAGTTGGCACTACATCGAGTGCCAAAACCGTCAAAATCAAGAAACCTAGAGCAAAGCATACAAGCTCTGTTTTCTCTTATCTTTCTTACTTATATTCCTTACTCCAATCCTCAAAATCCTTATCCACAGTTTTACCTAGTACAGAATATAGTTTGTTATACCTTACCTCTGTGGAAGTAAGTTTCTCTTTACGATAATCCTTCAAGGAATCCTTCTGCACCTGAAATCTACTCGATTCCATAAAGATCAGGCTCTTGTGAATCCTCGTCTTGGCACGTTCCTCCATCCATTCTCTGCCTTTAGCGAGAGAAGACATATACCAATATCTCGTCTCAGCCCAAGCATTCCTTGTAGGTTGCGCAGTACCATGAATGAAGTCACGATAAACAGGAAGCGAGAGACCGGTTAGCCAACAAACTTTGACAGAATCCCCCTTAGCCATTAACGTCATGTCTGATAACATCTGTTGCATGGTCATTTTCTCCGACTTCCGCCAAAGCATTTGCTTTTCCATGTATTCATTTTTTTCAGCTTCTTTCTGCTTTTGCCAATAGCCATGAGGTTCAAGAAGAACCAATAGCCAAATAACACTACCAGCACGGCACTCATTACCGCAGCCAACCAACACACTCTTTTCTTGATATTCTTTTCCATAATTTCTATCTTTTATTTGTTATTACTCACAAAACACTTACATATCCATCATATTATCATTGACATGGTAAGTATCTTCACTAAAGCTTTTCTCGCACGTAATGGCTGTTCTGCTAACAAAGTTGTTCATTCTCACAATATCTGGAATACTGTAAGGCAAAGAACAATGCAAAGCAAGTAGTGCTGGACATATCTTGATCTTTTCAAAAGCTGGAGTAAAGAGCACACTTTCATCCCAACTAGTGACCTCAGATGGCAAATCCTCCGCAGCCCAACCTTTATCTGCAAGAGCATCCAATATCAGTTTTTTCTTCATCAAGTTATTGTCAAACAGATTTATCTGTTCACCAAGAGTGTAAATCAGCCGATGTATGAAAGGAAAAGCAGAACCATAGGCATCATCGTCTTCCAAAGCCAATACCGCCTGACAAGAATCAGCCTTATATTCTAATACATACTCCCCATATTGCAGGTAGTCATTCGCCTTAAAAGATGAAGAATTCTTAACAGCATTCCACATCTCAGTACCTTGCTTCAAACATTCGCCCATCAGTATTGCCAACTTATCACTTTGGTAAGAGACACGTTCCACGTAATCCTTGCTTGGCTCACCCATTATCTGATCCATCAAATAACGTCGAGCTACAAGAAGCGAATATAGCGCAAACTTATCTTTATCACTTATCCTAACAGCAATATCTTCTTCCTCGAAGAAACCGATATCTTCTGCTATATGCTTGATTTTACGTTCTATTAAAGCTAATGCATCTTGTTTTTCAGAAAGTGATGTATTAGGATTGCTCACAAAATCGTACAAAGCATCTTCTGCCAAATCGCTCTCATGGTCATCCAACTCACAAAGTTGCCTTACTAATATGCTCACTAAATCTATCTTGCTCATAATTTATCCTTCTAAGTGTTCTACAAAAAATA
>ENA-OQER01001037-OQER01001037.1-human-gut-metagenome-genome-assembly--contig:-NODE-1037-length-14250-cov-1.839765_pt1 | contig 14250 bp, 20 predicted proteins | sample MGYA00242797_ERZ504639 | MGnify/ENA primary metagenome ERZ504639 (study PRJEB26092, sample SAMD00036306) | human gut metagenome | host: Homo sapiens | study: EMG produced TPA metagenomics assembly of...
CTGGTATTTATAAATTCCTGTTTCCTGTCACCTTCGCCTGCAGCGCATTTTTTCCGCTGTAATGTTGCATCATCGCATAAACCAGACTGATCAGTGCCACCACAAACATCAGATTGACCACATGGGCATGTAAGTCACCCAAAACAAAGGAGTAGGAAGGGAATTCATGAATCGTTTTATCATTTCCCGCCGGATAATAGCCGATATAACGGGTGGAATTCGGAAACCAGTAAGTATAATCCCCTTTTGGCAGATGAAAGATCTCCCGGATCCACGGAAGAAGTTTTCCGATCACCACATAATGCATATTTCCGGCAAGAGATACCCCTGCCCCCGCAAGGGCACCGCCAAGCAGTGCCGGTTTTTCTCTTTTCCAGCTGTCAAGTACCATCTGGCGTACCAGAGCAAACGGAACGGAAAAACAAAACCCTGCCACCAGTGTCCGCATCAGATTGTACGTCTGTGCAACCTGCGTATTGGTCAGTTTCGTTAAAAATACCGCAAAATACTGTCCGCCATAATAATAGTTGATTTTTGCTCCCGCATACCACAGATCCTTCGCCGGAAGTGTGGTACTGCGCATCATCGCCATCATAAACCCATAGTCCATGAACTTTTCTGTTCCGTACGCTGCCGGGCGAAATCCCGCCACATAAGTCCATAGAAGAAAGAATAAGATAAATACCAGTTCATCATCCAGCACTGTCTGGTACCATTCTGTTGTAAATTTCCAGGACGTTTTGTCTTTTATCTTTTGTTTCTTTAGCGCAATCCAGACACCCCAGCAGACAGCTGCCAGCACACCTGTGCTTACAAGACAGCTCACATGCGTAAACGGCACAATTCCCGTACTTGCTCCCAGCCACATCAAAATCCCGCACCGGCAATACCGAATATCTTTGCCACCAGATATCCTCTGTCACGGAATCCGGAAAAAAGGTACTGGCAAAGCGGAAAACTGCACCATCCAAGCACCAGTATGGTCAGCCACCAGACAGCAAATACTTTCCGTCCTCTTTTAACAGGACCTGCGCACTCATAAAAGCACTGCCAGTACAACAGTTTTCCATATTCCCTTTCTTTTCTCATTCACTGTTTCGCACCTCCCCACTTCCGGAAGTCTTTTAGTGTTGTTTTACCGATTTTTACAATTTTTTTCATATTGATGGAATTGACTCCACCCTGTCGCGGACGGAATGTAATTGGATAATACATTACCCGCCGTCCTTCTTTTGTATATCGCACCGTCATCAGTACATTTGCCAGAAAATACTGTGGTGGAATCTCTGTTAAAACTTCTTCCAGTTCTGCAGCCCGCATTCAGCCGGAACGGTGTATTGGCATCTTCCACCCAGCAGTGAAATGTCACAAGGATCACCAGTCGAAGAACCCGTGTCACAAAGATCCGCTGCCAGCCGTCCTGTCTTCTTTTTCTGCTTCCAATCAAAAGCCCACACTTTTTCCTGTCTTCCCACAGCTTCCAGAATTCTTCCGGCAGAGTCTGTCCATCAGAATCTGTCTGAAAAATATAATCTGCCCCTTCCGCAATCGCACAGCGGTAGCCATATAAAATAGTGGCACCGTGTCCCTGGTTTTCTTTTTTTACCGTGCGAAGCTGCGGATATTTTCCCTGCAGATGATCCAGTTCCTCCTGCGTCCGATCTGTACTTCCGTCATTGATGACAAACAGTCGACTGTCCCCTCCTGTTTTTTCCACGATGGGATGCCACTGTGCTACTACATTTTCTATGTTTTCTTCCTCGTTATATGCCGGAATCACGATGATCAGCCGATCCTGATTTTGTTCTGTTATTTCACTCATGATTTCTTTCTCCCCTTTTCTTTCCCCACATATTTCCCTTTGATCTTTTTCCGTAACTGTGAAGTTACTGAACAGTTACCTTTTTCCATTATAATCGAACTTACCCACAACGTAAAGTCGATCAGAGCAAAGTTTCCCACAGTAACCACATCCCCATACAACTACAACCGTCCTATCTTCCCGGAGGAAATCAAAATTGATTCACCGGATCAATTATTGATATGCAACGCAACTTTAAAAGAGATCTTCCGGTTCTTTGCCGGCAGATCTCTTTCGTCTGTTAATCTTCTATCTTCTGTTCTTTCCGGTATCTTCGCATCTTTCCCGGTGTACTCTCAAACCTGGATTTGTACATTTTCATAAATAATTTATAATTAGTGAAACCATGAATCTCCAGCAGCTTCTGGACACTCAGATCTGTTCTCTGCAAATCTCTGACAACATGTTCCATTCTCACCGAATTCACATAATCCAGAAATGTCATGCCCATATATTTCTTAAAAAATCGCGTGAAATAATCCGGATTCAGAGAAACCAGCCGTGCGATCTCCTGCAGCGAAATTTCTTCCGTATAATGTTCCTTCACATATGAAGTGATCATTCCCAGTCGTTCCATATATTTTTCTGATATTTCCATCTTATCAGAAGTAACCGATACACTGAAGTCTTTTACCAGTACAGCCAGCAGATGATACATCCGGCTGTAGAACTCCAGAGTTTCTTCCGGCGACCGAAAAGGATGCAGTTCTGCAAGAGCACTCAGTGCTCTCTCCACCATAAACGTATCCATCCGCTGCTTTCTTCCGGTAATCTTTTCACAGACAAATTCCAGCCCGTCGATCTGAGGAATAAACCGTTTCATCATCGGATAAGGGATCTGTATCAGCATCTCCTTACACTGTCGTGGACACTGAACACTGTGTACCACCCGGGAATTAATTACCAGAAAGTCTCCTTTTTTCATCCGGATGCATTCTTCCTCTCCCAGATAACAGTCTTCACTTCCCTCCAGCAGATACAGAATCTCAAGCCCGTTATGCCAGTGAGGTGCAGTGTAATCCCTGTTGTGCCACAGGACATTGAAAAACACATCTTCGTTAGACGGATATTTGATTGCCTCGTACCGGTATGTCTGTTTATGCATTGTAAACTAACGCCATAAATACCAGTTCTTCGTCATTTGGATTCTCCAGAGAATGGCTCTGTCCCACTTCGATCACACATACATCTCCAGGCCCTACCTCTGTTCTTGTACCATCATTGTCCACAAATACCCCTTTCCCCTTTAAAATGAAATAAGGTTCTGTATTCCCCACATGCTGATGCCAGCCAACGCTGCTGTGCGGACGAAGTACTGCCATGGCATACATGGAACCGTGTCCGTTCAGTTCTTCTTCAGATACAATGTGGTGAAATTCCACACTGCCTTCTCCTCCACGCGGATGTTCTACGACTGCTACCTTTGTTTTTCTTACCATAAAATATCTTCTCCTTTCTTTCCCCGTTATATCCTTTACCGGATCTTCATAAAAACATTGCTTTACAGAAAACAATTCCTGTAAGTCAAAAAGCTCCCTGAATCACTTCAAGGAGCTTTGTAAGCTGATGACGGGAATTGAACCCGTGACCCCTTCCTTACCAAGGAAGTGCTCTACCTCTGAGCCACATCAGCATCTGCAGCGTTTTTATCTGTCCGCTACAGTTAGATAGTTTAGCAAAAGCTCCGGAAAAAGTCAAGCATAATTTTCATATTTTTCAGATTTTTTTAAATATTTTATTTTTCCTGCCAAGACTCTCCCGGACCTTACCCTTGATTCGTTGCAGAGCATTGTCAATGGACTTGGATGATTTGTTCATCTTTTCACCAATCTGCTGATAATTATTTCCATCCAGATAAAGTGTCAGAACTTCATTTTCAAAAGTACTTAGCTGTTTTCTGATTTTTTCTTCCATCTGCACGGCATTTTCCTGTGCAATAATGATTGTCTCAGGACTCTGTTCTGTTTTACTGCCCATCTGTGTTTCCCATTCTTCTCCATTCATAGAAATATAGGAATTCAGTGGCTGATGTTTCTGCCTGGTGGATGACTGGATGGCATTATACATCTGCCGGTCCACACACAGTTGGGCAAACGTATAAAAGAAGCCTCTTTATCTCCGCGATAATCCCGGATTGCTTTGAAGAGTCCGATCATTCCTTCCTGAATCAGATCATCCGCTTCTCCTCCTGCAAGATAGAGAACACGGGCTTTCTGGCGTACAACAAACTTGTATTTTTCCAGCAGATAATCCATAACCTCTGTATCCCCCTGCCGAAGCAGTTCCACCAGTTCCTCGTCTGTGTACTCTGTATATTCCTTCATCCTGTTTTCCTCACTGTTATCCACGCTGACGGGCGATCTCAAAAGCCAGAACCCCTGCTGCCACAGAAGCATTCAGGGAATCAATATCTCCTTTCATCGGAATCGAGGCTACAAAATCACAGGTTTCTTTGATTAATCTGCTGACTCCTTCTCCTTCGTTTCCGATTACCAGACCCATCGGTCCTTTCAGATCCATCTGATAATACGGCGTACCATCCATATCTGCACATACGAACCACATGCCTTCTTTTTTCAGTTGTTCCATGGTTTGTTTTAAATTGGTTACTTTTGCAACCGGTGTATAATTGATTGCCCCTGCTGAAGTACGGGCAACAGTCGGGGTAAGCCCCACTGCTCTTCGTTTTGGAATGATTACACCGTGTGCACCTGCCAGATTCGCTGTTCGGATCATAGCTCCCAGATTATGCGGATCTTCGATATTATCCAGTACGAAAATAAAAGGAGCTTCCCCTTTTTCCCTGGCTTTTTCCAGAATATCTTCCACTGTAGCATACTCGTACGAAGCCGCCATCGCAATAACACCCTGGTGATGACCCGTTTCAGATAACTGATCCAGGCGTTCTTTTTTTTACATAATTGATGATCGTATCGCCTTTTTTTTGCTTCCCGGATAATGGTTCTCACCGGTCCGTCCGGACATCCATCCAGAACATATAATTTGTCAATCGGTTTTCCCGCGCGTAATGCCTCTAAAACCGCGTTTCTTCCTTCGATTTTATTTTCCATCTTTCAGTGCCTCCAATCCCATTTTGATCAGATCAATCATTCTGCAGTACTGATCCGTCAGATACAGATACCCCATAACCGCCTCAAATCCCGTCGCACGGCGATAATCCCCTGTAGTGGCATTCTTCGCTGTAGTGTAGGACTTTGCATTTCGACCTCTCTTGTAGACTGCTTCTTCTTCCTGGGTAAAATGTGGCTCCAGTGCCTGCACCATCTCTGACTGTGCCTGAGCTTTTACCAACCGGCTTGCCTGTTTATGCAGCTTATTCACCTGGCAGTTTCCCTGTTTGATCAGGATGGTGCGGATATATAACTCATAGATCCCGTCTCCGATATAGGCAAGTGTCAGCGGAGAGTAAGAACGGATATCCGGATCCTTCAACTGAAACTGTTCTTTCAGATATGTTATGCTCGTTTCCATTTTACGCCCTCTCTGGTATCTTCCAGAATAATTCCCTGTGCCAGCAGTTCATCACGGATCTCATCGGCACGTTTGAAGTCTCTGGCTTTTCTTGCTACCTGACGTTCTTCGATCATTTTTTCGATCTCAGCGTCCAGATTTTCTTCTTTCTTTTCTACCTGAAGACCCAATACATCACTTAATGCAACAATCTCCTTTTTCAGTGCTGTGACAAATGCTCTGGAAGAAGCATCATTTGCATTGGTATTGGCAAATTTAACCAGTTCAAAGATTGCAGAGATTGCATCTGCGGTATTCAGATCGTCATCCATGGCATCTTCTAATTTTTTGCGGTACACAGGAATCTCTGCAAGCAGTTTTTCCTCTGCATCTGACAGAACATCCACTGCTGCTTCCTGTGCAAGATGTGTCAGATTGGAAACTGCAGTCACAATACGTTCCAGAGCATTCTTAGAAGATTCCATGATCTCTCTGCTGAAGTTGATCGGGCTTCTGTAATGTGCGCTTAACATGAAGAATCGCAGCACCTGGAGATCATACTGTTCACCGATTTCTCTTACGGTAAAGAAGTTGCCCAGGGATTTGGACATTTTGCGGTTATCAATATTCAGGAAACCATTATGCAGCCAGTAATGAGCAAAAGTCTTTCCGTTACAGCACTCACTCTGCGCGATCTCATTTTCATGGTGCGGGAAAATCAGATCCTCCCCACCGGCATGAATATCGATTTCCTCACCCAGATATTTTTTTGCCATCACAGAACACTCGATGTGCCATCCCGGACGTCCTTCACCCCATGGAGATACCCAGAAAGGTTCTCCTTCTTTTTTCGGTTTCCACAGTACAAAATCCAGCGGATCTTCTTCTGATCTTCGCCGGACACCAGAAGAGAACGATTACCGGATCTCAGATCATCCAGATTTTTGTGGGATAATTTTCCATATTCTTCAAACTTTCTGGTACGGAAGTATACCGTTCCGTTTACATCATACGCATATCCTTTTTCCATCAGTGTTTCGATCATGGCAATCATACCATCGATCTCCTGCGTTGCCTGCGGATGGGTAGTGGCCGGTTTTACATTCATATCCGCCATATCTTTTTTACATTCTTTGATATAACGTTCTGAAACTTCTTCTGCACTTACACCTTCTTCGATGGATTTTTTGATGATTTTATCGTCTACATCAGTAAAATTAGATACGAAATTTACTTCATATCCCTTATATTCCATATAACGCGCACGGTGTCGAAAACAATCATCGGACGGGCGTTACCGATATGGATAAAGTTATATACCGTAGGTCCACAGACATACATGGTAACTTTACCTTCCTGTAATGGTACGAATTCTTCTTTTTTCTTTGTCAGTGTATTATACAGTTTCATCTTGTTATTCTCCTTTTTTTATTTTTGATAAAAACGAAGTTCTTTTTCCACTTCCAGCAGTCGGTTGGTCACTTCCGTGTATTCCTTCTGCAACGTTTTTCAGATCATCCAGCACGGATCCGGCAGATGACAGTGATCCATACTGGTTCTCGGTACTTCATATTTTTCTGACGAACCACACGTCCCGGAATACCTACTACGGTACAGTTCGGTGGCACCTCCTCGATCACAACAGATCCGGCTCCGATCTTGGAGTTGGCTCCGACAGTGAAAGAACCGATGATTTTTGCTCCTGCGCTTACCATAACGTTGTCTTCCAGAGTCGGGTGACGCTTGCCGGTTTCTTTCCCGTTTCCCCCCAGAGTAACACCCTGATATAAGGTTACATTATCGCCAATGATCGTAGTTTCTCCAATGATCACACCGCTTCCATGGTCAATGAACAGTCCTTTCCCCAATCGTAGCGCCCGGATGAATCTCAATCCCGGTCTTTCTGGCTGCACGCTGAGAGATCCACCGTGCCAGAAAGTAATGACCTTTCAGATATAATTTGTGTGCCCGTCTGTATTTGATCATCACCCGAAAGCTCGGATATAACAGCACTTCCAAAGGTGTCTTGATTGCCGGGTCTCGTTCCTGAATCACCTGGAATTCTTCTTTGATATGACTGATAAAACTCATTGTTCCCCTCCATTTTATTTTCTGTAAACAGAAAAAGGATGACTGTCTCAATAAGAGACGAAGTCATCCGTGGTTCCACTCTTTTTGAAGACGTATCTTCGGATCCGTCTTCCACTTTCTGCCTTAACGCCTGCCTGCGGATCCGGCTACTCTCTTTCACCGTATCAGCTCCCGGATGCACTTCACCGACGATTCCCCGGGACTGCTTCCAGCCAGTGACTGTCCCTCTCTGTGGTTCCTCTTTCAGATACTCTTTCCGTTCTTCGCTTTTCTCATGCTTTCTGCCTTATAGTTTATGAAAAAAAAGTAGTTTTGTCAACTCCTACCGCCTGGATTTTGATTCTAATTTCTTTTGTCTTTTGTTTTATTTATGCTATAATAATGGAAATTGTTTTGTCTTGTAACTATAAAGATGCTGAACAGTTACAAGTATTGTTAGTATTCATAACTTTTGAGGTGACAAGAATGCCAAATTACGAAAGTATTACTCTGAGGGAAGATCTTCATATCCGCAAGATCTATTCTATTCACTATTTTGAATATATGAAAGACTATGTATTCGACGGGGAATCTCACGATTTTTGGGAATTTGTCTTCGTCGACAGCGGTAATCTTTTCGTGACCGCGGGTGATAAAGAAGTCCTTCTTGCTTCTAATGAAATGATTTTTCATAAACCAAACGAATTCCATGCATTACGGGGAGACGGAGAAACTTCTCCGAATCTCGTCGTAGTTTCTTTTGAATGCACAAATCCCTGCATGAAGTTCTTTGAAAATTGCCGGGTATCTCTGAATCAGAACGAACGGTTTTATCTGGGGCAGATTATCTCTGAAACCAGAAAAACTTTTTATACACCATTAAACAATCCTAACATCTGCCTGCTGGAACGTAATTCCGTTCATGATTCGGCAGTGAACAGATTATTTTTTTGTCACTTGAACTACTGCTGATCAGTCTGCAGCGCCGCTACAGCACACCGCCTGCTATCGATCCGGTTGCCAGCCAGCCATTCAGCGATCACCCGATGATCCGCAGAGATACCGATGAGGTTTTCCAGGAAATCGTACAGTACCTGCAGCGAAATCTTTCTGAGCATCTGACAGTTGTGCAGATCTGCAAGGAAAATTCTGTAGGGCGTTCACAATTGCAGAAAATGTTTCATGAAAAAACAGGCTGCGGCGTTATCGACTACTTCTGCCGTCTGAAAATCGAAACCGCCCAGAAAATGATCCGCCAGAAACGATATAACTACACACAGATTTCCGATATGCTGGGCTATTCCTCCTACCAGTATTTTTCTCTGCAATTCAAAAATTCACCCGGATGACTCCATCCGAGTATGCATCATCCGTAAAGAATTTTTCCGGCACAGAATAGCAACTAGAGCGTGTCTGAAAAAGGCTTTTCGTGAGCTGCGAATCCCAGTTTGCGGAAATGATTTTTCAGACACGCTCTAAAGCACCAACTACACGACGCGGCTTTTATCATCAATAATTCGTGCAGGTAACAAATAACATAAATCAATAAAAAACAAAAGGGAAGACATTCAGCCAAAACCGAATGCCTTCCCTTTTTCACACACTCTTTTCTCCCAGTTGCAACAAAACAGCGGCAGGTGACTGCTTGCTGCGTCCGTCTTGTTACAACTTATTTCACTCTCTTCTCAATCTCCCGATTCACTTTCTTCCTCATCTCCACCAGATAAGCAATACTTCTCGGATAAGACTCAAACTCTACCTTCTCTCCACCTTCCGGTTCGATACACTTCATAACCACATCTCTTCCTGCAAGTTCTTCCAGATAATTCATGGCACAAAGATCGCTCATTGCCTCATCCATCAGCATGATACGCAGAGATTCTTCCGGCTCTTTGTCAGCTCCCGGATATACCAAAAAAGGATCTCCTGACGGAAATGCCCCTGCTGCATCCGTACAGCGATATGGGTCGATCGGGAAGATGGAATGTTCTGCATTGTAGAAGTTGTAGCCCCAGTGCAGGAATCCATCCAGCTGGTATTTGTACATCTGCGTACCCAGGATTCTGGTACGGTAACCCGGCTGTACGATGAAACGGTTTGTTACATCCACGTACTGTCCGGTGCAATAATATCCCCACAGCTTTTCCGGACGTTTCTCCAGGAATGGCTGAATATGGTTGACTGCGCATACCGGCTGAGATACCAGACCTTTTTCATAGAATTCGTAATCGGACAGCGCATCCATCATCTGATAACCTTCCAGATCTTTTTCCACAACTTCTTTGGCTGCTTTATAAGAATCAAACTGCTCCCGGGAAGGCTCGTCAGAAATATGGAAATATGCCACCTCAGAGATTTCCAGTTTCTCCAGTTCCGGTTTCAGTGCTGCCAGGAACTGATGCAGGAACTCACTGTATTCTTTTCCTGCTGCTTCTGTGTCCCATCCAAACAGCTGCACCAGTTCTCCATCTTTCTCACCCATAACCTTCGGAGCCATCGTTGCTCCCCACTGGCTGAACAGATGAGAAATCTCATAATATTTGATACCACAGCGTTTACACATATCTACCCATCGCTCGAACTTATTGAAACCGAAGGTATATCCGTTCTCTGTCACATGTACATCTACCAGCTGTACGGTACGTCTCTCTCCACCGATTGCTGTATCCAGAGGAGGGGTAAATACCGGCGTCAGCAACATGTTACATTTTCTTTTTACGGCTGTGCGTACAAATTTTCCACAATCTTCCAGTATTCCTCACTGAACACTTCCACGCCGTAATAATTTGCCAGACAATCCGAATGAAACCACTCTGTGTGTGGTACTGCCAGCTCCGGAAGTTCTGCATCTACTACATGAATCAACTCTATCGAACTGCCCAGGACTTCTCCTTCCACTACCATATCCACTTTTATGGTATGGTCTCCGGCAGCGAGTCCTGTGGTGTCCACATCGATCCAAAGACTCTTCCACTGTCCGCTGATCAGTTCCACACCCCACGGCTGGATCTCACTCAGCAGATCAGGATACAGACCCGGTTTGGTGGTCAGATAATCCTCATCTGCCACCATATGTGCCGGATATTCACAGGGAACCAGGCGGACACTTCTCACACGTACCTGCTCTTTGTCATCGGCCGTCACCTGCACCTGTGCTCTTCCTTTTCTCTCACCACCCCAGTAATAAGCCATCTGGAAAGATACCGTCTCTTTTTTCAGTGCGGTGATCACATCTTCCATTCCCTCTCCACTCGGCTCCTGATCCGGGAACACTTTTTCCAGCGAAGTGATTTTTTTAACTTTTAACAGTTCCATAGCTACCCCCTTATACATTTTTAATTTTTAACCTTTAATACCACTCAGTGCAATACCTTCCACGAACTGTTTCTGTAAGACACATACATGATGAACGGGAACAGGAAAGATACTGTTGCACCTGCCATGATCAGACCATAGTTTGTCTGATACTGTGTTTTTAACAGAGACAATGCTACCGTCAGGGTATACATATCGGAATTGGATGTGGATACCAACGGCCACAGGAAATCATTCCAGGAAGTCACAAAGGTAAATACAACCAGTGAAATCAGTACGGGTTTGATCAGCGGAATAACGATCTGAATGAAGATCCGGTACTCCGGGCATCCGTCTACTTTCGCAGCTTCCAGCAGTTCATCCGGTACCGTATCCATAAACTGACGGATCAGGAATACACCGAATGCATTCAAAATGACAACAATCAGAGCAAAATATGTATTGGTCAGTCCCGCTTTGTTCATCATGATAAACACCGGAATCATCGTTACCTGTCCCGGAATCATCAGTGTCAGAAGATAAATACGGAAAATCGCCTTGCTGCCCGGGAATTTTTTTCTTTGCAAATCCATAGGCTGCCATGGACGCAATAATACAGTTGAACAGACAGGAACAGAATACAACGATCACACTGTTTGTCAGTGCCCTGATAAATCCTGTCTTTTTCAGCACGTAGTTAAAGTTTGTAAAATCTCCAAAGTTAATATCACTCCAGTGTAACATCAGTGTGGTAGACTGGGTGAACGACATGATTGTCATGTAGATAAAAGGCGCAATACAGATAGCTGCAAAAAGCAGCAAGATCAATAAGCCAAGGACGGAAAAGACGGTCCATTTCTGTTTTTTCTTCATGTCTATTTCGCCTCCTTTTTCTCTTTAAAGAACAGATCTTCCACTACATTGATGATGATAATCATAAGCAACAGGAACATGGCCATTGCACATGCATATCCCATTTTGTACTGTTTAAATGCTGCATTATAGATGCCCATAACAAGAGTAACACTGGAATGACCAGGTCCGCCACCCGTCATCAGGTAAGCCAGGTCGAATACCTGGAAGGACCAGATAATACCAAGGGTAACTACCAGATATGTGATCGGTTTTAATACCGGGAGCGTGATCTTGGTAAACTGCTGCAGCGGTGTTGCTCCATCCACTCTTGCCGCCTCATACAGATCTTTCTGGATTCCCATGATACCTGCATAATAGATAACCAGGAAATATCCTATGTTTTCCATACTGCAACAATACAGATACTTAACAGAGAAGTTTTGGTACTCCCCAGCCAGTTAACAGAAGAAATATGGAAGAAATTCAGAATGTTATTCAGAAAACCACCATCTGTATTCAGGATGATTCTCCATACCGTACCTGCGGTAACTGCAGATGCGATAACCGGAATAAACATAACACTTCGTAAGAATTCACCTTTTTTATTCTGTATCTTTGCTGCCAGAAAAGCTGCAAATGCCAGTGCCAGAATCGTCTGTGCCGGAACAGTCATAACCACATACAGCAGAGTATTTTTTGCTGCATTCTAGTCACATAACTGTCTTTAAACATTTTGATATAATTATCAAGTCCTACAAATTTCGGCGATTCATAATATTATATTCTGTAAAACTGAAATAGCCGGACATGAAAATCGGAATAATACAAAAATCAAAATCAATACAAAACTCGGGAGAATATAAATAACTCCCTGTACTGCTTCTTTTGTTTTTCTTGACATGTCATTCTCCTTTTTATCTTGTTTGCCCCATTGTGAAACGAGAGGACGGTACACCGGTTACTCCTATGCACCATCCCCTCTTATTACTAACCTTCTCTAACTAAATTTCCATCTGATTATTTCAGATTGGAGTCATAGTATTCTGTTGTGTTTTTCAGAACTTCTTCCGGAGTCAGTTCACCAAGCATCATAGACTGCATATTCTTATACAGGGTATCATACATGGAACTTGCGCCTTTGAATACCGGCAGTGACTGGAACTTGTCTGTCTGATTTGTGAACAGATCGGCAAATTTCTCATCTCCGCTGTAGGTATCGTCTGCAGTGATCGGCGGCTGCTCAGATACTCTTTCATGGAAATCTGCCATTACATCTTTGCTGGTCACATATTTCATAAGTTTGATGGCAAGATCTTTGTTTTTGCATTTGTTAAACAGTACCAGACTGTCTGATGCTACAAATGTCTTTGTATTTTCCGGACCGGACAGAATAGAGTAATCCCAGTTGATTCCATCTACTTTTGCCAGGTTGCTGGATGCTGCGACTGTCATAGCAGCTTCACCATTCTTGAATGGTTCCAGAGAGTCATCTGTAGAAGTACTTGTTTCTGGAATCAGGCCTTCTTCTTTCATATCTGCAAGGAACTGTGTCGCTTTCAGACCGTCCTCAGAATCGATGGTCAGATTACCGTCTTCATCAACAATCTGTGCACCAGCTCCCCAGAAATATGGCCAGTATACTTCGTTCAGTGCTCCATAATGGGTACTTCCCCAGGTCGCACTCAGCGGTGCAACATCCGGATTACTTGCTTTTACTGCTTCGCATGCCGCTTTCAGTTCATCCAGTTGGTCGGAACGGCATCCACACCCGCTTCTTTCAGGATATCCATGTTTGCTGCCAGAAGTCTCGGATTACCAACAACTACAGGCAGTGCATACTGTCCATCCTGGATATTTCCCAGATCGTAGTACAGGTAATTTGCTTTTTCATCATCTGTAAAGTATTCATCGATGTCTGCCAAGGCACCCATATCGATATAGTCATAGAACATTTCCATGTACAGATATCCTACATCCGGTCCGTCGTTGGAATTTACACCGGTCAGATATTTTTCTTCATAATTATCCCACGGAATAATCTCTACGTTTACTTCACAATTATTCTCTTTCTCAAATGCATCCATCTTTTCGTTCCAGAATTCTTCGTCTGTCACTTCTCCGTCCGCAGATGCAAAGGTCGGGAACCAAAAAGTCAGTTTATCTTTTCCGCCTGAGGAAGAGGAAGATGAATCACTGCTTCCTGAACTTCCACCACAGCCTGCCAGCATACCTGCTGTCATAGTTGCTGCCAATAAACACGCTACCACTTTTTTCTTATTCATATTTTTCCTCCTTCGTTCTTTTTCACAATTGTCTGTGATTTTTTTCCTTTCTTTTAACAAAATTATATCTTCTTTATCGTACAGAAGCTATATAGAATCGTCCAGTTTTCACATAAAATTGTCCTTTGAATCCAAAAAAACAGCACAATTAACCAATAGCCCTCTCTTTTTTTCATAAGTGAAATGTTCTTTGCAACTTTCCGTATAAAAAAAGAAAGGCCACAGTACCTGTGACCTCTTTGTCTGTATTATTCTATAAGATTCCTGCTTTTTTGTCAATTCTGTGCCGTTTGTATGCAGCAGATTGCCTGGGATGAAATGCCCTGCAGTGTACCGGTAAATCCAAGTCCCTCTTCTGTGGTTGCTTTGATATTGACCTGATCTTCGGAAAGTTCCAGTGCATCTGCCACATTTTTA
>ENA-OQER01001038-OQER01001038.1-human-gut-metagenome-genome-assembly--contig:-NODE-1038-length-14247-cov-1.864589_pt1 | contig 14247 bp, 20 predicted proteins | sample MGYA00242797_ERZ504639 | MGnify/ENA primary metagenome ERZ504639 (study PRJEB26092, sample SAMD00036306) | human gut metagenome | host: Homo sapiens | study: EMG produced TPA metagenomics assembly of...
TTTCAGAAGCGCGTTTTGCATTTCAGCCATGGTAGAACATCCTTTCATAGTAAGCTTTCAAGACCTGCTACTTCCGGAACTCCCATATCGGAAATTTCAACGGCTACTTTGGTGCATTGGTGATTTCTCCATCAAATGAGTAGAAAGGATAAACATTTTCCCCTCCTAATGTGACTGCTTTTTCACCGCATCCAATTGTTACTTCTTTGATAGATGCATTAAATTTCTGTGGTTTACGATTAAACGCATTCTCATTAGCCTCCTTAATATTTATTTATGGCTGACAATCCTCTGACATTTGGCATAGAAAAATGCCAGGCATTTGTCAGCCACTTTCTTCCATTACTAATTATATTACATCATCGGGTCCATTCCAAGTGCCGGATGACCTTTTTCTGTTAAAAATTCTACCAGAGTTTCCGGATCTGTAGCTACAGTCTCATCACCGATCATATCTGTGAAGTTATCAATACCATACAGTTCTTTTGCTGTCTGGTTCAGTCTGTCTGCTACAAATTCTTTCAGTTCTTTTGGCATCCATACGATACGTTCGATACCACCTTCTGCTTTCATAAACTTTTAGAGCCGATGAAGTGTTTTCCGTGTCCCATGAATCCAGGTGTCTGAACTCCACCACCTGTCATAGATGCCAGTTCAGGGAAGGTCATTCCCAGAGGAGTCATACCAGCGTACTCACGGTTGGCGATACATACACCGTTGGAGAATGGCTCGATACCACAGATACACTCGAAGCATCCGCAGGATGTCATTGGTTTTCCATGATAGAGTACAGGGATACATCTTCCAGAGCACCCTGAGACAGTCTCTTAACAGCCTCATTAACGTCTTCATATTCACCGATTCTTTCATCGATCGGACGCTCTTTTGTGATTACCTGGCAAGGTCCGTTCGGATCCAGCTCGTTGGTAGCTTTTGCATCCAGCCATGAAACGGCACCACACAGTCCCAGACGTTCCGGTGTAACCACACATACGTGGCTTGGGGAGAATGCCTGACACAGGATACAGCTGTAATATACATCTACAGATTCATCTGTCAGATTTTTCAGACGATCATCACGTTTGTTGAATGTCGGGATAGCAACTTCGTGACGAATTCTTGTACACTCTGCAGGATCTGTGTAAATAACAACTTCACATTTGTCAACAACTGCTTCAAATTCATTTTTAACGGATGCATACAGAACTTCACCGATATGTTTCAGACGGAATCCTGCAGCAAATGCGTTTTTGCTGATACGGATACGCTGCATATCTCTCTGTCCTGTATGGTATACACCTTCGATACAGTTGATGTAGTTATGGAATTTACGCTCGATAACCGGTTCAAAGTCAGGCTGCATGTTTTTACCGGCAACTTTAACAACATATGCAATGCTGTTTTTGCTTCCCAGTTCCATGTCGTCTACTTCCGGTCCTACAACTGTGATCTTATGATCTTCGATCTCGCTGGCATCAACAGTATGAACCAGCTCAGCACAGTCAACACGGGAACCATCGAATTCAACCTGCATGTCACCACGACGAATGATCTCACCTTCGAATGCGGATGCGAATGCTACCGGGATATCGATGTTTGTGATCTTGATCTTGATATCACGAGCTTCCAGAGATGTTGCATTGAATTTGCTTACATCTTCCTGAACGATCAGGCTCTTCGGAACTCTTGCGATATTTTCTGTTTCGTTGGTGATTACCGGGAATCCCAGTGCGATAGCACCAGCACCACATGCTACGATTACGTCATCCAGAGGAGCGAATGCGTTAACGAATGCCGGTACACGCTGCATGGTGTATTCCATCAGAGTCTTGGAATCACCAGGTGTTACGTTACCGAAGATCAGAGCTGCTCTCAGTGCTACGGATACTACGTGAATTACAGATGTAACATCTTTGCCCAGCGGAATAACACGTACGTTTGCGCCTGTAGCCATACCTGCTTCTGCTACCTGATCACAGATACCGCCTACCAGTGTTACCAGGATACCCTGTGCCTGATAAGATTTTACCAGTGCAACACCTTCTTCTACTGTAGGAGCGGATCCCAGGATAACAGCTACACCAGGGATATCACCTGTTACAAGCGGTACACCAAGTTCACGGATCACTGCATCTGCCAGATGTCCGTATAATGGCTCTTCGTATGGAGTAGCACCGTCAATATATTTTAAAGCTTCGATAAATTCCGCACACAGTGCTGTAGCAACGCCAGACATAAAAGCGTCATTCAGACGAGGTTCTCTTGTCATCAGAGTTTTAACAACTCCCAGTGCTTCCTTTAATTCTTTCAGATTAGTAACTTTTACACCTGTTACAGCGTAATAGCAAGGCAGACAGTAAGCAGTGTTTGGAAAGCTGACTGCTTTCTCTTCACCATGCTGCGCAATTGCTGCATCAATTGCCTGTTCAGTCAGACCGTATACAGCATCATTTCCATTGAATACTCTTTCAAATAATGTCAATGTTTTTTCCTCCTAAACGATTATTTATCGCAATCATCGATTTTATCGATGGTCGTTTTGATTTTACGGATCTCGTCTACTGCCGATTTGCTGTAGTCGTATGGAGAACAGCCCTGACGGTCCGCATCCATAATCTCCGTGTTATAGTGAATGAATCCCAGCAGATCTTCTGCCGGAATATGTGTTTTTACAAATTCTTCATCTTTTTCATCCCGGATCTTATTGGCAACCACGTGTACCTGTTTCACACCGAGATCTTTTGCCAGACGTTTTACATTCTTGTAAGTCTGTACACTTCTTGATCCAGGTTCGATCACTACGATGAACTGATCCATACCTTCTGTGGTTCCCCGACCATATGTTCCAGACCGGCTTCCATATCCAGCACCACTACATCACCTCTGTGAAGTACCAGGTTGTTAATAATTCTTCTGAGCATCACATGTTCCGGGCAGACACATCCGGCACCGCCAGTCTCCACTGTTCCAAGAACCAGGAGTTTTACTCCGTTGCACACTTTTCCGTATGCATCCGGAATATCGTCTACCTTCGGATTAATCTTGTAATACTGATTATCCGGTCCAGCACCGGTACGTTCCTCTACAAGTTTCTCATCTTGCTGATCGGTACGATCGTATCCAGCTCTTCTTCTGAAATCCAAGAGCCAGTCCCAGATTCGCATCCGGATCCACATCGGCTGCCAGTACATGCCGCCCCTCTTCCGCATACAGACGCGCCAGAGTAGCCGCAAACGTTGTCTTTCCCACGCCGCCTTTACCGGTAACTGCAATCTTCATAATTAGTCATCCACCTTATAATTATATTTGTATCCGATGCCGGGTTTGGAAATTCCAGATCCCGCATCGTACAGATGAGCGATCTTATCGATTAAATACCAAGAGCAGTTCTCTTCTCTTCGATTCTTTCGATCATCAAATCGGTCAGTTTTTCGATATCTGTTTCTACTGTATAAGCAGCGCCAGTCCATTTTCTGGTTCCTTCTGTCAGCAGTTCACACATTTCACTGGAACCGGATACGTAAGGATCAACACCCAGGAAGGTATCGATACCGGTTCCTACTACGTAGTTACCGATAGATACAGCTTTTTCAGACATCCATTCAGGAGCACATCCAACTACCGGAAGCTGATTGATCTGCAGACCGGAATCTTTTGCCAGTTCTGCTGCCAGGATCATCATACGGGAGATATCTACACAGGATCCCATGTGCAGTACCGGTGGAATATCAGCCAGTTCACATACACGTTTCAGACCTGCACCACAGATATCTTTCGCGGATTTGTCCATCAGACCGGCTTTTGCTGCTGCCTGCGCGGAACATCCGGAAGCAATAACAACGATATCGTTTGCGATCAGTTTCTTCATCAGCTCGATATGTGCATAGTCAGGACGAATCTTCGGATTGTTACATCCAACCATAGCAACGGCACCACGGATAACACCGGAAGTAATACATTCCAGAAGTGGTTTTGTTGTTCCGGTTTCGTCAACCTGGCTGTTGGTAACTCCATCCAGAGTTTTTACGATTGCTTCTACAGAATAACCAACGGTTGCTTTTGCTTTCATATCCGGGATATGTACCAGTTCCGGTTTTCTGTTCTTGAAGTTTTCGATTGCCATCTTAACGATTGCTTTTGCATTTTCTCCTGCTGTCTCAGCGTTGAAACGGATAAATTCAGAATCAGGCATCTGTGCGATCGGAGAAGTTGTTACGAATTTTGTATGGAAACATTTGCTCAGAGGTCCTAATGCAGGGAAGATACACTGAACGTCTACAACGATTGCTTCACATGCACCTGTCAGAACAACGTTTCCTGCTGCAGGAAGTTACCTGCCATCGGAATACCGCGACGCATAGCTACTTCATTGGAAGTACAGCATACACCGGATACAGTGATTCCTTTTGCTCCCATTTCTTTTGCGTATGCGATCATTTCCGGGCTGTCAGCATATTCGCAGATCATCTCGGAAAGACTCGGATCATGTCCGTGTACAACGATGTTTACATTCTCGGCAACCATAACACCCAGGTTTGCTTCTGTATCGATTGGCTTCGGAGTTCCGAACAGGACATCAGAGAACTCTGTTCCCATCATGGAACCGCCCCATCCATCTGCCATACCGGCACGCAGAGACTGTTTTACCAGTGCTTCCGGCAGAGAAGAGCATCCCATATGAGCCATATGTAAGGAAGTGGAAACTTCACGGTCGATCGCACGCGGTGCAATCTCGTTCTCGATCAGTTTTTCTTTCTGTCCTTCCGGCATTCTGTCCAGGAATCTCTGATATCCGAATGGTTTACCATATTCCATCAGACCGATCTCAGCCATCTCATGAGCCAGATCATAGATATCTTTTCCTTCTGTCTCTACGCCCCATTCTTTTGCGATACGAAGCAGTTTCTCAGGATCTTTTACTTTGTAGTTTCCGTCTTCTGCTGTACAGTACAGAGTGTGGCAGATCTCACGACCATGATCAGAGTGAGTAGCTGCTCCAGCTGCTGTAAATTTCAGGAAGTTACGTCCTACGATACCGTGAGCATCACATCCGCAGATTCCTCTCGGAGCCTTCGGGGTAATACGGCAAGGTCCCATTGCACAGATTCTACAACAGACACCCTGTTCACCAAATTTACAGTGTGGTGTCTGGTTTTTTACACGGAACTGCCATGCGTCAGCTCCTACTTTTGCTCCCGTTTCCAACAGACGTTGGTGGCTGCTTCCATCTCTTCAACGGTAGTCATCTTAAATTCGCTCATTTTTTTCCTCCTTTTGTTTTATAGCCATTCCTCCGCTTTTCTCCGCTTTTATGGCTATTATATATTCTTTCACCCGGAAGTGTGGTTTTGTGTATCTTCCGGGCGAAGACACTCCGGAGATTATCTCTCCGGTAATATCCGCATTGATAATGAATTATAAATTCAGTTTTTTGACGATTTCACTCATCGCTTTTCGAACCGGTGAATCTTCCGGAAGTTCAACGGTTGGTCTTCCTTCGCAGTCATATTCATATACCAGTTCATCCTGAGGAACCACACCCAGAAGGTTCAGGCCCTGGATCTCGATCTCCTCTTTGGTTCCTTCATTAAGAACACCGTTCGGCGCACGGTTTACGATCAGCCCGATCTGCTGTGGATGCATATCGCATTCCTCGATCAGTTTTTTGATTCTTCCACTGCCTGGATTCCTCTTCTGGAACAGTCGCTGACTAAAATAGCGGTCTGCATAGTTGGAAGAACTCCGCGGCTGATGTGTTCCATTCCTGCTTCATTATCCACAACCATATACGGATAATTGTTTTGCAGTTTGGCAAGCTGTGCCTGTAACAGTCCGTTTACAAAGCAGTAGCATCCTTTTCCCTGGGTACGTCCCATCACCAGCATATCGAAGTCATCATCCTCGATCAACGCGGAATTAAATTTGAACTCAGCATAATCAGCCTTGCTCACTCCCGCAGGAATCGGATTTTCTTTTGCCGTTTCCGCTCTGGCAATTTCTTCTCTGATATCACCCAGTGTAGCTTCTACCTCTACGCCGAGTACTTCATTCAGATTAGAATTCGCATCTGCATCCACTGCCAGAATCGGTCCCTTTTTCTGTTCGCAGAGGTACTGAATCAGAAGTCCACACAGTGTGGTTTTCCAACTCCACCTTTTCCTGCGACTGCAATTACATGTGACATTTTCTTATCCTTCTGATAGTTTCTTGTTATTAAGTTCTGCCTTATCAGTATAGAATCTATCGTAACTGCTCAGTTTCTTCACAGTTACTATCTACTGAATAGTTAGAATTTATCTTATAAGATTATTACATCTTATGACCTTATCATTAATCGCACTGTAATTTTACAATGCTGTTTGCGAGATCGACCATCAGAATCTTTCCTTCAATGCTGGTCTCTTCTCCCATGATATCGCGGATAATAACTTTTTCACCCTCTACCAGAATCTTGCTTACATTCCGGCAGATGACAGTATCATCGCTTTCTTTATATACAGTAGCCAGACACATTTGCTATTCCTCCTTTTACCAAGATGTCATATGCAGTCTGTAAAACACTGATTAAAACTCTTTCAGCTCTTCTTTTACTGTTGTGAGTGCCAGACGCAATCTGAGATTGCCTTTCTGGAAATCAGCTACTGCTTCTTTGATCTGCTTTGCAGCTGTATCCATACCCAGTTTTGCCAGGTTGTCAGCCATCTGATCGAGTTCTGCTGCATGATGTTCGTTATGATCCACCATATAGTTTAACAGTGCTACAGATTCGTTCTTACATTTGTCAGAACCGCCACTGCATCCGTCGCATGCATGTTCTTCACATCCATGGTCATGGTCATGCTCATGTTTATGGGCAGGGCCATCACCATGTGGAATTACATTTCCGTTCTCATCTTTTAATAAGTGCATGTCCTACTCCTTTCTCTGCTTTTCCCCCAATGGGGGATATGACAATCTTTTGTCAATTATGTTTTATTATACTCCTTTTCCCTATGGTATTCAATAGAATCTATGCAAAATATTTATAAATTCAGCTGTACTTTTTATATACAACAGGGGATTTTTGTAAGAAATGACGCAGTTCTCCGATTTCACGCTTTGCTTTGTTAATTCGTTAACATGTATCGTTGATGGTTTATCCTATCCCGGGGATAGGGTCTTTGATCTTCCGTATCGCCTTCATGTCACAGCTTCGTAATATTTTCGCCCTAATTATTTCACATTTCCATGGTATAATGGATAGAAATTGGGATTTTCGGTCATTTTTGTGCTTTTCGGAAATGCCGGATGTTACGAGAGGAGGTTTACATCATGTCAAACATCCCATCATTGACTTTGAACACAAATGCCAGCATGCCGCTTCTGGGGCTTGGCGTATATAAAGCTACCGCACCCGGTGAAGTGGAAGGCGCTATCTCCACCGCTCTGGATCTTGGCTATCGGTTAATTGACACAGCTTCTGCTTATAAAAACGAAGAGGGGGTAGGGCGGGGAATCCGTTCTTCTTCTGTTCCACGGAAAGAACTTTTTATCACAACAAAATTATGGAATACCGCACAGCGAATCGGAGATATTGACGGAGCCTTTCAACGAAGTCTGGAGCGACTCGGACTTGATTATGTGGATCTTTATCTGATCCACTGGCCGGTACCCGGTTGTTTTATCAATTCCTGGCAGGCGCTGGAGCGTATCCGGGAATCCGGTCAGGCAAAAGCGATTGGCGTAAGTAATTTTGAGATTTCCCATCTGGAAGCACTGTTTCAGACTTCCGGAATCGTTCCGGCAGTGAATCAGATAGAGTATCATCCACTGTGGAATCAGTCAGACCTGTACGAGTATTGTAAGGAACGAGGCATTGCCGTACAGGCTTATGCACCGCTTGCCCGTGGGGCTTATCTCAAAAAAGATACAATGATTCATATAGGAGAAACTTACGGAAAATCGCCGGCACAGATAGGTCTGCGGTGGCTGGTACAGAAAGGAATCTCTGCTATTCCGAAGTCGGTAAATCCTGAGAGGATTGCGGAAAATGCAGATATTTTTGATTTCGAACTGACCGACATGGAAATGAAGACGATCGATGCCCTGGATGAGAAATTCAGAAGTGCAGGGATACCGGAGGATATGCAGGGATTCGTGATCTAAAGGATTAAGGTATATAAAAAACAGCCCGCCCGGGAATGATTCCCGGGCGGGCGTCTGTTTTACATCACTCTTCTATTTCTCATCATCCCAGAGTTCAACTCCAAGCTCATCCTTTTTCATTCTCTGCATCAGCTCATTCACCGCATCCGCAGCGTTCTTATCTTCAAACAACACTTTATTGACTTCCGCAATAATCGGCATTTCCACCCCATATTTTTCAGCCAGTCCCAGTGCTGCCTTCGCAGAATATACCCCTTCTACCACCATCTTGACTTCATCCATGGCTTCTTGCATGGTATATCCCTTGCCCATCAGATAACCTGCTTTACGGTTACGGCTGTGTACGCTTGCGCAGGTAACGATCAGATCACCGATACCGGACAGTCCGTAAAAGGTTCTCGCATGTGCACCCATTGCGATACCAAGGCGGGAGATCTCTGCGATTCCTCTGGTGATCAGAGCTGCTTTTGTGTTGTCTCCGTAGCCAAGACCATCTGCTACACCTGCGGCCAGCGCGATGACATTTTTCAAGGCCGCTCCCAGTTCGATACCAAGAACATCCGGACTTGTGTAAACACGGAAAACCGGACTCATGAAGATTTCCTGCAGATATTCTGCTATCTGTCTCGTTCTCGCTCCCACCACACAGGTTGTCGGAAGACCTTTTCCAACCTCTTCCGCATGGCTCGGACCGGATAATACGGCAACATTTGCTTCCGGCAGTTCTTCTTCGATGATCTGACTTAAGGTCATCAGCGTATGCTCTTCCACACCTTTCGCCACGTTGACAACGATCTGGCCTTTTTTCAGATATGGTGCCATCTTCTGTGCGGTGCTTCTGGTATATGGAGAAGGTACTGCCAGTACCAGTACATCCTTGTCTGCCATTGCTTCTTCCAGATTGCTTGTCAGATGAATACTTTCCTGCAGTTTTACACCCGGAAGTTTGGAAGTATGTTCTCTTTTTGTGCGAAGCTCTCCACTTCAGCTTCATGATAGACCACAAAGTTACTTCATGTCCGTTATTTGTCAGAAGCCACGTGAGGGCAGTTCCCCAGCTTCCGGCTCCCAGTACGCCGATTTTCTTCATACGACACCTCCATTATGCTTTTTTCTTTTTCAGATATGTTTTATTTTCATTTCCATGGATCAGACGCAGAATATTCGGCCAGTGTTTGTAATATGCAAGGATGGCAAGCAAGATGGCAAGCACATACATTTCATAAATATTTGCCTGACTCATTCCCGTAAATTGTCCGTTCTGTCCCATGATAATGATACCTGCCACAAATACCACATAAACCAGCAGAGATCCCAGTGACACATAGTGGGTAAGGAAAAATACTGCAAGGAACACAATAGCTGCAACCAGTGTCAGCCGCAGATCAAACGATAACAGCAGACCTGCTGTGGCAGCAATTCCTTTTCCTCCTTTAAAGTTCAGGTAAAACGGAAAATTATGTCCGAGGATCGTTCCCGCTGCCGCATACATTCCCAGCAGCCGGATCATCTCCGGATGGCTTTTTCCAAAAATCAGATGTACGATCACAACCGCGATCACACATTTAAAACAGTCTCCAAGCAGTGTGATTGCTCCTGCCTTTGCGCCCAGTGTACGCAGTGCATTGGTCGTTCCGGCATTTCCGCTTCCGTAATTACGGATATCGATACCGTGTACTTTTCCATACAGATAAGAGGTCTGGAAAAGTCCACAGATATATCCGATCAGAACACAGAGAATCCGTTCCATAAATATCCCTCCCCGGATCTAATAATTCTTATTTTTCACCATTTCTTTCCCGAATGATAAACTTCAGAGAAGTTCCCCTGAAACCGAATGCTTCACGGATCTTGTTTTCAAGATAACGGGTATAAGAAAAATGCATCAGTTCTTTATCATTGACAAAGATAACAAATGTCGGCGGTTTGATGGATACCTGTGTCATATAGTACAGTTTCAGACGTTTTCCTTTGTCTGACGGTGGTTGTTGCATCGCGATCGCTTCCGTCATGATCTCGTTGAGCACACCGGTCTGGATACGCAGTGTCTGGTTTTCCAGTACCATATCGATCGTCTCGAACAGTTTTGGAAGACGCTGTCCGGTCTGAGCGGAGATAAACAGGATTTCCGCATACGGCATGTACGCCAGAACTTCACGAACCTTATTTGTATATTTGTAAATGGTTTTATCATCTTTCTCGACCGCGTCCCATTTGTTCACTGCAATGATAACACCTTTTCCACGTTCATGAGCAATACCGGCGATCTTGGCATCCTGTTCCGTGATCCCTTCTACCGCATCGATGACCACGATGACCACATCGGCACGTTCTACAGCCGTTACGGTACGGATAATACTGTAACGTTCCAGTTCTTCTTTGATCTTATTTTTTCTTCGAGACCTGCGGTATCGATAAATACATATTCTTTTCCGTTCCACATCACGTTGGTATCGATGGCATCACGGGTGGTTCCTGCAACATTTGATACGATCACACGGTTCTGTCCCAGTAATTTATTGACAATAGAGGATTTTCCTACGTTTGGTTTTCCTACGATAGCGATATGAGGAATCTCATTTTCCTCCTCTTCCTCTTCTTCGGTCGGGAAATATTTTACCACTTCGTCAAGCATATCACCCATACCCAGCTTGCTGGATGCGGAGATCGGAATCGGATCACCGATGCCAAGATTATAGAATTCGTATACATCCGGCATGAATTTTGCAAAGCTGTCTACTTTATTCACCACCAGAAGTACCGGTTTGCCACTTCTTCTCAGCATATCAGCCACTTTGGAATCGGCATCTACCAGTCCCTGGCGCACATCGGTGATAAAAATAATAACATCTGCGGTATCAATCGCGATCTGTGCCTGATCTCTCATCTGCGCCAGGATGACATCCTTGCTCTCCGGCTCGATACCGCCGGTATCGATCAGTGTAAAACTGTAATTTAACCAGGTTGCATCCGCTAGATACGGTCTCTTGTTACACCCGGTGTATCTTTTACAATGGAAATAGTCTCTCCTGCCAGGGCATTGAATAATGTGGATTTACCCACATTAGGTTCGTCCCACAATTGCTACAATCGGCTTGCTCATAGATCTGCCTCCTTTTATGATTTTCCAATATTGTATCATCTACCACTGCGTGTACAAAAGATGCACCATCTTCATTTACCACAGTGATTTTTATCTGTAACGCTTCTTCTGCTTCTTCTACGGTAATATCGTCCAGGAACACATTTTCTCCCGCACGAAGCATATTGCACGGGATCAGAAGCCGTTCCCCAAGATCCTGATCTTTCAGCTGTGCGATCAGATCCTGTCCTGTGATCAGACCGGATACGGTGATCATCGGACCAAAGAAGTCGTTTCGGATCGCATAGACCGTCCCATGAATATTCGGAAACTTTTCCTGAACATACGAAATATTCTTTTCTATATAAGGTGCTGCGAGTTTTCCGGTCGCTACCGAAAAAATGTCGAAGCGTGTCATTTCCCTCCAGACCCTGCACCGCCTCCCGTATCTCAGTATCTAAAAGCCGCAGCATACCTACGCCATTTTCCAGCTGCAGATATCCATCGTACTGTTCTTCCGGCGGCATGGACTGCTCTGCCAGGATATACCATTCGTCACTGCAATGAATAAAATGCAGGCCATATTCAGCATACAGCATTTTTTGCCATCTGTGAACGCATTCCAGTACATTTTGAGCATCTTCTTTTGTAAATGGCTCCAGTGGGTACAGACCATCCTGTATTTACTCAGTCCCACAGGAACGATCGAGACGCTTCGAAGATGCGGCAGATACCGGCTGAGATCCCGGATACTCCGTTCCAGTTCCTCTCCGTCATTCACGCCTTTACACAGAACTATCTGACCATTCATTTCAATTCCGGCTTCGTATAACCGTTGCACCTTTGGAAAAATATCCCCGGCGAACCGGTTATGGAGCATCTTACAGCGAAGCTGGGGATTGGTTGTCTGGAAAGAAATATTGATTGGCCCCAGATGGTACTTTATGATACGGTCGATGTCATGATCACTCATATTTGTAAGTGTTACATAATTACCCTGCAAAAAAGAAAGGCGGGAATCATCGTCTTTAAAATACAAAGTTTCCCGCATCCCCGGCGGCATCTGATCGATAAAACAGAAAATACAGTTGTTTCTGCAGGAACGATATTCATCCATCAGTCCATTATCGAACTCGATCCCCAGATCTTCCTCATAATCTTTTTCAATCTCCAGTTCCCATTCTTCCCCGTTGGTCTTACGGATCAGTACTGTCAGATAATCATCGTTTACCAGATAATGATAATCGAAAACATCTTCGATCTTCTGGTCATTGATGGAAATCAGTTCATCTCCCGGTTCGATCTCCAGTTCTTCGGCTATACTCCCGGCTGAACCATCTTTTATAATATGTTTTGTTTTTTTTCATTCAACTTTCTCCGTTCTCCTGGTAAGAACAATTATAACTATTCCACCGGAAATATTCCGCGAGGTATTTTGACTCGTAACCGTGAGGGTACTGAACAGTTACAAGTATTGAACACTTACGAACATTTTCAGGTTCTTTCCGCTACCTTACTATATAGAAACCGCCCCGAATTGTCAAGGAAAAGCCGAAAAATACTGTTTTTCCCGTTATTTTTCACAAGAATTCTACATATTCTTGACGGGCTTTAGTTTCTAATGGTATAACTATTATGTCTGTAAAAATCGTGTAAAATACAACAGGTTAAATCACTTTATTTGGAGGTTATTATGGCAAACTTAGACTTATTGGAAAATCCATTCCAGTCGCACCTATTAAGATCGCAGCGTTGAAAGGCTGTGAAGAATTGGGAAAAACCGTCAATGATTATCTGGTTCAGTTCCGTAAAGAGCTTATGGAGCACCGGACTAACGGCATCGCATGGTCAGGATATGCAGAGGAATCTTTCCTTATTGACTGTGACTGCCCTCGTTTCGGTACCGGTGAAGCAAAAGGTGTCATCAACGAATCTATCCGTGGAGTGGATCTTTTCATTCTTTGCGATATCACCAACTACAGTATCACTTATAAAGTAAATGGTTATGAAAATCATATGTCTCCGGATGATCATTTCCAGGATCTGAAACGTATCATGCTGCTGCTACAGGAAAAGCTCACCGTATCAACGTTGTTATGCCGTTCCTGTATGAAGGAAGACAGCATAAACGCAGCAAACGTGAATCTCTGGACTGTGCAATGGCTCTGCAGGAGCTGGTTAGTATGGGTGTTTCCAATATTATCACTTTCGACGCTCATGATCCTCGTGTACAGAATGCGATTCCGCTGTCCGGTTTTGATAATTTCATGCCTACTTATCAGTTCCTGAAAGCGCTGCTTCGTTCCGTACCGGATCTGCAGATCGACAACGAACATCTGATGATCATCAGCGGATGAAGGTGCTATGCAAGAGCCGTATATTTCTCCAATATTCTTGGTGTTGATATGGGTATGTTCTACAAACGTCGTGATTATTCTACCGTTGTAAATGGTAAAAATCCGATCGTTGCTCATGAGTTCCTGGGCGACTCTGTAGCCGGCAAGGATGTGATCGTTATTGATGATATGATTTCTTCCGGCGAGAGCATGCTGGATGTGGCAAAACAGCTGAAAGATCGGAATGCAAATCGTGTATTTGTTTGTACTACGTTTGGTCTGTTTACAGATGGACTGGAGAAGTTTGATGAGTATTATGAAAAGGGTTATATCCATAAAGTGATTACTACTGACCTGAATTATCATACACCGGAGTTGTTGGATCGTCCTTATTATGAGCCTGCTGCTATGGGTAAATATCTGGCAAGTATTATGGATACTCTGAATCATGATGTTTCGGTTGAGAAGGTTCGGTCTACGACTTCTAAGATTACGAAATTGCTTGCTAAGAACAGAAAAGAGAAAAAATAGAGTTTCTTAGAAAAGTTTTAAGGCGTACGTAAACGACCCGGGGGATCAGGGGCTGGAAACGTGAGCAGAGAAAATTTTAGCTAGTTGCTAAGAAGAACTATGTGCCAGTTCGCGGAGAGCCGCTCACTGTCAAGTTCTTCTAAGCGCCGGATC
>ENA-OQER01001039-OQER01001039.1-human-gut-metagenome-genome-assembly--contig:-NODE-1039-length-14246-cov-3.140024_pt1 | contig 14246 bp, 20 predicted proteins | sample MGYA00242797_ERZ504639 | MGnify/ENA primary metagenome ERZ504639 (study PRJEB26092, sample SAMD00036306) | human gut metagenome | host: Homo sapiens | study: EMG produced TPA metagenomics assembly of...
GTTCCGTCAGGGAATGTAACTGCAAACACCTTTGGAGATCTTGGGAGTTTCTTGTCCCCTTCGGTTTCAAATCCCTCTTCACTGTTGTCTTCATCATTCTCAGAGACAGGCTCTAATTCCAAATTTTTGAGAAACAATTCAACTTTTTCCTCATTCACTTTGACTTTTCCATTATCTACAGAATAGAATTTGTCAAACGAAAGTTTTTCTCCATTTTCATCTCTAAAAGCACTGCCCTCAAATTCTGAATCTTTGAAGACATCATTCCAAAGATAGAAGATAACTTTGCTGACAAACTTGCTGGAACTTATAATACCATCATCAGCCTTGCAGAAGAAATATCCGAGTTTCTTGTCTTCCGAATAAGTTGCATCATAGACCCTATCATTGATGGCTTGAAGGAAGTTCCACCAATCGTACTTGGCACCGTTTACTTCAATAGTCCAGTTCTTTTCTGCATTGCTTATTGGCACATAAGACCAATCCCAACGACGTTTGAAAGCAGAGTCTATTGGAAAGAGGCTTTGATCGCTGGTGTTCATAGTTGCCCAAATATAGAGGTTGTTTGGCAGTAATAAGACTTCACCCGCCAACACTTGGACTACAATATCCTTGCCTTTAAAGAGATCATTAATACTTTTCTTATTCTTGATTTCCAATCCTGCAAATTCCTTTTTAAGTTGTTTTTTCATGTCAGAATCTGCCTTGATAGGATATTCAGAGAATCCTTCATCTCCACGATCAAGCAGCTGAAAGAGATCACCGAATATCTGAGCGCAGTTGCCTCGGTTAATCTCTTCAATAACCAAGAATTCGTCCACTGGCTCTTCACCTTCTTGCACGGCACAATATTTCTTCCACGCCTCAACATAAGCCTGCATGAAAGCCTGGCTCACAAACTCGTAGACGATTTTATCTTCCGTCATTTCCTTGCCATCCTTGCTTTTAACCGGAACTGCTTCAGTTCCGATAACAGTCATTACAGGCACTGATTTTGTGGTAGCTTATATGCGCCTACAAAAGTAGAGTAATCCGAATCGGGATGGAACGTTGTACGAATTACATCCTTGCCAGTTGTCAGGGATGTAAAGGCAAGACTTGGCATTGAGGATGACAGTGAAAGTGACAGTGACAGTACAGATTCTTCAGACAGTACGGCTGTGACTCCGACTCCGGAGAGTTCTGATGATAATGGAGACAGTACAGACAGCAGTTCGTCCGGCAGTTCGGACTCCACATCCACACCGGATCCAACATCTGCACCAGCTTCCTCTGATTCTTCCGATGCGGATCCTACGGAAGCACCATCCGGCGAGGATGATCCGGCATCTGTAGCAGCAAGATATATCGGTCAGTCCATGTCTGAGCTTGAGAATGCATGCGGCAGCCCAAATGGCAGTGATTATGAGGACGAGCCGGAGTCCGGTAAGACAGGTTATTATTATTATGATACGTTTACGGTATCCACAACTTTTGACGATGACGGCAATGAAGTTGTATCCGGCGTATGGTAAAGGAGAATAAACATATGAAAAGAGTGTTACTGAAATTAAGCGGAGAGGCTCTTGCAGGAGAGCAGAAGAGAGGCTTTGATGAAGCAACTGTTACAGAGGTTGCCAAACAGATCAAGACGATCGTGGATGAAGGACTTCAGGTTGGTATCGTGATCGGAGGTGGAAACTTCTGGAGAGGACGTACCAGCGGAGCCATGGACAGAAGCAAGGCGGATCAGATCGGCATGCTTGCTACTATCATGAACTGTATCTATGTGTCTGACATCTGCAGATATGTGGGACTTAAGACAGAGGTGTTTACCCCGTTTGTATGTGGTGCATTTACCACACTTTATTCCAAGGATGCTGTAGAAGAGAGCTTCGCAGAAGGAAAGGTTGTATTCTTTGCAGGTGGTACCGGCCATCCGTATTTCTCTACAGATACAGCTACTGTACTTCGTGCTGTTGAGATCGGTGCAGATGCCATTCTTCTTGCCAAGGCTGTTGACGGAATCTATGACAGTGATCCGAAGGTAAATCCGGATGCCAAGAAGTATGATGAGATTTCCATCGATGAAGTAGTTGCAAAGAAGCTGGCAGCTATGGATCTTACCGCTTCCATCATGTGTATGGAGCAGAAGATGCCGATGCTGGTATTCGGTCTTGATGAAAAGGACAGCATCGTCAATACCGTACATGGCAAGTTCTCCGGAACAAAGGTAACCGTGTGATCAAAAGGGAATAATAAAAAACCATACAGGGAGATATGTGAAATGGATGAGAGAATTCAGGTATACGAAACAAAAATGGGAAAAACACTGAATGCTTTGGAGAGTGAGCTGACAACCATCAGAGCCGGCCGTGCAAACCCGCATATTCTTGACAAACTTACCGTAGATTATTATGGAGCACCGACTCCGCTCCAGCAGGTTGCAAACATTTCTGTACCGGAGGCACGTATGATCCAGATCCAGCCGTGGGAATCCAGCATGATCAAAGCGATCGAGAAAGCGATCCTTTGCTCTGATCTGGGATTAAACCCGAGCAACGATGGAAAAATGATCCGTCTTGTTTTCCCGGAGCTTACCGAGGAGCGTCGTAAAGAGCTGGTGAAGGACGTTAAGAAAAAAGGCGAGGGTGCCAAGGTTGCAGTAAGAAATATCCGTCGTGATGCCAACGATGCATTTAAGAAACTTGCAAAACAGGATGTTTCTGAGGATGAGATCAAAGAGCTTGAGGATCAGATCCAGAAACTTACAGATAAGTACATCAAGGAAGTTGACAAGGCGATCGAAAACAAGTCTAAAGAGATTCTGACTGTATAATTGTAAGAAATACGAGGATAGAGAGGGCTTCTTTGAAGAAGCTCTCTTTCTGTATGGAGGAGATTTATGAACGTACCAAATCATATCGCGATCATTCTGGACGGAAACGGACGTTGGGCAAAGGAACGAGGAATGCCGAGAACCTACGGACATGTAAAGGGATGCGCCAATCTTGAAAACATTTGTTATGATATCAAAGATCTTGGGGTGAAATATCTTACGGTTTACGCTTTTCCACAGAAACTGGAAACGCTCCAAAGAAGAAGTGGAAGCACTGATGAAACTGTTCCGCGGTTATCTTAAGAAATGTATCAAGATTTCCAAGAAAAATAATATGAAGATGAAAGTCATCGGAGATGTTACTGCCTTTGCACCGGATATCCAGCAGAGTGTCCGGGAACTGGAGGAATATTCCAAAGATTTTGACGGTATTTATTTTCAGCTGGCATTAAATTACGGAAGCCGTGATGAGATCCGCCGTGGAATGCAGAGGATGGCACAGGATGTAAAAGACGGAAAGGTTGAGCCGGATGGCATTACAGAAGATACGATTGAGAGCTATCTGGATACTGCAGGTGTACCGGATCCGGATCTTTTGATCCGCACAAGCGGTGAGCAGCGGCTTTCCAATTTCCTGCTTTGGCAGCTTGCCTATTCCGAGTTTTATTTTACACCGGTTGCATGGCCGGATTTCAATAAAGAAGAGCTGATCAAAGCCATCGAGAAATACAATCAGAGAGACAGACGCTACGGTGGCGTCAAGGAGGAGTAGATCATGTTTAAGACAAGACTGATAAGTGGTATCGTCCTTGTCATTATTGCCCTGGCAACTATCATTCCGGAAGCTGGATCTTATTTTTTACACTTCTGGCTGTTTCACTGATCGGAATGAGAGAGCTTTACAAGGTAATGAAGGTAAGCGATGAGCATGTTACCGTGCTGGAACTTGTAGGATATCTTGGAGCAGTGCTTTATTATATTGCCATGAAAGCTGATTTTGGAAATTACGGAACAATGGCGATCATCATCAGTATGATCCTGATCCTGTTTGTTTATGTATTCGGTTATCCGAAATACCATGCAGAACAGGTGATGGCAGCATTTTTTGGAGTTGTATATGTTGCTGTGATGCTTTCCTTTATCTATCTTACCAGAAGCCTTCCGGACGGAATTCCTGGTATGGCTGATATTCCTGTGCTCCTGGGGATGTGACACCTGTGCTTACTGTGTGGGAATGCTTATCGGAAAGCATAAAATGGCGCCGGTTTTAAGCCCGAAGAAATCCATCGAGGGAGCTGTAGGAGGCGTTGCGGGAGCGGCGCTTCTTGGAGTGATCTATGCAGCAGCAACACAGGGAAAAATGGCTGAGTATGCCTTGATCTGCGCAGTTGGAGCTCTGATCTCCATGGTGGGTGTCTGCTGCATCTGCGATCAAAAGAAACCAGAACATCAAGGACTATGGAAAGCTGATACCGGGCCATGGAGGAATCCTGGACCGTTTTGACAGTGTGATCATCACAGCCCCTGTTATTTACTATCTTGCAAAAACGATTCTTGGAATTTAGGAGACATTAGAAATGAAGAATATTGCAATTTTAGGTTCTACCGGCTCCATCGGGACCAGACACTGGATGTGGCAAGAAAAAACGAAGACCTTCGTGTTGTTGCAGTCAGTGCAGGCAAAAGTGTGGAGAAGCTGGAAGAGCAGATCCGTGAGTTTCATCCGCTTCTGGCAGCAGTCTGGGATGAAGAAGCAGCCCGGGATCTGAAAACGCGTATTGCGGACACAGATACAAAGGTAGTCAGCGGAATGGAGGGACTTCTGGAGCTTGCGTCCATGCCGGAATCAGAAATTCTTGTCACTGCGATCGTGGGAATGATCGGGATCCGTCCTACCATGGAGGGAATCCGTGCCGGAAAGGATATTGCCCTGGCAAATAAGGAAACCCTTGTCACGGCCGGTCATCTGATCATGCCGATGGCAAAGAAATATGGCGTATCTATCCTTCCGGTAGACAGTGAACACAGCGCTATTTTCCAGGCTATCCACGGAGAAGAAAACAAAGAGATCCACAAGCTTCTGATCACGCATCCGGTGGTCCCTTCCGCGGACGTACCACAGAAGAGCTGCGAAGGGTCACTGTTGCAGATACTCTGAAGCATCCAACTGGGTAATGGGACGAAAGATCACCGTAGATTCCGCAACCCTGGTAAACAAAGGGCTGGAAGTTATGGAAGCCAAATGGCTGTTTGACATGGATCTGGATCATATTCAGGTGGTGGTGCAGCCGCAGAGTATCATCATTCCATGGTGGAGTTTAAGGATGGTGCGATCATGCACAGCTTGGAACTCCGGATATGAGACTTCCGATCCAGTACGCTCTGTACTATCCGCACAGACGATATCTGGATGGAGACCGCCTTGATTTCACGAAGCTTCATGAGATCACATTTGAGGTTCCGGATATGGAGACATTCCGGGGACTTCCTATGGCGATCCAGGCATCCCGGGAGGGCGGAAGTATGCCGACTGTCTTTAATGCAGCCAATGAGCTTGCAGTAAAGAAATTCCTGGAGGAAAAGATCGGCTTTCTGGATATTTATGAGATTATTGCACAGTCTATGGAAAGACATAAAAAAATCGCACATCCGGATCTGGATGAGATCCTTTCTGTAGAGCAGGATACTTATCAGTGGATCGAAAGCAGGTGGTAAATTGAGATTTGTGATTGCTGTAATTATTTTCAGTGTTGTGATACTGATCCATGAGCTGGGACATTTTCTTCTGGCAAAAAAGAATCACATCGAGGTATTGGAATTTTCTCTTGGTATGGGACCCAGGATCATAAGTACGGTAAAGGGCGGCACCCGTTATTCCGTGAAATTGTTTCCTCTTGGAGGCTCCTGCGCTATGGCCGGAGAGGATGCGGAAGATGACAGTCCGGGAACCTTTAATTCAGCTCCTGTGTGTGGCAGGATCGCAGTGGTTGCTGCAGGTCCGATATTTAATTTTCTGCTGGCATTTGTTTTGTCTGTGATCATTGTAGGCTGTATGGCTATGATCCGGCAACCGTATTAGAAGTAACCCAAAATTCTGCTGCGGAAAAGGCCGGATTGAAAAAGGGCGATGTGATCACGGAATATCAGGGCTACCATATTGATCTGGGGAAAGATCTTTATGTATATTCGTATCTCAACGAACTGAAAGAGGGAGATACCATCCGGCTGAAAGTAAAACGTGATGGAAAGGAACAGGAGATTTCCTATAAACCAGATGTAAATGTGCGGTATCTTCTTGGCTTTAACCGTTCCGATGTAAATTCCATGACAGTGGAATCACTGATCAAGGGAATGCCACTGGAAGAGGCAGGTCTGGAAGCCGGTGATGTGATCACGAAGATCAACGGTGTGGAGGTTCCGGACGGAAATGCATATGAAAAATACATCGAGGAGCATCCATTGTCCAATGAACCGGTGACGATCACCTATGAGCGTGACGGACTGGAATATGAGGCAGAGATAACACCAAGAGAATACAGGACACCGGTTTCCGGTTTCGGATATAACACATACAGTGAAAAAACTTCCGGTTTCAATGTTCTGAAATATGGTGCTGTGGAAGTGAATACATGATCCGTACTACGATCTTAAGCCTGAAAGAGCTTGTGACCGGTCACCTTGGAATGAAAGACTTAAGTGGTCCTGTGGGCGTTGTGGATGCCATTGGCGACACTTACGAACAGTCCAAGAGTGAGGGAACGCTGATGATCTGGATGAATTTGCTGAATATGGCAGTTCTTCTTTCTGCAAACCTGGGAGTGATGAACCTTCTTCCTCTTCCTGCACTGGATGGAGGAAGGCTGGTATTTCTGGTGGCAGAAGCGATCCGGAGAAAACCGGTAAACCGTCAGGTAGAAGGCATGATCCATTTTGCGGGCTGATGCTTTTGATGGCGTTGATGGTTATCGTTATGTATAATGATATTCTGAAGATATTCTGATGAGGATTATGGAGTAAAGATATATAAAAGATGGAATGGTCAGGAAAATGTCCGGATTGTTCCATCTTTTTTAGTGAAACATATGAAACTAGGATGAAACACATGAAACAAGATTGACATTTTATTTGGGACTTTGTACAATCAAAAATGTAGATGACGATATTAAATCGTGTAAAATACCAAAAGAAATAAAAAATAAATTTCAAATAATAAGAAAAATCACATAAGGAGATGAGACAATGGCAGGTACAATCAGAAAGATTGCACAAATGGCACATGTGTCTCCAGCAACTGTTTCAAGATATTTTTCAGGACAGAATGTGGTGAGTGATGAATTATCCAGAAGAATTGAGGAGGCAGCTAATACGGTTGGTTATGTGCCAAATCATCCAACGCGTAAGTCAGATGGTGTGATCGTAGTTCTGATTCCTAATCTGGAATTTGGATATTTCAGTGAATCCATAAAGGAGATTATCCGGCAGATGCCAAAATACAAATGTAGAGTGATATTTCTTCCTACATTTCCGGGAGATGACAGTTATAAGAGTATCCTGAAGGAATTGTATGTGATGGGAGTTATTTATCTGGAGGAGGAGATTGACCGTGAGGTGATACGATATATCCGGGCAAAGAATATCAAAGTGGTTATGCTGGGAGGCGCAGCTTTTGACAGCAGATGCGATATGGTACACATTAATGATATGATGGCTGCTTACGAGGGAATGAAATATCTTCTTGAAATGGGACACAGGAAGATACTGATTCTGACTGATCTTTCTACAAGTATCAGTCAGGATTCCAGCGGTTAGTTGGCTGTAAGAAGGCAATGGAGGAATATGGACTTATGTTCAGTGATGACATGGCAGAATACGGTCAGCTTACCTTCGAAAAAGGCTATCGATCTATGAACAGTGCATTGCGAAAGAAAAAGAAGTTCACTGCAGTATTTGCTTTTTCCGATGAGACTGCGGTAGGAGCAATTACAGCGTTAAATGAACATGGCCTGAAGGTTCCGGAAGATGTATCCGTTTTGGGATTCGATGGATTAAGTATATCAGAGCGGGTGGTTCCTAAACTTACTACGATTTATCAGCCCTGGATAAGATGGTGGAATGGACTCTTGAGATTTGTGTAACAAAAGTAGAAACAGAGAAGAAAATATAGAGTATACACTACCCTATAAATTATTGGAAAGAGGAACTGTACTCAGAAGGGAGGAAATATAAAATGGGGGAGAAGAGCTTTAAAGATATTCTTTGGAGAATATTTAGATTTGTTTTCCTGGGATTTATGGCACTGATCTCAGTAGGACCATTGGTATGGATCGTGATGTCATCCTTTAAATCCAATAAGGAGATCCTATCATCTGCATTTGCACTGCCTACATCATTAAGCTTTGATGGGTATAAGGCTGCATTGGACTTGGCTCCAATTTTTAAGTTTTATGGAAACAGTGTTGTGATTTCTTTTACAAGTACCCTGCTAAATATCCTGATTGTTTCCATGGCTGCCTATGTGTTGGCCAGATATACGTTTAAGGGAAGTACCTTTATCACACTGCTTTTATCTGCGTCTCTTCTTGTACCTACTTCGGCACTTCTGATGCCAATCTATAAGATCATGATGGGAATCGGATTGTTTGATACAAGGTCAGGGCTTGTACTTGTGTATGCGGCACTGGGACTTCCTACTTCACTTTTTTGTATTCAAAAGCTATTTTCAGGGCATCCCCAAGGAACTGGAAGAAGCTGCCTATATTGACGGAGCCGGGTTTTATCGGACATTCTTTGTAATTGTATTTCCGCTGGCTAAATCAGGACTTGCAACAGGGGCAATTTTACAGTTCCTGACGTCGTGGAATGAGTTCATGTTCGGACTCGTTCTTACCAAGAGCACAGAAGTAAGAACCCTTCCTCTTGCTCTGAATTATTTCACATCTCAGTTTTCGTTTAACTATACGGCGATGTTTGCGGCATTGACTATGGTAATTCTACCAAGCATTGTAATCTATGTATTGCTGCAGGAACAGGTTACTACCAGTATGGTAGCAGGATCTGTCAAAGGTTGAAGATGAAATTTTATAAATCAAATAAAAGGAGGCAATTAATATGAAAACAAAAAAGGTGATGGCCACAGTATTGTCAGCAGTGACAGCATTATCCATGGCAGGAGGCATGGCCACAACAGTAAAAGCGGATGATGTGACAGAAATCACATTTCCTACATCCTGGGTTGGTGTCAGTGTTAATACAGAATGGTTCCAGGATCGTCTGGAAGCTTTTAATGAGGAGTACGGTGACAGTATCAAGGTCAATGTGGAAGAAATCGCAGGTGATCAGAACTATGTGGATAAGCTGAAAGTTCTGTATTCTTCCAATTCTCTTCCAGATACATTCAGCACAGGTGGATATAATCTGATTGATTCAATGAAGGATCAACTTGTCGACCTTACTGATTATGTAGATGATGACTGGAAAAAACTTGCAACTGATACATGTTGGGATGTAACTCCCGCGATGGTAAGATTTATGGAATTCCTTATACCAGACAGGTAATAGGATACTTCTACAACAAAGATCTCTTTGCTCAGGCAGGAATTGAGAAACCGGCAAAGACATGGGACGAGTTCTTTGAGCAGTGTGACAAGCTTGTGGATGCAGGCATTACACCACTTTCCATGGATACCGCCGATTCCGGTTGGGTAACTTCACTGATGCTTGGTGCTATGATTGGTGAGAGCGATGAGGGAGAACAGTTTATGAATACCATGCTCCCGACAGATTATAATACAAAAGAATTTATCGATGCAGCAACCAGGATTCAGACTATGTTTCAGAAATATACAACTCCGGATGCAGTTGGTGGAAAATATGAGAATGCTGCAAGCAACTTCTTTATGGGACAGACAGCTATCATTGCAAATGGTCCTTGGATGATTAGCGATTTCTATGATACTTCTATGGTTGAAGATGGATTTGCAGATAAAGTCGGTACTGCAATGTATCCTGGTGATGTTATGTATAACAGTGGAAAAATTGGCTTTAATGTTGCTTCCAAGGATGAGAAAACACTGGATGCAACTCTTACATTTGTAAAATTCCTCACAAATGAGGAGAGCCAGCTTAAAATGCTTGAAATTACAGGCGATATTCCGGCTATGGAGGGTCTTATATCTGATAATGTAAAGCCACTTGTAAATGAAGTCATCGCAAACGGCGATAAAGCAGCGCACAGTATTAATGATTTCCAGAGCCTTTGGTATGCAAATGTAGTGGATGAGATCAGTATTCAGTATCCGCTTCTTGCGCAGGGTGAAATTACTCCGGAAGAGTTCGCACAGGCTCTTACAGACGCTGCACAGAAAAACTGATAATTATATGATTTCCGCGGCTTCGGCAGGACATACCTTCTTCTGAAGTCGCCGGAGGTTAAGAACAGACTGAAACAGGAGAGATGAGAAATGAAAGTTAAAAAATGGAAACTGGCAAGCTTTCTTTTGCCGTGTCTGCTCCTTTTTGCATTGATTTACCTGGCTCCGATGTGTATGGTGTTTGGAAGTTCATTTTTTGAATGGAAAGCAGGCGGTGTATTTAAATTTATTGGACTGGATAATTATATCAATGCTTTCCGGAACGACGCACGAATGCTTACAGCACTGAAGAATACGGGAATTTGGGTTGTGCTTCAGTCTGTTGTGCATGTGATGCTAGGAACTGTGATCGCGTTTTATGCTTTCAAAAAGAAAAAAAGGTTGGAAAGTCCTCAGAACTATCTATATGATCCCGAATGTGGTATCTGCAGCGGCACTGGCTGTTATTTTCTTGAATGTATTTAATGCGCAGTATGGTATTATCAATTCTTTTGTAAAAACAGTAACCGGGAAACCATTTATGAAAAACTGGTTCTTTGATCAGAACAGTGCCTTTATCACAGTTACATGGAGCTGGCTTCTGTATACAGGAATGATCATCATTCTTGTGCTTGCAGGTGTTCTGTCCATTCCCGAGGATGTTGTGGAAGCGGCCAAGATCGATGGTGCTACAGACATGCAGATCAATATGAAGATTCGTCTCCCACTGATCCGTACTATTATTGGAACCTGTGAGATTCTGGCGGCAACCAGTATGCTGAGAGAATTTGAACTCATTTATCTGACAACCAACGGAGGGCCGGGAGATACAACACTGAATCTTCCACTATACCTGTACAAAACATCTATGACAGATAATAATTATGGTTATGCCAACATGATGGGAGTAATTCTTATTATTGCAGGGGTAATTGTAGTAAGTGCCATTAATCGGTTGTTTAAGATGAATGAGGCAGACTACTAAAAAGACAGAAAGAGGAGGAATTACAGATGAAAATAGCAGTAATCGGCGGTGGTGGAGTACGTTCTATGTTTTTGGCAAAAAGCCTTGCTCAGAGCAGTTTGGAATTGGGGATCAACCAAGTGATCTTTATGGATAATGATCCAAAGAAGCTTAATATCTATGGTAAAATGGCACAGCAGGTTGCAAAGCGTCTGCAGCCAGCCTTGCAGCTGGAGCTTACCGGAGATCCTGTAGAAGCCATTAAAGATGCAGATTATATCATAACAACGATTCGTGTTGGAGAGGATGATATGCGTATCCAGGATGAACGAGTAGCTCTGAATCTGGGGGTTTTGGGACAGGAAACTACCGGTGCGGCAGGTTTTTCTTTTGCTATGCGTTCTGTGCCGGCTCTGGTAAAATATTGTGAGCTTGCAAAAAAATACGCTTCTCCGGATGTAAAGATCTTTAACTTTACCAACAGCGGGAGTAGTATCCAGACTCTGCGTGATATGGGATATGATTTTACCTTTGGTATCTGCGATGCTCCAAGCAGCTTCTCCATTCCTTTGCAAAAATGTATAAGGTTCCGCAAAATTCTGTGACGGGAGACTGCTATGGATTGAATCATCTTTCTTTTTTTGACAGTATTAAGCTGGATGGAAAAGAGATTTTGCCGGAGCTTTTAAAAGATGAAAGATTGTATACGGATACAGATATGCGTTTCTTTAAAAAAGATCTGGTAGAGCATATGGGATGTATTCTTAATGAATATTTGTACTATTTTTATTACAGAGAAGAAGCAGTTCAACATATTCTGGATGCGGGTATCACCAGAGGAGAAGTGATCCGTGATGTGAATATCCATATGACGGAGGAACTGTCACACATGGATGTTGAAAATGATTTTGAAAACTGCCTGAAGGTTTATGATAAGTGGTATGGCAAACGTGAAGATGCTTATATGGCAAATGAGACTGGCGTATCCAGAGCAAAAGAACCCTATCATTTTGATATTTATGCAAAGGATGATGGAGGCTATGCAGGTGTTGCCCTGAAATATATCCGTTCCAAATTAAGTGGAAAAGACAGTGAGATGATCCTTTGTGTACCGAATAACGGAGCAATTCCGGGACTCCTTGATACAGACGTTGTGGAAGTAACATGTGATCTTAAAGATGGTGAGATGATTCCGCATAAAGTCCCAAATCCCGGGGAATTGCAGATGGAACTCATTCGTAGGGTGAAGAGTTACGAAAGGCTGGCTTCCGAAGCAATCCGTACAAGAAGCATTAGTAAAGCAATTGACTGCCTTATGGTGCATCCTCTTGTCAATTCCTACTCACTGGCCAAGAAACTGGTGGGAACATATTTAGCCACAAATAAAGACTATATGGAGGAATGGAACTGATATGAGTTTTGTAGGTGGCGTAGGCTATTCCAATATCGATCTGATTTATTCTGGTCTTGATAGGCTTCCTGATAAGGGAGAGGAGATTTTCGCCAGAGGATTTTCCATGCAGTTTGGTGGTGGGATTCCGGCTACCATGATCAATCTTTCAAGGCTTGGAGTTGAGTCCAGAATTATTACTTTTGCGGGGCATGATCTTTTTTCGGAATTTGTGAAAAAAACACTGAATAGCTATCCGGTAAAAACTGTGAATCTTTATAAAGGAAACAAGATGCCGGTGGTGCTGTCTTCCACCTTACTGTATTGTGGTGACAGAAGTTTTATTTCCTATACAGATGGAATGGATCTTAATGATGCTGTTATGGATGAAGTTTATGAAAATCTGAAAGGCGCATATGTGGTAGATATGCATGTTGGATTTTTAGATGTGTATAAAAGACTGAAAAAAGATGGTTGTATCCAGATTTTTGATACGGGATGGGAAGATGATCTGACATTGGAAAAATACAGGGATTATCTGGAAATCGCAGATTATTATATTCCCAATCAGAAAGAGGCCATGAAGATCACAGGAACGTCCAGTGTGGAAGCGGCTGCTGACGTTCTGTCGGAATTTTTTTTTCTGACGTGACGATCAAAATGGACAAGGAAGGGTGCCTACTTAAAAATAAGGATGGAATAAAAATCATATCTTCTGTACAAAATGTAAAAGCTATTGATGCAACAGGAGCAGGAGATGCATTTATGAGTGGCTTTATTTATGGACTTTATCATCAGCATTCAATTGAACAGTGTATTAAGTTTGGAAATGTAACAGGAAGTGCGTGCGTTCAGGGAATGGGTTGTATCAGCAATTTTGTCAATGAAGAACAGCTCTTGGAAATTGCGGAAACGCTAGAAGTCAGGGAACTTTGAAGAGGTGGAAAAAATTTATAATTTGTAACTGAAGAAGATGTCTCTTATTTGTATATCAGGTAAGAGACATTTTTTTTATGCAAACATATACTAGCAGAGAACCAGTGTGCTTTCAGGCACAAAAAGGAGCCTCTGTTTATGAAAAATCATTCTTATATTTCCATGCAGCAGGATATGCCGGATCAGGGACAGCTGCAGGTGACGGTGCTGGACAGTGCCAGTAACCGTCCTGTGGAAAATGCTACAGTGCGGATCTCGTACACAGGAGTCCCGGATAATGTGATCGAAGAAATCCGTACGGATTCCTCCGGAAAAACGCCCATGCTGGAGCTGGCAGCTCCTCCACTGGAATACAGCATGAAGCCGGTGGAGCAGCAGCCCTATGCAGAATATACAGTTCAGATCAGTGCAGAGGTTTTACACCAAAAGAAGTTGCCGGGACAGAAGTTCTTCCCCATTCCATTGCCAAGCAGGGAGCATCCCTTAGCAGACAGCAGGGTAGTGGAGAGGACTATCAGCGGATCGTCATCGGACCCCATACGCTTTTTGGGGAATATCCTCCCAAAAATCCGGAAGCAGAGATCAAGCCGATAAATGAAACCGGAGAGATCGTATTAAACAAAGTGGTGATCCCGGAGTATATCGTAGTCCACGACGGGCCAATAGGGGGATACCTCTGCACAGGATTATTATGTAAGATATAAGGATTATATCAAAAACGTGGCCAGCAGTGAGATCTACGCAACCTGGCCGGAGGACACGATACGTGCCAATGTTCTGGCAATCATG
>ENA-OQER01001040-OQER01001040.1-human-gut-metagenome-genome-assembly--contig:-NODE-1040-length-14211-cov-4.280886_pt1 | contig 14211 bp, 18 predicted proteins | sample MGYA00242797_ERZ504639 | MGnify/ENA primary metagenome ERZ504639 (study PRJEB26092, sample SAMD00036306) | human gut metagenome | host: Homo sapiens | study: EMG produced TPA metagenomics assembly of...
ACAACTTCCGGAGTCTTGTCACCTTTACCGATCATCACCTCTTGCTCCAACAGACATCATAGTCGGAGCATAAGCATCCATACGTCCGCTGGTTGTCGGACCTGCAGACCGATAACCTGACCTGGTTTTGCCGGTGTAGGACCTACATAGTAGATCGTAGCATCTGTCGGATCAAATGGAATCTTTTCTCCTCTTGCCAGTGCTTCACACATACGTTTATGTCCTGCATCTCGTGATGTATAAATGGTTCCTGTCAGGTAAACTGTATCACCTGCATGGAGTGTTTTTGCCAGTTCTTCTGTAAGAGGCAGTGTAATATGTTTTTCCATTTAAATCACCTCCGTTTTATGGCGTGTTACATGGCAGTTAATATTGATCGCACATGGCATACCTGCGATATGTGTAGCCATGGTTTCGATGTTCAGACCAATTGCTGTTGTCTTTCCGCCAAATCCCTGCGGTCCAATACCCAGTTTGTTTACTTTTTCCAGCATTTCTTTTTCAAGGTCTGCATAGAACGGATCTGGATTTTCAGAATCGATCGGACGCATCAGTGCTTTTTTAGCCAGCAGTGCTGCTTTATCAAAAGTTCCTCCGATACCAACACCTACAACCATAGGAGGGCATGGATTCGGACCTGCTGTTTCTACCGTCTCAAGGATAAAATCTTTGATTCCCTGAAGTCCGGCAGATGGTTTGAACATGCGGATTGCACTCATGTTTTCACTTCCGAAACCTTTTGGTCCTACTGTGATCTTGATCTGCTCGCCCGGAACGATTTCTGTGTAGATCATAGCCGGTGTATTATCACCTGTATTTCCTCTGCGGACAGGATCTTTTACAACGGATTTTCTCAGATAACCTTTGTCATATCCGCGGCGTACACCTTCGTTGATCGCATCTGCAAGATCTCCGCCTGTGATATGTACATCCTGACCAATCTCCAAGAATACACATGCCATACCGGTATCCTGACAGATCGGTACGCACTGTGTATCAGCGATTTCATAATTTTCAATGATCTTGTCCAGTACTCCCTGGGCAATTTCCCAGTCTTCGCACGCTCTGCAGTTTTTGATCGCACATTTCACATCTTCCGGAAGATGCTCATTTGCTTCGATACAGAGCTTTTCGACTACATCTGTAATCTGGCTTGCCTGAATTTCACGCATGTTATTTCTCCTCTCATTATCTACAGGAGCTGCTCATGACAGCTCCCGTAAATGAAAATATAATGATGCCAGGATCAAAAGCCTGAAACCACGATGTGCTTGCACAAGAGTGGTTTTATAGCATCTTTTTACTTAATTATGCACTTACCACTTCACCTGTGATTTTTCTTTCATGTCTTGCATAATGAGGAAGCAGCATCGGAGATACTTCGTTTGTTTCTACTCCTGCTTCTTTCAGTTCTTCATCGTATGCTTTTACATGATCCAGGTTCATCTCACCAAGTTCTACGTCTTTGTATTTTGCAGCTGCTTTTTTACCTGCATTTCTGCCGAATACGATGACATCGAGCAGAGAGTTACCCATCAGTCGGTTGGTTCCGTGGATTCCGCCTGCTGCCTCTCCTGCAACCAGAAGGTTCGGGATTTCTTTTGTAAATCCGTCTCCTGTGATCTCCAGTCCACCGTTCTGATAATGAAGAGTCGGGTAGATCACGATCGGTACTTTTCTCATATCAATGCCATAGTTCATGTACATACGGAACATAGCCGGGATTCTCTTTTCGATGGTTCCCTCACCGCCGAGGATCTCGATCATCGGAGTATCCAGCCATACACCTTTTGCTCCGCCCGGAACTTCTACACCACGTCCTTCGCTGCACTCACGGATAACACCGGAAGCGTTGACATCACGAGTTTCCAGCGGATGGATGTAAGCTTCTCCGTTTGCATTAACCAGCTGTGCACCTACGGAACGAACTTTTTCTGTTACCAGAGCACCCAGGATCTGTGACGGATAAATAGCTCCTGTCGGATGATACTGAATAGAATCCTGATATAACAGGGAAGCACCTGCACGGTATCCCAGGATCAGACCATCGGCTGTTGCACCATAATGGTTGGATGTCGGGAATCCCTGATAATGCATTCTTCCTGCACCACCTGTTGCGATAACAACAGTTTTGGCTCTTGCAACAGAGTAATCTCCTGTCTCCATGTTCAGAAGAACAGCACCTGCAACCTGTCCTTTGTCATCTTTGATCAGTTCTACAGCAGAAGTAAATTCTACAACCGGAATTCCGCGGTTGATCACTTCGTCACGCAGCGTACGCATGATCTCTGCTCCGGAATAGTCCTTTGCAGCATGCATTCTCTTTCTGGAAGTTCCGCCGCCGTGTGTAGTTACCATTCTTCCGTCTGCATCTTTATCGAATTCAACACCAAGCTCATTCAGCCATTTAATTGCATCCGGAGCTTCCATTACCAGTCTCTTTACAAGTTCTGGTTTTGCAGCAAAATGTCCGCCGCCAAAGCAGTCCAGATAATGCTGTACCGGTGAGTCATTTTCTTTATCTGCTGCCTGAATACCACCCTCAGCCATCATGTGTTTGCATCACCGATACGCAGTTTGGTAACGATCATTACGTTGGCACCTGCTTTATTTGCTTCGATAGCACAGGAAGAACCTGCACCGCCTCCGCCGATAACCAGTACATCTACGTCATAATCTACTTTTGTGATATCCACTTTATCTTTTATCAGACGGCTTGTAGAATGAAGCATTTCTGCCAGCTGCAGAGGAGCTTTCTGGCCTTTGTTTGCTCCTACCTTGATTTCAGCAAACGCATCTGGGTTATAATCTGGATGGAATTTTTTCAAAAGAGCGTCTTTTTCGTCTGCTGTCAGACGTCTCGGCTCTGTAGCCATACGCTCCGCTCTTGTAGCCTCTACCTTTTTGATAGACTCCATCATATTTTCCGGATATGGTGCATACATATTTTACGCCCTCCTATTTCTCAATTTCTCTGTTGTTGTAAAGTTCCTGCATCTCTGTGATCGGTTTCTGCATGATCTGTTCGATCAGTTCATCATAAGCACCTTTGTGGATCTCCTCCACTCTCTCGGTAAGATGTTTTGCTTCCGGTGCAATATATTTTCCTGTCAGACGTCTTGCCAGAAGACCTACCATCGGATGAGAAATACCAGCCGGGCATCTTACAGAACAGCATCCGCAGCTTACACAGTCGAAGGATTCTTCTGCACATTTTTCAAATTCGCCTCTCTGAGCGTATGCAATATACTGCATAACATTCAGGTTCTGTGTACATGCTTTTGTACATGCATTACATCCGATACAGCTGTAGATTTCCGGATACAGTTCCATCATGATCTGCTCGGTCGGTCTGATCTCTTCGATGTCGTAAGTTCTCTTGTCTGTCGGGAAGAATGGAATGCTTGCTACATACATACCTTCCTGAACCTGTGTCTGACAGGCAAGACATGTTTTCAGTTCGTTCTGTCCTTTGATTCTATAAATAGTTGCACATGCTCCACAGAATCCATGACGGCAGCCACATCCTCTTTTCAGGGTGTAGCCTGCATATTCCATAGCTGTCATGATTGTTAAATCTGCCGGAACACTGTATTTTTTACCGAAAAAATATACATTTACCATTTCCTGCATTTTGTCGTACCATTCCTTTCTGTACTTTGTCTAGTGATCCTTTTCTTAGTACTCGTTCGGCAACTCGTCTACTTCATCGCAGCGGAATACCGGACCGTCTTTGCAGACATATTTGGAACCGATGTTGCAGCGTCCGCATTTACCGATACCACATTTCATACGAAGTTCCAGTGTTGTATAGCACTGAGAACGGTTGAAGCCCAGCTCTTCCAGTCCTGCAAGTACAAACTTGATCATGATTGGCGGTCCGCAGACCAGAGCGGTCTTGTCTGTTGAAAAACCGATTTCTTTCAGGTAACTTGGAACAAATCCTACGTGGCCGTCCCAGCCTTCCTGCGGACGTCAATGGTCAGATGTACATTGACACCCGGAGTTTTTGCCCATACTTCCTGGATCTCTTTCAGTTTTACGAGGTCATCTGCGGAACGTGATCCGTACAGGATATCAACCGTTCCGTAGTCATCACGATTATCCAGTACATAGTTGATAACGGAACGCAGTGGTGCAAGTCCGATACCACCGGCGATAAACAGCAGATTTTTGCCTTTCAGCTCTGTATCTACCGGGAAATTATTTCCGTAAGGTCCACGGACAGTAATCTCATCGCCAACTTCCAGGCTGTGCAGACAGTCTGTCAGTACACCACATTTTTTAATACTGAATTCCTGATATTCTTTATTTGTAGGGGATGAAGTAATGGAAAACATTGCCTCTCCGATACCCGGTACACATACCATTGCACACTGTCCCGGCATATGTTCGAACAGTTTTCCGCCGCCCGGAGCAGTTACACAGAATGTTTTTACATCCGGTGTTTCCTGCGTGATCTTTGTGATCACACCAACCTTCGGGATCAGAGTATCCAGTGTATAATTTTTATGACAGGTACATTCGCTCATTACTGTTCACCTCCCATGCTTTTGATAACTTTAACGATATTTAAAGAGGACGGGCATTTCTCTACACAACGTCCACATCCAACGCAGGAATACATGCCATCATTGTTTGCCGGGAAATAAACCAGCTTGTGCATGAATCTCTGACGGAAACGCTGCATCTGGCTTGTACGGTTGTTTCCGTGAGCCATCATTGTGAAATCAGAGTACATGCAGGAATCCCAGCAGCGGTATCTCTGAACACCGTGTCCTGTATCATAATCCTTGATATCGTAGCACTGGCAGGTCGGGCATACAAAAGTACAGGTTCCACATGCAAGACATGGTTTGTACAACTCTTCCCATTTCGGAGAATTGAATTTCTCTTCCAGTTTGTCTCCGCCCCATCCTTCCAGGGAAAGATTGGAGTACGGAAGTTTTTCTACGATTGCACGGATATTGTTCTTTTCTTCTTCCAGCTTGTCGCTGTCGGCATCTGCGTTTTCAAGCAGGCTTTCCACTGCTTTTGTCAGTGCCTCACCTTTTTCTGTGATTGCTTTCCAGATCAGTCATCGCCCAGCATCCATACAGCAACGTCTGCCGCTGATTTTTCCGGATCTGCACAGTCTACGCCAAATACCTTACAGAAACAGCTTTCTTCCGGTTCATGACATGCCATGGCAACGATAATTCCGTGATCTCTTCTTGCAGCATAAAATGTATCGATCGGATCAGCTAAAAATACTTTATCCAGTACTTCTACACCTTTGATGTCGCAGGCTTTCATGCCAAATACAACAACTCCTGATCCTGTAATGCCTGAGGCTCGATCTTGATGTCTTTGCCTTCTCTCTCACAGCTATACAGATTTTCGCTCTGTGGGAAGAATACATCTTTTGGAGATTTTACGGTCTTTAAAGTTTCAACGTCAACTTCTGCGTCTTCACTCCAAGGTCCGAAATTTACCTGTCCTGCTCTTCTGATCGGCAGATACAGTTCTTTTGTTTCTGCGATTGCACGGAATAATGCCGGCAAATTACTTTTCGCTATCTTGTACATACATTATCCCCTTTCTCCAACAATGCTTGGCTCTACATCGTCAAATGTAAAGTTTGTCAGTGGTGCTTTCGAATCTGTATCCTCTCCTGCCTGATATTCTCCGTAGAATTTGTCAATATCTTTGATAAATTTACGTTGACAGATGCAGCGGAATACCCTGCGGACATACACGGCTGCACTCGCCACAGTCCGTACAACGTCCTGCTACGTGGAATGCACGGATAATGTGGAACATCTTCTCTTCGAAATCATCCACATTTGCCTTCTGTGCACTGTCGAATTTTGTGCTGTCAAACACACATTTACGGCAGCTGCATGCCGGACATACGTTACGGCAGGCATTACAGCGGATACATTTTGATAATTCGTTCTGGAAGAATGCAAATCTCTCTTCCGGAGACATTGCTTCAATCTTCTCTACTTCTGCAAAACGATCTGCATCTTTGGTATCTTTGGATTCGCCGATCAGCTCATCGTATACCTGATGCTCTTTTCCTTTGCAGACATGGCAGCGTCCCAGCATTGCAGATGCATAAGTGCAGGTCTTTTCGCCATAAATTGTCTGGATCGTCAGAGTTTCTGCATCATCTGTCATCTCGGCACCTGTAATGCTTTCGATACCTTTGATGCCCTGCTCTCTGATCTTTTCGATGGACAGTTTACCTTTACATCCAACACCGATGATAAAAGCTTTTTCTCTGTCTACACGATGTTCTTTGATCAGCTGGTTAAAGCTGTATGTATCACATGGTTTTAAGAATACCAGTGTTTTTCCTTCCAGCTTGGAAGCTTCGATCATATATTTGCTCAGGTTTGCACCGCAAAATCCATTGTATACAAAATTCTTCAGCTGGTCTTCGTTTTCAAAATAAGATGGTTCCGGATTATAAGGCAGATCGCCGGCTTTCCAGCCAAGCACGCGTGCCACGGTACCGTCTGCTAACAGTTCTTTCGCACGTTTGATCAATTCTTCCTGCATCTCAAATCCTCCAATCTTACGTTTTTACCAAGAGAATGAATCTTCTCTGCAAACTCGTTCATAGTCTGAGAGAATTTCACACCTTCAGCCGCAGACACCCACTCTACTCGTGTACGTCCGTTTTCCACACCGATAAAGTCCAGCATGGAGAACAGAAGTGTCATACGTCTTCTTGCATAATAATTACCTGTACTGTAATGGCAGTCTCCCGGATGGCATCCACACATGATAACGCCGTCCGCACCTTTTTCAAATGCTCTTAAGATAAACATCGGGTTTACTCTGCAGGAGCAAGGTACGCGGATGATCTTTACATCGGCCGGATAAACCAGACGGCTGCTGCCGGCAAGGTCAGCACCTGCATAACTACACCAGTTACAGCAGAATGCTACAATTTTCGGTCTGAATTCAGTATTTTCTATCGACATATTGCATCTACCTCCGCTAAGATCTGTCTGTTAGAGAAGCCCTGCAGATCCATAGAACCGGATGGGCAGGCAACGGTACAAGCACCACAGCCCTGACACAGAGCACTGTTTACCTGGGCAATACGGCGTACTTCACGGATACCGTGGTCGTTTACTTCTTTGTCAATATAGCTGATTGCACCGTAAGGGCAAACATTTGCACATGTAGAACATCCATTACACAGCAGTTCATCTGGTTTTGCAGTACATGGATTGGTCATCAGTTTGTCTTTTGCAAGCAGACCGATTGCTTTTACTGCTGCGGCACCAGCCTGAGATACTGTCTCCGGAATATCTTTTGGTCCCTGACATACACCGGAGAGGAAGATACCTGCTGTCGGAGATTCTACCGGACGCAGTTTTGCGTGTGCTTCTGTCAGGAAATTGTTTGTATCGATACTTGCTGTCAGCATGGTAGCGATCTTTCTTACATCCGGGTTCGGCTCGATTGCTGCTGCCAGAACAACCATGTCAGCTTCCATCAGGATCTGTTTGTTGTCCAGAAGGTCAGAAGCCTGTACAAGCAGCTGTCCGTTTTCCTGCGGAACAACCTTTCCTACCTGGCCTTTGATGTAGTGAACGCCATATTCTTCTACCGCACGGCGATAGAACTCGTCAAAGTTCTTACCTGGTGTACGAACATCAATATAGAATACGGTAACATCTACATCCGGATATTTATCACGGATCAGCATTGCATGTTTTGCAGTATACATACAGCAGATTTTAGAGCAGTAGCTCTTTCCTCTTTCATCAGAACATCTTGATCCGACACACTGTACAAATACCATTTTCTTTGGTGCTTTATGGTCTGACATACGCTCCAGATGTCCCTTTGTCGGACCTGCTGCATTCATGATACGCTCCAGTTCCAGAGATGTAATAACATCCGGGCTCTGATTGTATGCATATTCATCATATTTATCCAGTTTGATCATATCAAAACCGGTTGCTACAACAATTGCACCATATTTCTGTGTGATGATCTCGTCTTTCTGATCGTAATCAATCGCACCTGCCTGACATACCTTTGAGCAGACACCACATTTTCCAGTCTTGAATTTGATACAATGTTCTCTGTCAATAACCGGTACATTCGGGATTGCCTGTGCAAACGGTGTATAGATCGCACTTCTGTTGCTCAGGCCACGGTTAAATTCACTTGGAGTTTTTTTGGAAGGACATTTTTCCTGGCAGACACCACAGCCTGTACATTTATCCATGTCTACGCTTCTTGCTTTTTACGGATATCAACCGTAAAATCACCTACGAATCCGCTTACTTTTTCTACTTCACTATATGTATACAGCGTGATCTTTTCATGTGCAGAAGCTTCCACCATTTTCGGTGTCAGGATACATGCAGAACAGTCCAGCGTCGGGAATGTCTTATCGATCTGGGACATTCTTCCTCCGATACTCGGCTCTTTCTCCACGATATCTACTTCATATCCGGCATCTGCGATATCAATCGCTGTCTGAATACCTGCGATACCGCCGCCGATAACCAGTGCACGTTTTGTTACACGGCTCTCACCCGGCTGAAGCGGTGCATTTAAGTTTACTTTTGCAACGGCTGCTCTCATAAGGATAACCGCTTTTTTTGTAGCTTCTTCCATATCCTTATGGATCCAGGAACAATGCTCACGGATGTTTGCAATTTCTACCATGTATGGGTTCAGTCCGGCTCTTTCAGCAGCCTTTCTGAATGTTGTTTCGTGCATACGTGGTGAACAGGAACATACTACCATTCCTGTCAGACCTTTTTCTTTAATTGCAGCATCTATTTTTGCCTGTCCTGCTTCAGAACACATATACTGATAATCTTCTGCATGGACAACTCCAGGCTCCAGTTTTGCCATTTCCACTACTTTTTTCACATCTACAGTAGCTGCAATGTTACTTCCGCAATGACAGACAAATACTCCTATTCTCTGCAATGAGTTCACCTCCAACTTTCTCTCATTTATCTCTTATATCTTCTGAACGCACTTACCAGAAGCTGCTGTGGCAGTTCCGGATCCAGAAGTCTGGTATTTCTTCTGCTTTCAGATAATCTGCACCTCTCTGACGCACAACCATCTGTCTTGCTGCATCAATCAGTTTTCCAGGTTTTACATCTCTTGGACATCTTTCTACACATGCGAAGCAGGAAAGACATTTCCACAGAGTTTCGGACTGCATCAATGCATCAATATTTTCTTCTGCTACATAGGATACAAACTGATGTGGCTTGATATCCATTTCATTAAAAGCAGGGCAGGTTGCGGAACATTTGCCGCATTTCATACATTTCTGAGGATTTGCACCGCTGATCTCTTTGATCTTTTCTGCATTATCTCTTGCTGTTTTCATTATTCCTGCACCTCCTCTTTCAGACCCAGTGCCTCTGCAAGCAGTTCTGTAAAGTAATGAACCGGAAGCTTGTTTGCACTTGTGCTGGTGTTCAGATTATACAGGCACAGCGGACAGGCTGTGATCAGTTCTTCTGCTCCCATTCCGGCTGCAGAATCCATGATGCGGTCAACCATTTTTCCGCTCATTTCTTTTTCTTTCAGGGAAATATATCCTCCGCAGCACTCGTTGCGGTAACCGTAAATAACAGGTTCTGCTCCGATCGCGCGGATAAAATCTTCAATAATGGTTGGATTTTCCGGGTCATCAAATGCCAGTACTGAGCTTGGACGAAGAAGCAGACAGCCATAGTAGGCACCTATTTTTCTTCCTGTCAGCGGTTTTACCACTTTTTTCTTTAATTCATCAAATCCCACTCTGTCACGCAGTACCTCTAAATAATGAAGTACGTTTGTCTCTCCTTCATAAGGCTGCTCAAGCTGCATATAATTATTTGCTCTTGTGCGGATGTCCTCCACATTTTTCATATCATCATTTACACGTTTGATTACGTGATGACATGCAGAACAAAGCGTAACAAGATCCTGACCTTTTTCTTTTGCATCATTTAATGCACGAACAGAAGAAAGTTTGCTGGCAATCTCATCTGTTCCCAGCGGATATACACCGCCGCAGCACTGCCAGTTTTCAATCTCTTCCAGCTCAAATCCAAGGGCTTTTGCAGATTCTCTGCCGTAACGATCCAGATCTTTCGCTTTTGTTTTCAGAGTACATCCAGGAAAATAACTGTAAACCATTTTTACCTCCTGATGCCGCATATTTGCGATATTTTATTTATAGTAACTTTATACATAACAGAGAATTTTGAAAATTCTGATTTTCATGGATATAATGTTCTGTATCGCATACTGCATCCCTTAAAATTCTCTGTTATTTCTCAAACATTCTTTATACCATTATTTGTAACGGTTCCGTCTTTTGACAACCGCAGTACAAAATCCATCAAGTTTCTTTCTCTATGGTGTTTTGTCTGCTGAAATCTTACAGTTCGATCTGTGCAATAACAGATTTCAGTGCATCTGCACTCTTCTTCAGTTTTTCAACTTCTTCGTCTGTCAGAGGTACCGGAACTTTGCCTTTCAGACCGTTCGGACCGATCATGCTCAGTGTACTTAAGCATACATCATCAATGCCGTATTCACCGTGCATCATAGAAGATACCGTTGCGGTAGAATCATAAGCAGACAGCAGAAGTCCGCACAGACGACATACAGAAGCAGATACTGCATAGAATGTAGCACCTTTGTTTGCAATGATCTTTCCACCGGATTTCTGTACATATTCAAGCATTGCATCTTTATCCAGAGTCGGGATTTCTTTGCCGATATTGTTCATCAGTGTAGTGTACTCATCAATGTTTGCACAGGAAATATGTGCACGTGACCACGGAATGAAAGAAGTATCACCATGCTCACCAAATACATAAGCGTGGATGTTCTTCTGTGCAATATCAAAATGCTCTGCCAGTCCACAGCGAAGTCTTGCTGTATCCAGGATCGTACCGGAACCAACAACCTGATTCTCCGGCAGTCCGGAAATTTTTGTGAATACATAAGTCATGATATCAACCGGATTGCTTACGATTACGTAGAGAGCATTTGGTGCCTCTTTAACAATTTTCGGTGTGATATCTTTGAGAATATTTACATTTGTCTGTGCCAGCTCAATACGTGTCTGACCTGGTTTTCTTGCAATACCGGAGGTGATGATAACGATATTGGAATCTTTCGCATCCTCATATTCACCTGCTTTGATATTGATCGGGTCGCGGAAGCAGGTTCCCTGGATAATATCCATAACTTCTCCTGCTACTTTTTCTTTATTGATATCAATCAGAACGATCTCAGATGCGATATCCTGATTAGATAACGTATAAGCAATTGTAGACCCAACACTTCCTGCTCCAATGATAGTAATTTTGCTGCTCATAAATTACTCCTTTCCTAAATAAGTTTACTGATATTGTCTATTTTTTAACAAACTCTTGTTTAAAACAGGGAGGCCGCAAACTTAAATTAGTAAATTAAGTTGTATACCTCCCATTAAGTTCCAAAATCCGACAATATACTTCCACGCACATCACATGGATGTTATCTGCGACTGCAAGACCGAAGAGCTGCAATTTTATCCGCTTAAATCATAGCTCCCTCCATGCAACGTCTTAAAATATCATACCATGTCAGCAACACTTTCACAAGTAAAAAATGAAAAGTTTTTATCAAAATTTGATATAAGCATAAATTCAATGGACGCATCTTATATCCCCATATCTAAAGCAAAGGTTTTTTCGATGAATTGGATAATTTTTCTAATTTCTAATATTGTATCAGATATTTCTTCAAATATTCATAAATTTCTATCTCCGTCGGCGGACATCCCTTTACAAAATGCTCAAACCTGCAAGTACAGTTTCCGACCCCCAGTTTCCCGCTTTTACCGCGGTATCCCTGTCCAACAGCAATTTTACAGTCCAGTTTCTCAAACAAACCTTCCTGTTTCAGCATATCCAGTGCCGGGATCAGATAGCCATAACAGGCACTGCAGGACTCCACTTCCTCGACAGCATCCTGCAGTTCAACAATCTTTCGCTCCCTTGGAATATCCACATCCTCCCAGCCCTTCCATACTGTTTTGTGGATATCTTTCACTTCTTTTGCTTTTCTGTTGATATCTTTTCCACTTGCCGTTTCTTCTGATCCTTGTTCTTCTTCTTTTGTTCCTTTTTCGAATCTGATCTGTATCAGATTCGCATGTTCCAGATCAGCAGAACCCACACCAAGTTCCTCCGCCATAACCAGATATGGAACGTCTTCTCTCCTATAATAAAGCATCTGACATACAAACGTATCACATAAAACCGGATCTTTTGCTGTCAGAATCCGGTTCATAACAACCGGATTTCCTCCATCTTCAAAATCCAGATCACCACAGATATTATCCACCACAATAAAATCCTGATGAATACCCACATTCAGATGTGCGATCGGTTTATGCAGCCCCAGTTTATGAAAGTGCCTCTTCTCCTTATTTGGAATCAGACCTTTCATATTTTTCAATGCACAGGTGATCTTTGTCTGGCAATGTCCTTTCAGAACTGGAACATTGATCAAAAAATCCAGCTTTCTCACACTGCTGCAGATTTGAAGTCTCATTCCGGCACAATCCACTTCACTGCTTTCATCGAGCTGCATATCCCAAATGGTACGTTATATTTTTCAACCAGCCTGTCATATCCACAAACTTCCATGGATTCCGAAGTTTTATCCCCAACCCAGGAGCTCTCCAGCATCACGATATGTTGACAACTTCTTTCCTGTAAATATTCAATAATCCCCGCAACAATCTCCGGATGTGTTGTTGCACCATAAGAAGCCTCCGTCGGCGATACTAGGTTCGGTTTTATTCCGATCAGCATCTGATCTGCATTTTTTTGCTTCTGATCTGCCTTTTTTTTAATTTCTGCCCACAGATCTGACTGTGCAAGGATCTCCTTTGTCATCTCTTTATATTCCGTTCCGGAAATCATATATAAATCATTTTTCTTCAAATTTCCATCCTCCTTTTTCAATATCCGTAAAGCGGACATTCACAATCCGCTTCGCTACTTGCTCATGAACGCAGTCGTATATCCGTTTTAAGCAACAAAAAAGCACTACTCACTATGAGTAATGCTTTTCTCGAATCATGAGGCATCGGGGATTCGAACCCCGGACAACTTGATTAAAAGTCAAGTGCTCTACCGACTGAGCTAATACCCCATTCTGTCTTTTCAGACAAAATGCCTGGTTCCGGAATCGAACCAGAGACACGAGGATTTTCAGTCCTCTGCTCTACCAACTGAGCTAACCAGGCAAAATTGCGGGGGCAGGATTTGAACCTACGACCTTCGGGTTATGAGCCCGACGAGCTTCCAGACTGCTCCACCCCGCGTTATGAAATTAATGGATGGAGGTGGATTCGAACCACCGAAGCAATTTGCAGCAGATTTACAGTCTGTCCCCTTTGGCCACTCGGGAATCCATCCATATGTTAAAAATATTAAATTATTGTACCTTTTAGGCTAAGATACAAAGCCGATGATCGGACTCGAACCGATAACCTGCTGATTACAAATCAGCTGCTCTGCCAATTGAGCCACATCGGCAAGCCTTAAAAAAAATATGGCTAATGGGACCTACAGGGCTCGAACCTGTGACCCTCTGCTTGTAAGGCAGATGCTCTCCCAGCTGAGCTAAGATCCCATAAACGACCCAGATCGGACTCGAACCGACGACCTTCGCCGTGACAGGGCGACGCTCTAACCAACTGAGCCACTGGGCCTTTTCTAAAGGTTATATACCTTCAAAACCGCATACAGACCATAAATCCTACATCTTTTTCTTCTATCCTGAACCTCACACTCTCGTGCTTGGTTAAGCCTTCGACCTATTAGTAGCAGTCAGCTCCATACATTACTGCACTTCCACCTCTGCCCTATCTACCTCGTCGTCTTCAAGGGGTCTTACCGCTTATGCGGGGGATATCTCATCTTGAGGGGGGCTTCACGCTTAGATGCCTTCAGCGTTTATCCCTTCCCGACTTGGCTACCCGGCTGTGCCATTGGCATGACAACCGGTGCACCAGAGGTCAGTCCAACCCGGTCCTCTCGTACTAAGGTCAGCTCCTCTCAAATATCCTACGCCCACGCCGGATAGGGACCGAACTGTCTCACGACGTTCTGAACCCAGCTCGCGTACCGCTTTAATGGGCGAACAGCCCAACCCTTGGGACCTACTACAGCCCCA
>ENA-OQER01001041-OQER01001041.1-human-gut-metagenome-genome-assembly--contig:-NODE-1041-length-14207-cov-2.261435_pt1 | contig 14207 bp, 18 predicted proteins | sample MGYA00242797_ERZ504639 | MGnify/ENA primary metagenome ERZ504639 (study PRJEB26092, sample SAMD00036306) | human gut metagenome | host: Homo sapiens | study: EMG produced TPA metagenomics assembly of...
TATAGAACATATGGCCTCTCTCGTCCTTTTGCCTGAGAGATTCATATACGCATGTATATGTTGCACCTTCGGCTTCTGTATTATATCAGAATCTCCAGAGAGTCGATCCATTTACAGTTGCACCAGTCCTTTACACTGGCACCTGAGAGTGTTACTCCTTCGGTAGACATCAGTCACTTTCCTGCAAACTTCATATCGAAATTGTCATAGACTAATATATATCTATTTCAGACATTTTTCAACATTTTTTTATAATAATTTTAGACAATAAGTTTTAGACAATAAATTTATTCCAATGAATTTATTCAAAGTAACGTCTTATTCCATCTATAAGCCATCTCTTAAAGTCTCAAGCCTGCTGTCGTTATGATCTGAACATTGATTTCCAAGTTCTATATCAACTGATGGTATTGTGCTGTACGAGGTCTGTGTAAGATCTATCTTCATACTTCCCTGCCCATTTATCTTAGCACCGTTGTTACTAAGTCCTGCTATAAGTGCTTCACCTAACGCATTATGTTCCTGCCAGTGTGAGGCAACTGGTTCCATGTCCTTTATGCCATCAGGAACAGCTATATAAAAGCACCCCTTATCATAGCTTAAGTTATCTCCATCAGTGAAGTGCTATATGCAATCAGCCGCATTATTAGCTATAACTGTCCTCGCCACATTATCAAGCTGTACATCATCAGAATCCCTTAACATAAGTACATCATAGCCGTTATCCAGCAGTCCGTCTCTTAATATCTCTGCCATGCGGAGTGTTACTCTGCTTTCAGCAACACCATCGTTAAATGTCATTCCAGATGACACTGCTACAGCCATCGTTGAACCACTTGCTGTAGTTCCTCCTGTTGTCTTAGGTGAACCATCCGGATGACAGAATGTTTTTACTGTTGTGCACCTACTGTACCATGTCCTGCATTCACTGCTACTGTTATGCCTTTACGTTCACTACTGCTTTTATAATATACTGCATTTCCTGTTGTTATGACTGCATTTCCAGCGTACTGCCATGAAGGATCAAGCTCGACTCCTTCCTTGTCAGAATATGCAGGCTTTACAGCTGCATTGTTGTCAGTAGTGTCAGCTGCTTCTATACTTGTTTCTTGTTCATTATCTTCTTCAGTGATTGTTTCCTCTGTATTATTCTCTTTAGTCAGCTGTTCTTTTTCTGTATCTGACATAACAGTTTCATTCACACTAACTGTCTGTTCTGATGAAGTGCTTTTATCCGCTTTACTGCACGCTGCAACTGTAACTATACATAGCATAGCACTTATGCATACTAATAATCTTTTTCTCATATATAATCCCTATAATCTATCATAATCATAATTGCCAAACACGATTTATACTTTTGACTCTTACATCATTCTATTAGATTATTTTTGAATAATCAAGTAATTATTTACTTTTGTTCTTTTTTGTAATTATTTACTTATGTTTACTTTTTTTATTAATACTTTTATAAACCAATAACACGATATATATAATCCATATCCATATTGGCTCTTATAACATCTGCAAGCTTATCATACTCAGCCTGTTTATACATATCATAGCTTATATGAGTGCTGTCTTGTAATATTCCCCGTCTTTTACATAACATTTCTATGAAACTATCACAGAATTCCTGCACATCAAAGATTCCATGCATATATGTTCCTGCCACATTGCCACGTACACATCCGTCCATATATTCCAATCCATCCACTGTATTTCTTATTTTTGCAAATGCCACATCTGTTTTTACAACACTCTCTCCCATATGTATCTCATAACCACCACATACTTTTCCTGTAAGTCCACTCCATATGCCTGACTGATTACATATTATCCCTTCCACTCTTGTCCTGTGCTTTCTTCTGGAAAATGTTGTTACAACTGGAAGCAGTCCCATTCCTGGTATAGTCTCACCTGTCTCTGCGTTGCAGCTGTCATCTATCACATCCCCTAGCATCTGATAACCTCCACATATTCCAAGCACTAAAACATCCTGTCTTAGACACCTTATAATCTGTGCTTCTATCTGGTTATATCTCATCCACTTAAGGTCTCCTATAGTATTCTTGCTTCCAGGAATAATAATCAGGTCTGGACTTCCTATCATAGCTGCATTATCAACGTACCTTAGATTAACTATATCCATACGCTCCAACGCATTAAAATCTGTAAAGTTAGATATATGAGGCAGCCTTATAACTACTATATCCAGCTGTTTCTTTAGTGTGCTGACAGACTTATGTGATGTATCTATTCTTTCAGAAAGACTGTCTTCATCTTCTATATCAAGCCTTGTATAAGGAATAACACCTGTAACTGGTATATGACATATATCATAAAGCTGTTGTATGCCGGGCTCTAATATTCTCCTGTCGCCACGGAACTTATTCATAACTAATCCCCTGACACGTTTTCTTTCCTTTTCCTCAAGAAGCATAATCGTTCCAACAAGCTGTGCAAACACACCTCCACGGTCAATATCCCCAACTAAAAGTACTGGTGCATCTACAAGCTCAGCCATCCCCATATTTACAATATCATCTTTTTTAAGATTAATCTCTGCCGGACTTCCAGCTCCCTCTAACACTATAACATCATATGCCTTATCAAGCTTGTCATATGCCTGCATAATATCCGGTATAAGCTTCTTTTTATACTGGAAATATTCCTTTGCCGGCATATTTTTTAACGGAGTTCCATTTACTATAACCTGTGAACCGACATCACTTGTCGGCTTTAAAAGTATTGGATTCATACATATATCAGGTTCTATCATGCAGCTTCTGCCTGCATGACCTGTGCCCTTCCCATCTCATAACCATCCCTGGTCACATAAGAATTCAAAGCCATATTCTGCGATTTAAAAGGTGCAGCCTTATACCCATCCTGTTTTAACACTCTTAATATTCCTGCTGTCACTATGCTCTTTCCTGCATTAGACATAGTTCCCTGAATCATAAGATTCTTTGCCATATATTACTGCACCTCCATTATATTATTTATAAGATATTCGTTATCCTCATGCTTCTTTACCGCTATTCTATAGCAGCCAGATGGCATGTTGCGATAACTGTCACAGGAACGTATCAATATCTTTCTTTTAAGAAGTTCTTCCATGAGATTGCACCTTCTGCTTTTTTCTGGAAGTCTGAAAGTTATATAATCTGCTTCTGACGGATACACCTTACAGCCTGCCGCATTTAGCTCTGATATGATATATCTTCGTTCCTCTGATATAAGTCTCCTTGTTTTTTCCTCATATGCATTATCTTTAAGTGCCTCTATTCCTGCCCTTTGTGCAATGGATGATATATTCCATTCAGGAGCTGTTCCTTAACCTTATCAAGGAATACCCTGTCATGACACATCATATATCCAAGCCTTATACCAGCCATTGCATAGAACTTGGTAAATGCATTAATAACAACAAGATTATCATATTCAAAAAGATATCTCTTACAGCTTATATCCTCATAAGCCGGGTGAAATCTCAGGAAACATTCATCTACAACAAGCCTTATGTTACGTCTTTTACATACATCCAGAATATCCTTAAATATAGCCTTTGGTACTATATTTCCTGTTGGATTGTTAGGATTGCATATGAAACATATCTGTATATCTGATGTTAACAACTGACTACATACATTGTCATATCCAAAACCATTCTTAGCATCCAGCTCATAATACCTTATTCCTGCTCCATACGCTCTTATAGCACGCTCATAGCCTGAAAATGATGGTGAAGCAACAGCACAGTTTACTGGTTTTTCTGCCCTTACTGCTGCCATGATAAGCTCTGATGCTCCATTTCCACATATTATTTCATCAGGATGTAAGCCTTCCTTACTGGCTATTGCAGCCTTCAGCTCACGATACTCTATATCCGGATAAGTTTCATCCTTATCTATATTCTGTGTAATAACCTCACGTACCCCTTTCGGCATACCTAAAGGATTAATATTAACAGAATAGTCAAGCAGAATATCTTTATCAAATATATTGCCGCCGTGTATCTGTTTTTCCATATACAGTAATCCTCCTTTTCCACTAAGAGCCTGCACTTTTTAAAAACCAGCCTGTAAAAGCAGTACAAGTCTTATCACTGACACCATGACAACCATAAGAAAAGCTGTAATATAAAGAAGAAGGTTACTTCGTTTTATATCCTCTGTTTCAAGTTCTCTTATGTCATCGCCTATCTGCGGTTTCTTTACAAGTCTGCCAAAATAATAATTATCGCCTGATAAAGCTACCATAAGTGCACCTGCACAGGCTGCCTCTGTCTGTGCAGCATTAGGACTGCTGTGCTTTTTTTATCCCTTTTATATATTTTCCATGCATTTTTAATGCTGTAATGTATCTTATCCGTTCCTTTAAGCTTTTCACATATCTGTGCAGCACCTGCCGCTACAACCATAAGACAGCCTCCGATTCGTGCCGGTATATAATTAAACACATCATCCATCTTTGCTGCAAATCTTCCAAAATACATATATTTGTCATTCTTATACCCAATCATGGAGTCCATAGTATTCACAGCCTTATATATAAAGCCTCCCGGTGCACCAAAAAAAAGCATATAAAACAATGGTGCCACAACACCATCTGATGTATTCTCTGCAACTGTTTCAACCGCAGCCCTTATAACACCATGATTATCAAGCTGCATGGTATCGCGTCCTACTATCATGGATACAGCTATCCTTGCCTGTTCTATTCCCTCCTGCTTTAATGCAGTATATACTTTCATGCTTTCCACTCTTAAGGACTTAACAGCAAGAATCTGATAGCACATTATAGTTTCTGCTATGCAGCCTGCTGCTATGCTGATATTATAAAACACTGCAAGAAACAATATCACAACAGCTCCTGTGATAAATAACACAAGAACTGCAAGAACTGCCCCTTTTATATACTTTGTTTCATCTTTGTCGTCTTTTTTTAACAAAACCTTTTCAAGAAATGTTATCAGCCTGCCAATAAGCTGTACAGGATGATACAGCCAGTGTGGATCTCCTACTATAAGGTCCAGTATATACCCAAGCACTATCGCTATTGTCTGACATTTTACTATCGTTAAAAACATATATTATAATACCTTCTTTGCACTTATTATCCTAGCATCCTGGGTTACTTCACATATATAACCTTCTGCGTTGCCACAATGATAGTCATAATAACTACCGCCATAAAATTCCGATAATATTGACATAATAGTTCCACCATGGACGACTAAAGCAACACTTTCATTATCTTTAGCATGTTTTACAATTCTTATAAATGCTTCTGTACATCTTTTCCTGAAAGCTTTAACATCCTCTCCTTTAGGAAATGGAAGTGTAGCATTGCTGTCTATCCATTTTTGATAATAAGAATCACCTGAAAGCTCTATATAGTTTTTCCCTTCAAACCTGCCAAAATCACATTCCTTTAAATCATCAACAACTACAGCCTCTCTGCCCGGATATATTATCTGTGCCGTCTGGATGCATCTTTTCATTGGACTTACGTATATCTTATCTGCAGCCGGATATATGTCTTTATGTACATTTTTTAACAGCTTTTCTATACCTGTATCGCATAAAGCTTCATCTGTTATTCCTATATATCTTTTTTCCTGATTCCCCATGGTGCTCCATGCCTTATCAATATAACCTTCATACACGTATTGTCCTCATTTATTACTTCCATCACATTTAAGGCACTGTCCTATGCCACACATAACTCGCTCTACCCTGTCTGACTTCTTGACTGCACAGCATAACGCTCTTCCGACAGCTTCCCTGTATATTCTGTCTTCTTTTTTCAGTGGAACTATTCCACCCCCTACCTCATCACATATAAGTATGATATCAGGATTAGCCTCATATATATCATTTATTATTTCAGCGGCAGGCATTGTCTTTGCTGTGGTGTCATCCGTTATAGTATCATCAGTCGTTATGGTGTCATCAACTGTAGTGTTATATGCAGCATCTTCTTTATAGGTTAACCTTTTTATATACAGATGCAGGTGATTAAGCACCTGTGCTTCTTTTATATCCTTAAGCTGCATCCTGCGCCATCAGCTATCTTTAAACAGCCCTTTTTTTCAAGTACATATTCAAGTTTCCCCTGAAATGCACCTCCAAAATAAACTTCCATATGTATTTCTCCATCACTATAATAGCTAAGCTATCAGACAAGAAGTGAGATTATGCCTATCGCAGCTGTTATACACAGCTCACATACACAAAGCAGATATCCTGCCAGGTCACCTGTAACACCGCCGAACTCTTTATATGCCATATGTCTGTAATATAAAAACACTGCCACACAAACAGCATAGATTATAAATGCAAGTATTATATTAATAAAACATATTCCTGCAAAACACAGTACAAGCTGACAAAAAAGCATTATATTTACACGTTTTCTATCTGCTGTGCTTGTAAATGAATAAAGCATTCCTTTATTTACAGCACCTTTAAGGTTAACTGCTGCCAGACCGCTTATTATCCTTGATAAAAAGAAAGTAAATGCCCATGTTATAGCAAGTCCATCATATCCTTTGGACACTATGCAGTATATAAATGCAAAAAAAACGACATAATATACCAAAAGTCTTATAACCGCGAATGCACCTATATGTGAGTCCTTTAATATTCCAAGCTTTTTTTCTACGTCACCATATGAGTTACGTGCATCACAGGTATCCATGTAACCATCAAGATGAATCCCACCAGTAATAACCACAGGCAGAATCATAAGTATAAGTGATACACTTATATATGGTACATAAAAATAACCCGATATCTTATATAAAACATACATTATCAGTCCTGTAACTGCACCTACAAGCGGAAAGAAGCCCATGACATATCTCATGTCCTTTTCTTCTAATTCCAGATATGGCATAGGTATTTTAGAATACATGGAAAATGCTATCACCAAAGATTTAATCACTGACATATACTTTTCTCCTTATTTTTATATCCTGTATCTATATTTTCAAGATTTTATTGATATTAGTTATCTATCTGTTTCTGCTTCTATTGATATTGGATATCTATCTGTTTCTTATCTTATCCTCCAGTATATTCTTTCCCTTATGAAACACTGGAATAGAATACACCACTTCAACTACAGCATCAGCTTTTTTAGCAAGCTGTATATTAAGCCTTCCAAGTCTTTTTATATAGTTCTTTGTATCTGTATCATATTCGCATCCATCAAAAAACACCTCATTAGTTACAATCACAAGATGCCCACACACCTGATACAGCTTCATACATTCATCTATTATGTTATCCGGATTACCACCTTTTTCAAAGCATTCATTAGCAAGCAGGTTAGACATACACTCAAGTAATACTACCGGCTTATTGGAAATTCTTTGCGCAACCTCACTGATATGCATATACTGTTCTATAGTTTCAAAACCCTTTCCACTTCTAAGCCTGTGATGTCTTAGTATTCTTTTCTTTCCTTCTTCACCATACGGCTGCATTGTAGCTATATAATATTTCTTTCTGTCTCCTGACAACCTGCAGCATATCTGTTCTGCATACTCAGATTTTCCGCTGCCACTTACACCAGTTACTATTATCAACATTTCCCATAATCCTCATATGCTGTTATCTGTATATCGTCAAATGTTGTATTTTCCTTATATACCTGCATAGCCATATCAAGCAGTGGAAAAAGCATAACTGCGCCTGTTCCCTCGCCTAGCGCAAGCTCTGCATGTATAACTGCTTTCTTATCAAGCTCAGACAGTAACGCCTTTATCGCTGGTTCTTTTCCCTGATGTGATACAAGTATATAATCCTTTACCGTAGGACACAGCCTTACTGCAATAAGTGCTGCAACGGCAGAAATAACACCATCAACCACAACAGGAAGCCTGTATACTGCTCCCCCTATATACACTCCTGTCAGTCCTGCAACATCAAGTCCACCTATGCATCTTAACAGTTCCAAAGGATCATTCTTATATATGCCATACATCTCTTTTGCTTTTCTTATGACTTCTGTCTTTTTTAACAGCCCCTCATCGCTAAGACCTGCTCCCCTGCCTGTTACTTCCCCGGGATTCATGTCCAAAAGTATACATGCCAATGCTGCACTTGTTGTTGTATTACCTATACCCATCTCTCCTGTGGCAAGTATGTTATATCCATCATCCTTACAGCATTTAACCTGCTCTATTCCTGCTTTTACAGCCTTTATAAGCTGCTGCTTTGTCATAGCTGGTTCCTTTAAGAAATTCTTAGTTCCAGGCATAACCCTTCTGTTTACAAGTCCTTTATAATCTTCTGTTTTTATAAGACTACCAGGCAGGTCCTGTGCTATTCCTATATTTACTGGAATAACCTTTGCATTAACGCAGTCTGCCATCCTGCATACACTTGATATTCCATCTGCCATGTTGCAGCTTACAACAGCAGTTACCTCCTGTCCTGTCTGGGTAACACCTTCTTCTACTATACCATTATCTGCACACATAACAACAACTGCTTTTTTGTCTATAGATACATCTGCATTTCCTTGTATTCCTGCTATCTGTACTATCATATCCTCGAACATTCCAAGTCCATGAAGTGGTTTTGCTATACCGTCCCAATGCTTTTCTGCCTGTTTCATAGCATTATTATCCGGAGCTTTTATTGCTGCAAGTTCTGGGAATATGGCTGCCAGTTTTTCTATATCTTTATCTATACCACTCAATTTATGTCTGTAGCATCTGCATGTCTTAATAAATCTTCTGGCTGCTTCTTTGTTTCCTGGAAAATATATATGAGGAAAACCTGCATACAATGTATCACTTCCATAACCTTCTATCTCAACGCTTCCATCAGATGCTTTAGTCACAGAATAAGTATCACCCTTACAGTCACTATTCCAGTAGTGGAATTCGTGGGCTGAAAAACTCTTGCCTTTATCAGCAAGCATAGTATTTCTGCCTGCTGTGAGTGTCATATATCCAAACCTCTGCAGACGTCCGGCATTATAGCCTGTGCCATCTATAACTCCTGCCATTGGATATACTTTTTTATCTGGTGCCTCAAGCTTCTTATGAAGATACAGATATCCACCACACTCTGCTATACATGGAAGTCCTCCCCGTATCTTATCCGCTATATCGTTTCTCATGGAAACATTATCCGATAGTTCTTTGGCATGAAGCTCTGGATAGCCTCCATACAATAATAAGCCATCAATATCATCTGGAAGCTTCTTATCCCTCAGCGGACTAAAATATACAGGCTCGCACCCATGTTCCCTTAAGAATTCAAGATTATCCTCATAAAGAAAACAAAATGCCTCATCCCTTGCTACTGCAATATGTATGATATCTTCTTTATTACTTTTTTCTGTTTTTTTGCAGGCTTTACTATCAAAAGCATTTAATTCACAGCCTGTATTACACTTTGTGGCTGTATGTCCCAGTTCTATAATACCTTTGATATCAATACTCTCCTTCATAAGAGCTGCAATAGTATCAACCTTTTCCTTAAAATGTTCAATCTCATCGGATGTCACAAGACCAAGGTGTCTGCTTTCAAGTGCTATGGCCTTGTTTACAGGAAGATAACCAAGCGGCTTTATTCCAGCCATATGTGCCGCCATACTTGCATCCTTATATAACTTAGAAGACAGATTGTTAAATATAACGCCTTGTATATGATTGTTTTCTATATATTCTTTATAACCTTTAAGAACCGCTCCTATTGAATTACTCATGCTCGCAGTCACTACAAGAATAACTGGTGTATCTGTGATATCAGCTATCTCATATGAGCTTCCCTTCGTGCTAAAGCCCTGTCCATCATAATAGCCCATAACTCCCTCTATTATAGTTATGTCACTTTCTGATTCTTTTCTAAAAAGCAGCTCTTTTATAGTATTTTCATCACAGAACCAGCTGTCAAGGTTGCCTGTTTTCATGTTTAATACTCTTGAATGAAACATTGAATCTATATAATCAGGTCCACATTTTAACGCTAAAGCATTAAGCCCATATCTTTAATACACTGGCATAAGCCGCATACAATAGTTGTTTTGCCGCTTCCACTGCCTGTAGCAGCTATCATGACTCGACTCATCTGTTACCTCTTCCTTCAATAATAAATACTGGATTGTTGGCAGCTAACATATGATATCTGCCTCTTTTCTTTATCTGTGTTACTGCTATCTGTACAATATCTATAACATCCACTTTTTTATCTTCCATAAGCCTTACGGAATCATTAAGCGTTTCTAATGTCACTGCTGTTATAACTATGTGTACACCAGGATTTTTCTTTAATACTATGTCCATTATTTTTTCAAGCTCTCCACCGCTTCCACCTATAAATACTGAATCTGCAGCAGGCAGTTTCTCTATCACATCTGCAGCACTGGCATTAATGATATCTATATTATCAAGTCCGAATTTTCTGGCATTTTGCGCTATAAGCTCACAGCTTCTTTCGTTCTTTCAACTGCATATACTGTTCCATATAAGGCATGCATGGCAAGTTCTACAGAAACCGAACCTGTTCCTGCACCGATGTCATACACTATGGCATCCTTAGCTGGTGATAACCTGCTTACAACACTTGCCCTGATTTCGCGCTTTGTCATAGGAATATCTGCACGTATAAAACTCTCATCTGGCAAACCTGTCATAACAGCTGCCTGTGGATAATGATTATGAACCGCCATAACTGTTAGTCCTGCTGCCGTATATTCTGCATATTCACTTACATGCCCTGATAATATCTTTTCATTATCATATGACAGATTCTCACCTATCCATATATCTGCCTCGCCCAGTCCGGACTCACAAAGCCGCTTACAGATATGAGAAACATCGCCCTGCGTAAGAAAATATGTCCATTCATTAGTTAAGACAAGCGGAATATAATTCTGTTTCTTACCATGCAGACTGACCATTGCCGCCATCTCCCACGGCTGTCCTATCTTTGACGCAAGATATATAACAGAAGATATTCCAGGAAGAATATTTATATCATACTTTTTTATAACACTTTCCTCCTGTGCTTTATAAAGCTGCTCTGAAAGTTTCTTTGTTCCGCTGTAAAAGCCTGTATCTCCCGACATTAAAACTGCATATATTAAAGCCTTTTCTTTGTTTATAATATCGTAAATATCCCTGGCTGTAACAGCAAAAAAAGTTTTTTATCTGTGTTACTATAAGCCTCAAGAAGTCTTTTAGAACCTATAATAACATCTGCGTGTTCTATTGCTTCACTTGCCTGCTGTGTAAGACATTTTCTGCTGCCCGGCCCCATTCCTATGATATACACCTGTTTCATCTGCTTCTCCCTTATATCACTCTGCTTTTTAACCATATGATAAGCTATATTTACAGCTTTTCAAGATACTCTATGACCTCTTTTATACATTTTCCTTCATGTTCAACAGGTCTTTTTATAACCACAACATCCGCTCCTGTCTGTTCTGCTGCCATAAGCTTCTCATTGTATCCACCACTGTTTCCTGACTCTTTCGTCACGAGCACATCTATGTGAAACTGTCTGATTAATGCTGCATTTATTTCCGTAGAAAATGGTCCCTGCATTGCTATAAGATGTGCTGGAAAAAACCTGCATCTATAGCATTCTGAAGCATACACGGATCAGGCAGCAGCCTTAGATAAGCTCTCTTTTTATAGTCTTTTATATTGACATATTCAGGGATGTTCTTACTTCCTGTTGTAAGTAATATATTTTTTTTAAGATAAGCTTTACTGTTTAGAATAGAAACAGTCTCTTGCATAGTGTCTGTATACACAAGCCTGTCATCTAAGGATGCTCCATCATCATATGCTGCTTTGGGAACCGTTTCCTCTCTTAACACTCTTATGTACTGTACATCCGCTTTATCACATACATCTTTTATACTGCGTGTTACTACTCTGGCATATGGATGTGTTGCATCTATAACAATATCCGGTTTTTATATATGCAAGTTCCTTTTGCATAGCTTCCTCATCAAGTCTGCCTACATGTATGTGAAGCTTTTCTTTATATATATTTTCTGATAGCTCTAAAATAATCTCTTTTCCATATTCTGTCGTCACATATACATGCGTGATAAACCCTGTATCACTTTTTTTCTGCCAGATATCCGCACAGTCTTCTTCCCTCTGTCGTGCCTGCAAAAAGCATAACAGTAACATTTTTCATCATATAACCTTGTACCCTCTTGGTGTGACCATCCTGCCATCTATAACCTTAGTATGGCTGTTTCCTATATATACAGTTGTAAACATATCAACATCACATTCTGCCAGTTCTTTAAGCGTAAGTATCTCTGCCTTTTCATTATCCCTGCCTATGTTTTTAACATATCCACATATTGTATCTTGTGATTGTATCTTAGACACGATCTCACATGCCTCTTTAAGATATCCAGCTCTTCTTCGGCTGGACGGATTATATATGCACATTACCATATCACTGTCTGCAGCAGCCCTCACTCTTTTCTTTATAAGCTCCCATGGTGTCATACAGTCACTTAAGCTTATAACAGCAAAGTCATGTGATAACGGAGCTCCAAGAATAGCTGCACCACTGCTTGCTGCTGTCACACCTGAGATAACCTTTATCTGTACTCTTTTTTGAGCAAGCTCATATACAAGACCTGCCATGCCATATATCCCGCTGTCACCACTACATACAAGTACTACCTCCAGGCCTTCCTCTGCCTTATCTATAGCGTACTGGCACCTCTCTTTTTCCTGCATCATATCTGTAGAATAATACTCTTTTTCAGGAAAATACTGTTTTAATATGTTAACGTATGTCTTATATCCAACTATAAGCCCGGCATCAGAAATAGCTGCAAAGGCTTCTAGTGTCATATTATCTTTAGCCCCGCTTCCAAACCCAACTATCTTAAGCATACATACCTCCTTGTTTTACGAAGTAAAATGCGACTGCCCTTGCAGGAGCAGAGGTATTTATCTCCTTTATATTTTATGATTTTAACCGTTTCTTACATAATTATCATTCTATGCATATATTGCCACTGTCACTCCGTCACAGACTGTTTTTTTTACAATACATCTTTTATCTTTTGAGGCTGCACATGCACTTCTCTCACACACATTATCAACTCCAACCTTGTCCTTAACAAAGCCTGATGCAGTGAATTCACCTCTGATAGTGTTAAGATATTGTGCTGAATATGTTTTATATGGTACTTTCAGTTCCCGTGCAAAATCTATTATCCCCTGTTCGTCAGCTTTTCTGTCAACAGAAACAACTGCCGCTATTCTTTCCATAAGCAGGTCATTCTTATCACATGTACTGCTTACCGCTTTTCTTATCTGCCCGCTTGTTTTTCCTCTTTTACAGCCTATTCCTACGAAAAGATCCATAGGCACAAGCTTTAATGTACGCCTGAATATCATATGGTCAGACGGGACTTGTTATAATCTGTATTCCACTTTCATATTTATCTATACTGCTTTGTCCGGCTGTTCCATATGCTTCCTCTCCAAACATTGTAAGCTGCCCATTCCACTTTTTAACAGTTTTTTCTAACAGCTTTTTATATGCTTTATCACCTGCTATTCCGACAGGTTCACCATTCAGCACTCTGCCTGATATATCCTGAATCATAACAGGATTAAGTATACGCATATTGTTCTCCCTGGCAAACATATCAACTGCAAAAACACCTCTTGCATCCGTAGCTGTTGTAATAACTGGCACTGCACCTATTTTACATGATAACTGGCTGCACCATTCATTTGCACCTCCAAGATGCCCCGAAAGAAGAGATATAAGGAATCTTCCCTGTTCATCAGCAACTAATACTGCTGGATCTGTAACCTTGCTCTTTATGTATGGTGCAAGAGTTCTTACCGCAATAGCAGCTGCACATATAAACAGTATTCTGTCACAATTCATAAACTGCTCACGTATAACTCTTCCAACCGAATCAAATGATATGACGTTATCATAATTATCTGAACATCTTGAGTGACAGTATATATCAACATTCATATCATCGTTATATCATTGTTTATATCTACTCGGTGATCCCTGTCAGGTTCATCACCTTATTCCACTCCACCAGAAGCTCATAATACTGATGAAACTGCTCTTTCTGGCGTTCTGTCAGCCGGATATCCAGCTGGCTTAATTGCTGTTCAATTTATTTTCCATACACTCTCCTGTTCTCTCATCTGCTCTCCAGAT
>ENA-OQER01001042-OQER01001042.1-human-gut-metagenome-genome-assembly--contig:-NODE-1042-length-14194-cov-2.054240_pt1 | contig 14194 bp, 16 predicted proteins | sample MGYA00242797_ERZ504639 | MGnify/ENA primary metagenome ERZ504639 (study PRJEB26092, sample SAMD00036306) | human gut metagenome | host: Homo sapiens | study: EMG produced TPA metagenomics assembly of...
CCTGCCAGCTTTTCGACCTCTGGTATACCGGCATGTGTGGCGCTCGCCTGCATGCCAAGTACCTTAAACCCGTCTCGGACGAGCCGTGCCATTGGTGCTTCAGTTTCATGGGTATCCGGGTGCAAGCCGCAGCTGGTTTGAGCAGGCGTCGTTTGCGGGCATGGGCATGGCACTCATCGCCCTCGACTGCCCGCAGCAGTACACTGAAGGAGAAGGTGGGATGCATATTGGATATATCACGCATAGGAATATATCCCTTAGTCGATTAGGGGAGATATATGTGGAGGCGTTGAAGAGGTGTGTTTTGCCATAGTTTTAAACTATGGCAAACATAAAAGTTTATGTATTATACAAGGTGTAAGTCAGATGATTATATTAAGTCCAACGAAAAACTATTGTAGATTCAGACAATATATAAAGCTATGTTTAGTAAAAAGAATCACAATATACAAGATAAAGGAAAGGCAGGAGTTGAATAATATGGCAAGTACACCATTTAAGTTTGATCACGTAGGAAGCTTCTTAAGACCAGAAAGTTTAAAGAAAGCAAGAAGAGATTATGAGGCTGGCAGTATTACAGCAGAAGAGTTAAAAAGTGTTGAGGATGAGGCGATAACAGAGCTTATAAAGAAAGAAAAGGAAGTTGGACTTCATGCAATAACAGATGGAGAGTTCAGAAGAGCCACATGGCATCTTGATTTTATGTGGGCATTTGATGGAGTAGGCCATTCCAAGACAGAAACAGGTCTTCCATTCCACGGAGAAGCTGCTATGATAGATGATACATATCTTACAGGAAAGATTGTGTATAAGACACATCCATTTATAGAACATTTTAAGTTCGTGCAGCAGTTTGAGGATGAGGATACGGTCGCAAAGCTTACAATACCAGCACCAGCTCAGTTTTTAGAGCAGATGATTATGCCTTTTGCCTGGGGAAATACTAAGAAGTTCTATGATACACCTGAGCAGGTGGCAGAGGATATAGCAAACGGATATAAGGAATTCATAAAGGATGTATATGCGGCAGGCTGTCGTAATCTTCAGTTTGATGATTGTTCATGGGGAATGGTGGTAGATCCATCTGCATGTAAATTCTTTGGGACAACACCAGCGGGACTTGAAAAGATTAAGAATACACTTCTTGATATCAATAATAAGTCAATAGAAGGAAAACCAGAGGATTTGGTGATTAACACCCACGTATGCCGTGGTAATTTCCATTCGACATATGCAAGCAGCGGTGCGTATACGGGGGTTGCCGCTACACTTTTTGCTAAGGAGAATGTTAACGCATATTATCTGGAGTACGATGATGAGCGTTCAGGAGGCTTTGAGCCACTTAAGAATGTTACAGGTGATAAGAAGGTCGTATTAGGACTTATAACAACCAAATCTCCAGAATTAGAGGATGAGCAGGTTATTATTGATAGAATAAACGAAGCTGCAAAGTATATACCACTTGACAGATTGTGCTTAAGTCCACAGTGTGGCTTTGCATCCTGTGAGATAGGAAACAAGCTTACAGAAGAAGAGCAGTGGGCTAAGTTAAGACTTGTTAAGAAAATTGCCAAAAAGGTGTGGGGATAAGACATTTTATTGGCTGTAAAAAATATTTGTAAATTAGGTTAAATAAATTTTAAATAATAATCGCACGGTTTTATTGTATAGATAAAATCGTGCGATTTGTTTACAAATAGAAAAATATTATATATTTTTACGAAAGGTCTTCCTAATGATGTAACATTGGAAGAAGCAAGAGCGTTTAAACAGTCTACCATAGATTATAAGTCAATAACCTAAATCCAAAATACTTATCAAAATAAAAATGTAGACATTTTTAGTGAAAATATTGGCATTTTTTGAGCTGTTTGTGAAAGCTGTTATAGCTGTAAAAGTGCAGTTTTACAGGCATATCCGCTCTTTTACATAGAAAATCTTTTAAATTACTCTTAAAATGTCTACATTTTATTTTGACATATTCTGATATTGTATTTTTACAGAAAATATTTACAACTGTCTTGTCACATGTAAAGTTATGTAGTATACTTTGAAAAATTTGTAAATGAAATTTCAAATCTTAAATGTGTTGTTAATTGAAGCATACATCATGAACATTAGAAAAAAGCACTTTGATAAACAACAGGAATTTATCGAAAAAGGAGATACATATGTCTATAGTAAGTGATATCGAAAAGTTAAAGAAAGAAAAAAATGCAGTTATTCTTGCACATTATTATGTAGATGAGGATGTACAGGATATAGCTGATTATATTGGCGATTCATTTTATTTAAGCAAGGTGGCTACAAAGGTTGATCAGGACAGAATTATATTTGCAGGTGTTGAGTTCATGGGGGAAAGTGCCAAGATACTTAATCCGGATAAAAGGGTGTTTATGCCGGATATGAATGCGGACTGTCCTATGGCACATATGGCTGATAAGGAAGAAATACTTAAGCTTCGTGAGGAGTATGATGACCTTGCGGTTGTCTGTTATATTAACTCAACAGCAGAACTGAAGAAATATTCTGACGTATGTGTTACATCATCTAATGCAGTTAAGATAGTAAAGAATCTGCCTAACAAGAATATATTCTTTATTCCAGACAGGAATTTAGGACATTTTTGTGGCAAAGCAATGTCCGGATAAGAATTTTATATTCAATAATGCTGCTGCCCAAGACATGTAGTTATTACTAAGGAGATGGTAGAAAAGGCGAAAGCAGAGCATCCATTGGCTAAGTTCGCAGCACATCCAGAGTGTACAGAGGATGTGTTAGAGCTTGCAGATTATGTTGGAAGTACATCAGGAATAATAGATTATGTAGTGGATACAGAGGCAGATGAATTCATAATAGGAACTGTTGATGGTGTGTTCAATGAAATAAGAAAGAAAAGCACCTGATAAGAAACTTACACAGTTAAGCCTGACCAGGTCTGCGTTAATATGAAGAAGGTAACATTAGAAAAGGTTTTAGATGTTCTTGAAAATGATACTAATGAGGTGTTTGTAGATAAAGAGCTTGCGGATTATGCCATGAAGCCTCTTAACAAGATGCTTGAGCTTGCAGCAAAATAAAAACAGAAGTATTGCCGGATAATCATAGTCATGAAAGCAGACTTAGTATATGGAAAACATGGCAGAATGGAGAATAAAGTGAAAAGTATGAAAACAGATGTATTAATAGTAGGTTGTGGATGTTCAGGACTTTATCTTGCCCTTAATCTTCCAAGAGATAAGAAAATACTTATGATAACAAAGTCAGATGCTGAAAGCAGTGACTCATTTCTTGCACAGGGTGGCATGTGTATGTTAAAGGATGATGCCGACTATGATAATTATTTTGAAGATACCATGAAAGCAGGGCATTATGAGAATGATAAGAAATCGGTAGAGATAATGATTCGTTCATCAAGAGATGTTGTAAAGGATTTAATAGCTGCAGGAGCAGACTTTAAGAAGGATGAAAATGGTAATCTTGCATATACAAGGGAAGGTGCCCATAGCAGTAACAGAATCATATTTCACGAGGATATAACAGGAAAAGAGATAACAAGTCATTTACTTGACAGAGTAAGAGAACTTCCTAATGTTGTTCTGCTTGAAAATACGCGTATGTTAGATATAATATCCAGGGATAATGAATGTCTTGGTGCTGTAATCAGACTTGAGGATGGCAGTATTGTAAATGTTAAGGCAGATGTAACAGTACTTGCAGCTGGAGGCATAGGAGGCTTATATCGTCATTCAACGAATTTCAGACACCTTACAGGAGATGCAGTTGCAGCTGCTATTAAGCATAATGTTGCAATAAAGGATATTAATTATGTTCAGATACATCCTACTACATTTTATTCAAAGAATGATAAAGACAGAAGCTTTCTTATATCTGAGTCAGTAAGAGGTGAGGGCGCAAAGCTGTATGATAAGAATGGAAATCGTTTTGTGAATGAGCTTCTTCCAAGAGATCTGCTTACAAAGGCTATATATGAGCAGATGAAAAAGGATGGGACAGATTATGTGTGGGAGGATCTTCGTACAATTCCAGAAGAAGAGCTAAAGACACATTTTCCCAATATAGTACAGCATTGCTTAGAACAGGGGTATGACGTTACTAAGGAGTGTATACCAGTAGTTCCGGCACAGCATTACTTTATGGGAGGAATAAAGGTAGACTACGAAAGTAAGACCTCTATGGACAGGCTATATGCAGTTGGTGAAACAGCATGTAACGGTGTTCATGGAAGAAACAGACTTGCAAGTAATTCGCTTCTTGAAAGCCTTGTGTTTGCAAAGAGAGCAGCACATAATATGATAGAATATGAACTTCTGATATATTAGATGCTGCTGCCGATGAATATGTTAAAAATACAGATATAAATCAATATCAGGATGAAGAAAAGCTGGATAAGTACTACAGCGGGCTTGTAAGAAAGAAAATAGACGAAGCTGATGCAGCTATGAAGACAGCATGATCAGAAGTTTGGGATAATTATAATATGGTGTATAATACATATTTATAAATCATACGGATTATTATGAAATGAAATTTTATTATTAATATATACAGCGAGGAGATTATAAAATGTTTGATCAGGTTACGTTAAGACTAAATGCAGACCCATTAATATTAAGTGCATTAAGAGAGGATATTACAAGTGAGGATGTTTCAACTAACAGCGTTATGCCTGTACCTAGAAAGGGAGAGGTGAATCTTATATGTAAGCAGGATGGAGTTATATGCGGACTTCAGATATTTGAAAGAGTGTTTACATATTAGATGAGAATACAGAGGTTGAACTTAAGGCGCTGATGGAGATAGAGTAAAGAAAGGACAGCTTCTTGCAGTTGTAAGGGGAGACATTAAGGTTCTCTTATGTGGAGAAAGGACAGCTCTTAACTATCTTCAGAGAATGAGTGGTATAGCTACTTATACAAGTGAAGTAGTAAAGCTGCTTGAGGGTACAGGAATCAAGCTTCTTGATACAAGAAAGACAACACCTAACAACAGACTTTTTGAAAAGTATGCAGTTAAAGTCGGTGGAGGTAATAATCATAGATATAACCTTACAGATGGTGTACTTCTTAAGGACAACCATATAGGTGCAGCAGGCGGAGTTAAAGAGGCAATAAATCTTGCTAAGGAGTATGCTCCATTTGTAAGAAAGATAGAGGTTGAAGTTGAAACACTTGATATGGTTAAGGATGCAGTAGAAGCAGGCGCTGATATAATCATGCTTGATAATATGGACCATGATACTATGGCTGAGGCTATGAGAATAATAGATGGCAAGGCAGAGGTAGAGGTATCAGGTAATATGACCAAAGAGAATCTTGCCAAGCTGTCAGGGCTTTCAGTTAATTATGTATCAAGTGGTGCACTTACACATTCAGCTCCTATAATGGATATTTCGCTTAAGAATCTTCATCCGGTTGACTAATGTTATATGTGTTATATAGCAGGATTCAGGCTGTTCACAGCGTAAAGCATAGAGCGGATCATAGGGCTTGCTGTCTACAACGATAAGTGTTAGAATTAATATAAGTAAAGTAAATGCAGGGGTGAAGCCAGGTTATGAATGGACAGTTAAGACGTGAAAAAATAATAGATATTCTTAGCAGAAGTGATACACCTGTATCAGGTGTTGCACTCGCTAATCAGCTTAATGTAAGCCGTCAGGTTATTGTGCAGGACATAGCACTTATAAGAGCCGCATCTTATGATGTATATTCAACTAACAGAGGTTATGTTATAAGAGGAAATAAGGAATATACAAGAATAGTCAAGGTTAAGCATACCAATGCAGATGTAGAGAAGGAACTTAATGCCATAGTGGATATGGGCGGATGGGTTAAGGATGTTTTCGTGTATCATAAGGTATATGGTGTGGTTAAGGCGGAGCTTAATATTCATTCAAGACGTGATATAAAGGCATATATGGAAGAAATCAATAATGGAAGTTCAACACTTCTTATGAATGTAACCTCAGGATACCATTATCATACAATAGCTGCACAGGATGAGAGTACATTGGATATTATTCAGGAGGAGCTTGAAAGGTTAGGGTTTCTTGCAAAGCTTCAGGAATATGAGCCGGTTGATTTCTGGAGTAAGAAGGCATAGATAAAGGACTATCGCAATAAGAATTATTTGCATATTATATATTTAGAATTAAGTTTACAATTCTATGTATTATGTGAATATTCTTTTGCGGTGGTCCTTTTTATATTAGTTTTATTGCAAATTCTACATTTATTCTACATAAAAGTAATTGGAAAAATAATCAGCTTACTATATAATAAAGTATGCCTTTGACAGATTATTAGGAAAGTAGTGAGGTATTAATGAATACTAATGTATATAAAGAGCCTGTTAAGCTGATTGCACTTGATCTTGACAGAACAACGCTTAAGTCGGATGGACATATATCTAAGGCTAACAGACAGGCAGTAGAATATGCTATAAGTAAAGGAATACATGTGTGTATTGCAAGTGGAAGGGCGTTTGATACGCTTCCTTCAGAGGTTGTTACAATACCTGGAATAGAATATGCGATAACAAGCATGGTGCGGCTGTATACGAGATAAAGGATAAGAAATGTCTTAATTCATATGTGCTTAAGGAATCTTCAGTAGCTGGGATAATTAATAATACTGGTCGGTTATCCGGTCACCTACGAAGCATTCATAAGGGGAAAGGCATATGCATCTAAGGAGTATATGGCTGATCCGGTAAAGTTTGGTGCAACACCTAAGGCAATAGAATATGTGAGAAGTACAAGAATCTTCAAGAGGATATAGTAAGCTTTATATATGAGCATAAGCATGAACTGGACAGTATAGATATTGTGCTTGATGATGATGAATTAAAGAATAGGATAATCAAGGAATTATATGAAAAAGATCCAGATATATATATTACCAGTTCAGTAAAACAGCTTATTGAGATTTCATATAAGGATGCTGGTAAGAAATCCGGGGTCAGGTTCCTGGCAGACAGACTTGGTATTGATAGAAAGAATATAGCAGCATTTGGTGATGCGGATAATGATTGTGACATGATAGAATTCGCAGGAGCAGGAATAGCTATGGCAATGCGTGTGATGCGTTAAAGGAAGCAGCAGATTATATCACTTGTCTAATGATGATGATGGACTGGCTTATGCTATATAATAATATATTAAATATATGATACCAGAGTCAAAAGTCTAAACCTACATGAGCTTGACTTGTAATATTATATGAATCGGGTGACGTTATAAGAAAATAAGTGGTAAAAGGTTGATTAATCAACAGAAAAATGTGTAAAATAAAATACTGTGTTTAAATATAGATAACAGTACAAGCGCAAGATTAGTGTGAAAAATTATTTATCACACGCGGGATTGTGTCTGTGCGCACACGACACAAGCTCTATATAAGAAAAACGTGCGCAGAAATGAGGATAAACATGGATAACCAGAAGTTAGCAGAGTTATTGTTTCCAGAGGTGGTTAATACACCAGAGTATTACGAGGAAAAGTTTCCATATAGAAAGCTTCCAAATAAGGCAGAGGTTACACGTATGGCACCAAGCCCAACAGGCTTTATTCATCTTGGTAACCTTTATAGTGCACTTGCAGATGAAAGAATTGCACATAGGAATGGGGGCGTGTTCTATCTTAGAATAGAAGATACTGATGAGAAGAGAAAGGTTGACGGAGCAGTTGAAACTATCATCAATGTATTAAGATATTTTAATATTGAATTCGATGAAGGTGCAGGCTTTGATGATTCTGATCCAAGAAATGCGTATGGACCTTACTTCCAGAGGCAGAGAGTTGAAATATATCATACATATGCCAAGAGCCTTGTAGAAAGAGGACTTGCTTACCCATGCTTTTGTACAGAGGAAGAGCTTGATAAGGTAAGAGCAGAGCAGGAAGAAAAAAAGGTGCTTACAGGCTATTATGGAGAGTATGCAACCTGCCGTAATCTTTCATATGAGGAGATAGAGGCTAATATCAAAGCTGGAAAGCCATATGTGCTTAGACTTCGTTCTCAGGGAAGTCCTGATAAGGAGATTACATTTGTTGATGCAATAAAGGGAGAGATTAAGCTTCCAGAAAATATCCATGATATAGTTCTTTTAAAGAAGGATGGTATTCCAACATATCATTTTGCACATGCGATAGATGACCATCTTATGAGAACAACTGTTGTTGTACGTGGTGGTGAGTGGCTTGCATCAGCTCCTATCCATTATGAATTATTCCACCTTCTTGGCTTTAAGATGCAGCATACGCGCATACAGCGCATCTTATGAAGTTTGATGAGGAAACAGGCGGAAAGAGAAAGCTATCAAAGAGAAAGGACCCAGAGCTTTCGCTTGATTATTACAGAAAGGATGGATATCATCCATACACTATGAAGGTATATCTTCTTACACTTCTTAACTCTAACTTTGAGGAGTGGCATGAGAAGTTCCCTGATAAGGATATTAATGAATTCCCATTCTCTGTAGATAAGATGAGTCAGTCCGGAGCACTTTTTGATAAGGATAAGTTACACAACATTTGTAAGAATGAGTTATCTAAGCTTTCAGAAGATGAGTTATATGATTTCTTATATGACTGGGCTAAAGAAAATGCACCTGAAAATGTAGATATGTGGTTTGCAGATAAGGAAAAAATGTTACAGATTCTTCGTCTTTATATGGGTGTTGGTGCTAAGAGAAGAAGAAAAGACTTTATGTATGCAAAGCAGATATTTGAGCTTATTGCATATTTCTTTGATGGCGCTTCTAATGATGAAAAAGATGAGTTCAGACTTGATGAGGATATGGTAAGCGATATATTAAAGACTTATCTTTCAAAGTACGACCACAACGATGACAATTCAGCATGGTTTAACAAGCTTAAGGAAATAGCTGACGAGCATGGCTTTGCATCAGATATGAAGCTTACAAGGCCAACCCAGAGAATTACAAGGGCAATGTATCTGATATAGCTGAGGTTGTAAGAATAGCCGTAACAGGACGTGCTAACACACCTGACCTATGGACTATCGTTCATATTATGGGCGAAGAGCAGATGAAAGAAAGAATAGAGAAATATATAAAGTAATTTTCTAAAAAGATAACTATTAAAAAACTGGATAAAGTTTAATACATAATAATAAAACACAGGCTTTGTTTTATCTATCGTGCATACACAGATATGCATACATAGATAGAACAAAGCCTGTGTTTTTTTTATATTTTTTTGGAATATGTAGTATTGCATTTTTAAAAACATAGTGCTATTATAATGACACGTAGTAATTAAAACTACATGGCGAAGTAAAATAAACTTTTATATTACTTTAAAAGGATTGGAGGATAGTGTGAAAAATAAGATTTTTCACACGCAAGAATGGAGGATTATTATGGAAAAGCTTAAGGAAAATGTTTCACAATATGAAGATTAAAGAACCGGGAAGTGCTATTACACATTTTATTGCGATGATTATGGCACTTTTTGCTGCAACGCCGCTTATCATAAAGGCATTGTCAGCACCGGATATGATACATGTTATATCTTTGTCTATATTTATAGGAACTATGATTCTTTTATATGCGGCAAGCACAACTTATCATACAGTTGATGCAACACCAAAGATTAACAGAATTCTTAAAAAACTTGACCACTGTATGATATCAGTTATGATTGCAGGTTCATATACACCTGTGTGTCTTGTTGTGCTTCATAACACTACCGGTTATGCACTTCTTGCACTTGTATGGGGAATAGCAGTTGTAGGTATAATATTTAAGCTGTGCTGGGTTACATGCCCAAGATGGATATCATCATCACTTTATATAATCATGGGATGGGCATGTGTTTTATCATTTACACAGATTATCAATGCACTTCCAAAAGCAGCTTTTATGTGGCTCCTTGCAGGAGGAATTATATATACTATAGGAGGAGTTATATATGCGCTTAAGCTAAAGGCATTTAATGCTAGTCATAAGTACTTTGGTTCACATGAGATATTTCATCTTTTTGTTATGGCAGGAAGTATATGCCACTTTGTTATGATGTTTAAGTATGTTGCTGTTCTGCCTATTCATTAAGCACAAATACATTAAGAACATTTTTTTTTAAAAATGTTTAGTTATACTTTTATTGTTTGCTAAAGATGCCAAAGTATTATTAGAAAACTCTTGAAGTATAGAATGGAATGATAATAGTAATAATAATATAAAATGAGAAAATGACATACTTTGAGTATATGTCCGGATTGGATATATATTCGGGGTATGTTATTTTTTTACAAAAAACGGTTATTTTTACATTGTGCGTTTTTAATTTGTTATTTTATGTTATTTTTTTTGTAACATAAAAAGTCATATATAGGTTACAATTAATAAATGAAGGTGTTTTTATGATTAAAGTTAAGAAGATAAAAAAATATTATAGTTGGTGGAACATTGGCTACGATGCTAGGCGCTTCTGGACTCACAGCTGTATTTGCATCAAACAGTAAAACTGATTTTACAGTTAGTACATATGGATATTATGGTGAAGATTATGATTATACGGCTTTTGCAGAAAAATCAACTACAAAATCTATAGCATTAGTAGTGGATTCGGGTTCAGGTTCAATGGATTACCAGGCAATGGGGGCTAATAATTCATCAGGTGAGGGATGTTCAGATTGTTCTGGTGGATATACTTACAGAATAGATGGTGATGGCGTAGCAAGTGTTAGTAATTTTGTTGTTGAATGGGGATATGATTATGCTGGATTAAGGGCTAATTGTGTCGGAGATGATTTGACAGAGCAGACTGGATATTTTAGAGCGTATTAATGTATTGTAATATTAAAATATATATGACTTCTTATGTTAATTAAATGGAGCTGGTAAAATGAAGAAATACAGGATAGAAATAGGTTTGAGTATAATTCTGTTTATTAGTGTGGTTGTACTTATTGTGAATATTATTGTGAAAACAAATAACAGTGGAAAAGATGTTACCGGAGAAGAGAAGTATACATTACCATCTTCATATAGCGGTGAAAATGCAGATGAGTTATATGATGGAATGAAGGCTATAAGTGATGATATATTTAAAGAATATTTTATAAAGGATGTTAGGGAAAAGGTTTCATATGTAAGGAATGTGGAAACTCCAGGTATAAAGATTGTTGGTGAAAGCGTGGAGAATGTAATTGAAGAAAGACAGGTAAATAAAGTTAATTATCAGAGTGAATATAATGGGAATATAGCACCAGATGGGTATGAATATATAATAGTTAATATTACTGTATATAATGATGGCGCCCATAAAAGAATAGTTAACCTGAGTGATATGAGCTTGAATATAATATTGACTGGAGTACATCTTTATATTTGCCGGATGAGAATTATGGGGAAATGCTTTATAGGCAATATGATGAAAATATGCTGTTTTATACATCAAAAATAATCAGTGAAAGAGAAAAAAGGATAGAAAATATAGTCACAGATGAAGATACAGGGGAAGTATATATAGATGCAGGTACAAGTGTTACGTATAATGCTGTGTGGCTGATTAAAAAAGAACATGAACAAAGACTTGTGATTAAAAAATTATATAATAAAAAACAGAGATATAATACGGATTATATAATAAAAATAAGTTAATCATGATTGGATATGTTTGTACGCATAAGGAGAAAATATGTTAAATGTAATAAAGATAGAATTAAAAAGAGCAATTTTAAATAAGAAGTTTGTAATAGTAATTCTTCTAGGATGCATTATGGCAGTACTTGCATTTGTTGATACTCCGGGATTTACGATTGCTATTAACTGGTATAAGTATATGCATAATGACGAAATGGCTTCTATGATAATTAATAAGATGAATGAAGTAGATACGCCACTAGAAATATGGATGCCAAGATATGGCGCATCAAGTACATTTTATAATGTATGGATTGCAATATTACCTATACTGGCGGTCATTCCCTATGCTACAGAATATTTAAAGGAAAAAAAGAGTGGACTTATTAATCAGTTTATGGTTCGCATGACAAAGAAAAAATATTACATATCAAGATATATAGTAACATTTATATCAGCAGGACTTGCAGCAGTTATACCATTAGTTTTTAATCTTATGGTAGTCATGTGCTTTCTTCCATGGGGAACGCCAATTCGTGCTACGGGATTATATCCGGTAGTTACAGGGAATGTTTTTGAGAATGTATTTTATAATTATCCGTTACTGTACGTTATTATTTTATCTTATATATACATTTGTTGAATTCGGACTGTTATCGTGCATATGTCTTACATGTGTGTATATAGAAGATAACTGGTTTGCAGTAACGTTGACTCCTTTTATACTATATTTTTTCAGAACATGTATTCCTTACGATTGGTCTGGGACTTAAACATATGTCGTTACTTGGGTTAGCTAACATGTATAATGTTTATATAATAATATTAATATACTTATTATACAACTGGCAGGACTTTTGTTGTAAATATGCTGTTTTTTTAAGAGTCAGAGGGGATGTGTTATAAGCGTGAAGTTATGAAAAATAAAAAAATATCAGTTGACAAAATATCTGCTGGATTATTGATTGGTGTAATTCTTGTTATGGTTATAAGAATTGTTTATGTAAATATTACATATCCTGGTACTGATATGAAGATAATTAAAGATAGTGATACTCTATATAAAAAAGATTATTCAGTAAAGATACTATCAGCAGCAGATTATACAAGGGATGAGTGGAGTGACAGGATTGGACAGCTTGATATTCTTCATGAGGAAAAGGTATATAATATTCAATATTATAAAGAGGAAAAGGCTTCTGATACACAATATCAGGTGTTATATATCTATGGATAATTATAGTGTCATAGAGCTTGAACTTGAGATAACAAATACATCTGATAAAGAGTTGTATCTTGAAATGTCTGATTTATTCAATCTTGAACAGGGGATAAATACAACACCGGAGTATATAAATAATTATTATACAGCCGCCTTAAATAAAAAAGTATATGATAAAGATATAGATATCAGCCTTAATTCTTACGAAACTGGAAAGTACATACTTGTATATATATGCAATAACTATAGTACTGATTATTATATCCAGAGTATAGAGCTTGGTAATTATCAGGTTATGAAAATACTGCCAGTACAATAAAAAGGGGATGTTGTGTATGCGAAAAGCTTATGTGAAAAATAATCAGGCAGCTTTATATGGAATAATGTTAAGAGAAGTACTTATTATGTATATTATAATATCGATTTCTATTATAGTTTCAGCATATATGATATATAACCAGATGGAAAATATGAGCCGTATATATAGCTGTGCACTTGATGGAATAGTTGTGTGGTGTACATCAAGTATGCTTAATCTCGGACTGCTTCCGGTCATTATTTCAGTATTTTTACATATGCATTATGACATATATATGAGAAATGTATGTGTTATAAAACAGAAAAGCAGAACCAGAATGTGGTTTAATGAGCAGAAACTGTCACTTGTCATATGTGCTGTTGTATTTACGTGGTCTATGATACTGTCTTTTGTGCTGGCATATATTATGAATAGGGGAAACATATATGCGAATGTATCGGATGATTTATTTTTTACTAACACATATTATGGAATAATGTTAAGTCAGTGTACAGATATTCAGTCAGGTCAGGAAACACTCATACCTGCAATTAATATAGTGTGGGTCATAATCAGAGTTTGGCTTATAAATATGTTACAGTTGTATATGGTTGTTATGGCAGCAGATATCATATACTGGCTGTCTGGAAAAAGACTAGTTTCGACTTTGCTGTTAAGTATATTATGTATGATAACTGCAATATTTCCAAAGTCTAGAAGGTATGCTTATGTTTTAGGAATAAAGGTTAAAGCGTATTCTTATTATTTGGAGGCACTTAATATTAATGTGTGGCTTAAACATATATTTATAATGCTGATAATTATATTATTAACGAATGTTGTGATGTCGTTTATAGTAAAAATAAAGATATGGTAATGTGATAAATTAAAATAAAGATGCCAGGGTCAAAAGGTCTAAACCCACATGAGCTTGCTCATAGGTGGGTGAAAGACCTTGGGACCCGCCCCAATATGAGCATAAAAGTGGGATGACAATCCCGCGATATGCGAATATTGGTAGAATTGTGGGAGTGCGTAGC
>ENA-OQER01001044-OQER01001044.1-human-gut-metagenome-genome-assembly--contig:-NODE-1044-length-14186-cov-8.686606_pt1 | contig 14186 bp, 17 predicted proteins | sample MGYA00242797_ERZ504639 | MGnify/ENA primary metagenome ERZ504639 (study PRJEB26092, sample SAMD00036306) | human gut metagenome | host: Homo sapiens | study: EMG produced TPA metagenomics assembly of...
TTTTGAGATATAAAGCTTTTGGGTAGTTACCAGAGTGGCCAAATGGGGCAGACTGTAATCTGCTGGCTATGCTTCGGTGGTTCGATCCATCACTACCCACTTTTCCCAAAAAATAACTCAAAATTTAAGAGTCCGACTTTCGAAAGAGAGCCGGACTTTTTTCTTTTCATATAAATCCTGAACAAAAGAAGAAGAGTAAATTACTCTCCTTCTATCTGCGTATTTGGCCAATTCACCAAATATAGCATCTCTGTGGCTCGGGTAAATGCAGTATAGAGCCAGTGGATATAATCGGGAGTAAGCATTTCATCCGTCATATAGCCCTGGTCTACATAGACATGCGACCACTGTCCGCCCTGCGCTTTATGACAGGTAACGGCATAGGCAAACTTCACTTGCAGAGCATTGAAATACGGGTCTTGCCGGATTGCCTTCATACGGTCTGCCTTCAGGGGTATGTCCTGATAATCCTCCTCTATCTTATGGAAAAGCTGCTCTTGCTGATCATGGGTCAAAGCAGGAGCCTCACTCGTCAAGGTTTCCAGCAATACCGTAGCCTCCAGTTCATAATTATCATAATCGGGAAATTTCAACAGAAGGGTGGCAAAATGAAAGCCGTAGAGTTCGATGCGACGACTCACCTTCATCACCTTCGCCCTATCTCCATTAGCCAGAAAAGCAGGAATCTCATGACTTGGAACTTCGTTACTTTGAACTGTATGATTAGCTAAAGTATTAAATTTTTCACTCTTCACTTTTCGTTCTTCACTTAATTGCCTTTCCTTTATCTTCTTCCTCTCCTCCTCCATCCAATAATAATTGTTCTTCACAATCATCAGCATGTCGCCACTCTCGAGTTCCTCTTCCCTATCAAGCACCATGTTGCGGATGCCTGGTTGAAGATGTTGGCGCGCTTGTTGCTACGAGTCACAACAATGGTATCGTCAAGTCCTACCTGATGATAGCTGTCACCAAGTGCCTCGATGAGTTCTGCGCCCGGCATTTCCCTGATATCCGAGAAACCGGAGAAACGGATTTTAGGCAGCTGGGTAATGTCATCGTGGGTAATCATCTGACGGATGCGGGTAGCATTAAAGAGAATACCCGACTGCTGACTCTGACGGACTACTTCGTTCAAATCACACTCATAAACCGACAGTCCATATCCCTGGAGCATCGCTGCAGAAAGAGCTGGTGATTCTTCCTCACCAACAGGAGGCAACTGTGCCTTATCGCCAATCAGCAAAAGTCGGTCATTACGTCCCTGATACACAAAATGAATCAGATCATCTAGCAGACAACCGCTGCCAAAGGTGGTTCCGCCCAATCCCAGATTGGCAATCATCGAAGCCTCATCTACCATAAAAAGCGTATCAGTATAGAGATTATCATTGAGATTGAACTGTCCATCCACTCCGGCAAACGCCTTTTCGCGATAGATGCGGCGATGAATGGTATAGGCAGGCATCCCGCTGTTCAGAGAGAAAACCTTAGCCGCCCTACCCGTAGGAGCAAGGAGCATCACCTTCTGGCGAACAGCACGGAGCGTACGGACGATAGCACCCGAAAGCGATGTCTTACCGGTACCCGCACTACCCCGGAGAATCATCACAGCATGAGGATTACTATCCGTCATAAACTGCACGAAAACATCGAGCGCCTGAGCCTGTTCTGGGGTTGGCGGAAAGCCAAATTGCTGTAATATCTGATATTTTAACTCTTCAATGTTCATATTTCGAAAACTTTTAGTATCTTTGCAGAAAATTTACTGCACCTATTTGCTGTGCAAAAGTAATAATACTTTTTGAAATGAGAAAAAGAATAAAGAATAATTATATTTTGGGAGCATGCGTCATTATCATGATGCTACTCTGTATTCTGAGTGTAAGCCAGCCCATCCGCTTCCAGAAAGCCATGGCTAGCAGAGAAGCAGAGGTGAAGGAGAAACTGATGCAGATACGTCAGGCTGAAGAGAAATACAAGGCGAAACACGGCGTATATACAGGCGATTTTCCGACACTGGTAAAAGGCAAATTCTTACAGGAAGATGCCCAATACATTCCCTATGCCGACGGTAAGAAGTTTACACTTGCTGCCACGGTTATCGTAGGGAAAAGCGGTAAGCAGATTCCGGTGATGGAATGTGGGGCCGGTTATGAGACCTTCCTCGACGGACTCGATGAAGGTTCCATCCAGCAGAAGATAGAGGAGGCCAACTATGCCGGCAACTATCCCGGACTCAAGATAGGCGATTTAACGACAGATAATAACAACGCAGGTAATTGGTAACAGATATGCAAATAAAAGGTAACAACATTCAGCAAGCACGACTCACCATCGCGTGAGCAGAAACACCCTCAGTTTTTCGGTAGTTGACCGTGAAGCTGAGCATCAGCTCATCTATGAACCTTACACAGTAAAGAGTGGTGTTTCGATGGCAGCCAACTTGCGTCAGGCTTTCAAGGAGAGTACTCTCCTGCAGCGGGGATACCAGAAGGTACGCGTATATCTCGATTCGCCTATCCTGCTGGTTCCTATCGAAGAATTTCATGAAGAGGATATCGATGTGCTCTATCAGCATGCCTTCAACAGTCATAACAGCGATGCCATTCTCTACAGAGTGCAGCCGGAACTGAATGCGGTAGCGGTATTTCCTATCAACAAGGATTTGAAGATGGTGGTAGAAGACAACTTCAAGGATGTCCGCTTCACACCTATCATTCAACCCATGTGGCACTATCTGCATCATCGCAGTTTCACCGGCATTCACCGCAAGCTCTATGTTTATTTCCACGACAAGAAGCTGGACGTTTTCGGTTTCGAGAAGAACCGTTTCAAATTCTTCAACTCGTTCAATGCCGAGCATGCCAAGGATGCCCTCTATTTCATTCTCTATGTATGGAAGCAGTTAGGATTCAACCAGATGCAGGATGAGTTGCATGTATCAGGCAATGTTCCGGATAAGGATTGGTTCCTCTACAACACGAAACTCTACATCAAGAAGACCTTCATTCTGAATCCTGCCGCCGAATTCAACCGTGCGCCCATCACAGAGATTAAAGGTCTGCCATTCGATTTGATGGCGCTGTACCTAAGTAAGTAAGACAAGAGTTGATAGTTAAAAGTTGACAGTTAAGAATTCAACAGAATAGCTTATCATAAAGTGCAATGTTCAACATTCAAAGTTCAAAGTAAATATGAGAATCATAACAGGACAATATAAGGGACGCCATTTCGATATTCCACGTTCGTTTAAGGCGCGTCCGACAACAGATTTTGCAAAGGAGAACATCTTTAATGTTCTGCAGGGATATATTGATTTTGATGATACCTCTGCCCTCGACCTTTTTGCCGGTACGGGCAGCATTTCGCTCGAACTGGTATCACGAGGCTGCAGCCGGGTAATCAGCGTAGAGGCCGACCGCGATCATGCCAACTTCATACGCCAATGTTTTCAGAAGTTGGGCGAAAACAAAGATATTCTGATTCGTGGTGATGTATTCCGTTTTCTGAAGACCTGCAAGCAGAAGTTTGACTTTATCTTTGCCGATCCTCCATACGCCCTGAAGGAGTTGCCGCAGATTCCTGACCTCGTTCTGAATGGCGACTATCTCAACGAAGGAGGCATCTTCGTCTTTGAGCATGGCAAAGACTATGATTTTTCCGAGCATCCACGATTTCTGGAACACAGAAGTTACGGAAGCGTAAACTTCTCAATATTCAGATAAAAAAAGGGAGTGAGAGGGAAGTTAAGGGAAGTGAGAGGGAAGTTAAGGGACAAATGCTCTACGTTTTACACCAGAAAACTGTTGTCCTTTAACTTCCCCTTCACTTCCCTTCACTTCTCTTCACTCCCCCTCCTTTACAGCAGCGGCGAGAGTAATCTTACCGTACTCTCGAAAAGACGCTGCCGGAACGGACGTTTTACGAAATAAGATACATCATCTACCAGGATACTCTTCGCCTCATCCTGCAGATAGACAGCCTTCACGCGCTGCGCCATCCCCTCATCAAAGAAGAACGCATTCGCTTCGAAATTATTCTCAAAACTTCGGAAGTCAATATTCGTACTGCCTATCGTACAGAGATTATCATCACTTACCAGCAATTTACTATGATTAAAGCCTGCCGTATAGAGATAAACCTTTACGCCAGCCTCTATCGCCTCCATCACATACGAACGTGATGCCCACTCTACCAGTTTGGCATCAGCATGACGGGGCAACATCAGACGGATATCCACACCCGCCAAAGCTGCTGTTCTCATGGCAAACAATACAGGTTCGGTTGGCAAGAAATAAGGCGTTTCCATATACACATACTTCTGGGCCTGAAGCAGGATGCGGACATAGCCCTGCATGATATCAGGCCAAGGACTGATAGGACTGCTCGTAACTATCTGTACGAGACAATTGTTGTGGATATGCGCACTGACCGGCGGATAATACTGGCGACTAGTAACCAATGTACGGTCTACGAAATACCAGTCTACCAGAAAGGCTCTCTGAATGGCGTAAACGCCACCGCCCTCTATACGGAGATGCGTATCGCGCCAAGCCTGTTTCTTATCACCCTTCACATAGCGCAGAGCTATATTCATGCCGCCGATAAAGCCCACTTTACCATCTATGACACAGAGTTTGCGGTGGTTACGATAGTTTACCTTACTCGTAAAAGCCGGAAAGCGGACTGGCATGAACGAATGTACATCAATGCCTGCATCACGCATACGTTCAAAGAATTCATCCTTCACCTTCCAGCAGCCTACATCATCATAAATCAGTCGCACCTCTACTCCCTGCTCCGCCTTATCAATCAAGCATCAGCTATCAGATATCCCAAGGCATCGGCTTCGAAGATATAGGTATCGAGATGAATATGATGCTTTGCCTGTCCTATATTATATAATAAGGTAAGGAAGAAATCATAGCCATCAGTATAAATATCCACCTGATTATCTTTAAAAGGCAGCGCCCAACTCTGGTTGGCAAAGAGATTCATCAGCGGTTTATTGCTGTCTGGCAGGTGAAGATTCTCCTGCTCTACGAACTCGAGCATGGAGCGCTTGGTGAGCTGGTCCATGCTGCGGTCGCTGATAAGCCGTTCCTTGCGGGTATCTGTCCGAAGAAGAAATAGAAGATGATACCACAAAGGGGATGAAGAAGAAGACCAATATCCATGCCATCGTCTTGGCGGGCTGACGATTGTCCATCAAGACGGTAATGATAGCCGGAACGGTTATCACGACATAAAGCAACAGATATATCCAGTGAAAATAAATCATATAGCATTTCTCCTTTTAAATCTCTAATACTTCATTACAGAGTTCCTCCCCACAGGACAGGAGTTCCGGTTAATTGAAGATATTGTTTGCCTGACTCGCCAGAAGCGTGTTCATCTGCTTGAGTTTCATAAACTCCTGCAGCAGTTCACGATTGGTCGGATTCCTGGCAAACTCCTGCTGTACCTCAATAATACGCTGAGCAATATAATGAGTACGGAAGCTCAAGATGTCTTTAAAGACAAACTGACGGAGCTTATCGGCGTTCATCTTCATCTGCAGACTAGCCGTAGATACCTCCTGGTCACCTGTAGGCAAACCTGCCAACCTGCTGATTTCCGGATTCGGATGATTGGCAAAATAAGTTTCAGCGACAAAATCATCTTCTTTTTCGAGATGCTCCACAGCCTCCTGCATAATCTGATTATATAAATCATTATGAAACTTAAAGCCATCTCCACCCAAATCAAGACTGATATACTGGGCCACAGCTACCTCCACATCATTTCCGTCTACATCCTGTACCGTGATGAGCTGGTCGCCATGATGAATAATCAACTGTACCAGAAGTCCTTCTACTTCCAGAAGTTTATCCAGTGGGGTAACCGCTCTCATCACCGATTGCGCCTGCTGCGCTGCCGCTACAGGCGAATCTTTCAATCCCGCAGCACGTCGCTCTGCCTTTACCTGCTCACTCATACCGTTGCGCACAAAATTATTCAAGCATTCACGATAATTGCCTCGTTCACGCCCAAACGGTGAGAACAGTCGGTGATATAAGAAGCGCGCGTTATCTGATTCTTGATTTTCGAGATGCTCTCTACAATCGAATTGATAGCCTGGCTTCGCTTTACAGGGTCTGTCACACCGCGCAGCAGAATATCGGTCTTAAACTGTATGAAGTCGGTCTGATTCTCCTGAATATATCTTCTGAATTCCTCTGCCGAATGACTGCGGGCGAAACTGTCTGGGTCATTGCCGTCAGGGAGGAAGAGTACCTTTACGTTCATCTCTTCTTCAAGCAGCATATCGGTACCTCGCAGCGCAGCATGAATACCCGCATTATCGCCGTCATAGAGAAGAACGATATTACTGGTAAAGCGGTGCAGCAATCTAATCTGATGCACGCTCAGCGCTGTACCCGAGTTAGCCACCACATTTTCGATGCCACACTGATGCATCGAGATAACATCGGTATATCCTTCCACCATAAAGACACAATCCTCCTTCTATCGCCTTCTTGGCCTGATAGAGTCCATAGAGTTCGCGCTCCTTATGATAAATAACACTATCAGGCGAGTTGACATATTTCTGGCTGATGCCCTTGGTTCTGCTGTCGAGAACTCGTCCGCCAAAAGCTACCACCTTGCCGCTCACGCTGAACCAAGGGAAGATGGCTCTGCCCGAGAAACGGTCAAGAATCTTATCCTCACCCGACTTATTGCCGGCTTCGTCCTTATCCACCTTGAAGCAGAGTCCCGTATCAACCAGATATTTCGGATTATAGCCAGCCGCCTTAGCCGCTTCAGCAAGAGCAGTACGCTTAGGGAGCGCAAAACCCAACTGAAATTTTCTGATGATATCATCCCTGAAACCTCTTCCTCGGAAATAAGCCATACCGATAGCGATACCATCCACATCATGCAAGAGAATATCCTGAAAATATTTCGCCGCCCAATCGTTGACGATAAACATGGATTCTCTTTCGCTCTCGCGCTGTTTTTCTTCATTAGTCAGTTCCCGTTCCTGAATTTCTATTTTATATTTCTTGGCGAGCCAGCGAAGGGCATCGGGATAGGTCATCTGTTCCAGTTCCATCAGAAAGTTGATTGCATTACCTCCCTTTCCGCAGGTAAAGCAATGACAGATACCTCTTGTTGGAGATACAGAGAAAGATGGATTGGAATCGTTATGAAAAGGACACAAGCCGACATAATTGATGCCACGCTTCTTGAGCGTAACAAATTCAGATACCACCTCTTCTATCTTGGTGGCATCCATAATTTTTGCTATCGTCGGTCTGTCTATCATTATATATATTCTTTTTTCTGTTTTTACTATGCAAAATTACTATTTTTCTTTGAAAATACAAAGAGAAACGGACAGAAAAGTAAAAATGAAACATATTAAAAACTAAAGATTACATAAAATAAAGTATATCCGGATAGTTTTGGCTACCTTTGCAACCGGCAAAAACACATTGCTGACAATCGGAAAATAACAACAAAATAAATAAATATGAAACTAAACAACATCAAGCAAACATTCCTGCTGGCGCTGCCCTGCTCTCAACAATCAGCATGAGCGCCGCCGACAGATTTGTAGATTTCAAGCAAGGAGACTTGCTGCTGAATGCCAATAACCGGGTAGAAATCTACATGGACACCAACGACTGCAAAGGAGTGAGCTATGCTGCTCATGCCCTGCTAAAAGATATAAAAAGTGTGAGTGGAGCCACAGCCACCCTCACCTCGGATGCCGGTTTTCAGAAAAAAGCCGACACAGCCCGACCAGCTATCCTCGTAGGCACCATCGGCCATTCAGCAGCCATCGACCAACTGGTGAAACAGAAGCGCATCAACGGAAATCTACTGAAGGGCAAACGGGAAAAGTTTATCATCACGCTCATAGATGGTCAGCTCGTCATTGCTGGCAGCGACCGCCGAGGCACCATCTACGGCATCTACGAACTCTCGCAGCAGATGGGCGTATCGCCTTGGTATGACTGGGCAGACGTGCCTGTAGAGCACCACGATTCTATTTTCGTAAACAAGGGTATCTATACAGATGGCGAACCAGCCGTACGTTATCGCGGCATCTTCCTCAACGATGAGGCACCTTGCCTAACGTCATGGGTAAAGAACACCTACGGCACCGGATATGGCGACCACCGTTTCTATCAGCGCGTCTTCGAACTGGTATTGCGACTGAGAGGTAACATGATGTGGCCTGCCATGTGGGGCTGGGCTTTCTATGCCGATGACCCGGAGAACGAGAAGACGGCAGATGAAATGGGCGTAGTGATGAGTACTTCCCATCATGAGCCGATGGCCCGCAACCACCAGGAATACGCCCGCAACCGAAAGGGATGGGGACCATGGAACTATCAGAAAACAAGGCTAACCTGCAGAAGTTCTTCCGTGAAGGCATTGAGCGAATGAAAGGAACAGAACAGATTGTAACCATCGGAATGCGCGGCGACGGCGATGAAGCGATGAGCGAAGAGGCAGATACGAAGCTGATGACCAACATCATCAACGACCAGCGTAAGATTATCGCTGACGTAACCGGCAGAAAGGCTAGCGAAACCCCACAGGTTTGGGCACTATATAAAGAGGTATTGGATTACTACGACAAGGGCATGAAGGTGCCTGATGACGTAACCCTCCTGCTCTGCGATGACAACTGGGGTAACGTGCGCCGTGTGCCGAATGCCAAGGAACGCAAGCACAAAGGCGGTTGGGGCTTATACTATCACGTAGATTACGTAGGTGCTCCAAGAAACTCAAAGATGCTCAACGTTACTCCTGTGCAGAATCCTTGGGAGCAGTTGACGCTTGCTTACGAGAATGGCATCGACCGTCTCTGGATTCTCAATGTGGGCGACCTCAAGCCGATGGAATATCCTATCAGCCAGTTTATGGACATGGCTTGGAATCCACGTAAATACGATGTAAACAACATCACCCGTCATACCCGCGACTGGTGCGCACAGCAGTTTAGTGAATCGCAGGCCGATGAAGCAGCCCGCATTCTTAACCTCATCTGCAAGTACAACGGCCGCTGCACCCCAGAGATGCTCGACAAGAACACCTACAGTCTGGAAAACGGTGAATGGCAGGAGGTGGTAAACCAGTATCTCCAGCTCGAAGCCGATGCGCTGCGCCAGTACAACAGTCTGCCGGCATCCTATCACGACGCCTATCGTCAGATTATCCTCTTCCCTATCGAGATGATGAGCAATCTGCATCAGATGTACTTTGCCCAGGCACAGAACCATGCCCTCTATAAGCAGGGCAATCCGAAGGCGAATGTATGGGCTGATGAATGCGAGCGCCTCTTCAAGCGCGATTCACTCATCTGCGACTATTACAACCATAAGATGGCTGGCGGCAAGTGGAACGGCATGATGACCCAGAAGCATATCGGCTATAAGAGTTGGAATGATGATTTCGAGAAGGATACCTGTCCGGAGCTCTTCCGGGTAACCTCCAAGGATGGAGTGATTATCAGCGAAAACAACGGCGTGGTAGAAATCGAAGCTCCTTACTATAGCAGCAAGACGGATGCTGCCGAGGCAAAATGGACAGAGATTCCATTCATGGGCAAAAGCGTATCGGCAATGACTCTGATGCCATATACTAAGAGTGTAAAGGGAGCCAGCATCACTTACAAGTTTAAGATGCAAGTTAGCAAAACTTCGGATGGCAAGGCATTTAATGGCAAGCAGAAGGTTCGCATTCATGTGATTACCAAATCAACCTTGGATTATCTCAACAAGGGCGGATTAACCTATGGTGTAAGTTTAGATGGCGCTTCTCCTGTAGAGGTTAACTTCAACAAAGATTTGAACGAGAAGCCGGAGAACATCTACAATATCTATTATCCAACGATAGCCACTCGCATCGTGGACAAGGTGATAGAGCTAGAGCTGCCAGCCTCATCCGATGGCATCCACAGCCTCACCCTCACTCCTAACGACCCAGCATCGTCTTCGAGAAAATCGTGATTGATGGAAGAGAAGGAAAAAAGAGAGTCAAGGTGATTTAGGCTGGCTGCATACAAACCTGCCAGCTTACATACGTTGAATAACTATTTATCCGGAATTTTACTGTGATTAAGATCAGAAATCCCCAGCCTTTTTTTCTCAAGCAGGCTGGGGATTAGACTCTCCTGTCAGATGAACATTTTTATCCATAACTTTCGCATGTGGGAAAGTTAAGGGAAGTAAGAGAAATGATATTCTTGTATGACTTATGCTTAGACATTATTATATTTGAATTTGTCAGACGCTGTCTAGAATATCGCAGCACTGGCAACCATCTCAAACTTGCAAGCAAAAAAGGATGGCAAGAGTATTAATCCGCCATCCTTCTCACAGCTAACAGTTTTCCGTTATAACTAAAACAGACCGATATGAACTCTTGTTCACATCGGTCTGTTTTAGGTTCAATCTCAACCATGATTTTTATACTTAAAAAGTTGTGACAACTAGTGAAAATCAAGTATGCCTATAATACTAGGAATCCCATGAGAATAGTCTTGGCATTCTGACTAATCGGTTCATGTCATCAAGTAGTGCCGCATTAGAAAAGATGATACCCTTCTGCTCCACTGTGCCATAATCCTGGTGGGCGTGACCGAAGAGATGATATTTGGGACTAACCTCAAATATCCTGTTTCGTAATGGAGCATTTCCCCAATGAATGCCACTAGACTGATCCAGAATCATGACTGGCGGTTCATGTGTCACAACAATATCCGTATCTGCCGGTATCATGGCTTCGGAATGATTGTAGGCTATTCCAAAGAACCTCACACCACCTATCTCTACTCCCTTGTCCTGAAGGAAATGAATGTTACCAGGCAAGTCCTCTATCCCCTCTGCCTCCCATAGACAAAGATCATGGTTGCCCGTCACAAAGATTTTGTGCGGATAGGGCAACTCGATGAACCAGTTCAGAAAGTCAAGCACCTCTTCTTCCGTGCCACTGTTACTGATGTCACCGCTGTGAACGATGACATCAGCTTCTGGCATATCATCTAATCTATGATGCAAGCATGAGTATCTGAAAGATGTAGTATCTTCATTTTGCTATTTCTTTAATACAACCTTGGAATCATGAGCATCTGCAGTTCCCGACGATATAGAAGAGATGCTCTCTCCATCATTCAGCACCACAACAGACCACTCGTCACCAAACAACTGTGCAAAGTCTTCCGGCTTCTCCGTATGGATGGGAACAATGGCCTTGGGATGCAACAACCGGAATAACTCGCGCAAACTATTCATGTCGCAATGACCACTGGTATGCATTCGTAAATAGCCTTTTCCTAGAGATTTTGCCAACTGCTCATTGTAGGCAGCCTTGCTCTTATCAACATAGCCATCCCACATGGACAAATACACCTGCTTCACACCGGGAATCCTTTTGATCAAACTATCAAACCTAGGATTAGAGCGAGCCATCAACACATAACCTTTTTTCTCCAGAAGGTCCTTGAATCTATCATTCATCCAGAATTCGCCTTTTAACACAGAAAGAACAAACGGCTTGTAATGCTCCGAAAACTGATACAGCCTTGATTTACTCCACAAGGAATCTCGCTGAGTAACAATATCCATTATTTTCTTCTGGTACTCATCTATAATGAACACTCGCCCTGCATTCTTTGCGGCATGATACAAACCAAACAGCCTATCTATGTTGGTAGATGAAGAATATACAATATGGCCTGTGTTCTCTTTAAATAACTCCTGGTACTCCTTCTGCAAATCATGCTCAGATTGACTGGCAGCAAGAGGCCGAGAAATGTTGGTTGCTTCGCAGACCGCATAATCCACCTTGCCAACAAATTTCTCGATGACATCTGATAACCTGCCACTTCTAAAACCATGAGTGCGGAAATCACCAGTATGAAAGGCACTAACACCACCAGCCTCTACCTTAAAAGCATAAGCATCAAAAGCAGAGTGATCCACAGTAACAGGCATGATGTGAAAACTCCCCCAGCTGAAAGGTCTGCCTGGCTCAAAAGTATGAACAGTTTTCAGACGTTCAGACATATTCCGGTGAAAAACATCAACCATCTGAAGACGGTTAGAAAGTTCCATTTGAATATCACGACTGATTCTACCATGAAAATAGGCAGGTCTTTCGGCAGTTTTGGGATACAGCCAATATGATCCCCATGATAGTGAGTAATCAGCAAGGCACTCTTGGATATATCGCCATACGTTAATCCTTCAACCTGTAAATCTCCAGTCTGAGGACCACCAGGCAGTTCTTCGCCATAATCAACAAACAAATGCCTACCCTGATATTCATATTCCGTCACACACCCACCTATCTGGTGGGTGCCGCGATAAACCTTGATATTCATACGAAATTATCGATACGGTAGTTAATATTTGCTGATGATAAGATTCTCTCTATATCGTCTATACGTTTCTTACGACCTTCAGTATCTTTCTTGTAGTTGCAAGCTATCAACAACTGTGGCTCAGGGTCAACAGTAAGACTATCAACGTCATCAACAGAAGGAACAGGGAGGTCCAGCTCCTTTTTAATGCGGTATAACATTTTGTAATACGCAGCAAGACGGTCTTTATTACATTGAAGAAACTCCCGATAATTTCTGATCTGGGTCAAGATTTCCGGTTCACCATTCTTAGTTCGCAAACGGCTATAACCAATTCTTTTAAGTTCTTCAAAAATGATACGGTTATCCTCTATCTTTACCATATCAATCCTGATCGTCTCCTTCTCATGATCGTGAAAACGATGAGCAAATTCTGAATCCAGATATTTATCACGTCCTTCCGTTATTAATTTTCCCTGAATGAATTTCTCCTTGGTATTCTCTCCATTTTCAGATTGAGAATAAATATTTCTGATATTTTCCTTGAGTTCCTCTACTCTTGATTCCAGCCAATTCTGGCAATCCTGATAGATGGGCGTGAATTGTTCCTTGCCACCTTTGCTAACGCTTCTTCTATAATAGTTCTCATCCTTAACATCAGTATATCCTAAATATTTTGGATGAGCCTTAGCCACAACTCCATCGCTGAACCTATCATATGATATTTCAGCCATTCTACCACCATAATAATAAATGTCAATCACGTTCTTCTTTCTGATTTCAATATAAAGCTCATGATCCTTTGTCAGAAGCTTCCACCATGATGGTGCCTGATCACCTTTCAGCAATTGATATAAGCTGTGACCTGCATCTAAAAGTCCCGGTTCCAATAAAGAGATATTGTTCATAACTATTCATTTTTGGTTGATGTAATCCATTTCATGCTTATAACACCACAATTCACCATCATATCCATGCTGAAGAGATAATGTCTTACCTGATAATCTGGCCTTTATCTGGAGCGACCTTGCTTCCTGCTTCGTAAGAAAGACAACATTCTCGTCACTTATCCATTCGCCATTATCGTTACGAACCAGATGCCAGTTTCTTTCCTGTTCTTTCGTTTCCATTAGGCATATTCAAATTGTGTTATATTTATTGGGGCTATTTCTATTTCATCTCCATCATCGCCTGTTGGAACAGCCAATCGAACGATCCCATCACTCATGGCATTGTCAACAAGCAAGGTCAATGGATAGATGTCCCCATTTTCATCCCAAACAGGATAACCGTATTCATCAAAATCAGTCATAAAGCAGAGTCAATGCCATATACGTAAATATTCTGGCTATGCTTCTCCATCTCATGATTGACAAAAGGGTCCTGTATCGGGTCGAATGAGTCGCCTTGCGTCAAATCCATTCCGTAAATCAAGAAGGGAGCAGCGTCATTCGATTTCGCCAAAAGTGCCATCGTACGGGAGTTTGCATACAAATTAAGCGCATACTCACTGCTATACGTCTCGTGAAAATTGTATTCGAACTCCTTTACCACATCACGAAATGTCTTGCCATCACTCATTCTCCTACCCCTATCGTCGTAATTGGAAGGAGCAAAGTGATAATTCTTAAAATATTCATTTTCCATACTATTAATAGTTCGTTAATAATTCAATAATGTGCTAAGCAGCTATACGCTGTAAGCACGAGAGATCTTTGAAAATCTTGCTAATTAAAGTTCGGTTCGGGGTGTACCCACTTGCTTTAAAAATTCGTTTCACCAGATAAATGTTGGTCATCAGTGACTTGAATGAAGACATAGA
>ENA-OQER01001045-OQER01001045.1-human-gut-metagenome-genome-assembly--contig:-NODE-1045-length-14176-cov-2.498398_pt1 | contig 14176 bp, 21 predicted proteins | sample MGYA00242797_ERZ504639 | MGnify/ENA primary metagenome ERZ504639 (study PRJEB26092, sample SAMD00036306) | human gut metagenome | host: Homo sapiens | study: EMG produced TPA metagenomics assembly of...
AATATATTATATATATCTTCCTCACTAAGCCTTGTGTTGTCCTTAGCTTTTTGTGAAAAATCATCATATGTATCCTTAGCATCTGCTTTTATTGATTCTTTTTCACTTTTCAGTTACATATATATTATGAATGGCAGTCTCTTTTTCCATTATATAATCATACTCACATAAATCCTTTGCCAGTTGTTTAGCATAATCCCTTGTGAACACGCTGTCAAGTGAATTTTTTAAAATGTGTGTTCCAGAAATCATTAGGGTCATCAGGATTATACTTTATAGCCATATCATTAATCTGCTTTTCCACTATATATATATAGTAAGAAAAATCCTTCAGAGTAATATTCTCATCATCTATGCTAATCACAGCTTCATCAAGATGTTTATTATAAACAAAATCTTTGCTCTTATTAAACACAATAAGTATTGCAAGAATAGCCGCTATCAGCACAACACATATGCATACAGTTATAATTTCCACCTTTTTCTTTTTTAAAGTGCCTTTACTCATATAATCACCCCATTCCATACCTTTTACAGCACGATCGTTTGTATTTTTCTTATATTCTTATAATGATGTCGGGGGCTTTTGACCCGGCATCATTATAATATTACACGCATTTTTATACCTTTATTATACACAATTATCAATTCATTGTGAACTATGAATCCTATTTTTTTACGATTTCCTGATTATAAGCTAATTGTCATTCTCTTTCCTACCGCTCATTCTTCCATCTTTGAAAATAGCTGACAAATATATTGTAAAAGGCTCCTGACATATACCTTCAAAGCATATATCAGGAGCTCCCTTTTATCAAGGAACTACAATGTCATATAAAAAGACAATTCAATCCTTAATATTAATCATATTCTGTTTATTGTGCAACGTGAATTACTTATATAACTCAACAAGTCTCTGTAAGTGCTCGAATCTCTCATTAGCAACTTCTTCTGACTTAGCAAAGAGTCTTTCAGCTCTTTCTGGGAATGGCTTAACAAGACGTGTATAACGTGCTTCGTTGTTAAGGAATTCCTGATATGATCCATCACCAGCCTTAGATGTTAATGTAAATGGATTCTTTCCTTCAGCCTTTAATGCTGGGTTGAATGAGAAGAGGTTCCAATATCCAGCCTTAACAGCCTTCTTCATTTCATCCTGGCAGTGGTTCATACCACCCTTAGCGATACCGTGAAGTTCGCAAGGAGCATAACCGATGATTAATGATGGTCCATTGTAGTTTTCAGCTTCTTCGATAGCCTTTAATGCCTGAGCTGGGTTAGCACCAAGAGCAATCTGTGCTACATATACATAGCCATAGCTCATAGCGATTTCAGCAAGTGACTTCTTGCCGATTTCCTTACCAGCTGCAGCGAACTGGCAAACTTCACCGATGTTAGAAGCCTTAGAAGCCTGTCCACCTGTATTAGAATACATTTCTGTATCGAATACCATAACATTTACATTCTCACCTGAAGCAAGTACATGGTCAAGACCACCGAAACCGATATCGTAAGCCCAACCATCACCACCGAAGATCCATACAGATTTCTTAGCAAGGTAATCCTTCTTAGCAAGTACTTCTGGAGCTGTTGGGCATCCATCTGCTGCTGCCTTTTCAAGTTCTGCAATAAGAGCTTCTGTAGCTGGTGTGTTTGCCTTAGTATCATTCTTTGTCTCAAGGTACTTAGCTGCTGCTGCCTTAAAGCTGTCTGTTGCCTTATCAGATGCAGCCATCTCTTCGATCTTGCAATAGCCTGATCACGAAGAACCTTCTGTCCAAGATACATACCAAAACCGTGCTCTGCGTTATCCTCGAATAATGAGTTAGCCCATGCTGGACCTTTAATGTATCCTTGTTTACTGTATATGGTGATGTTGCAGCTGGACCACCCCAGATTGAAGAACAACCTGTAGCGTTAGAAATATACATCTGCTCACCAAATAACTGTGTAATTAATCTAGCATAAGATGTTTCTGCACAACCTGCACAGCTTCCTGAGAACTCAAGGAGTGGCTGGTTATACTGAGAACCGATTGGTGTATTTACTAATGCTGGCTTAATATCCTTCTTACCTACGTTAGCTACAAGGTAATCGAATACTGGCTGCTCTTCTGCCTGTGATTCCTGTGGAACCATCTTAAGAGCATCTCCAGCCTTAGGACATACAGTAACACATTCGCCACATCCCATACAATCTAATGGAGATACTGACATTGTGTACTTCATTGTTGTGTCTGTTGCATGCTTAGAATCAGCAAGCTTAATCTGTGAAGGAGCTTCTGCCTGTTCCTTAGCATCAAGAATGAATGGTCTTATAGTAGCATGTGAGCATACGAATGCACAGCTGTTACACTGAACACAGCTTGCTGGATTCCACTCAGGAACCATAACGGCTGTTCCTCTCTTCTCATATGCTGATGCACCTGTTTCAAACTGACCATCTGCAATATCCTTAAATGCAGATACTGGAAGGCTGTCACCATCCATCTTTCCAATAGGATCAAGAAGTTCGTTAACCATCTTAACTGTAGCAGGACGTCCTGTTCTTTCAACCGGCTTCTTATCATCAACTGCTGTTGCCCAGTCTGCTGGTACTTCTACCTTATGTACTGCATCAACACCTGCATCGATAGCCTTGTAGTTCATCTCAACTACTGCATCACCCTTCTTGCTGTATGACTTCTTAGCTGCTGCCTTCATATATTCAACAGCTTCATCAATAGGCATTACGTTAGCAAGCTTGAAGAATGCTGACTGTAAGATTGTGTTAGTTCTCTTACCCATACCGATTTCAATAGCTTTATCAATAGCGTTGATTGTATAAAGCTGGATATTATTCTTAGCAATATACTGCTTAGCTTCTGCTGGCATATGCTGGTTAAGTTCTTCATCTGACCACTGGCAGTTAATCATAAAGATTCCGCCTGGCTTAACATCCTGAACCATCTTATAACCCTTAACAACATATGAAGGATTATGACATGCTACGAAGTCAGCCTGATTGATATAGTATGGACTTCTGATTGGGTTATCACCAAATCTTAAATGGCTGATTGTGATACCACCTGTCTTCTTAGAGTCATACTGGAAGTATGCCTGAATATACTTATCTGTATGGTCACCGATGATCTTAGTAGAGTTCTTGTTAGCACCTACTGTACCATCACCACCAAGACCCCAGAACTTACATTCTACTGTACCAGGAGCTGAAGTAATAGGAGCTGGCTTAACCTCTGGAAGTGAAAGGTTAGTAACATCATCAACAATACCGATTGTGAATCTGTTCTTTGGCTCATCCTTCTCTAATTCCTTATATACAGCGAATACTGATGAAGGAGGAGTATCCTTTGAACCCAAACCATAACGTCCACCAACTAATGTGATATCGTTAAGACCTGCTTCACGAAGTGTTGTAGCAACATCAAGGTAAAGTGGCTCACCAAGTGATCCAGGTTCCTTAGTTCTGTCAAGAACAGCAACCTTCTTAGCTGTCTTAGGAAGAACCTTTAAGAGTGCCTTAGATGACCATGGACGGTAAAGTCTTACTTTAACAAGACCAACCTTCTCACCCTTAGCTGTTAAGTAATCAATAACTTCTTCTGCAACATCGTTGATAGAACCCATAGCTACGATAACTCTGTCTGCATCAGGTGCACCATAGTAGTTAAATAAGTCGTAGTTAGTACCAAGCTTCTCGTTAACCTTCTTCATGTACTTTTCTACTACTTCTGGAAGTTCATCATATACTGTGTTACATGCTTCACGATGCTGGAAGAATACATCTCCGTTTTCATGTGAACCACGCATAGCTGGCTTGTTAGGGTTAAGTGCATGAGCACGGAACTCTTCAACCTTGTCCATTGGGCACATTTCCTTAAGATCTTCGTAATCCCACTTTTCAATCTTCTGAATCTCGTGTGATGTACGGAAACCATCAAAGAAGTTGATGAATGGAACCTTGCCATCAATAGCTGCAAGATGTGCAACTGGGCTTAAGTCCATAACTTCCTGTGGATTTGTCTCAGCAAGCATAGCAAAACCTGTCTGACGACATGCATAAACATCACTATGATCACCAAAAATGTTAAGTGACTGTGTAGCAACTGTACGAGCTGATACATCAAATACACAAGGAAGCTGTTCAGCAGCAATCTTATACATATTAGGAATCATAAGTAAAAGACCCTGTGAAGCTGTGAATGTTGTTGTAAGAGCACCAGCTGCAAGTGAACCATGTACTGTACCAGCAGCACCTGCTTCAGACTGCATTTCTGTTACCTTTACTGTATTACCAAAAATATTCTTTCTTCCAGCTGCTGACCACTGGTCAACAACATCTGCCATTGGGCTGGAAGGAGTGATAGGATAAATACCAGCTACTTCTGTAAACGCATATGCTACGTGTGCAGCGGCTGTATTACCATCCATTGACTGTTTTTCTCTAGCCATTGTTTATATACCTCCTAATCGAAATACGAGATAAACATCTCTCTTATCAATATTTTAGTATTATTCGACAAAAAAGTAAAGTCATTATGTCAAATCTATTGTACGTATTTTGTAATTTTATACAAACATATGATATTTTTTAATAAAAGATTTATATTTTATATAAAATTTCAGATTTATCATTTACTATTTCTTTAATTAATTCACTATACGCTCAATATTGTTATATTATTAACATAGCAATATTTATATGATATAAATTACATGCAATTTTTTCCTAAGATTTTTCTTAAGATTTTTCTTAAGATTTTTTAAGTTTTTTTTCAATTAAGTGTTAATTTTTTTTCAAAAAAAGTAATATAATACTTTAGCTACAATAATAAGTTAGGAGATTAAACCTATGGCTACTAAAGAATTCTTTAAGAAGAACAAAAAACTTGTGATAGCTGTTACTGGAATAGTTGTCACATTACTCTTCCTTATTATATTGTTTCTTTCACTTTTCAATATTGATATTAATTTAAATGGCAGTCCAAAAGAGACAATAGAATATGGTGATACTTATACAGAACAGGGGGCAACAGCAGCTTTCAACACGCCTGCATCCAAAAATGTTCCGTTGAATGTTACTATTAAAGGAAGCGTAGATTCATCTAAATTAGGAACCTATCATATACATTATAAAGCTAAAAAAGGTATTTTTTTCTGTCCAAAAATCAAGAGAGGTAAAAATAGTTGATACAAAGGCTCCTATAATCGAGCTCAATAAGATTGACGGATATTATCCTAAAACTGGTGAAACATATCAGGAAGAGGGTTTTACTGCCACCGATAACTATGATGGTGATATTACCAGCAAGATAAAAAGAACTGAAGACAAGAATGTAATCACCTATACGGTCAGCGATTCATCAGGCAATAAAACCTCTGTACAACGTACAATAGAATATAATGATGGCATAGCACCTACCATCACACTAAATGGAGATTCTGATATTACCATAAAGGCTGGTACCAGATTTGAAGATCCAGGATGTACTGCAAAAGATTCCCATGGTAATGATATATCTGACAGTGTTTCTGTATCAGATAATATTTCTACATACCGTGCAGGAACCTACACAATAACATACTCTGTTACAGATAAGTTCGGCAATGAAACTTCTATAGACAGAACTGTTACTGTTGAAGCTGTAAAACAGACAGCCACAACTTCATCTGGAAACAAAGTCGTTTATCTTACTTTTGATGATGGACCAGGTGCACATACACAGCAGTTGTTAGATATTCTTGACAAATACAATGTTAAAGTTACATTCTTTGTAACAAATGTTAACAGTGGTTATGAAAATATGATAGCCAAAGAGGCTGCTGCTGGCCACACAGTTGCTATCCACAGTGCTTCACATGATTATAAGAAAATATATTCAAGTGTTGATGCTTATTTTGCTGATCTTAACGAAATGTCCGATATTATATATGCACAGACAGGACAGCGTCCTAAGCTTATACGATTCCCTGGTGGAAGTTCTAACACCGTGAGCTTAAAGTACTGTAGTGGCATTATGACAACTCTTACAAAAGCTGTAACTGACCAGGGATACAAATATTTTGACTGGAATGTATCCAGCGGCGATGCCGGTGGAACAACAAGCACGGAAGAAGTATACCAAAATGTTGTAAACGGAATGAAGAGCCATAATGTATCTGTCGTACTTCAGCATGATATAAAAGGCTTCAGTGTCAACGCTGTTGAACGTATCATACAGTGGGGTCTTGCAAATGGTTATACATTTCTCCCTCTTACAACATCAACAGAAGATGTTCATCATGGGGTTAATAACTAAGTTTGATTTTTAAAACAGCTAAATCTTAACAAGACCGCTTATTTAAAAGCAAAATAAAAGCAGACATCCGGTCAGATACTGACAAGTATCCTGACCGGATTTTCTATAATCCTATATAACAAATTCTTATTTATTATGTCATTAAATTCTAAATATTTCTACTATATCTATGTACGTCTCCGATTTCAGTCTAATCCGAATCTGACGTCAAAAGGATTAATAATATCTATCCTGCCATTTTCAACCTGATAATATTTTTCCTTTTCTTCATCATAAGCTAATAGCAACAGTTTTCCACCCTTATAAACCGACCCGTCAATATAATAATGACTCTCTCCGTCATAATAAACATCGTGATAACTCCGATCAGCAGCAAGATCTCTGCTGCAGGTTCCAACATGCCCTGCTATTATCGTTTTATAAAACTTACCTTTCGTTGCCGGAAACTTGCCAAGAAGAGTATTATCAGATGCTCCCCACATCCAGTACTCTCCTGCTTCTTCATCTACTCCTGCATGAACAAATATCTGACTTTTTGTTTCAAAATATAAAGCATCTGCCAAATCCACCAAATCAGCTTTTCATGATTTGAAAGAATCATCTGAACTGTTTCTCTGCTAATTGTTTCCATGGAACATGTTCTTGCTATCTGATTTAAGAAATCCATCTGTTGCTCCGATATAAATGTACTTATGGTATTTGCTCCATACTCAAAATCCGTGCAAATCCAATCATTGAAAGTCCTGCAATCTTCTGTTCCATCTGAATATATGTTTCTGTAATCCTCAATCCAATCCAAAAACATTTGCTCATGGTTACCCTTAAGAACCACAACTTTTTCTGCACCATATTTTTTTCTGCAAATCCCAAAGATACTTCAAAACATAATACGAACTGTCACCATAATCAATATAGTCTCCACAAAATACAATGCGATTATCACCACCAAGATCAACCTGTTCCATATTCTTTTGAAGCTCTCCTATGCATCCATGAATATCACTCATAGCATATATCATATATCAATGACCTCCATTTCATTTGACATTAAACAATACTATTCTTCATATTCCGTCAGTAGCCAGCAGCCTCCATCGGTAATGCGATAATAGCTGTCTGTATCAGTATCAACCATTAACACTGGGATAACTCCTGTTGACAACACATCCCCATCTATGTATATGTGATTTTCACCATCATAATATATATCATTAAACGTTGAATCTCCTGATATCTCAGATGTATAGACATGACCTGCTACCACTTTCATGTCAAGACCTTCTATCCTGCCTGTTTCAGCGGGATATTTCGAGGTGTATATATCATCAGATGTCTCCCATTCCCACATATCACCGACAGTTTCATCAATTCCGGCATGCACAAATATAGTATTGCCTTCTGTGTAATATCTTGGTAGGCTGCTTAACCAGCTTATGTATAAATCATCTGCATTTTCATTATCATACCATTGCATGCCTCCATACATCGAATCTATGGTACTTTCGCCGCTTATTACCATATCTTCATGATTCCCCATGAGTGCCATGACCTTATCATTGCCGTATTGTTCCTGCAAATGCATTATCTTATCAAGCACTCCTCTACCATAATCACCACCATGCACATAATCGCCTAGCAATAAAAGCATTGTGTCATCTTCATCAAGATGACAGATTACATTTTCCAGAGCAGCCTCAAATGACTCAAGGCACGCATGTATATCACTCATGCAATATATTTTCATGTACATTCCTCCTAATACTCTCAGTCTTTATGCTATTTATTAAGTATTTCCTTCAATGTGCGTGGTTCATAATTCATATAAGGCATCATACAGCTACATTATAAGCCCTTACTATATCATAACACTTCTCTGACCTTGTAAGATTTTCAATATTAAGTCTGCGTAAACATTCCTGATAGAATTCATTTTCATAAGTATTATGAGTATGTCCATACAAATGTATTGTCCCCCTGCGCTGTCCATTCCACATAAGTATAGGATAATGGCTTAATACAAGCTTGTATGCATCTTGGTCTACATAGTCAGTAATTTCCTTATAATCATATATCTCTTCAAAAATATTCCTATACCTCATATCAGAAACATCATCATGATTCCCTTTAATAAGAACTTTCCTGCCTTTAACTGTGCAACTAAGGCTATCAGCTCCTCGTTTGTACCCCGCATAGCAATATCTCCAAGAATATAAACCGTATCACCATTTGTAATCTTACTGTTCCATTTTTCTTTCATATACTGGTGCATTTCAGCTAATGAATTAAATGGACGGTTATCAAAATTATTGCCTTCCTTTGTCACATTTTTATGGAAGAAATGCATATCACTAATATAGTATTTCATTCGTGTTCCTCCTTTTTTCAATCCTGTACCTGTCTTAATATAGACTCTGCTGCCTTCTTTAATTCTTTATTCAGTTCCTTATCCTTATTATCAACAATTGAAGCTATATCATAATGATGACACAGCCAGTATGCCATTCCCTTGCATGACGCATTTACACGGATATCAACTGTTGTATCTGTTTCTTTCAAAACATTTATCTCATATGAAAAATCATCTATCAGTCTTGAAAATACTCCCTGTCTATCCTGACAATATAAGGTCTTAATTCACCGCCCATCATGTAAGGGTGATTCAGAATATATACTGCTCTCTCTAATGGTATATTAAGGTTATCAAAGCCTATTCCATCACTTTTCCTCTGTTCCTTTACTCTTAATCTGGTCATAAGGTCAACACTGTATGTATACACTTTCCTGCTGTCCCTGTATCTTACCAGACAGAAATATCTTCCATTATTGAGCATAAGTCTTATAGGAATCACCGTTCTTCTTCCTTGAAAATGCAGATAAACATTTTTATTCTTAACATCATATACATTCCAGTCAAATTCTATGTAATTGTCATTTTTAATGGCTTCAATTATAAGCTGGCAGTTTGCCAGAACATCTGTATTCTGTGCATATCTGGTCCGCCCGAAAGAATCATTTGCATAAGGTGTTATATCTTTCAGATTCTTCCCTGATAAAGTCTGAATCCGCCCGGCTAAATCCAGTGCTCTTTCATTATTAAAAATGTTACTGTACAACACAGAATCAATTAGGAATTTAAACTCTACATCGGTTATAATGTTGTTATAATAATAATCTGTCTTGCGGCGTTCATTGTCATATGTCCTGTATCTGATTACCTTCTGTTCATCAGGCAGATTAAGTTCTGAGTCCGTCAAATCCTTTAATGCTTTCCTGACCTGTTTATCTGTAATGCTTTTATCATAATCCTTATGCATATAAGTAACGATATCAGTAACCTTCAGCGTTATTGCGGCCTCTTTTGAACTGTGTTCTTTTAATATGTTAAGCACATTATACTCAATACTCATGTTTCACCTTTAATTATTCTTCCTTCTTTCAACATCTTCTTTGTATAATTTCTGTGCATCTTTATAAAAAAAGTGACGCTGATTCCTGAAAAATGTTTTATCTCCTCTTGTGATTTCATTTCTTTATCATATTTATTTATCGTATCTGATTGTTTTAATTCCATCTGACGCCCTCCATTTTCTTATAATTACATTTTCATTAATAATTCCTGTATTTCCTTTTTTGTTCTATCTTTTTCTAATGCTGTATACACACTCATTCTCATATCCGAAATAGCACATGCCTGTTCCACATCCGAAAATGTAACACTCTTGTCTTTAAGAAACTCTCTTTCATCTTTGGATGGAACAAATCTGTCTATAAAATTTTCTATCATCAGGCACCTCCAAATATTATCCAGCTCAAGTATTGGCATATTCCTTCATACACCGTTTAGCTGTTTCCTCAGTATTGTGTTCTCCTTTGTAAAAGCAATAATCACTAAGTGCTTCCATGGCTCTCATATAAGCTGCATCTTCCTCTTTGTTCTCCATATGTGGCGGCAGTTCCATCTGAAGATGCAATGGATTACAATGCATATGATCCCAGTACTCCGACTTTATTGGATATAAGACCACAGCCTGAATATCTGAATAATCAACTTCCCATTTTCTGTCTTTAATCTCTTGAAGATAATCATTCCAGTCATCTTCGCCAGATGAAAGTATTCCATATGTTCCATCTACTATATCCTTCACCGGAGTACCTGCTGACTTATAACAAAATGGGATTTCAAAAAATGCATCTTCAAATCTTTCCGGTCTGAACGGATTTACTATGTCTACTTCACCTTTTGACAATTTATTTTCATACTCTATTCTTTCAATGAGCTGCTTCTTAAGTACAATATCTTTAGTAGTGTCTCTTAATAAAGCCAATGCCTCCAGCTTCTGCCGTCTGCTTTTCATGGGGTCATTCCAGACAAGAGTTGCTGTCTGAAAATCTGTGAAGTTATAATTTTGTTCTTCTAAAAATGCCCTGTAGTCATCTGACATAGTTATATCAATCATCTATATTTCTCCTAGTTTGCTCACTAAAATCAATTATTTTTATTTTACCTTCATATTCTCTACAGCTATATGCATTATTTCATTATAGTATTTTACACCAGCTTTTTGAATCCAATATCTGCATGCTACATTCTCAGACATATCCGCAATTTTTTCCAGAAAAATATTTTTTCTGTATTTTTTTCGACCAAAACTTGTGTATTATCATCCCAATTCTCTAAAAATTCAAGCAAATTCATCACAATGACTCCTCCCCTTACAATGAATACTTTTCATTCAACGCCTTTATCTTACTTTTAATATCTTCCCGCAGACTTTCCGGCTCAAGAACCTCGACCAGTTCACTGTATTGCAATGCCCAGTGTGCCATGCCATAAGGTGAACACTCCACCCTGACGATATCATCATAAGGCGGCTTCGTTTCTGTTCTTATGTATGTGAATGAATCTCCGAACCAGTCATGTAAAAATGTATATCCTGGGCGGACTCTCTTTTTCGGATTGTCTTCACATTTTTCACTCTTAATTCTTAGTGTTACTAAAACCGGCTTATCAAAAGACATATTAAGATGTTTCAACTGAAAATCTTCTGACCATTTTTCTGGAAGATTGGCAACATTTTTCTTTGGAATACGTGGTATTCCCTTAATATGAAGCCTGTCATTCCTTCCCGGAATCTCTATATCCGTCATAAGGTCAATCCGCCATATAGACATATTGGGCTTGTAACCTTCATACTCTTTAGCCGCCAGCAGATAGTATTTTCCACCACTCGCAACAATATAGTAAGGGCTAAGCTCGTCCATCTCTGCCCTGACCGGCTCCAGCTTTTTCTCATAAGAATAGCCATTGAATCTGAATTGTATTCTCACATTATCATCAATTGCTTTCTGTATAATGGCAAGATTGTCTTTCAGCAGCTCCCTATCTGCAAGCTCCGGCTCCTGAACCTTACATATATGTCTCGGCGTTCTCTTATAAAATGCCGTAGTCATATTGTCCTCAACCTTCCTGACAAGCTCCTGCGCCGATTGGAATCCAGTGTCCTTGTTGCCATAATACCCTCAATAATTGAATCAACCTCCTTCTCAGAAAATGTTCTGTTATAGTAAAGGTTCTTTATGCGCATTACATTTGCAATATAAGAATCATCTTCATCAGAATCATCCCGTTCATATCGTTCCTTATCACCATAAAACTTTGAAATCATCAAAATACAGCCGCCACTCAGCTTCTGGCTTATAATCACTTCCTCCATCTTCCAGATTCATAATATTTGCCATATCTTTTTAAAAGTCTGTTAATAGTCTCCTTATCACCAATATACGCATTTATATTTTCATCTTTCCTCATCTTAGCGATACTGGTAGGGTGTCTTCTGTCTGTATTCTTTCTCAGATAATCCCACACCTTATACATACGCTCAAAACGGGTTGGTTTCTGAATCTTTCTCTTTGCCATATATCACCTCGTGTTAATCATAATATATTGTATTCTCTATTATAATAACATTTTGGTCGGTTTTTTCCACCATTTATCAGAATTTATTAATCAATATAAAATTCTTTCATATCATTTAACCTTATTGCTCCCAGTGTCCCCTCTTTACCATAACATTTATAACCAGCTCCACAATCTATGCGTATAGTCCGTCCTGAAGGAGATACCCATATTTTCCTGTTATCAGTTGCAGTATGCCCCACAACCGATATAAACTGCTCATGTTCCTCCATACCCCTGATAAACTGCTCATAATGTCCGTCTCCCATATATATCTTTCTTTTATCAAACATACGCTCAGGCGTAAGAAATGTCTGTGCATGTGCTATCTGATATTTCCTGCCATTAATGGTCAGATTAATATAATATGGCTTTTCCTGTATCCATTCAGCAAGTCTTAGCATATCAACAGGTGTCAGCCGCTTCTCCATAATAGACACCGTATTATAAGAAATATATTCTCCAGATTTTCTATGTCCGAATTGTTCAATAATCTGCCTTGCAACCCAGACATCATGATTGCCCTGTATAACCTGTATATTGGGATATTTTAATATTTCAAAATACAGCTCAACTGGCTTATCTCCACGGTCAAATATATCTCCATCAATAATCAGCAAATCATTCTCATTAAACTGTATCTTCTTTAACAGCCTTTTAAATCCATCTGCATTATTATGAATATCCGAAACCACATATACATTTCTATTATCATCTATTGTAATATCCATAAATATATGTCCACCTCTTTTTCACATTTACCTGCTATGTTCAAATGTATTTTTTCTATGTTTAGTTCCGTCTTGGTTTGTCTGAAAGCACCAGCACCATTCTTTTCTTAAGATGAGTGTCATATTTTAATTCTTTATATGTTTCTTCTAAATCAGGGTTATTCTCCATTCCTATGCCATACACATACATACTGTCATATTTTTCTGAAATGTTTTTTCTATACTCATATGATTCACCTGACCAGTCCAGCTTATTGACAATATTAAACCATCTGCCAATCTGTAAATAAGGCTTTAAATCTTTAAATGTCAGACTATCACAAATGTTTCTTTCAATATCCCGTGGCTTATCAGATAATACTATCTCTATCGCCGGCTGCATTGTAAACCCCCTACCAGATATAGTTACTTCCCTATTTATTTCATCTGGTTCTGAATAAATATCCAGCGAAAACTCCACATCAGTCATTCCTACTCCATAAACATATAACTCATCATATTCCAAAGACGGAATATCAGATATCAACAGATAATTATGATAATCCCCATCTTCAAAGCAGATTGATAATCTTGTGTTTCTTGCCAGAAATTTTCTTATCTCTTTAAATTTAATTGCCATTGTGATTCTCCTTATCTATAGACATTGTTTCCTACAACCAGCAATATTGCATTATCTCAATAAATAGTCCGCCTGCCTTAATAAAATTATCCGTTATTTGACACTCATTATCTTCAAGCCATTCATACTCCTGTAAATACATTCTGACAGCCGGATTAAATTTACTCATCATTTCCCCGATAAGAGGATATCTTGTTATGTAATCAAAATGTGTATCCAAATAATAACCATACCTGATAAATTCCCCAGTATTTTCAATAATCCAATCCACCGCCTCTTGTATGGTGTATTCTTTGCCATTAAATGTTACAGTAGCCATAGTATCATCATGAACACTATTATCCTTATACATTCGCATATGTGAGTATAACCATTCTGCAAATGACATATCCATATTAAAAATGTCGCGATAATCAAATCCATATCGATATCTTTGACACATTCTGTACGACTTTTCTCTATAATAAAATTACCACCATACACTTTTCTTGGTATTCCAAGCTGACTTATGTATTGATTTCTTCTTTTCATTAATAAGCTCCTTTCGTCTGGCTTGTTCTTCTCTCTTTTAT
>ENA-OQER01001046-OQER01001046.1-human-gut-metagenome-genome-assembly--contig:-NODE-1046-length-14175-cov-3.777264_pt1 | contig 14175 bp, 14 predicted proteins | sample MGYA00242797_ERZ504639 | MGnify/ENA primary metagenome ERZ504639 (study PRJEB26092, sample SAMD00036306) | human gut metagenome | host: Homo sapiens | study: EMG produced TPA metagenomics assembly of...
GAACGGGCGGTGTTATATGCCTCCACCACTTCGTCTTCACTGTGTATCAGCCTCATCCCTTTACCGCCGCCTCCCATAGAAGCCTTCAGCATGACAGGATAGCCTATTTCATTACAGATACGTACCGTCTCTTCGGCACTTTGCAACGGTTGTTCCGTACCGGGGACCACGGGAACGCCTGCGGCATCATACGCTTACGGGCGGCAATCTTGTCACCCATCGCTCCATCGTCTCGGCGGAAGGCCGATAAAGATGATCCCCTCCTCTTTGCATCGGCGGGCAAAATCAGCATTCTCGGACAAAAAACCATAACCGGGATGAATGGCATCGGCTTTGCATCGTTTGGCAGTCTCTATTACTTTTTCTATATTTAAATAGCTTTCCCTGGCTATAGCAGGACCTATAAGATAGGCCTCGTCAGCATACATCACATGATGAGAAGTGCGGTCGGCTTCTGAAAAGACAGCAACGGTCCGTATGCCCATTTCTCGGCAGGAACGCATTACACGTAAGGCTATTTCACCTCTGTTTGCAATCAATACTTTCTTTATCATTTTTCTTCTTATTATAACGGGGGTTAATTTCGCAGGCATAGAAACTGTCCTTGACGGCTTTCAGGCAGTCATGGCACAGGCAATCGGAATAATTCTCCATTAAATAGGTGCGTTGCAGAGCATCCAGTCGGACAGTTTGCGCAATGACACGATAAAATATCATTGTGCATACAATCAAATGTTGCACCACAACGTGGACATACCTTTTTCATAGGCATTCCTCCCGTAAATTTTTTATTTTCTTATTTTCTTTCGTACTGCTTTCCTAATCCCACGAGTAAAAACAGCCTTTAATGAATGGCAGGTCTTCTGACTGACTCCTTATCTTGAAGCCTTCCCGATGTGAGGATTGTCACATCAGTGGCAAAGGTATTTTTCAAGATTCCAGCAGAGCTTCACAGCAGCGGGACTGTCCGGGATTTGCACCCGATTCCCTTTTAATCCGAATAGCAGATAGACTATCCGAAACCAATTCGGGGCAAAGATAATGGATTTTATAATTAAACGAAGCGGAAAAGATGAAAAAAGTGTTGCTTGAAGTTTTTTTTCTTTTTCCAGTTGTTTTATTGATTTAATTCCTAACTTTGTCAGTAATATCGGTTTCCGGATTAGCCGTTGGCGCGAAACGGAATTAAAAGGGAATCCTGTGCAAATCAGGAACTATCCCCGTAGCTGTAAGTTTTATCCTCCCATAGTGTGGGGAAGTGTTGTGACATTCTTAGCCACTGGTTATTGTGAAAACCGGGAAGGCGTTACAACGGAAACAAGTCAGAAGACCTGCCGTTATTGTTTATATCATTCATGGCTTTCGGGTGAAAGGCGATAGAACGAATCATACTGATCCTTTTTATTACTGGTTTCCATGAATTGTCGTGTGTGAAAGACTTATATTGAATAATGTGTGTTTTGTATAACCTTAATTTATAAGTATGATTAATTCAGAGGTATTTATTATTAAGAGAGATGGTAAAAAAGAAACTTTCTCTCTTGATAAAATTAAAAATGCAATAGCCAAAGCATTTTTGTCAGTAGGAAGTTTTGCTACCCAGGATGTGATTACTACTGTATTGAGTCGCGTTAGTGTCAGTGATGGAATGAATGTGGAAGAAATCCAGAATCAGGTGGAGGTGGCCCTGATGGCTGAACATTATTACAGTGTTGCCAAGCGTATATGCTGTATCGTCAGAAACATTTGGAGGATCGTGAGGTGAGAGATAAACTGAAGTTTTTGCTTGACTATTGTGACGCTTCCAATCCGGCAACCGGCAGTAAATATGATGCGAATGCCAATGTGGAGAATAAGAATATTGCTACGCTGATAGGAGAGTTACCCAAATCAAATTTTATTCGTCTCAACCGTCGTCTGTTGACTGACCGTTTGAAAGACATGTATGGAAAGGAATTGTCCGATCGTTATTTGGAACTTCTGAATCATCATTTTATTTATAAAAATGATGAAACTAATCTGGCTAATTATTGTGCCAGCATTACTATGTATCCTTGGTTGAATAATGGTACGATAGCAGTGGGAGGGAACTCTACGGCTCCTACTAACTTGAAATCTTTTTGTGGTGGATTTGTCAATATGGTTTTTATTGTATCCAGTATGTTAAGTGGTGCCTGTGCTACTCCAGAGTTTTTGATGTATATGAATTATTTCATTGGTTTGGAATATGGGCAGGAATATTATAAGTATCCCGATAAGATTGTTGATTTATCTACCAAACAAAGAACAATAGACAAAATCATTACAGACTGTTTCGAGCAAATAGTATATTCTATTAACCAGCCTACAGGGGCGCGTAATTTTCAAGCCGTCTTTTGGAATGTAGCTTACTATGACAAATATTATTTTGAAAGTCTTTTTGGTAACTTCTTTTTTCCCGATGGAAGCCAACCTGACTGGAATTCACTAAGTTGGTTGCAGAAACGTTTCATGAAATGGTTTAATAAAGAGCGTACACGTACTGTTTTAACATTTCCTGTAGAAACAATGGCGCTTTTGACTAAAGATGGTGATGTATTAGATAAGGAATATGGTGACTTTACGGCTGAAATGTATTCCGAAGGTCATTCTTTCTTTACTTATATGAGTGATAATGCAGATTCTTTAAGTAGTTGCTGCCGTCTTCGCAATGAGATACAGGACAATGGTTTCAGCTATACTTTGGGAGCAGGTGGGGTTTCTACAGGCTCAAAAAGTGTGCTGACTATTAATTTGAACCGTTGCATCCAGCATGCGGTGAAATCCGGTATACTTTATCCGTTTTTTTTGGAAGAAGTGGTTGATTTGGTACACAAAGTCCAGTTGGCTTATAATGAGAATCTGAAATTGTTGCAGTCGAAAGGTATGCTGCCTTTGTTTGATGCTGGTTACATCAATATGAACCGTCAGTATCTAACTATCGGTGTTAATGGTTTGGTGGAAGCAGCGCAATTTATGGGTATTGAAATCAATGATAACCCTAAGTATGAAGCATTTGTTCAGGAGATTTTAGGAATGATTGAACGATATAATAGGAAGTACCGTACAAAGGATGTTTTGTTTAATTGCGAAATGATTCCTGCTGAGAATGTAGGAGTGAAGCACGCTAAATGGGATAAAGAAGCAGGCTTCCAAACATTCCGAGAATGTTATAACAGTTATTTCTATATTGTAGAAGACAAATCGTTGAATGTTGTCGATAAATTCCGTCTGCATGGACGCCGCTATATAAAGCATTTAACGGGAGCTCGGCCTTGCACATGAATTTGGAAGAACATCTTAGTAAGGAGCAGTACAGACAACTACTTCGGGTAGCTGCTATAGAAGGCTGTAATTACTTTACATTTAATATACCGAATACCATTTGCAATGAATGTAAGCATATTGATAAGAGATACTTGCATGAATGTCCTGAATGTCATAGTCAGAATGTGGATTATCTGACACGTGTTATCGGGTATATGAAGCGGATCAGTAATTTTTCTCAGGCAAGGCAGAAGGAGGCTGCACAAAGATATTATGCTCCGTTACGTTGATTATGACATCGTATTTCAAGAAATTCCGGATGAAGTCACTCTGGCGATCAATCTCTCTAACTGTCCCAATAGGTGCAAGGGCTGTCATAGCCTCATTTGTTGGAAAATGTAGGAGAATCTTTAACGGAAGAAGTCTTGGGCATATTTTACAGAAGTATGGAAGGCGGTGACTTGCGTCTGTTTTATGGGAGGCGATGCCGAACCCTTTGAAGTGGAAAGGTTGGCAGGATTTCTTCATCGACAGTCTATCGCTTTGGTAAAGGTGGGTTGGTATTCGGGGAAGAATGAATTGCCGGAAGGTCTTTCCGTTCAGAACTTTGAATATATAAAGTTGGGACCGTATATTGAAAAATTGGGTGGCTTGAAATCTCCTGATACCAATCAGCATTTCTATCGGATATACGGGGATGAGATGAAAGATATTACCTATCGGTTTGGCGTATCTGAAGCGGAAATAAATTCCGCCTTTTTCAGATAAATATATTAAGTTGGTTATGCTTCCGGTTGATAGTCTTCACCATTCTCCCATGCACTGTCGTCATTCCAGTTTTCATATAAATGGTTTACCCAAATTTGGCGAATCTCAGGATAACTGCCAAGGGCTTTCATATTACATCCGTCTTTAATACCATGATCAGCTCCGGCTTGATCTATCGGGTGGCTTTCGAATGTTCTGTCCACTTTGAATCCTAATTTCTCCAAACGTTCACGCCAGCTATATTCATTTGTATTGATTTCCACATTACTTACATCGTCATCTTCGGCCATAGCTTCCAATCCCCAAAGGTCGTTGTGGGCATGGTCACCGGCAATTGACATGAAAGGTGCAAGATAAACATTTACTTCTGATGGGTTCAGGCCGTTCTTTTCGCAATAGCTCATCACCTTAGAGTACATACAGTCGGGATATTGGGTTTTGTCAAATCCTTCTACAGGAATTCTATTAGCCGGTTCTTCCTCTATTTCTTTCGGGAAGAAAAGCATGTCACCATAATCCACAGTACCTACAAAGATATTGTTGTTGGCAGCAAGTTCCTGCAATGCTTTTTCCATGTCAGAGTACTTTTTGTTAGCATTGTAATTCTCATCCGGATTACCGTGTCCCATTAGAAGCACGATGTTGTTCTTGTCTGCTAATTTAGACTCATAGTGTTTGTAAAGTATCTCTGCTACATCTTTAGTATCTTCTGCATTGGAAAGAAGGTTGGCACCTTTCAATACATCAATATGCGGATACCATTGAATCATAAAGTATTTTTTTACATCAGTATTCATTAATGAAAGATATTCTTCGCCTGGAATTACATGCAATGATTGTACAGCCACACGTTTGTATCCTGCATCGCCTATTGCTTTCAACCATTGGTCCAATTCATAACGTGCTATGCCGGTAGATGCTTCTACACGTCCGATACATGTACGTGAAGTAAATGACATATAAATATCCGTATTGGGGAATTTAGCTTTAAAATCCTCAATCACATCATCATAAACAGAAAGGGACTCATTATAGGTACTGCCAAAAGTACAGAGCAAAATGGCTGTGTCGTGTTGCTTGGTTCTGGTTACTACATCCACAGCAGGATTAACAGTACTTTCTTCATCATCATTGTCACTACAGGAACTGAATCCTGTGCAAGTTGCGGCAGCAACAAAAGCCGCCATCAGATAATACTTGAATTGTTTCATATTAATAAAAATTAATTTATAAATTGTTGGTTATTAATTGTTTTTGAATTTAATGAGGGCGGAGACATAAAAAGTTCTTCCGGGAGTTGATGTGGCACGATTCCGTCCGAAAGGAGTACGGTCTACATAGTCAAATACATTATCTACCCCGCATTCATCGTTAATGACCACCGTTTCATTTTTAATAATGAGTGGCTGTGTTGATACGCCAAGTTTGGAATCCGTCGGCATTATTATCATTTATATAACGGCGTGTAGACTGATATCTGCCATAGATGCCGATACCCAAACGATACAGTTTCCATGAATGTTGCCATAAGATATTTAAATTTGCATTATGGCTGGAAGTAGCATCAATAGGAAGATATTTCATATAATCTATACCTTTGTTAGGATATTGCGCTTTTGGATCAGCATAACTATATCCGCCGGCAAGGCTGAGAGATTTTGCAGGACGATAGTTGAAGGTGAAATCCATACCATAAATACGTGCCTTTGTCAGATTCTTATATTGTTTGCTCTTTTCTACTTCAAGAAACTTTTCATCGGGAGTTACGGAAATTTCAACCAGCTCAATCATGTTGTGAAGATAATTCATGTATCCGGTTAAACTGGCCTGGAATTTTTGCCCTACGTACTCGATACCGATTGAAGCATATTGTGAGGTTTGTGCTTTTAGCTCTGTGTTGCCATGATATGCAGTCAAGGCACCGCCTCCGATAACGCCGGTATAATTATAATAAAGTTCTTTAATAGTGGGTGCTTTGTAGCCTAAAGCATAAGAAGCACGCAAATTAATATGTTCTCCGGGTTTATAAAGTCCTGATATTTTCGGACTGAAATTCAATCCTGTTTCCTTGTGTTGTGTTCCTCGTACCCCGGCAGTCAGAACCAGATTTTCTCTGGCTGTCCATTCCTCTTGTATATAAGCTGCCAACGTATAAACGGAAGCGCGGTCACCGTCAATGTGATGAGGTGATTCCAAATGATTGTACTGATATTCGATTCCTGCATTTAAAATATGTCCTCTCCAAGATAAAATACACTTTTTACCTGGCCTAATATTTGTTTCTGAATACTTTGTTTGATACGTTGACCGGCAAAGTAGGTGATACGTTCATGGCGGTCATTGTCTAGAAAATAATCAGTATGCTCGTTTAGCTTATAGTCATAGAAGTAACCGTATCTGCCATACGAGAGGTCTGCAGTCAGATAATTCCGTTTTCCTAATTTATATTTACTTCCTACTGCAAATGTATAGTTGCGATAATAAAAATCGTTGGCTTGATATTTCCAAGGACCGTGTGTACGCATTACCCAACGCTCATAATAAGTGCCTTCTGCAGTGAGGTCTAGTTTGCGATTGACTTGCCATTCAATGTTCTCGGACAGGGTATAGTTTGAAGAACGGTTTACGGTCAACATAGTAGAGCCGGATTTCAATTGATTCTGATCCCACTGCAGGTCTGTATTCCGCCAGCCATCGGTATGCCGGAAGTTGATTCCGGTTACAGATTTTATCTTTCCATAATTAAAGCCGAAACTGGTACTTTGACGTATATCACCATATTCACCTATGCGGGATGTATTGGTGAGCTCCATTTTTTCACGGTTACGTTTGGTTATGATATTGATAACTCCGGCTATTGCGTCACTGCCATAAAGTGAAGAAGCGGCTCCTTTTACAATCTCTATGCGTTCTATATTAGCTGGATTTAATTGATTCAAGTCGTTTTGCCCTCCTACATCGCCATTCATTCTTTTTCCATTTATCATGATCAGGATATAGTCATTGTTCAATCCGTTTAGTTGGATATGGCTCCCCATATCACCATCATGAAAGGTCAATGAAGGACTAAGACCACTGAGCAAATCGTCTATACTGCGTGCCTGATATTGTTCCAAAGCTTTGCTGGTTATGACTTCAGTCTGTACGGGAGCATCTTTCAGATAATGTTCAGTACCTGTACCCGTGATGACCACTTCATTCAGTAATACGGACAATTCTTTATCGTCTTTATCTTTGAGAATACTTTGGGCACTTGCAATTTGTGTACCTAATAGTAGAATAGCAGGAAGTAAATACCTCATATTGTGTTTTATTTAATTTGCAAAATAAAACATCAAGTTTCCCTCTGATAAAGAGGAATGCCACAAAGGAATAGACGTTGGAAAACGCTTGTTCGAATGGACACATACTTCTAATCCTGGAAGCTTGGTGTTTATTGTTCAACAGACTTAGCAGGTATTCTGGCTTTCCTCTGATTGGAAACCTTCCCATTTCTTCAAATGAAACAGTGGTTTTGGACTATCCAATCAACATAATGAGGATTTACAGCTGCAGGTACAGCCCCGGATTTACACCGGATTCCCTTGCATCGGGCTATGTGATAGCCCGATTACTAATTCTGTTGCAAAGATATAGGTTTATTTTATATTATCTTCGATAAGTCTTTGATTTTTTTAGCTTTTAAATTTTAAAGACAAACTGATATAGAATGAACGTCCGGGGGTAAGAGTTGCATAATTGCTGTTATAAGGACGATCATCCGTATAATCGAACAGGTTTTCTATGCCACATCCGGGTTCTATGATTACAGATTTTAAGTTGAAAGAATGGCGTGTGTTTAAATCCCACAATTGATAGTCGGGAGCATAGCCATAACTTTTAGAGAAACGTTTGCTGTTGATACGACCGTTCAAATTTATGTTCAACCGATATATCTTCCATGAATGCGCCCATTGGGCATTGATATTGTATGCGTTTTTAATACTTTTGTCGATGGGTTGTTCCAATTCCACGTCTTGGGTATTAAGATGAGTATATCCTCCGCTTAAATTGAACCCGGCACCTAGGTATGCATTGGCGGATACATTGATTCCGTATACTTTAGCCTCCGCTATATTATCACGTTGACGAACTTCCTTATGACCATATTGCTCCATAGCTTTATCTCCCGTGGCAATCGTATTATAATCTATCATGTCACGAATATTATTATAAAAAGCATTGACTGATACAGAAAAACGCTCATGTACATACTCTGCACTCAATGAGAAATAATCATTCTTTTCCGGCTTTAAATCCAAATTGCCTATTGTCAACCTGTCATTTTTTTTAGCTATGTCAGTGGCATAGAGTTCAGACAGGGTAGGAGTTCGGAAACCTGCTGCATAGGAGGCACGGAAATTGAATTTGCCGGGTTTATACATCAGTGCTACATTGGGAGTGGCATGATTTTTGAAATTTTCATGATAAATGTAACGTACACCGATCAAAGCCTGTAGATTTCTCAGTAACTTTATTTCATCTTGTGCAAACAAGGCCAGTGTATAAGCATCTTCTTTAGCTATATTGTCTGTTTGACTTTTCAAGACATCAACGATATATTCTGTGCCGACTGAAAGTTTGTGCCGGCCACCTAATTTAAAGATACCTTTTATGCTAAGATTGTGATTGCGGGTCCGTTTGCGCACTTGCTCTTCACCTGCTTTTCCATTATAAGTTTTATTGTCTTTAAAAAAACAATAAGAGGAAGAAAAATGATCGGCGTAATAGTCTGCGGTAATATAATTCCCTTTACTTATCATGTATTGGGTACCAATACCATAATTAAAGGTTTCATGCAATATGTTGTAGTCGTATGCTTCATAAGGGCGGCGTGTCTTGTTGTCATAATATCCGCCGCGGGCATAAAAGGAGAGTTTGTCGGTAGCATCAAAAGTGAATTTTTGATTGACAGTATTTGCATAGAATCCTGTAGAAGCTACTTTCCCGGTTTCTTCCAGTTCATGAGTTTTGGAGTTCTCTTCGTATGGATTCAGTTGCCATCCCTCGGCCTGCTGACGGCGGTAAGAGGTGTAGGAGCCGAACTTGCCGGTATTGACATCTGCGTTTACGGACTGGGTAAAACGTCCTTTACTGGCATAACGGGTATCGCTGGAAACATTGATAGCATTTTTTGCATCATCAGTAATAATGTTGATTACTCCTCCGATAGCATTTGTTCCGTAAAGAGCGGAAGAGGCACCGTTCAATATTTCAATACGTTTGATTTGGCAACATTGATTCGGGCGTAAGTATCATCTCCATACAGGCGTTTGCCATTTTCCAGAAAAATGAAATAATCATCAGGCAATCCATTCAGACTCAATGTTGTACCCATACCGTTGGTCATACTTGAGAAAGATGGGGTCAACTTTTGTAAGGCCTCGTCCAGCGATGTTACACTGGCATTACTTAAATCCTTTGCGGTGATAACGGAAACAGGCACGGGACTATCCGTCATGCGGTGGTGTGTTCCTGTTCCGGTTACTACTACCTGGCCTATATTGGTAAAACTGTCTTGTAGCTTGATAAGAAGATTTTTTTCACCCCCTTTTGTGGTGACAGATTTGGGTGTGTAACTGACATGCGTGATTCTTAATACATGTTTTCCATCAGGAAGATTGTTGATATTAAACTCGCCTTTACCATTTGTGGTGCATCCTGAAAGGCTTTGGTCAATACGAATATTAGCCCCCACTACAGGTTCGTTGGTATCGGCACTCACAATCTTTCCACTGATACTGACTTGTGCCAGTACGTCAATAGCCAGACAGCTTAAAGTAATTGCTGTCAATAATAATTTACTTTCATCGAAAGAATTTAAGAATTAATAATTGGCTTTCCTGACCCCGGGAGAGCGTGATTATCTATGTTTGATTTGGCAGGTTTCCTGGCTTCACCCTGAAAAGCGCCTTCCCATTTCTTCATTTTCGAAACAGTGGCATAGCGAGAGTTGCTTTTCATCAAATGGGTTTCACAGTAGCGGGCACTGCTTCGGATTCCACAACCGAATTCCCTTTTATACAGATAGAGAAAAAATACCTGTATCACCAAACCGGGCGCAAAGGTAGACAATTATTTTATATATGTTTTAAGATTAGTGAAAAAATGACTGCTTAAAACGGAGAGAATATTGAAAAGAGGAGGGGATTTTGAACCGTAGAAGTGAATTTGATTCACTCCTACGGCAATATGAATTTGCAATAATTCGGATAGTGATTTCAGGCAAGCGCCAATATTAATATTTGTGCTGTAAGCACACGTAAAAACATGGTGAGCGGATAAACGGTGGCATAACCTACTGCCGGAGCGTCACAAGAGGTCAAATCATTGGAGTAGGCTAATGCGGGCGGATTGGTGGTGGCTCCGGACAATACTCCGATCAAGGTGTAATAGTTCAGTTTATAAACATATCGTCCTATTATTCCTACAATCAGTAAAGGCAGCAGCGTAATAATGGCGCCGTATGCTATCCATACATATCCGCCTTCGTTAATAATTGTTTCGATGAATCCTTTACCGGCTCCTAATCCTACGCAAGCAAGGAAAAGTGAGATACCGATTTCACGTACCATCAATTGGCACTTATGGTGGTATAGGTTATCAATTTATAATGTGGTCCGAAACGGCTTATCAGGATGGACACAATAAGGGGGCCTCCTGCCAGTCCCAGTTTTACCGGTTGAGGGATACCGGGGAATAAAAAAGGAGTGCTTCCTAAAATACACCCTAATGCGATGCCTAAGAAAATAGGAATCAGGTTGGGATGATTCAAACGTTTCATGGAATTACCTAGAATCTTTTCGGCATGGGCTACAGCCAGTTCGCTACCCACAATCTTTACCCGGTCACCCATTTGCAATTGCAGGTTGGGAGTGGCCACAAGGTCTACACCCGAACGGTTTACACGGGTAATGCTTGCTCCGAAGTTATTCCTGATTTTTAGTTGAGCCAATGTCTTGCCATTCAATTCAGGCTTGGTGATCAGAATTTTTCTGGAAATAAGTTGTTTGTTCTGGAAATCCCATTCCACATTCACTTGTTTTCCAAAAAAATACAGTGATAGCTTCTACATCTATCGGATTGGCGATAACAAGGATTTCATCGTGCATGTGAAATACTGTAGTAGAGTTCACTAGTTCTGTTTGTTTGTCTCCGTCACAATGCCGTATGCGTGAAATCACAAAATCACGATTCACCAATGGCTTGATTTCTTTTATTGTTTTACCTTCTACGGCTTCATTGCGTATTTCTAGTGAGATAGGGCGTACGGTCAGTTCTTGTAGATGTCCCAATCCCCGTTCCGCATCGGCTTCTTCGGTTTTTGTGTTGATGCGCAGGATATATTTCAATGCCAGCAGGGAGAGAATACATCCTACTACACCCAGTGGATAGGCTACGGCATATCCCAGTGCTATTTCGGGAGCGTCTATACCATTCAGATCACTGTTTGCTTGCTGTGCGGCACCTAGTCCCGGGGTATTTGTTACAGCACCCGAAAGAATTCCTACCATTGTGGTAATGGGGACACCTGTTATGAAATGGAGTATAATGGTGATGGTCACACCTAAAAATACAACCATCATGGCAAGCAGGTTTAGTGTGAATCCTCCTTTTTTGAATGCTGAGAAGAAACCGGGACCCACTTGTAGTCCGACTGAGTAGACAAATAATATCAGACCGAACTCTTTTAAGAAATGCAACAGATGTTCGTCCAGGTTCAGATTGAAATGACCGAATACAATTCCTACAAAAAGTATCCAGGTTACTCCCAATGAGATACCTGCCACTTTTATTTTTCCTAACATGATACCGAAAGCAATGACCAGTGAAAGAATAAGTACGGAATGTGCTACTCCGCCACCCCATAAATTAGGGTACCCTTCAAAGAGATTTCTAAAAAGTTCCATAATTCATTATCTAGTTTAATTATTTATAGTATCAATTTTATAATTCAAAAAGTTGTCTTTCAAAATATTAGAGTAGGTTTTATGGAATAGGATGCTTCGTTTTATAGCTGTCATCCCGGCAAAATGACTGCAAAGGTAGCTTATTTAATTGATAAACCATAAAACTTTAATTGCTTTCTAAGGATATTTACTTGATATGTCGGAATTATGAATTAATCTGTTATTCTAATTTCGATAATTTGCAATTTGCACTATCTTTGTATCCGTTTTTAAAAGAAATACTAAAGAATGAAGCCACAATTACTCATAGGGGCCGCTACATCGGGAAGCGGAAAAACGACTTTTACGATGGGGTTGCTGCGGGCATTGCACAAACGAGGCCTGCGAGTACAGCCTTTTAAATGTGGTCCTGATTATATTGATACACAATTTCATACGCTGGCTGCTGACCATGAGTCGGTGAATTTGGATATTTGGATGGCATCAAATACCCATGTACAACATCTGTATAATAAATATGGAGATGGAGCCGATGTATGTGTAACCGAAGGAGTGATGGGATTGTTCGACGGTTATCAAAGAATGCAGGGAAGTAGTGCTGAAATAGCCAGATTGTTGAATATCCCTGTAGTGCTTATAGTAAGTGCGCGTTCTACAGCTTATTCTGTGGCTCCGTTAATTTATGGTTTCAAGCATTTTAATCCGGCTGTGAAGATTGCAGGTATTGTTTTCAATCAAGTATCATCTCCTTCTCATTTCGCTTATTTACGTGAGGCTTGTGTTGATGCAGGAGTAGAGTGTTTGGGATATCTGCCTATGACAGAAGGTTGAAAATTCCATCCCGGCATTTGGGTTTGACATTGACAGCCAAACGTTCCATGAACACCTTAATAGAACAGGCTGCGGAATTGGTTGAGAAATATGTGGATTTGGATAAGCTGCTGAGTATTTGTCATCGTAATTTCCCGTGTCGGTATACATTGCCTTATAGTTCTGAGATAGGGGTGGAAAGTTTTGCTCCTTCTGCTAAAAAGATGAAGATAGCCATAGCGCGGGATCCGGCTTTCAACTTTATCTATAGAGAAAACATAGACCGCTTGTCTGCGCTAGGAAGCATTACTTATTTCAGTCCTGTATATGGTAGTGATTTGCCGGATGCTGATTTGGTTTATTTACCCGGAGGATATCCGGAATTGTTTGCCCGTCAACTGCATCGGCGCAAAAAGTAATGGAAGCATTAAGAACCTATGCAGAGGAGGGGGGGAAGATTTTGGCCGAGTGTGGAGGTATGATGTTTCTCACCCGTTCCCTGACAGTCCGCCAAGGAGGGACTGCATATGCCATGACGGGTATTTTGCCTTTGGATTGTACCATGGTGGGTGCCAGACTTCATCTAGGATATCGCCGTATAGAATATAAAGGGATGGAGCTTCGCGGGCACGAATTTCATTATTCCAATGTCGTTGCTCCTGATGCTATGCCTTCTGTAGCAAAACAATTTACGGCAAGAGGAATGGAAGTGAGTACCCGCTTTATAGATATAAAAATGTGATAGCCGGGTATACCCATTTATATTGGGGAGAAACGGATATATTAAAATTATGGGAAGTATGAGCGCATTTATACACGTACCGGGGATAAGGGCATGACAGGGATTCATGGTGGAGAACGGATACCTAAGGATGATATCCGTATCGAGGCTAATGGATGTATCGATGAATTGAATGCTGTTATAGGAATAATACGTTCACTTTTGCCGCAGGAGCACGAATGGCAATCCTTGCTTTTTACGATTCAGAAAAATATAATGGTAGTGATGAGCCATGTGGCCACACCATCGGCCTTCGTGATGGGAATCCCAATATTTTGCCTGATAATTTATGCTCTTTTTGTGAGGAGGCAATGGACAAGTTGATGGAACAAATGGAGGATAATGGTTATTTTATTCTTCCCGGAGGAACACCTGTATCGGCACAGTTGCAATTTGCAAGGACTGTGGCACGTCGGCAGAACGGAGATTATGGACTTGCATAAACACGATCCGTTACCGGAAATCATACTTCGGTTTATCAACCGGCTGTCCGATTTATTTTTTGTTATGGCCCGTTATGAGATTGCAACAGCAGAACTTGGACGGAAGAAAAGTGGCAGTCCTTTGCCTATAAAAGAAAAG
>ENA-OQER01001047-OQER01001047.1-human-gut-metagenome-genome-assembly--contig:-NODE-1047-length-14168-cov-1.890464_pt1 | contig 14168 bp, 21 predicted proteins | sample MGYA00242797_ERZ504639 | MGnify/ENA primary metagenome ERZ504639 (study PRJEB26092, sample SAMD00036306) | human gut metagenome | host: Homo sapiens | study: EMG produced TPA metagenomics assembly of...
TATTTCGCTACTACGATCCCCGCCCTCGCCTTTTTGGTATGCGCACCAATGTGTTTCGCCGGATGCATCGCAAAATTGTGGTGATCGACGCGCGTATCGCCTTTATTGGCGGGCTGAATTACTCCGCCGAGCATATGTCCAGCTACGGTCCAGAGGCTAAACAGGATTACGCGGTACGCCTTGAAGGGCCGATTGTCGAAGATATTCTCCAGTTTGAGCTGGAAAACCTGCCTGGACAGAGCGCGGCACGACGCTGGTGGCGACGTCATCACAAAGCGGAAGAGAACCGCCAGCCGGGAGAAGCGCAGGTATTGCTGGTCTGGCGCGATAACGAAGAACATCGCGATGATATTGAACGTCACTATCTGAAAATGCTCACTCAGGCGCGGCGAGAAGTCATTATCGCCAACGCCTACTTCTTCCCCGGCTATCGATTTTTACACGCCTTGCGTAAAGCGGCACGGCGCGGGGTGCGGATCAACTGATCATTCAGGGCGAACCGGATATGCCGATTGTCAGAGTCGGTGCGCGCTTGCTGTATAACTATCTGGTTAAAGGCGGCGTTCAGGTATTTGAGTACCGCCGCGCCCGCTCCACGGCAAAGTGGCATTGATGGACGATCACTGGGCGACAGTAGGTCCAGTAATCTCGATCCGCTCAGTTTGTCACTGAATCTCGAAGCAAATGTCATCATCCACGATCGTCATTTTAACCAGACGCTGCGCGATAATCTGAACGGCATTATTGCCGCAGATTGTCAGCAGGTCGATGAGACCATGCTGCCGAAACGCACCTGGTGAACCTGACCAAAAGCGTGCTGGCGTTCCACTTTTTACGCCACTTCCCGGCGCTGGTTGGCTGGCTTCCGGCACACACACCACGTCTGGCGCAGGTTGATCCGCCCGCACAACCGACAATGGAAACGCAGGATCGGGTAGAAACTGAAAACACGGGGGTAAAACCCTGATGAGTAAATCACACCCGCGCTGGCGCTTAGCAAAGAAGATCCTCACCTGGCTGTTTTTTATCGCGGTGATTGTGTTGCTGGTGGTCTACGCCAAAAAAGTGGACTGGGAAGAGGTCTGGAAGGTCATCCGCGACTACAATCGCGTTGCGCTGCTTAGTGCGTCGCTGGTGGTCGTCAGCTATCTGATTTACGGCTGCTATGACCTGCTCGCCCGCTTTTACTGCGGTCACAAACTGGCGAAGCGCCAGGTGATGCTGGTGTCGTTTATCTGCTACGCCTTCAACCTGACGCTCAGTACCTGGGTCGGCGGCATTGGTATGCGCTATCGTTTGTACTCCCGACTAGGGTTACCGGGCAGCACTATTACGCGGATTTTCTCGCTCAGTATTACCACCAACTGGCTGGGCTATATTTTACTGGCAGGGATTATCTTTACCGCAGGCGTGGTGGAGTTGCCGGATCACTGGTATGTCGATCAAACTACGCTGCGTATTCTCGGCATTGGCTTACTGATGATTATCGCGGTTTATTTGTGGTTTTGCGCTTTCGCGAAGCACCGCCATATGACCATCAAAGGGCAAAAGCTGGTGCTGCCTTCATGGAAATTCGCCCTCGCTCAGATGCTGATTTCCAGCGTTAACTGGATGGTAATGGGGGCGATTATCTGGCTGTTACTTGGTCAAAGCGTGAACTATTTCTTTGTACTGGGCGTGTTACTGGTTAGTAGTATTGCTGGCGTCATCGTGCATATTCCGGCGGGGATCGGTGTGCTGGAAGCGGTTGTTTATCGCACTACTGGCTGGGGAGCATGCCTCGAAAGGGAGCATTATCGCCGCCCTGCTCGCTTATCGCGTCCTGTATTACTTTATCCCGCTGCTGCTGGCGCTGATCTGTTACCTGCTACTGGAAAGCCAGGCGAAGAAGCTACGGGCGAAAAATGAAGCGGCGATGTGAAGTTTAGTTAAGTTCTTTAGTATCTGCATTTACGACTAATGAAAAAAACGCGTATGCCTTTGCCAGACAAGCGTTATAGCTATCGCGGCAAGTATCCCAAAGAAGCCGATAAAATAGTAATAGAGTGTTAATGCACCTGTAACAGCGCAACGAACCGGACTCCACAACTCTTCACTATGGCATTTCCCCGCCAATTCAAGGAGCTTATTTCGTCCATGCGAGATAATGCCTGACCATAACACAATCATTAAGCAACTTATTACCCAAACGGGTCGTTCACTCATTAATGCGGCATTCATGATGATCACCAGGCCAACCCTGTCAACGTCATCATAATGATAAAACGGTGAGAACCAGGATCAACATTAAATAATAAACCGGCCAGCATACTGATTAAAAACATCGCGCCCGCAGTGCTGAACACGACGATAATGGCAGGTACAGGAGCTAAACTTGCAACGACAATCGCCACCAAAGAGAGTAAAAACAGATATATTACGCCTGCGATGACGGCATTTATCTTGTTGATATCCTTACTTAAGCCATACATACAAACTAATAATAACCCTATGGCGACATACATTGTTGGTGAATCATATTTGGTTGCCGTAATTTCGAGATACTTAGCTCCCCAGGCCAGTCCTGCGGTTGCCACCAAACCTAAAGCGGTAATGAGCCATATGCTGTTTAATATCCTGGCTTCGTGCTGAAAATCATTAGTTATGTTATTTGCTGAGCGCGAATTCATTATTTTTATATCCTTAAGTTAAATATCATTATCTATTCCAATTAACGCAATAAAACTCGTCAATTCGCACTACCACACTAAACCATTAATAAATTCAAGAACTGTTACAGTAATTCTAAAGAGGACGCTTAAAATACTAAAATAGAGTGTTATTGCCCCAGGAACGATACAGCGAAGAGAACCTGAAATTTCAGAGGTGTCGGCAACACGGATCAAATCTTCCAGTGTTGTTGCTTCACAGGCAGCCGTAATGCCCCAGATAAAGACAGTCAAAATACTCGCTAACCACACGGAAAAACTGCTGGTAAGGATCAGGTTAACAACAAAAGCAATACTCAAACCACAGAAAATATATGAATATAACTGTCTGACTGGTGGGATAACCCTATTACTACAAGAGCAAATCAGCGCCATGCGGCAAACATCCCTCCCGTAATTCCCATTACCGTCGCTATGCTCGAAAAGGTATAAAGGCTGGCGAAGAGAAAGCCAACAAGAAGGATTATTAGCAGATAGACCAGACATGCGCCTGATACATTCAGTCTTTTCAGGGCGTTGTTTAACCAGAGACCACCTATTATCAGCGCAGCCAAAGCGAAGACAAACGCACCTGGAGACTTTTGTGACGTAACCCAATGCAAATGCTGAAATATCCAGGCACAGCCTGCCGTAGCCCATACTCCAGCTGCTGTTAACCACCAAATGAGAAGCAGCATTTTGCTGAGCGAAGCACTTTTTTGCTGTAATTGAGTAGCAGTGGATTGTCTGTTCAAATGCGTTATCTGTCCCTGAAATTACGTAGTGGACATAGTCTGGCATTTGCCGCGATTCAGTTCTCATGTAAATGAGCGGAATAGTCTTTATAAAATCCGAAAAAAATCCCGGCTCCAGCCGGGATCAGCAGGAAGAAGAGAATTTAACGGCGGTTGCCGAAGATCCGCAACAACATCAGGAACAGGTTGATGAAGTCCAGATACAAGGTTAACGCGCAAGAATGGAATATTTGCGCAGGTTCGACGTGTCGCGGGTATCAATCTGCTCACCCATATTTTTCAGTTTCTGCGTGTCATACGCCGTCAATCCGACAAAGACAATCACGCCGATGTAGGTAACTGCCCACATCAATGCTTCGCTTTTCAACCAGAAGTTGACCAGCGATGCCAGCACAATGCCGATTAACGCCATAAACAGCATATTGCCAAAGCCACTTAAATCGCGCTTCGTGGTGTAACCGTACAGGCTCATTGCGCCGAACATCCCGGCAGTAACGACGAAAGTACTGGCGATAGAAGCAGCGGTATAGACAATGAATATACTGGAAAGCGTAAGACCCGTCAGCGCCGAATAAAGCATAAAGAGCATCGTCGTTACACCTGCGCTCAGCTTTTGAATCATCGCTGATAACACAATAACCAATGCTAATTGCGCGATGATCAGACCGATTAAAAAGACACGGTTAGTGAACAACAGCTCCATCACGGCCGCGGAATTAGCCGCATACCAGGCAACAAATGCGGTCAGCAACAAGCCAACGGTCATCCAACCATAGACTTGCGCCATATAAGTTTGCAAGCCAGCCCGGGGTTGTACGATTGAATCAGAACGTGGGAATCTGTCCATGACGATCTCCTGAAGATATAAGGAATATCTTAAGGATACTGCAAAATGATGAGGCTGTGCATCGACGCAGCGTAAACGTATGTACTGAGCGGTGAAATTGCCGGACGCAGCGGTGCCTTATCCGGCTAACAAAAAACTACCAGCGTTTTGCCGCCTGCTGATCGCTCTCCCGGGCTTCAACCCAGCGGTCGCCTTCCGGCGTGGCTTCGCGCTTCCAGAACGGTGCGCGGGTTTTGAGATAATCCATAATAAACTGCCCGGCTTCAAACGCACTGCTGCGATGCGCACTGGTGACACCGACAAAAACGATTTCATCGCCCGGCCATAATTCCCCGATGCGGTGAATCACAGTGACGCGCCCCAGCGGCCAGCGGTTACGCGCTTCATCAACAATTTCTGCCAGTGCTTTTTCAGTCATCCCCGGATAGTGTTCGAGGGTTAATGCTTTGACGCTGTCGCCCAGGTTATGGTTGCGCACCTTACCAGTAAAGGTGACTACCGCACCGTCTTCGTCACGCTCCGCCAGCCACGGGTACTCTTCTCCTACGCTGAACGGCTGCGGACCAACAACAATTTTGGTTTCTGCCATCTTAACCTCCGGTTACCGGCGGGAAGAAAGCTACTTCGTCGCCGTCAGTCAGCGGATGGTCAAAACTCACCAGCGTCTGGTTGACGGCAGCCAGTAATTTGCCATCTTCCAGCGCCAGCGCCCAGCGATCGCTCTGCGCAGCCATGTGCTGGCGTAACGCTTCAACAGTTGGGAAATCCGCAGCCACTTCGGTTGCATCTGTTCCCACCAACTCGCGCACCTGGGCGAAAAAAAAGAACTTTAATCATCCGCTTCCACCTTAAAGTCACCCGACTTGCCGCCGCTCTTCGCCAGCAAACGTACCGGACCAATCACCATATCTTTTTGCACCGCTTTGCACATGTCATAAATGGTCAGCGCCGCCACGGAGGCCGCGGTTAATGCTTCCATTTCGACACCGGTTTTCCCGGTCAGGCGGCATAAGGTTTCTATACGCACCCGATTGTGCTCCGGCTCGGCCTGTAAATTGACTTCAACTTTGCTGAGCATCAGCGGATGACAGAGCGGGATCAGATCCCAGGTGCGTTTTGCCGCCTGAATACCGGCAATACGCGCAGTGCAAATACGTCGCCTTTGTGGTGGCGACCATCAATAATCATCGCCAGCGTCTCGCTGCGCATGGTGACAAAGGCTTCCGCCCGCGCTTCACGCACGGTTTCCGCTTTGGCGGAGACATCCACCATGTGCGCTTCGCCAGCGGCGTTGATATGGGTCAGTTGCGACATACTTATTTCTTCAAATGTGGATGGAAATTACACGGACGCGTACGGGCATCCAGCTGCGGCGCGATGATATTTTCCCATGCGGTACGGCACGCTTTGGTCGAACCCGGCATGGCGAAAATCAGCGTTTTGTTGGCGACGCCCGCTACCGCACGAGATTGCAACGTGGAAGTGCCAATCTCTTCAAAAGACAACATCCGGAACACTTCACCAAAACCTTCAACTTCACGGTCGAACAACGGCAGCAATGCTTCGGGAGCCTGATCACCTTCCGTCAGGCCAGTACCACCCGTAATCAATACCACTTGTACATCGTCGCTGGCGATCCACGCAGATACCTGAGCGCGAATAGCGTAGCGGTTTTCTTTCACAATGGCTTTATCGACAACGTGATGGCCCGCTTCTTGCGCCGAATCGCGCAGATAGTGACCGGAGGTATCGTCTTCTTCACCGCGACGATTAGAAACCGTAAGAATAGCAATACGGGTCGGGATAAATTCAGTGCTTACCTGACTCATCTGTCTCTCTTCTGACGTTTTAGCCGCCAATGTACGATAAGTTTTGCGTAATACCGGTGTTGTTTTGATGCAGGAAATGGGTCTGTTTCTTCTCCCGCAGCGCCGCTGAAATACGCGCTTCCAGCGCCTGTTGCTGGGTATCGTCTTCCAGCAGATCGCGCAGGTTAACGCCGCCTTCACCAAACAGGCAGAGATGGAGTTTACCAATGGAGGAAACGCGCAGGCGGTTGCAAGTGCGCAGAAGTCTTTTTCATACGGCATGATAAGGCCAATCTCTCCGGCGTAATCTGGATGGCAAAGACTTGCGCGGGACCGTCGCTGCGTTGACGTAATTGGTGGATCCAGCCGCGACGCAGTAGCTCGTCACGCAGAACCTGACCAGAGATGTGATGCTTACGGAAGAGCTCGCTGCCCTCGCCCGTTTCCATCAGTTCGATGAAACGCAGCTGGATAGGGCGATGCTGGATCAGTTCAGAAGGTGTCGAGCTGGTGATGATTAACATCACGCATCAGCACGGTATTGACTTTGACCTTCTCAAAACCGACCTCAAATGCAGCATCAATCCCCGCCATGACCTGGTTGAATTTATCCTGCCCGGTAATAGCGTGAAACTGGCGCGTCCAGACTGTCGACACTGACGTTAATGCCAGTAAGTCCCGCATCGCGCCAGTTCGCCACATCGCGTTCCAGACGGTAACCATTGGTGGTGACCGCAATCTGGCGGATAGCGTCGTTTTCCCGCACAGCGGCGATGATATCGGTAAAGTCGCGGCGTAAAGACGGCTCACCGCCTGTCAGGCGCACTTTTTCGGTGCCCAGACTGGCGAAGGCGCGCGTAACCCGGCGAATTTCATCGACGGTAAGAAAGCCTTTATTGGTGACGCCGCTCGGTTTGTAGCCATCCGGCAGGCAGTAGGTGCAACGAAAGTTACACACATCGGTAATCGACAGGCGCAAGTAGTAAAACTTACGCGCAAATGCATCAGTCAGTTGTGAAGCCATGTACACCTTTCCAGATACGGGAGCGAAGTCATTTCTTCCTTCGCCCTGGTGGCAATCTTTACGAGCATTGTCACGGCCAAAGCACCGTATCAGTGACCCAGGTGCAGAGGCTAGAGTGTTTAGTGGTTATGCCGATACTAGCGTGTAAATGAGATTTTTACCATCCACACTTTCGCTATGTAATCATGTATATAGCGTCATGATCGTGCTATTTCGCTACAGAATAAGGGAAAATGGCGGTTTTACTTTGATATACATCATCAGGGAGGCATAGCGTGCATCGTCCTTTAGAGGTAGAAGAAAATAGTTTGTATCCTCAATATTGGCAGGTTAATTGCTGTTTCCCCGCAATTTGCGCTACTGTAGCGCGGATAATCTGACTCCAGGAAACTATATGCGCAATCGTACGCTGGCTGATCTTGATCGTGTCGTTGCTCTCGGCGGAGGGCATGGACTGGGACGCGTTCTCTCATCACTTTCGTCTTTGGGTTCTCGTTTAACGGGTATCGTCACCACCACCGATAATGGTGGCTCGACGGGGCGTATTCGCCGTTCAGAAGGCGGCATTGCCTGGGGCGATATGCGCAACTGCCTCAACCAGCTGATAACGGAACCGAGCGTCGCCTCCGCGATGTTTGAATACCGTTTTGGTGGCAATGGCGAACTTTCCGGTCATAATCTCGGAACTTGATGTTAAAGGCGCTGGATCACCTTAGCGTGCGGCCTCTGGAAGCCATCAATTAATTCGTAATCTGCTGAAAGTGGATACGCATTTGATTCCAATGTCAGAGCATCCTGTTGATCTGATGGCGATTGACGATCAGGGCATGAAGTTTACGGCGAGGTCAATATCGACCAGTTAACTACGCCGATTCAAGAGTTATTGTTAACGCCTAATGTACCCGCAACGCGTGAGGCGGTTCACGCTATCAATGAAGCGGATCTCATCATTATTGGGCTGGCAGTTTTATACCAGCCTGATGCCAATTCTGCTGCTGAAGGAAATCGCCCAGGCATTACGCCGCACGCAGCGCCCGATGGTTTATATCGGCAATCTGGGGCGTGAGTTGAGTTTACCTGCGGCTAATTTGAAGCTGGAAAGCAAGCTGGCAATTATGGAGCAGTATGTTGGTAAAAAGGTCATTGATGCGGTCATCGTCGGGCCAAAAGTGGATGTCTCGGCGGTGAAAGAGCGGATTGTAATCCAGGAGGTACTGGAGGCCAGCGATATTCCGTATCGTCATGACCGCCAGTTGTTACATAACGCGCTGGAAAAGGCGTTACAGGCTTTAGGTTAACGGAAATCCGAAGGAAAATTCCGGCTTCCTATTGAAGACAAAGTGCGCGTTGTTTATGCCGGATGCGGCGTGAACGCCTTATCCGGCCTACAAACCGCGCAAATTCAATATATTGCGGAGAAAATGTAGGCCTGATAAGCGTAGCGCATCAGGCTGTTTTCCGTTTGTCATCAGTCTTCTTCGCTATCCTGTTACGATGCCGCGATAAACAGCTCACGCAGCTGATGCAACTGGTCACGAATTTGCGCCGCTTCTTCGAACTCCAGATTCTGCGCGTGTTGCATCATCAACCCTTCCAGCTCATGGATTTTCTGCTGCAACGCTTTAGGCGACATATCCATCGGCACATTATCCGGCTCAACAATCGGTCGCGATTTTCCTCTGCCCTTCGCTTTGGTTTTAGCAATGTTCTGCCCCAACGCCAGGATATCGACCACTTTCTTGTTCAAGCCTTGCGGCGTAATGCCGTGTTCCTCGTTGTACTTCTGCTGTTTCTCGCGGCGACGTTCGGTTTCGCCAATCGCTTTCGCCATTGATGGGGTGATCTTATCGCCGTAGAGAATCGCTTTACCGTTAACGTTACGTGCCGCACGACCAATGGTCTGGATCAACGAACGTTCGGAACGCAGGAAGCCTTCTTTGTCAGCGTCGAGGATCGCCACCAGCGAAACTTCCGGCATATCCAGACTTCACGCAGTAAGTTGATCCCTACCAATACGTCGAACTCACCCAGACGCAAGTCGCGGATAATCTCCATACGTTCGACGGTGTCGATATCTGAGTGAAGATAACGCACGCGCTCGCCATGTTCTTCGAGATATTCGGTAAGATCTTCCGCCATCCGCTTGGTCAGTGTGGTGACCAGTACGCGTTCGTTAATTGCCGCTCGCTGACGAATCTCCGAAAGAAGATCATCAACTGTGTCGCCACCGGCCGCACTTCGATAATCGGGTCAAGCAATCCGGTTGGACGCACCACCTGATCCACCACATCGCCGCCGGATTTTTCCAGCTCGTAATTACCCGGCGTCGCCGAAACATAGATGGTTTGCGGCGCTAATGCTTCGAACTCTTCAAACTTAAGCGGACGGTTATCCAGCGCTGATGGCAGGCGGAAGCGTACTCCACCAGTGTCTCTTTACGCGCCCGGTCACCGCGATACATGCCGCCAATTTGTGGAATGGTGACGTGAGATTCATCGACCACCAGCAGCCCATCAGCAGGGAGGTAATCAAACAGCGTCGGCGGTGGCTCACCCGGTCCACGACCGGAGAGGAAGCGCGAGTAGTTTTCAATCCCCGAACAGTAGCCCAGCTCGTTCATCATCTCCAGATCAAACTGGGTACGCTGGGTCAGCCGCTGCTCTTCCAGCAGTTTGTTGTTTTCCAACAGCACTTTGCGTCTGGCGGCCAGCTCTTCTTTGATCTCCTCCATCGCCTGTACGATGCGCTCGCGCGGTGTGACGTAGTGCGTTTTCGGTAGATGGTAAACGTGGAATAGTGGAAACAATCTGCCCGGTCAGCGGGTCAAATAACGACAATCGTTCCACTTCCTCGTCAAACAGTTCCACGCGAAGTGCAATGTCATCCGATTCTGCCGGGAAGATATCTATCACCTCGCCACGAACGCGGAAAGTACCACGCTGGAATGCTTGATCATTACGAGCGTATTGCAGCTCCGCCAGTCGGCGCAGAATCGCGCGCTGATCGATAATCATACCGACCGTGAGATGGAGCATCATCTTGAGATATAAATCAGGATCGCCCAGACCATAAATCGCGGAAACAGACGCCACCACAACCACATCACGCCGCTCCAGCATCGCTTGGTGGCGGACAAACGCATCTGCTCAATATGTTCGTTAACCGAGGCATCTTTCTCAATGAAAGTGTCGGAACTCGGTACATAGGCTTCCGGCTGATAGTAGTCGTAGTAGGAAACGAAATATTCCACCGCGTTTTCCGGGAAGAACTCTTTCATTTCGCCATACAGCTGGGCCGCCAGCGTTTTGTTGGGCGCAAGTACCATGGTTGGGCGCTGAAGGTCAGCAATGACATTGGCAATGGTGAAGGTTTTCCCGGAGCCAGTCACGCCAAGTAACGTCTGGTGCGCCAGGCCATCTTCCAGCCCCTCTTCGAGACGTCGAATCGCCTCTGCTGATCGCCAGAAGGTTTAAAAGCGGAATTCAGTTTGAACGGTTTACTCATGAGTCGCTACCTGAAGGAGTTGGGCGGGCAGGTATGTAATTTTACTCGTCGTACTTAATTATGCCAACAAATTATACTGGATAAAAAAACAGTTCATCACCATAATATTTCTGTTACAGCGTAAACTCCGCTGTCAATCATGAGCAAAATTTACTCTGTGGCGAGATAAAACTCCGGCCTTACCGGGTTATCCCCAAAGCAACGGCTTTTTTAACATTTGTCAAGATGAGTGATGACAGTTTTATGGCAAGAGATGCCTGTTCAGTGACTGCCATTGCATTTATCTAACCAGTTAAAAAATAAAAGATATTTCATTGAGCCGTCTTTAACGCCAATTCGCGTGCAAGCCGCGTATTCTCTCGCTTGCCTCGTGTTTTCTAACTCTAATACACATGGTTATCCACAGGATAGTGGATAACTGTCTGCAGCCCCTATCCCCCGCCGCCTGGGCAATTCCCACATTCGCCGCATGATGCGGAAGTAAAATTTTTTTCGTGATTATTTTAGAATTTAATTGGTTAAATTGCAGTCAATCGAAGACGCGATCTCGCTCGCAATTTAACCAAATACAGGATGGCTACAACAAGGCAAGGTTTTATGTACTTTCCAGTTGCCGCATTTTCTGGATTTTCTGCAAGCCAGGGGATCTCTCCCAGCAGCGGCGCGGGAATCATGCGGGTGAGCGTGGTCATATATTCAGCGTGACGTTTTCCAGGAGGCGTGACATCATTCGCCACCCAACCCGCCAGAGTCAGTCCGGCGTGTTGTATTGCCTGTGCAGTTAACATCGCGTGATTAATACAGCCAAGTTTCACACCAACTACCAGTATTACCGGCAGTTGTTCCTGTGTTACCCAATCTGCAAAAGTGAAAGTGTCAGAAAGCGGCGTAAACCAGCCGCCAGCGCCTTCCACTAACACCCAGTCAGCCTGTTGTTCAAGCGCGCGTAATCCGGCGCTCATTACCAATGATTCTATCGGCCTGCCCTCTTGCGCGCTGATGATGTGCGGCGAGGTGGGTTCTGCGAAGGTGTAAGGATTTACCGTTGCGTAATCCAGCTGCAGGCTGCTGTTGCGCTGTAACGCCAGCGCGTCGCTATTACGTAAGCCTTCCGGGGTCTTTCACTGCCAGAGGCGACCGGTTTATAACCTGCCGTCCGGTAGCCTACTGCCTTTGCGGCTTGTAAAAGTGCACAACTGGCGACGGTTTTCCCCACTTCGGTATCCGTTCCGGTGACAAAATAACGTTTACTCACGAGCAATCACTCCCAAAAAAAGATGATACGTCAGAGGATATCGCCCCTGTTGTTGCGGCCAAGCCAGTTGCAATCGCTGCAACTGCGAACGCGTTAATATTCGCGGGTCGCGCCCTTCATGAAGATGCGTGGCACCAATGCCTTTCAGCGAACGCATGGCACTGAGCGCATCATCAAACCACAGCGTGATGGGCTGAATATGATGTTGATAATGCACGCCGTTCAGTGACTGTTCGATTTCATCTGGCGGTAAAAAGCGATTAGCATGCGGACGCTCGTCCACCGCCTGCCACGCCTGATGCAGTTCGGGTAACGATCCCTGCACCAGCGTGGTAAACGCCACCACGCCTCCGGGGCGCACCACCCGATACAGCTCGCGGAGTGCCGTGGATAAATTACCGCACCACTGCACTGCGAGATTGCTCCATGCAAGATCGAACGTCGCAGTCGCTAACGGCAGGGATTCGATATCTCCCGCCAGATAATGGTCTGCGGCATCCTTCTGGCGTGCCTGAACAAGCATTGGCGGCGAGAGATCTAAGGCCGTCACCTGCGCGTGACGTTCCCGCCAGTGGCGGCTCATCCAGCCAGGTCCACAACCCGCGTCCAGTACGTGGGTGTATTTACGCTGTGGGAGCATTGCCAGTAAGACGTCAACACTCTGGCGCTGTAGATCTGCGTGTTGCTCATAGAGTGCGGCTGCCCGACCAAATGCCGCTGCAATGGCTTGTTTATTAACCGTTGCCATGCAGCACCTCCAGCAGACGGTCGATATCCTGCATTTCATGCGCTGCGGTTAGCGTTAAGCGAGTCGCGCAGTACCAGCGGGTACGGTTGGCGGGCGAATCGCCGTGACCCAGCAGCCTTGCTGGCGCAGTTTTTCTGCCAGTTGTAACGCACGGCTGTTATCACCGACGATCAATGGCTGGATGGCGCTGCATGAATCAGCCAGCGTAAACGGCAAATCCTGTACTCCGGCACGAAAAACGCGCAATGAGTGACACCAGTTTTTTCGCGCCCGTGCATCCCCCTCATCACGGCGAATGACCGCCAGTGACGCACGTAATGCCTGCGCCTGAGCGGGCGGCATACTGGTGCTGTAGATAAGGTGGCGGGCGAATTGCAGCAGATAATCCGCCACCGTACTGGAGCAAAGCACCGCAGCCCCACTGACGCCAAATCCTTTGCCAAAAGTCACCACCAGCAATTCTGGTTTTACCTTTTGCAGCCAGCAGCTGCCGCGCCCTGCTCCCCGATACGCCCGTGCCGTGGGCATCATCGACCATCAACCAGCCATTGTGCTGTTGCGTTACCTGCTGGATTTCCGCCAGTGGCGCAATATCGCCGTCCATGCTGAACACGCCTTCTGTCACCACCAGTTGCTGCCCCGGACAGGGGGAAGCAAGCAGTCGCGCCAGATGAGTGACATCGTTATGAACAAAACGGCGAAGCTGCGACGGGCTTAAACTGGCAGCCTCCAGCAATGAGGCATGCTAAGCCGGTCAGCGACAATGCGGTCCTCTTTTGCCATCATCGCGGCAATGACCGCCTGATTAGCGGCAAAACCAGAGATAAATAGCAGTGCCCGCGAATAGCCCAGCCACTCGGCCAGTTCTTCTTCCAGCGCCTGATGCGCAACGCTATAACCGCTGACGTGACCGGAACCGCCGCTAACCGATGCCCAAATGCTCCGCCCCCTGCTGCCAGGCACGGATAATTTGCGGATGATGGCTTAAACCTAAATAATCGTTACTGGAAAAGTTCAGATACTGGCGATCATCCGCCACCAGCCAGCGTCCGGCTCCTTGCGCCACTGGATAACGGCGACGCAGGGCATCGGCAGCACGCCGCGCATCGAGCGCCGCGTTGATTTTCTCCTGCCAGCTCATAATGCTGCCGCGTTGTAATATTCGTCGGTGTCCGGGGTCATCAGCGCCTGTTCAAGACGTTGCTGTTGTTCGTTATCCCCTGCCAGCACGGCAGTTTGCTGCGGATTTAGCCCCAGTTTGCGGAACAGTTGCAGGTCTTTATCTTCTTCCGGATTCGGCGTGGTCAGCAGTTTGCAACCGTAGAAAATCGAGTTTGCGCCTGCCATAAAGCACATCGCCTGAGTCTGTTCGTTCATCTGCTCGCGTCCGGCAGAAAGGCGCACGTAAGAGGTCGGCATCATGATCCGCGCGACCGCAATGGTGCGAATAAATCAAAGGCATCGACATCATCGTTATCCGCCAGCGGCGTGCCTTTCACCTTCACCAGCATGTTGATTGGTACGCTTTCCGGCGGCGTCG
>ENA-OQER01001048-OQER01001048.1-human-gut-metagenome-genome-assembly--contig:-NODE-1048-length-14155-cov-10.085828_pt1 | contig 14155 bp, 17 predicted proteins | sample MGYA00242797_ERZ504639 | MGnify/ENA primary metagenome ERZ504639 (study PRJEB26092, sample SAMD00036306) | human gut metagenome | host: Homo sapiens | study: EMG produced TPA metagenomics assembly of...
AATCAATGTACAACAATCCCTCATGGAACGAGTGGAAGCCGTGCGTGCCACAGGCATTGCCGATGAAATCATCATCGAGGAATACGAGGGACAGAAGATTGACGACATCAAGCGACTGGACGTAGATATCTTTACCGTAGGTTCTGACTGGAGAGGCAAGTTTGACTATCTCAACGCCTATTGCAAGGTGGTTTATCTAGACCGCACTCAGGGCGTATCGAGCACGGAGATCAGAAGCGAGCAGCAGGTGGTTAGCCTCGGACTGGTTGGCGAATCGCCTATCCTCAACAAGATAGAGCGGGAAAGCAATATGTCAATGGGCTAGAGGCAGGAAAGGTTTTCTCCCTCAACGACCAATATCTCTCAGAGAATCTGCAGGCAGCGGAAAAGCAGGCTGCCAGTTTTCAGGAACTCCTGGATGAAAGCGATGCGCTCTATGTCATCTCTGCCCCAAGCAAGCACTATGCTCAAATAAAGGAAGCATTAGAAGCTGGCAAACACGTATTGTGCGAATCGCCTATCACTCTTCAGCCTCAGCAATGGAAAGAACTCAAGGAAATAGCAAAAGATAAGAAGGTAGTCTTGATGGATTCTATCAAGACCGCCTATTCCGTAGCCTATTACCGACTCTTACTCTTGGCTAAGGGCGGTATCATCGGTGATATCATGTCGGTGGATGCAACCTGCACCAGTCTCGTAGACTTTGACCCAACCCAGGATTCACAGAAGAGTCTTTACGAATGGAACAGTATCTGCGCCTGGGGACCGACGGCACTCCTGCCTATCTTCCAGCTTTTGGGCACAGAATACAGCAGCAAACAGATAGCCACTCACATCCTGGACAAAGCAAAGCGCTATGATGCCTTTACCAAGATATCCTTCCTCTATCCTCATGCCGTAGCTTCGCTGAAGGTTGGTCAAGGCGTAAAGTCGGAAGGCGAATTGATTATCTCGGGCACCAAGGGATACATCTACGTACCAGCCCCATGGTGGAAGACCGATTACTTCGAGGTGAGATACGAGAATCCGCAGAACAACAAGCGCTACTTCTACCAGCTGGATGGAGAAGGGTTGCGCTATATGCTCCTCTCCTTCCTCAAAGCCATCCGCACCGGCAAGGACTTCTCGTATGTATCCGATGACATATCAGAAGAAATCGTCAGGACTATTGCAGACTTCGAGGCAAGAAGGGATATGGCAATCATCTAGGTTCGCCTGATATAAGATGGCTTAAACGAAAGAAGAATAAATATTCATATTTAAATTATCAGAATGAGAAAGATTAAGATAAATCCTAAATACGAATATCTGAGAGACTTTATCGAGAGCATCCCTGATGTTTTCGAGCAGGAAGGGCGTGTGATTTATACAGGGCGCAATCTCATCAAGGTACTAACTGCACCAGATGGAACACAGATTAACATAAAGCGCTTTCATGAACACATGGACCAAACAAGCTCATTTATTCCTGGAATATCAGAAAGCCTAAAGGTCAACGGGCATTCGAATATCCTATGATTCTGAAAAGAAAAGGCATCAATACTCCAGAGCCATTAGCACTCATAGAAGAGCGCAACTTTCTAAATCTCTTAGGATACAGTTATCTTATTACTATCCAGTGTGATTATGGACATACACTTTATGAGGTAGTAGATGCTAAACCGGAAGAATATAAATGCCTGGCAAAAGCTCTGGCCCAATTCGCTGCCAACATCCATCTGCACGAAATCCTCCACAAGGACTTTACTCCTGGCAATATTCTCTGGAAACAAGATGAAGAAGGCTTCCATTTCATGCTGGTTGACATCAACAGAATGAATTTCGGACCAGTAAGTGAGAAGAAAGGACTTTATAATCTCAGAAGATTTTGGGGACCTAAAGAATTCACCCGTATCCTGATTAGCGAATACGCCTTGCTGCGCAACATAGATACAGAGAAGGCAGTAGCCTATGTCATGCAGGAACGGGCTAAATTCTGGATTCAATTTGGGAAGAAACATAAAATTCCATTCCCATTAGAGTTATAAATGGCCGTGTCCTTGTAAAACTCATATAAACAATATAAAATATGAAACAAAACAGACTTTGCTATATTAGTCGCAACTATTATAATCTGACAAGTGCCGGCAATAAGGCAAAAACAGATAACGAAGATACACTAGCAGAAATGGGAGCCATCAATCTCGGCTTGCCACGCACTATCAAGAATAGTAAGATTTTGGCATTCTTTCTAGACTTGATAGGCATTATCCGTGCCTGTATCTTAATCCAGAAAGGCGATGTGCTGTTCTTGCAATATCCCGTAAAGAAGTACTTTTCTTTTCTCTGCCATGTAGCTCATCTGAAAGGAGCCAAAACAGTTTCGCTGATTCACGATCTAGGTTCTTTCCGCAGAAAAAAGCTCACTATCCAGAAAGAGATAAACCGTCTTTCGAACAGCGACTATATCATCGCATCAAACGAAAACATGAAAGGATGGCTCAAAGAACATGGATTAAAAAAGCCAGTAGGCGCATTGGGATTATTCGACTATCGTTCTGCATCACAATGCCTTGAAGAAGTAACAGAAAGAGAACTGGTAAAAGTTGTCTATGCCGGAGGTCTGAGCATGAAGAAAAATTCATTCCTTGTAGATCTTTCCAAAACATTGAACAGTTGGCAATTACTGGTTTGTGGCAACAAAGAAGGACTCCAAGGTCTGCAGAACAATCCTCTAATTACTTATCAGGGATTTGTACCATCAGAGGATTTTATTAAGCACATTGATGCAGACTTCGGATTGGTATGGGACGGCAATTCGCTTGATGGATGTTCAGGAGAAAGTGGTCAATACCTGAAATGGAATTCTCCTCATAAGGTATCCTTCTACCTCCGTGCCGGTTTGCCGCTCATCATCTGGAAAGAAGCTGCCGTAGCTCCTATCATCGAAGAAGCAGGAGCTGGCATAACCATCAGTTCGCTGGAAGAGCTGGATGACAGACTTGCCAATCTTACCACGGAACAGAAAAAGGAGATGAAAAAGCAAGCGGTAAATTTGGCACAGAAACTGAATAAAGGAAGTTTTCTGACAAAGACATTAAAAGAAATTAATTTTAGATAGAATGATTCAAGACAAGAAAGTCATTATAGCTATTCCTATATATAGGGATTTACGTGAAGAAGAGATTGTTGCTCTTGACAATAATCTCGAAATTCTACATAATTATCCTACTGTACTGATAAAGCCTACAGGGTTGAATACTAATGCTTTAAAAGAAAGGTATCCACAAGTAGGAGAAATCGAAGTAAGTAATCAGTGGCTAGGAACCATTAATGGTATTATGGGATATAACGAAATGATGACATCTCCCGATTTTTATAGTTTATTCAGCGATTACGAATATCTCCTTATCTGTCAGACAGATGTATGGATATTCAGAGATGATCTCATGAAGTGGATAGATATGGGTATCGATCTTGTTGGTGCACCATGGCCTAACAGAAATATGTATCTGCACTTTCCAATGAAACAATATCTCCAACTGAAAGTAAAGTTAAAACCTGCTAACAAAAATCTCCATTGCCAAATGTTTGGCAGAATTGGTAATGGCGGGTTCTGTTTGAGAAAGGTAGAACTATTCAAGAAGCTCTGCATCAAGTATGCCCAAGAAATTCAACTGTATAATTCTTTTGAAGATCCACTACACAATGAAGATATATTCTGGGCATTAGTTCCAACAGAACTTAAACTACCAACAATAGAGCAAGCTGCAGATTTTGCCTTTGACCGCAAGTTGGAACTATGCTATAAAATAAATAATAATAAGCTTCCTATGGCTGCTCACGGATATGACCGAAAACATCGAAAAGAATTTTGGTCAAAGTTTATTCCAAAAGAGGCATTTAAAAAACAATAAACAAAAAGTATATGGACAAGATTCTTACAATTATCATACCTACTTATAACATGAGTGAGTATCTTGATACTTGTCTAAAATCATTGATTATCGAAAGCAATCTATTAGAGGTTCTTATTATCAATGATGGAAGCAAGGACAATTCTTTGGATATAGCTAAAAAGTATGAGAAAAAATATCCACATATATTTAGAACTATAGATAAGCCAAATGGCAATTATGGTTCTTGCATCAATCGTGGACTAAAAGAAGCGACAGGAAAATATGTTAAAGTGTTAGATGCTGACGACAAATTCAATACTGAGTCTTTAATGAACTTGGTAGATATTGCCTCAAAGACAGATGTTGATGCATTTATAACAGACTTTTCCAAGTCTCATGTAAATGGCAAAGAAGATCATGTGACTTTTAACTTGCCAACAACCAAACATTGCAGTTTACAGACTATTGCTGTCATAAAGACATCATCAATCTTTGGATGCACGCCATTACATACAAACGCGAGAATCTGTTAGCTATCAATTACAAGCAAACTGAAGGTATTTCATATACTGACCAAGAATGGATTTTTATGCCATTAACTACAATCAGAACGTTTATGTATGTACCGGGAATTCTCTACATATACACATTAGGTCGTGAAGGGCAGACCATGTCTAACACATTCTCGGCAAAGCATTTCAAGGATAATATCATATGTACGAGCCACATCTTAGACAGTTATGCAACACTCACCAATGTGAACTCTGCAATAAAAGATATGCTGGTCGAGAAATTGTTTAAAAGAATAAGATACATATATAAATTCTATTTATTGAAGTGTCAACAGCCAGATTACACGATACTAACAGAATTAGATAAAAAACTAGAGATTACATGTCCAGAAGTATATGAACGTTCTAATCATATTATCATGAGTAGCCCACTCTTGTTATACAAATATATCAAGCATTGGCGCTCCAATCCAAACAGTAAGTTATTACAGTTTATGATAAAATTATACAAAGGCAAAAAATCTCTCAAATAATAAAACAATGAAGATTTCACTAATCATATCCACGTATAATCGCCCCGAGGCTTTACGTTTGAGCCTTATGAGCGCAAAAGTTCAGACACGTATACCTGACGAAGTAATAATCGCAGACGATGGTTCTAAAGAAAATACAAGAGAACTCATAAAAAACTTCGCCAAAGATTTTCCATGTCCAATTCTCCATGCATGGCAAGAAGATAAAGGCTTTCGCCTGGCAGAGTCAAGAAACAATGCTCTTCGCATGGCCCATGGAGACTATATTGTGTTTATTGACGGAGATATCATTATGGAGCGCCATTTTATCGCAGATCATGAGCGCTTAGCCGAAAAAGGATATTTTGTTATAGGGAGTAGAGCTTCTTTAAAAAATAAGCTCACCCTTAAGCTTATCAAAGAAAAGAAGATAAATATCTCGTTTTACACTAAAGGCGTAAGACGGAAAGAAAATGCCCTATGGCTACCTTTTCTCACATTTTGTACAAAAAACCTCTACCGAAAACATCGCTTTTATGGTAGAGGAGCTAATATGGCTATGTGGTTTGAAGATTTGCGTAAAGTAAATGGCTTCGATCAGGAGTTAATAGGCTATGGGTATGAAGATTTCGATCTTTTCAACCGTCTTTTCAATATTGGTCTAAAGCGAAAGTATGCAAAGTTCCAAGCTATAGAGTATCATCTCTTCCATGAAAGAGATAGCATTTGCAGCGAGAATAAACGCCACTTTCTTAAGGATATGAAAAGAACAAGATGCAAGAAAGGATTAAAAGAAATAGAATAACGATTGAAAATAGAAAGAAATGATTAATACGACTTCGTTTTTGTTATCAATTATAATTCCATCCTATAACATGGAGGAATATATTGGAAACAATTTAAAAAGACTTGTTGCCTCACAGCACTTAGATAAAATAGAAATTATTGTTGTCAATGACGGCAGCAAAGACAACACATCTGCTATTGCACACGAATACCAACAGCAATTTCCACAGAACATTATTGTTGTTGATAAAGAGAATGCACATTATGGTTCATGCATAAATAAGGGCTTAGCACTTGCTCGCGGAAAATATTTCCGAATTCTCGATGCTGATGATTTTTTTGAACCTGATGCATTAGACGCATTTGTTGAAAAACTGGAAACTTGTGATGCAGATCTTGTTGTTACACTCAGAACAGAAATAACAATAGACAAAAACGGAAAGGAAAAAACTAAAAAGTTCCCTATTGCCAATATTGAATACGGAAAGGTTTATGAGGCCTCAAGTTTTGTAATCACAGATTATTCTAAAAAAGTAGAATTCAACATGCATAGCATGACTTACAAGAGTAGTATTTTGCATAAAGTAGGTTTAGTACTTCCTACAGGAATCTGCTATACGGACCTGCTATATTGCCTTATACCTTTAAGTTCTATCAAAGACCTTATTGTATATGATATATATCTATATAACTATCTTGTAGGAAGAGAAGGAAATAGTACTAACGCTATAGCCTTAAAGAAGAACTTTTCTCATATTACAAAGGTACTTACATTGATGTTTGAATATCTTGACGCGCAAAAACAAGAATGTCTGACTCCAGCTATCAGACTCAATCAACTTAGATATATTGACGAAGCCGAATTCTTTTTATGCAAAGCTTAAGATTCAATAAGCATATCAAAAAGGAAGATTATTCTAACATCACCGTAGTAATGAATTATTGCAGAAAATATGGAATAATAAATAAGTATATGAAGAAATATTATTTCCGTATATGGCAATTATTTAATACACGATTCTCGTTAAATTGCATGTTAGGCTGGTATGCCTTTACGCACCCATTTAGAAAAATATAACTTAGTTTGCACTAGTATGAAGAAATATAATTATCTTATAGTTGGCTCCGGACTCTTCGGTGCCACATTCGCCCATCTGGCTCATAAGCAGGGTAAAACTTGTCTGGTGATAGATAAGCGACCACATCTCGGTGCAATATCTATTGCGAAAACATAGAGGGCATCAACGTACATAAGTATGGGGCTCACATCTTCCATACATCCAATAAAGAGGTGTGGAACTTCGTTAACTCTATCGTTGAGTTCAACCGCTACACCAACTCGCCTGTGGCAAACTACAAAGGCAAACTCTATAATCTGCCTTTCAATATGAATACCTTTTATCAGATGTGGGGCGTAACCACACCAGCAGAAGCACAGGCTAAAATTGATGAGCAGAAGGCAGAAGCCGTGGCTAAGATGAAAGCCGATGGCGTAAGCGAGCCTCGCAATCTGGAGGAACAGGCTCAGGTGCTCATCGGTAAAGATATCTATGAGCGTCTCATCAAGGGATATACCGAGAAGCAATGGGGACGAAAGTGTACAGACTTGCCAGCCTTCATCATCAAGCGACTGCCGGTACGCCTCATCTTCGACAACAATTACTTCAACGACAAGTATCAGGGAATCCCTATCGGTGGATATAACAAACTCATCGATGGTTTACTTGATGGTGCAGATACAAAGGTATCAGTTGACTTCTTTAAAGACGAGATAGAACTTCCAAACGGTAACAAGGGGGTGCTGAAAGATCATTGGAAAGAGCTTGCCTCTAAGCTGGTTTTCACAGGCAAGATTGATGAGTTCTACAACTATCAGTTTGGTAAGCTCAACTATCGTACCGTCCGCTTTGAGCAGGAAACCATCGACAGCCCTAACTATCAGGGCAATGCGTGGTAAACTATACAGAGCGCGAAGTGCCATATACCCGAGTGATTGAGCACAAGCATTTCGAAATGTTCGGAGCAGAAGTCTATGAGACCCCGAAGACGGTTATCTCCAAGGAATATTCCACCGAATGGAAAGATGGCATGGAGCCATACTATCCGGTAAACGACAAGGAGAATTCTGAACTGTATGCACAATACAAGAACCTGGCAGACCAGGAAGAAGATGTTATCTTTGGCGGCCGCCTTGCCGAATACAAGTATTATGACATGGCTCCTATCATAGAGAAAGCATTGGCTATGTTCAAATAAAGCTATTCTGTAAAGTCCCTTTAGCATTCCAAGTATATTTTGATTTCATATACTTGGAATACTGAAGGGGCTTTATCCTTTTATGATTCCTTCCACACTCTTCTCTTGAGCCGAATTACATTGGCAGCAATACCAAGGGACATTTTTTAGATGAGACTACCACAAAACAGCGGATTATAGTTTTTTGAGAGCTTGCAATATTAAGCCATGAACTTGCAACCTTAGAGACCGGAACTTGCAACCTTAGTGACTAGAACTTGCAACCTTAGGGACTAGAACTTGCAACCTTAGAGACTAGAACTTGCAACCTTAGAGACTAGAACTTGCAACCTTAGAGACCGGAAAATGCAATATTACTTGGTATATTTGAGCCTAAACTTGGTATATTTGGGCTTAAACTTGCAACCTTAGAGCCTGAACTTGCAATATTACTTGGTATATTAGAGTCATCGTTTGGAAGATTATCTTTCTTCCTTCATTGATACTTGCTTTTTTTATCCATTTTCTTGCAAGATTAAAGTATATTTCGTATTTATTGTACCCAATAACATCATCAGCGTTTTCATAAACAAAAAGAAATCCTATGAATATTCAAAAATTGAAATATAAATTCCATAGCGGAAAAAACAGCAAACCCTGGTATTACATCAAGGAATACGCTCGTCTGTATACATCTGCCTGCATCTTGATATGGAGGGGGCAGCATTTACTTGACAAAGCCATCAAACAGCTTAACAGGTCCTTTAAGTAACAATAAGATGCCAGCCCAAGTGCTGGATCTTATCTTTGATAAAGTTTCATAAATAAATGCCACTAGCATATCGACTTTCAAGAATATTTCGTAACTTTGTACTCAGTTCATTGCAAAAGAGAAAAGAAAGAAGCGAAATCTAATCGCAAGCGAATACCTTATGGTATGCAGAATTTTGAGGATGTGATAAAAGAGGATTGCTACTATGTAGACAAGACCCCATTCATCGAAGAAATAGAAGACTCTAATATGTACTTCTTCTTTCTAAGGCCTCGCCGCTTCGGCAAGAGCCTTACCGTCTCCATGCTTGAAAATTACTATGACATCAACAAGAAAGACAAGTTTGATGAAATTTTTGGCAAGCTCTATATTGGTGAGAATCCAACTCCCGAACATAATAGTTATCTCATCATCCATCTCAACTTTGCCATTATTGTAGGCGACCTAAACGACTACAAGCATGGCATGGACAATTATTGCAGGACGCAGTTTAATTACTTCGTGGATGTATATTCGCATCTCTTACCAGAAGGTACCAAAGAAGGCCTCAACCAACAGGAATATGCTGGGCTATTACTCCAGTGTGTTGCCGTTCAATCACAGCGTGGATGAACTCATCAAGGTGATGAAGCCATGGTATGACAACTATTGCTTTGCCGAAGAGGAGTACGGAAAAACTACAATGTACAATTCTGTGATGGTACTTAACTTCTTAGACAAGTACATCCGCAACAACTACGACATTCCTAAGAATATGGTAGAGAGCAATGTACGCATCGACTATGACAAGGTACGCATGCTTATCCGTCATGACAAGGAGTTTGCTCATGATGCCAGCATCATCCAGCAGTTGGTAACCCAAGGATTCGTCACAGGTAAGCTCGTAGAGAACTTCCCTGCCGAGCGCATCAACGACCCAGACAACTTCCTGAGTCTGCTCTTCTATTTCGGCATGGTAACGATAGATGGTGATTACAAGGGATTCACCAAGTTTATCATTCCAAACGAGGTAGTACGAGACCAGATGTATACATATCTCTTAGACACCTACAAGGAGAACGATTTGACCTATGATAGTTTCAAAAAGGGAAAATTAGAGTCTCAATTGGCATACGATGGCAACTACAAGGCATACTTTGAGTTCATCGCCGACAGTCTGAAGCGTTACTCTTCTCAGAGTGACAAGCAGAAGGGAGAAGCTTTCGCGCATGGTTTCACCTTGGCGATGACCAGCCAGAACCAGTTCTATTGCCCTATCTCAGAGCTAGACAACGATGGTGCTATGCCGACATCTTCCTTTCTCCGCTCTGCGACATCTACAAGGACATGGTGGACAGTTACATCATCGAACTGAAATACTGCAAGACCAATACCGCCGATGAGCAGCTGCAAGTTCTCTTCAAGGAAGCCTCTGCCCAAATCTGCCGCTATGCCAATAGCGACATCGTCAAGGAGTCGGTCAAGACCACTAAGCTCCACAAACTCGTAGTTATCTACCGAGGAGCAGAAATGGTAATGTGCGAGGAAGTAACGGAAGAATAAGGCTCAGGAGAGGTTGTCTTATCCACGGACAATCTCCCCTGAGCCTAAATTACGTTAACTTCCAAACTCTTCTCTTGAGCCACAACGCCAAGATGGGGTCACTCATTTCCAGATGCTTAGGAGCAGGTATTGTAATCAGATCTTTCACCATCAACGACTTCTTGAGGCGGGTTACATTGGCAGCAGTACCCAGACGATAGGTTTCCAATATCGCCGTCTGGGTGAAACCGGTATGTACTCCATTAGTGATGGCATGCAGGAAATTCATCTGATAGGCAGAAAGGTCTTCGGTCTGCTGGATAAACAAGGGCTCGCAGGCATCCAGCAACCGGTCTATTCCATATTTCAAGTCCTCTTCTGTAGCTGCAGAATCATCTTGCACGCGCAACCATACAAACCATGCCAACTGCTGTACATAAGAAGAATACCTATCTGTTACCTGACAGATTTCTCGAGCCAGCTCTTCAGAAATATGCTTGCCGGTAGATTCGAAACGCTGACAGATATACTCCACCCAGTCTTTCTCGCTAATTTTATTCAGATAGAAGAAATCACCAAAGCGATAGAATGGGTAACTGGCATTCTGGAACATCTGTTCCATCATGTGTTTCTTGCTTCCATAAAGGCAGTAAGATACATGGCTCTGTAATTGCCATACGCTACGGAGTTTCTTCTGGAAAGTCAAGGAATCTGGAAAATCACCTATCTGCTGAAATTCATCGATACAGACTACTATATGACAACCTTTTGACCGAGCTATCATTTCCGGAAGTCTCAAAACCTCTTCTGTTGTATTGTTACCTGCATTATACTCCAAAGCCAAAGAGAAATCTGTCAAAGGATCTTGCCCAATACTGATTTTCGGAACGAAACGGCTCAAGAACACCTTGGCATTCTCCATCCATTCTTCCCATTTTGAAGAAGTAGCCCGAACCACGGCCGTGGCAAAAGCATTGATAAAATCATTCTCTGAGCGACAACCAAAGGCATCTATACGAGCTATCCTGATGTCTTCGCTCTCTACAAGCGAACACACCTTATCCACCAATGAAGTCTTACCCATACGACGAGGTGAAATCAATATCGTATTCACTCCATACGTAAAGTTCGCCTTCAGGCGTTCTGTTTCCTCTCTTCGGTCGGTGAAGGAATCTCCCTCCACACGAACACCGAATACAAACGGAGCTTCTTTACTTTTTCTCATAATCACTACCTTATTATATACTAATGTAATTTGCATGTAAGCTCACACGCCCTGGGCTAGGAGCTTTTCTTTTGCAAAGAAAATGCAAACGAGCGCAATGAAAGCTGGCTTTCAAATTGCCGAGTGCAGCTTTTCTTCTGCAAAGATAGCAAAAAAAAAAATAAACAAGGTTGTTTTAAACAAAGTTGTTTAAAACTAGCTTTTTTATTACAAATTAACTAATAGTCAATGGATTATGGGTAAGACACCAAAGAATTTAACGGGAATATTTTTAAAACACGGACAAATTGAATTTGTCCGGATGGTTGTCCGGCAGGCTTATAAGTACCAGAAAAACAACACGTTATGAAGCTCCGGACAATTTGTCCGGACAAATTCAATTTGTCCGTGTTATTTTTTTATGAGAAAGGAAGAAGAAGAAAAAGGGGGTTACGGATTGAGACGAGAACCTGTTATCCGAGAAGCTATAACCTGGCACCCGAGAAACTATGATTTAGCACATAAGAACCTATGTTTTCCGACCCACAAAACTATGACTTAGATTTTTTAACACAATTTGCTCCAAATGGCTGCTGAATTTCGGACCTTATCACACACTCAAATTTGGCGGTTACAAAAGATAGTCGTATTTTTGCCCTCGTTTACCGGATATTCCGACAAGCTAACTTTTAAACATTAAATAATTATGGAGAATAAAAATGTAAGAAACATAGAGAACCTTTTAGCCGCTAAGGCAAGTACACAGCCTCTTTACGAATTCCCTGTAGACCAGCTTCCACTCGGTCTCCGCGACTCGCTCTCTGGCGTAGCCGCAGAGGCACGCGTGCCTGCCCTCTTCTCAGCCCTCCCTATTGCCGCAACCTATGCTGACCGTCTGAAGGCGAAGTATTGCGACGGCAGCGATACTCCGATGGCACTCATGTCTATCATCATCGGCGAGCAGGCATCAGGTAAGGGCGTATGCCGCCGCATTGAGAACATCTGGGCGAAGAAGATGGATAAGGACGATGAGAAACCTCGTGAGGATGAAGCCTGGTACCAGCAGCACAAGGGCAAGAAGGGTGTAGTGGATCCAAAACCTTGCATCCGTCACATTGGCGATACAATCTCGAAGTCGGCTCTGATGCGTCGTCAGCTCTGTGCCGACGGCCACACCATGTATATGTTCAGCGAGGAGCTCGGTTCGATGAAGAGCGTATGGAAGGTGTTCGGCGACTACTTCCGTAAGGCGTTCGACCAGAGCGAGGTGAGTCAAGACTACATCACAGCCACCAGCGGCGTAACCCACGCCCAGCTCAACTTCTCCGGCTGCTGCACCCAGAACATCTTCCAGAAGTTCTTCACCGATGATAACATCGAGGACGGATCTTCTTCAAGAATGATGCTCGCCAAGATGCCCGATACCTCCTTCGCACCCCTCAGCCAGCACCACGGCTATACCGAGGAGGAGCAGGCAAACATCCTCAAGGCAGTAACTCTCCTTGAACGTAGTCACGGCGTAATGGAGCTGCCCCGTATGTGCGAGGAGTTCTGCCAGTGGCTCGAAGCGAAAAGACAGCTTGCCCTGCGAATGCCGACCGTGTGATGGATGTATATCGTCGCCGTTCCGCCGTCATCGGCTTCCGTTGTGGCGTCATCTTCCACATCCTGGAACAGACCGGAGAGGAGACAGATGCCTGCATCCGTTTTGCCAAGCTGTAGCCGACTATGTGCTTGCCATGCAGATGGAGATGTTTGGCTTGCGTCTCGACAAGCAGCAGCAGGACAACGAGGCTATCCCAGTCTATAAATCTCGTAACACCCTACTCTTCGCCCAGCTCCCAGAGCAGTTCACCCTCTTCGATGCCAGCCGTGAGCGTGGCGACGGAGCCAGTCGTGAAACCATCCGTAAGATGATAAGCCGCTGGACCAAGCGTGGTCTCTGCAAGAAGCTGAAAGGTGGCGACACCGAGATCTGGCAGAAGCTTACCCTCTCGGCATAAAGCATCTTGAATCTCCTAAAACAGTTAATCCCCCATCACGCAGCCATAGCATGGTGGGGGATTACTGTTTATATAGTTTTTCTATATTTTATTGAGGTAAGATGTTGCAGTATTCTCGTTTGAACCACAGTTCGAAGACGGGGTCAACCATCTTGAAACCATCGCCCGATTTCTCAATGAAGTCTCTTTCTACAAGAGTCTTTTTGTTCTTGGTGATGGTGCGTGGAGCACCGAGTCCATATTCTGCTACTACCTGTTGGGCATTGAAATGAGTCTCTCCCATGCAGACGGCACGCAGGAATGCTATCTGTGAGGCAGGCATACCATCAATATCGGTAATGAACATATCGGCATTGGTATCCAGAAGTTTGGCGAGTTGTGACTGATAGATTTCCTCTGTTACTTCTGTTGCTGTACGAGTCCAGATGAGAAAGCAGAATTGCTGCATGTACCAGGAGTGGCATTGCATGGCATTGCAGATTCGCTCTATCATATCATCGCTGATAGACTTGCCGCCTTTGTCTCTGTATGACAAGACGATACGGTTTTCCTTTCCATTTCTCAACAAGGATAGAATTCAACTCAAACTCAATACCGTTGATTTCAGTTGGATGAAGAGACAAATGTTTCATCAAGTGAGTTGTAACATCCTCAATACATGAGCCGCCACAAAGATATACGCACATCAGAGAGCGTAGAATTTCGCTATATTGATAACCAAACATAGTGCAT
>ENA-OQER01001049-OQER01001049.1-human-gut-metagenome-genome-assembly--contig:-NODE-1049-length-14149-cov-5.023463_pt1 | contig 14149 bp, 19 predicted proteins | sample MGYA00242797_ERZ504639 | MGnify/ENA primary metagenome ERZ504639 (study PRJEB26092, sample SAMD00036306) | human gut metagenome | host: Homo sapiens | study: EMG produced TPA metagenomics assembly of...
TTTGAGAGAATTTCCTTTTGTTTTTTATGAGCAATCACTTGGTCTTTAAGTGTCTCTATTTCGCTTTGCTTTTTCCCGATTTCTTCTCCGATAGATCTATTTGACGGTCGATATTTTCTTTTCGTGTCCTCAAATTTTGAACATAATCACTTTCTGCCTTTTTCTCAGCCTCGCGAATGTTTTTCTCAATCGTGTATAATTCGGCTTTAGCTTTCGTATATTTATTGATTAGATTTTCAAAAGAAGATTTACTCTCTTTGATTTTCATAATGATACACATAAACTCTTCGACTTGTCCTTGGCTAAAATCATGCAATGTACAGAAGTGTTCAAACTTACTTTCATCTGAAACATTGTAAAAATGCTTTTTGATGAGTTGCCTGATTTGAGATTCATAGAAATTCCGAGCTTTTATATCAATGGGGAAAGGCAGTTTTCTCTTTGCTTCCTCAATATCACCAAGTATGACATCAGTTTTATCATTGACCCCTTCCAGTTGGAGTTTATTCTGCTTATATGCTTTTTCCGTTTCTAATTGGGAAGAAAGTTCAGCCATAAGCCTCCTGCCAAACCAAATGGAATAAGGCTGTATAAATCTTTAAGACTGTCATCTGCTTCCCTTAATACTGTATCAAGTTCCGTCTTTCGTTCATTTAATCTCACCAATTCATCTGCTGACATCATGTCACCTTCCCTAATCAATTTTGATTGAAGTTCAGCCGAATTATGACGTTTGATTACTCTGTCATCTTCCAAATTGGTGATTTCTTCGGACAATCGATCTATTTCGCTTTCTTTGAAATCAATATCCGCAATTAATGCATTAAACTCACGTTTCTCTTGTGGTTTGGCAGATGCTTTTCTATAGTCATCCTGAATTCTGACTAATTCATTTTTCAAATCCTCATATTTTTGTATCCCAAGAACTTGAGAATACGCAAGACTTAAATCCCTACGTTGTTCTGGTGTGTTGATTTGAGCAAACGAAACAATCTTTTCAGCATCAAAGAAAAAGAATTTTGCAATTTCTATTGGGAGTATATAATCTCGGATAAATATCTCCTCTTCTTTTGTGATTTCCTCTTTTGACCCTGTGAACAGATCGTTCTTTCGACCATCAATCAAAATTTCTAACTCGTCATCATAATTCGTTGCACTATCATATGAACGAACAATTGCTATTTCAGTACAAGGAGTATCAGGGATTTCTACATCTGTAAATGTTACGGACACAGAAAATCGGGTTTCACCTTCTTTCTGTGCAGCAAGTTGAGACTGTTGCCGATGTACTTGCTATAACCTCCTTTTTCGTCAATTTCTTTACGGTATAGTTCATCGACTTTTCCCATGTTCTTACCATATAGGCACCAAACTAATGACATGAGAAGTTGTTTTACCGAAACCATTATTACCACTGACGATAATCAGATTTTTATTCCCATCTGGAAAAAGTTCAATCCTATTCTTCCTTTATAAATTCGGAAATTATCAAGTTCTATTTCGCGTATCGTCATGATTTCTTTTTATTTACAAATTCCTCTAAACGAGACTCAATTTCTGTTTTTAAACCACGGCGTCGTTGCATGAGTGACTTGCTTTTCTGAAGCATAAGAAGTTGTTCAATCAATTCACCTTCTTCAATGTTTTCTTGGCAAATTTCTCGCATTAAGTCTGCTTCCAATTTATTTTTCATTTTGCCCTCTTCCATATTTAATGAGGAATTATAGATTTTATTATAGATTTCTGATACTTGATGTGCAAAGTTAAAATCTCGATACCAATCACTTGAATTGCAATCAATCTTGATCAGAAATGAGTTTTATCTCTGGAGTATGTTGTTGTAATTCATGTTGAATATTCAGTAGGCCCTCCAACAATTGGGCTCTATATGTGAAAGTGTAGGGTCCCATATCATTCACAGCCTTTCTTCCATCGCGTCGCAATGGAAATCGGTTCTCAATGATATTACGTTCTTGATCCAGTTTCAACCTAAAATCATAAAGCGGTTGCATCCATTCTCGCCCATTTTTTATAAGCGAACGCATGGACTTATCATCCTTTACAACAGTACAAGTCCAACAACCGAAACGACTTTGGCCACAAGAACCATGACTTTTGTCTGTAACAACCGTTGGACATTCGTAATCGTCTGCACTTGCATCAAGATAAATGTTAAACAAGATTTTGTTATCAAATCCCCAAGGGGAAGGAATGGTGTTTATTATATACCATACCTCTTCTAACAACAATTCTTTAATTGGTGCATAGACGTATGTATTTGCCAATAATGTATGATTTGTGAGTCGCTTACCATGAATTTCATGTTTCTTAATGGAACGGGCTCGAGTCGCACTTTCTGCTTTTCTTGTTCCAATTAAGATTATAGCTTCCCCACACTCGTCAACTTGTTCTATTATAAAACGAGCTGTAGGCTTAATTTTCATTTTCTCAGTACACCATCTAAATGCAGTGTTCGGGACAGGATAACCTTTCCCGATAACATTCACCCAAAATGAATCTTCCAATCGAGGTGTAGTCTTCCTGACAAAAATTGGCAAGTCTTCTTCTCTCGCTTTCTTTTCTATCTGTTCTAAAACTTGGTCAACATATGATGCAATTATAGGATTTTCAACCATTGTGTCATTGCATACTACATATATTGGTCTACGAAGTTGAAACGGCCCCGGTAATTCTTTTAATTTTTCGAGTGCTATCCATACAAGCATTAATAATACTGTTGAATCTTTTCCTCCACTGAATCCTATAATCCATGGCCGGGTAGACTCATCAGCATACGCATACTGGTCAAGAATTTCATCTATTATATATTCAATACGTTTATTCCTCATTTTCGGATTTTTATCATAACTCAGACATTTGATTTATTACTGAGAAATTATGAATTTCTTATTTACTAAATCGTCCAATTCCACATCTAACAGATGTGATATTTTAACCAAGGTTTCAAGGTCAGGCTGTGAGCTATTTGTACACCACTTTGAAACTGTGGAAGGATTGACGTTTAATTGCTCACATAGCCATTTATTTGTCCTCTTCTTTTCTGCTAAAACAACTTTCAGACGGTTTATATCTGTTTCCATACTGGTAAATTTTGTTATTTGATTGCAAATATAGTGATATTCTTTCACTTCATAAAGAAGATCGAATGATTTATGCTAAAAGCGACCTAAAGTACTGACATAAACCAAGTTCTCACTACAGTAATACTTAGTCTTGGTTGTTTTTAAGACGCATGATACCGAGAAATGCCAGAGTTGCAGCTTAGGTTGGTGTTAGAGCAAATATCAGTAGTGTCAGAGTATTCATATTTAGCGCTAGAGTTGGACTTAAAAGTGTCAGAGTATCTTTATACTCAATGTTTAGAGCCATTGTCTGATTTGTCGCAAAAACATAAATTATTTGCGACATAGCTATAACTTGAGCAAAACAAGAGATGATACTTATGCCAAATATGCCTAATACTACCCTCTAATTCTGCGTAAACAAACGGTTTCAGTTAGGGGTATTTAGTGAGTTTCATAGAAAATAGTAAAATTCACAACTTACTGATAATCAATTAATATTAGTAAAGCAGACTGTCACTGAATATCATTTTATCGTACTCATAATCTGGAGGTCCTTGGTTCAAGCCCAGGCTGGTCCACAAAGTAAAAGGCTGATTCCTAAGGAAATACAGTTTTTTTTGTTTACAGACCCTCCAGATATGAATCTGTTGCTCTTGGTTGATTTAGTCCCAATATATAGCTGTTGTTTCACCGATTAAACAGTGTACAATATGCTGACTATCAACGCAGAAGTCGTTAAGACTAAAAGACAATCCAACGAAAATGACGGAGCCTGACACAATAACATATATACGTGAACAGTATTTAACCCAAATACATTCTATTACAGGACGAAATGTGATAGCATACTATTTTGGGTGGCTGAAAACATCTGATGCTCCTCATGTGTCAATTGATGAACAAGACAAAAATGCTTTTATGACAACAGTATATAAGTTGGATAAAGCAAAAGGACTTGATTTTATCCTTCATACATCAGGTGGGGATATTGCTGCAACAGAAAGCATCGTTACATATCTAAAAAGTCTTTTTAATGGTGATGTGAGAGCTTTTATCCCTCAAATTTCTATGTCGGCTGGTACTATGGTTGCTATGTCTTGCAGAGAGATTATAATGGGGGAACAATCTTCATTAGGTCCCATAGACTCAAATGGTGGAATAGCGTGTCAAGCTGTTATAGATGAATTCAAACGAACTGTTAATGAGGTATCTGCTAATCAAGCTTCGTTAGGATTATGGTAAACTATTATTTCTAAATATCATCCTACATTTTTAACTGCGTATGAAAATGCAGTTGCATGGTCAGCTTCAATTGGCAGAACAATGGCTGAAAGAAGTTAATCCTCAGATAGATTTTGATAAAATCAAGAATGTATTTTTGAATCATAATAAGAGCTATTCACACAGCAGACATTTATCTAAACAGGATTGCAAAAATGTAGGGTTGAATATTGTGGATTTAGAAACAAACCCTGATTTACAAGATGCTATTCTTAGTTTGCATCATTGCTATATGATTCTATTTGATAAATTCCCTATTTCCAAGGTCGTAGAAAATAATATTGGAGGGAGATATATGCAGAATTATAATGCAAAGTAAAAATTGGGAACAGACACTCTTATACATAGCCGAAGTGTTTGTTCCCGTTTCATTATTGCTTTTGTGAGAATGGCCATCAACATACACTGTCGTGATAAATCAGTCAAATACATTGTCCTTTCAGAAAATTATCATATCTTTGTACTTAAATGAGTTATTTGACAGCATAGCGCCCAAATTGCTGAAATTCGCATGGTTGCTAAATTGTTATCTTTATTTCTCAAATACTCCGCTAAAAGTTTATCCTTCAAAAGGTTGTATCAAACTGTTGAAAATCTAAAATAAAATGTTATTCTTAATGGATGGAGTTACCCGACATACTTTCTTCAAGCGTCTTCAGGCATGGAGCCATATGGCCAAACGTAACATAAAATTGTAAAAACGTGGGAATCCATTTAATCCATGCTGAAAGAATAAAAAAATAGACTAGGATATCCTGCCTTTTTTAGAAACGATACCCATATCCCAGCATAATTGATGCATTGTCATCTTTGGCAAACATAAACTTCGCTTCAGCATTCAGATAACTGCGTTCGGAAATAGGCAATGTGATACCTCCTCCCAAGTTGAAGGCGAATTTGGTAGAGTTACTCCGGTCTATTTCCACTTCTTGTCCGTTTGTTTCCACACTCTTTTTTCCATAGAAATTGTTTTGCATACCGATGCCTGCAAGAGGATAGACAGAAAATCCCTGTCCGTCTTCTTTAAAGTTGAATACATAATGGAAATTCACATTTACATCCAGACCGGTAATTTTGTCTTTAGGAAAGTAGAAAGTTACATCCGGAGCAATCCGAAGATTATTTGCTATCGCATAGCGTCCCTGTACTCCCAGACCGAATCTTTCATAATTGGTCTGATAACCGACATTTCCCATTAAGGAGCCTTCTCCTTTTACTGTTTGGGCATTCATGCCACTGATGCCAGTGTAATCATGGCCAGTAAAATTAAATTTTTCATAATTAAAGCATTTAGTTAATAAAATGTTTTTTTTAAAGAAGGGTCCCCCCCCTTGAAGCAAACAACAAATGTTTGGCTACATTTGTTTGCTATATATAGTTACATACGTATGGAATGTTTGTACTAATATGAGTGCTCTTTTTTTATTTTTTCATAAAGTAGAAAATGATGTTAATTCCGTTTTTATATCCTGAACTATTTTTTTAATGCTTTGTTTCTCAGTATATGACATGGGTTAGAGTTGGTTGTATGCCGAATTGCCAGTTTATGAAAATGGGGTATATGGGGTTCGGATTGTTGTAACTGATTAAAACCGCATTGTTTTGAGATAGTAAAATATCAGGATTGTTTCATTATTAGAATTTATAGCCATGAAAAGTTTAAGTTTTGATTTGCGGGCCAGACTGGTAGTCAGTCCTGTCATCAGGGCAATAGCTTGTTTATTTTCAAACTCCCCCGGACGGATAAAGTGATGATATATCAATTTCTATATTTACATGTAAATTCTAAACCGAGTGTATAACTTAAAAAAATCAGCCTATGTATTTTCTATGGTACATTATTATCGGAATTCTTGCCGGATTCGTTGCTGGCAAATTTATGCGGGGCGGCGGCTTTGGCCTGTTTACTAATCTGCTGGTAGGTGTTGTCGGCGGTGTTTTGGGTGGATGGGTGTTCGGTCTGCTGGGAATCGCAACGACAGGTCTGTTGGGCAGTCTGATAACTTCAATTGTAGGAGCTGTCGTTTTGTTGTGGATTGTTTCATTGTTTAATAACAAAAAGAGAATTGACCTTTAATTATTTTAACCATTTAAAAACAACTTGATTATGGAAAATAGAAATTCTAGTTTATGGATCGGTCTGGGAGTAGGTTCGGTCATCGGTGCTTTGGCTTACCGTTTTTCACGTACTTCAAAAGCCAAGAAACTGAAGGAAAAAGTATGTGACACCTTTCATAAGATAACCGGCCAGGCGGAAGACATGTTGGATGAAGCCAAAGAAAAAGCGGTGGATGCTGGAAAGACCGTAGCGGATAAGATGGCCGACAAGGCATTCGGCCTTGCTGAGAAAACAGACGATTTTAAGAACAAAATGCATGCAATGGCTTCCGAAGCTAAGAAATAAATCGGAACAGATAACTTGCTAATAACTCATACGCTTATGAAATGGAAGGAACATTTGAAACGTCAATTGCCGTCCAATGGCAGATGGGAAAATTATGAACAACTGTACCGGATGTGCCTGTTGGCATACGCTGAAGGCTGTAACGAGGAGAAAAAGAAAGCTCTCGAGGCATACAGGCTTCGTTGTGGCAGATTGTTTGGAAACAGGTGCATGCCGTCTGCCGGCAGCAGGGCGGATCAAAAAAAGATATGTGATGCAGACTGTTCCTACATAAGGAAGTATGAATTTGAGTTGTATAAACTGGGCGGGTGTATGGAAGACTCACCTGAATAAACCTGAATTATTGACTTTAAATTGAAAAGATTATGTTTTATCATGTAAAAGATTTGCAGTTCACGCCCGGGTTTCACAACCCGATCCGCGTTTTGCACGTGTGATGCTTGAAGCATTCGGCGGTGCGAATGGAGAATTGAAATCCGCCTTGCAATATTTTGTGCAGGCTTTCAGTTGTCACAATCCATTCCCTGATAAATATGATATGTTGATGGATATTGCCACAGAAGAGTTCGGACATCTGGAGATTGTAGGGGCCACGATTCAGATGCTTTTGGGACCGGTGAATGGAGAAATGAAGAATGCGCTTGAAGATACGCCGCTCCGCACGATGATGAGCGGTAAGTCTGCTAAAGAGGACCTGATCCATCAGGCATTCACCAATCCACAATTTTTGGTAGGAGCCCCCGGCAGTCCGGCTTTGACAGACAGTAACGGAAATCCTTGGTGTGCCACCTATGTGTCTGCTACGGCAGAATTGACGGTGGATCTTCGTTCCAACATGGCAGGAGAGGCACGCGCCAAAATAGGCTATGAAAATCTTCTCCAGTTGACGGACGATCCCTTGGTAAAGGAAACGCTTGGTTTTCTCATGACTCGTGAAGTAACACATTACCAGCAGTTTGAGGCTGCTTTGGAAACAATTCAGCCAATTTTCCGCCGGGAGTATTTCAAACATCTCCTAAATACAGCAATTTATATTTTGATCTGTCGAAAGGCGATGACGCTCGTGGACCTTGGAACGAAGGGGAGAGCACGCAGCTAAAGGAACAGTGGCAATATATAGAACAACCACTTGAAGAAGTGAGAAGCACGGACGGATTGCTGGATAGAAAACCGGAAGGTACCGACCGGTCGGAAAAAGAGATTGCCAGAAAAGAAGCACAATTGTCCAAGGAGCGTAGCGGGCAGGTACTGGCGTCTACTCCCAAGAAGGAGATGTCTTGGTGCAAGTATCAGTGATTTGAAAAGAACATCGGTTTAAAGCCGTTGTAATTATTAACCATAAACCATTTTAATTATGACCAAGAAAACAGAAAAGAAACAGGAAGAGGCAAAGAGCACAAAAAAGAGTGCCCAGGCCCAAGAATGTAAGTTTTCTGCCTCATGCAAGAAAGCAGAGAAGAAGTAAGAACTTAGAACCTTAAAAATTGTATGGACTGTCTGGGAATCCGGTTTCCGGACAGTCTTTTAATCATTAAAACAGTATGGATATGAAAAAAATATTATTAGCAGTTTTTGTATTGACGTTTGTGGTATCCTTCACGTCTTGTCGTGACAAAAGAGAACAGGACCGGGCAAGGCATCAAGTGGAAAAAGTGAAAGAAGACATCAATGATGCCGCAGACAAAATTCCGACAAGGCAGAAGACGGCGCTGATGCTGTAAAGGATGCATGGAAAGGTACAAAGAAAGATGTCAAGCAAGGGGCTGAGAAGGCTCAAAAGGAAATAAAGAAAGGATATAATGAAATTAAAAAGGAAGCAAGTAAAAAACTTGGCTGATCTTTGTAATTTATTATTTTGCCAGTAGTAAACCTTACCATGTGAATAAATTATGGTTGGATTCGTAATATGGATTGTTGGACTGGTGCTGACTATCAGGGCCGCCTTGGAAATATGGCGCATTCATGCACCGGCAGAGAGGAAACTGATAGCCATCGTATTGGTGGTTTTCACCAGTTGGGTAGGATTGCTGTTTTATTATTTTTATGGTAAGCCCCGTATGGCACAGTGGTTGGGAACAGGTATCGAAAGGTATTAATGGTTGCATAACTATTTATACTGATTGTACGATGATATCCTGATACAAAAAAATACACCGGTCATTGACAGTGCCCGGTGTATTCTTTCTTTTACCAATATTTTTCGATTCTTTCGTAGCCGAAAATACCACTACGTTCATCTTTCATACCTTGTAGCTGACGACAGATTATTTGTGCTCCGATCATGCTGAAGTTATTCCGTTTCCCCCATACCCCAAATTGAAAAACATTCGTTCCTTGTCGGGCCAGTTGCCGATGAAAGGTAGTCCGTCTTTGGTGGTACTAAATGTGCCGCACCATACCATTTCCGTTTCGAAAGGGAGGTCGGGCAATAGTTTTCGGACCTTCTTTTCCAAGATACGGGTTTTCTTTCTGAGTAATGAATCACGGCGCTGCGGGTCACTGAACTTTTCGTCCTCACCACCTACGATGATCCGGTTTTTATCGGTGGTGCGGATGTATAGATACGGATCGGCTGTTTCCCAAATCAGGCAATGTGTCGGCCACAGATGTTCGGAAGCTACCGGATGCGATATGAGTGCATAGGTAGAGGTCAGATCCATGATTTTTTGAGGAAGGAATTGTCCGGCCTCAAATCCCGTGGCTATGATTACATATCCGCATTTAATTTTATGTCCTCTGTCTGTTGTCATAATACAGCCATCAGATGTTTCTGTGCACTCCTTTATTGAAGTATGGGTAAAAACTTTCAGTCCGCTTTCTTTTATATGGTAAGCTAACAGTCCAGTTGCCGCCCTATAGACATCCATTTGTGCGGATGCTTCATTTATCAGGGCATTGCCAGGTGTCTTCACCTTATATTCCTCTCTAATTTTCTTCTTCTCGAGCAGACTGACCGGCAACTTATGTTTTTGCCGTATTTCATACTCTTGTTCCAAAAGTTTGTTATCCGCCGCACTACTGGCATAAAAGAGGCTGGGCAGTTGTTCGAAACCGGCATTGACTCCCGTTTCTTCCAGTACTCTTTTTATATCAGAAATGGATTGGAGGCAGGCATGGTAAGCCGTCGCAGCGTTTTCTTCGCCGATGATTTTTCCCATCCGACAAAGAGGAACGTCAATTTCATATTGCAGCAGTGCAGTGCTTGCAGCAGAACTTCCGGTTGCAATGCTGCGTTTGTCAACTATGCAGCATTTTATTCCGGCACGGCACAATTCGTGTGTCATCAAGCTCCCGTTATGCCGGAACCTACAATGACGACATCTGTCGACAGATCCTTTTCCAAAGGATGGAAATAGTCCCATAGGGAATTTCTGATGATCCAATAGGGTAATCCTGAGTGTAAGTCCATAATATTTTGTTATTATCCCCTCACTTCCTGCTGAAAAACGGGAAAATGAGGGGGATGAAAATAGAAAAGTTATCTTATTAGAATTTATTTTCCACTCGTATTTGAAGGTTATTTACCTTCTTCGATGGTACAAATGCTGACGCGGTTCCAGTCCGGCTCCGAGAACATGTCACCGATTCCCTGTCCTTCAGCAGTGATGCGGGTATCACTGATCTTGTATCTTTTTACAAGGATGGTCTTTACGGACTCAGCACGTGCGTTTGCCAGTTTCTCATTGAAAGCGAGGTTGCCTTCGGGAGAAGCATATCCTTTGATGATAACCCTGGCTTCAGGATGCTTTTTCATGTAAGTGGCCACACGCTCCACATTGGGGAGTTGGGAGGCATCAACTACCGATTTCCCTTGTCTGAAGGTAATGATTGACTCAGGAATGCGGTTGGTCTTCACCACAGTTTCTATGTTGGCAGCCTGAGTTCTGCAGTCAGCCAATTCTCTTTGCAGATTATTTGCCTGCTGCATGGCATTGTTCAGCTGCATGTCCTTGTCGTTCAATTGTGACCGCAGGTTGTTCACCGCGTCATTCAGTTCTCCGATTTCTACCGGGTCATACGGTTTCATGGTTGTGAAATGGTGCGTACCGTTGCTACACATGAAATGATAGGTTAATCCGGCAGTCAGTTCAAAAGCCGCATTATTGCGTTGAAACGACTTTTTTTTCGATTAAATCTCCTCGCATATCGTATACAACTGCCGGTTTGATGCCGAACGTCCATGCTTTCTCTTCACCCAGGTTAAAATTCAGATTCAGGCCCAGGCGTGTTGACCAGGAGTTTGTATCGCCGGGGCCGTTCTGATAGTAATGCAGCCATCCGATACCTGTCAAGGCTTCGATTTCAAAGATGCGCGGTTCGCCTGTATAGCTTCCGAAAAGGTTCATCAGATTGACTTTGCCGAACACGCTCACTTCGGAAGCGTCAAATGCGGTCTTGCTGGCCGTGGTATTTACATACCCCATGCTTGAATGCCCAAACCGAAAATGGGAGTAAGTTGTTTTCCGATCCCGACTCCGAAAGCCGGACGGACATTTTTGAAGAACGCACTGTGGGTAAGAGGAGTCACGGCACCGGTTTTCAGTTCAATAGACCAGTTGTCACCCGGACGTGTGCCTTCAAGAGCGGTACGATCATTTTGTGCATGCATGGTAAAGATACCCATGCTTAATGCTAAAGCAAAGACAGATCTTTTCATAATTAAAAATAAATTAATGGTAATACAATAAAATGTCACACACGGTATATTATCAGTTGTATAGTTATGATTGTATACAAGATAATAAATTGCTTTGTCATTGTACTTTGTTAGAAAACAGTTTGTAAAAAAGGATAGTTCGAAAAATCGGAGGAAATTTAATATCTGTTTAGAAGCATCAAAAGCGTAAAAACTCCATGTTAGCTATAAAATGAGGTTTTGTATATTAAGGTATATGGCTCTTTAATTTATATATAAGTCTTTCAAATATAACTTTATATATTCATGCGCTTTTTAACACAAATATTTATTGTAATGACAAATATAAATCAAACAAATTTTCTTTTATCGTTGTTTTTTTATGAGGAATCAATTATAGTATTAATTAAAAACCTGACAATTATGAAAAAATTAAGTTTTGCAGAGCTGAAGGGCAGAGTGTCCTGGGGTAGTGTGTTGGGAGGTGTCATGACCGTATTGGCGATATCCGTACTGCTGTCCATATTAAACTCAAGTATCGGATTATTTATGCTTAATCCGTTATCCGAACATCCCGCTTCGGGCATAGGTACTGCGGTAGGGATTGGTTCTGCAGTCATTCTGGTTGCCGGCATGACTGCCGGTGGCTTTGTAGCTGGAAAGCTTGCTGGTATGGATGGGATAATACACGGATTTCTAGTTTGGGCTACCACGTTGATTGTTGCTGTAATACTAGGTATTTTTTTGGCGGTAGGCACAGCGAAAATGACAGCGAATGCACTGGGAGCCGTTTCATCCGTCACAGGTAGTGTCTTATCCGGAGCGGGCGATGCTGTTGGAAGTGGAGTTTCCGCATTATCTGAGGAGGCAAAGGAATTATTTGGCAAGATTGATTTCAACACAGTCCTGAAAGAAGGGGACATGCCGCAAAATATTCGTACCGCACTTGCCAAAAGTGATGTGAAAGAATTGCATCCGGACTATCTGAAAAAACAATTGGAGGAGGTAAAAGAGGATCTGAGCAAGTCCATAAAGACAATTGTTGCTTCTCCTCAAGAAGCGGATGAAACAGTGAATGACTTTTTGAAACGTTTGAAACAACGTACGGAAAAACTTAACCAGAATATAGATCGGAATGATCTGGCCAAAGCGATAGCCAACAATACCAATCTGTCTAAGCCGGAAGCAGATAAAATGGTTGAGCAGTATATGAATCTGATAGACAATGCACGTTTGGAAGCCGCAAAACAGATAGACAATTTGGAAGCTAGTCTACAAAAGGCGGCACAGGAATGGAAGGAGATCAAACATAAGGCTTTGGTAGCTGCCGATAAGGCAACGGATGCAGCTGCGCGGTCTGCCCTGATTTCATTCTTCGCTATATTGTTTGGTGCTGTATTGTGCTGTGCTGCCGGTGCTTATGGCAGTAGAAAAACACAGGAAAGGGTAGATATCTGATAATTGGAATGAATTAGACAAAATACCCCCGTAACCCTATTGGAATTGGCCCTATGTGTCTTGCGCATCATTTCCGCCGGGAAGATTAGACCTGAGGAAGAATAGCATATTTGAGACACAGGGGCTTCATACCAGTGGCTTGTCAACCGTCAATTTTCTGACTTTTTATTAAATTTGCTCGGGCTTACATTATAATATTTCTTAAACACTTCACGGAAGTATTTTGCATCCGAGAACCCAACCATGTCAGCAATTTCCGTTACCGTATGTTCGCCCTGTTTCAGCAACTGTGCGGCATGTTGCAGACGTATCATCGGATATAATCGGCCGGAGCATAACCGGTCAGTGCCTTCAATTTGTTAAAAAAACTGGTACGGCTCATGTGATGCCGGCTGCTGAGCAAGTCTACATTGAAGTCCGGACTTCCCATGTTATCCTCTATGCATTCCTTGACGGAAGCTATGAATTTCCAATCCAGCGTACCGGTGCAATTAACTGGAAGATTTTGTTCTTTATCTTCAATACAATTATAAAACTGGCGGAGCAAAGCACGATTTGTAAGTATGTTTTTGACCGTTGCCTTGAGTATCCCCACACTGAAAGGTTTGGTAATATAAGCGTCCGCTCCGATTGCCAGTCCTTCAAGCATATTTTTCTCATCTCCCAATGCAGTCAACAAAATGACCGGAATATGGGATGTTTCAAGATCGCCTTTTATGGTCGAACAGAGTTTGTCCCCGCCCAGTTCGGGCATCATTATGTCGGATATGACAAGAACCGGGTTGAATTCCCGTATTATGGCAAGCGCCTCTTTTCCATTCGGACAGGACTGGGTATAATAATCCGTTTTGAACATGTCAATAAGATAATTGCGCAAGTCATCATTGTCCTCTACTATCAGGACACGTTGTAAAGACCTCTCTTGAGATATTTCCACGGATGGTAACCCTGACGCGCCACCAGGCATGATAGCCTCAGGACATTCATAAGGTGTCCTGGGAGAGATAAACTTTACTTTGTGCAGATGGCTGTTCCCTTTCGGAAAAACAACCAGCACACATGTTCCTTGATGTTCTGTGCTTTGAATCTGAATTCTGCCTTTATGCAGCCTGACCAGTTTGTATACTAACATTAGACCGATTCCGCTACCTGTCACTTTCAGGTTGATGACATTACTACCCCGAAAACAATTCCTGAACAATTTTTTCTGTTCACATGAGGGAATGCCGATTCCGGTATCTTTCACTTCGATGCTCCAAGAGTTTCCTTCCTCGCGGGCATAAA
>ENA-OQER01001051-OQER01001051.1-human-gut-metagenome-genome-assembly--contig:-NODE-1051-length-14138-cov-15.091642_pt1 | contig 14138 bp, 20 predicted proteins | sample MGYA00242797_ERZ504639 | MGnify/ENA primary metagenome ERZ504639 (study PRJEB26092, sample SAMD00036306) | human gut metagenome | host: Homo sapiens | study: EMG produced TPA metagenomics assembly of...
ATAAGAGAAACAAGGGCAAGCATGTATGCCTGCCCTTTTTATTCTATTGTCCAACCAGTAATCGGTTACTTGATCTTAGACTGAACTTCCTTGGTTACATCTAAGACGTTAGAGCCTGTGTAAATAGCAGCGCCCTCCTCGAAGATATAAGTATAGTTGCCAGCCTTGCCTACAGCGTCAATGGCAGCACGCACCTTGCTACGATAGGCTGCATCAGCTCGTTGCTCTTCTTCTGCAACTCCTGCTGACCATCCTGATAAGCCTGCTGGATCTTCTGCTGAAGTCCCTGCAACTCAGTCTCCTTCTGCTGCTTGGCAGTAGCATTCATCGTGCTTGCACCCTTCTGGTACTCGTCAGCCTTGCGCTGGAACTCTTCCTGCATAGCCTTCAACTCATTGTCCTTCTGCTTCTGCAGAGCCTCGAGCTCACCATTTGCCTTAGCAACATCAGGCAGAGCCTGCATGATAGTCTGGGTGTTGACCTTACCAAACTTCTGCGCCATCATTGTCATAGGAGCAAGAAGCATCAACATTAAAACTAATTTTTTCATTGTTCTATTTGTTTTTAATTATTAATTCACTACAGTTTATTAGTCCTTTCGGTTGAAATATAATAACCGCTTGCAAAGATAGCACAATTTTCTGATTATGCGAAAAGAAAAGCTATTATTTTAAGCCTTATTAGGCTTAGTTGGCAGAATAGCCCAATTTCTTCAGCACTTCATTGCTGATGTCGATCTTTGGCGAGCCGAAGATAATGCCACTGTTGCTGGCACGGTCGAGAACCAACGAATAGCCACGCAGGTCGAAACCTCCTTTACGGCATTGTAGATTTCCTCCTGTATAGGTCCCATCAGCGCCTCACGCTTCTTGAAGAGCTCACCTTCAGGACCGAAGTATTTTTTCTTCAGTTCGCTGGCTTCTTTCTCCTTGTTCATGATAGCCTCCTGCTTGGCTTTCTTCTGCTCTTGCGAGAGGAAGACCACTTCGTTCTGATAGTTCTTGTACATGGTGCTTGCCTCTATGTTGAGAGCTTCCACTTCTGCCTGCCACTTTTTGCTCACCTGGTTGAGCTGTTCGTTGGCACGCTCATAGGCAGGCACATTTTTCAGGATGTACTCCATGTCTATCAAGGCATATTTCTGTGCGTTCGCTGTGATGGCCATTACTGCCATCATCAGCATCATTATTATCTTCTTCATTTCAAATCCTCCACAAATGAATTCTTCACTTTTTGTTCTTCACTCTTCACTTTAAATTAGAACTCCTGTCCCAAGATGAAGTGGAACTGACTTCCACCCTTCTTATACTGACTTCCGTTCCATACCTTGTCGAAACCATAAGCCCAGTCGATACCCATCAAGCCCACCATAGGCAGGAAGATACGTACACCCACACCGGCACTGCGCTTCATGCTGAACGGATTGAAGTTCTTGGTTTCATACCAAGCATTACCAGCCTCTACGAAGGTCAAACCATAAATAGTGGTGTTACCCAAGAGGAAAGGATAGCGGAGCTCCAATGAGAAGCGGTCGTATGCATAAGCATAATAGCCAGTACTGCGGTTATAAGATACCGAACCATTCTCGTAACCACGAAGACCGATGGTCTCCTCACCATAGTATGATGAATATCCGCTCATGCCGTCACCACCCACATAGTAGGTCTCGAACGGACTCTTCTTATACTTGTTGTAAGCTCCCAACAAGCCAAGCTCCACACGTGCCATCAGCACGAAGCACTTCTGACCATTGGTCAGGGCTGTATAGGTCTTGGCCTTGAACTTCCATTTGTGGTATTCTACCCAGCGATATTTCTCCTGCTGCTCGGCAGCATAGGTAGGTGACTTGGAATCGTTGGCAAGATTCTTATAGTCCTTGCCATCAAACATACTCCATGGTGGAGTAAGGTTGACACTTGCCTCAAACTCAGAGCCTCTTCGTGGGAAGAGCTGGTTGTCGGTAGATGTACGGTTGAGCGAAATGGTAAAGTTCAGGTTGTTCGCATTACCATTGGTCATCAACATATAGTTCCAGTTCTTCATCATGTAGCGCTGATAAGCCACCTGTACCGAGAGGGTGAAGTAATCATCAGGCCAACGCAGGCGCTTACCCCATCCGAGGCTCAAGCCCAGCATCTGAATGTACTTGTCTGGATCGTAATAGTTTTCGTAATTGTTATAATAGCTATTACCATAACCGTACATATAACTGTAGTAGTTGTTCATGTAGGCACTGTTGTAGTAGTTGCTCGACACGTCGGTAGACTTACTGTAGTAGGCACCCACACTGAACTGAATAGGACGCTTTCCGCCAAACCAGTTGGTAGAATAGCTGATGTTGTACGACTGATAATAGGTACCGTTGGTCTGCGCACCGATGCTCAGCACCTCGCCGTCACCAATAGGCATAATGCGCGATGCTCTTTGTTCTTGTTGAAGAGGTTGCGCATAGAGAAGTTGTTCAACTTCAATCCCACACGACCGATAACACCCGTCTGACCCCATCCGAGCGAGAACTCTATCTGGTCGTTGCTCTTCTGTGTAAGGTCGTAGTTGATGTCTACGGTACCATCCTCGTAGTTAGGCTTGATATCTGGATTCATCTTCTCAGGATCGAAGTGTCCCATAGAAGCCAACTCACGCACAGAACGCATGACAGCATCCTTAGAGAAGAGGTCGCCTGGCTTGGTACGAAGCTCTCTACGAACCACATTCTCGTACAGACGGGTGTTACCGTTGATACGAATATGACTCAGATAAGCCTGTGGGCCTTCAGTAACTCGCATTTCCAGGTCGATAGAGTCGCCATCGATATTCACCTCTGCAGGATTGATGTTCGAGAACACATAACCATTGTTGTAATAAAGGTTGCCAACAGCATCTTCATCCTCATTGAGTCGCTTGTGCAACAACTTCTGATTATACACATCGCCCTTCTTCATACCGAGCAATGCCGACAGATAGTCGGTAGAGTATACGGTGTTGCCCACCCATGTCACGTTGCGGAGGAAATACTGCTTACCCTCATCCACCTTCAGATAGATGTCCACATGCTTTCCATCGTAATTGCTGACACTGTCTTCCAGAATCTGGGCATCACGATAGCCATGCTCATAATACTTGTCGATAAGTTTCTGCTTGTCTTCCTTCCAGCGTTCGGGAGTAAACTTCTTGGCTTTGAGGAAGCTGCTCAGCTTGCCAGCCTCATGAGTCTTGGCAAAGGCACCTTTCGAGAAGAGTCCACCCTTTATCTTACGGTCGCTCAGTTTCTCGTTACCCTCGATGGTATCTTGTGAACCTTTGTTTTCTCCTTCTTATCCACCACTACGTCGAGGATGACATGATTCTTTTCTGTCACATCCTCGCGCTGGTTGATCTCGATATCGGCATTCTTAAAGCCTTTATCATCGAAATATTTCTTGGCCAGAATCTTAGCACGGTCTATCATGTTAGGAGTCAGCTGAGTACCTTTCACCATACCCAACTTCTGCTCCATATCCTCACGCTCGCTCTTCTTCAGACCGATATAGTTGATATTGGAGATACGTGGACGTACCGACAGATAGATGTGCAGATAGAGTTTATCACCCACAATAGAGTCGGCAGCCACAGCCACCTTAGAGAACAAGCCATGCTTCCAATAGCGTTTTACCGCATTGGTAATATCATCACCAGGCACTTCTACCTGCTCGCCTACCGACAGGCCAGAGATACCGGTGAGTACATAGTCTTCATATCCCTCGACACCCGACACATTGATGCCTCCTATGGTCAGTGTACGAGGAGTACCGGCATACGAGATGTCTGGGTTTACTATCTTGTCCTGTGCCTGCACCTGCATTCCTATAGCCAGGCCATACAAGAGGATGAAAATCTTTCTTATCTTATCCATTGATGTCTTATATGTATCAAATACGTTGCTTTATCTTATTTTATTCTGGTCGAAGACAGCCTATACTGATTCAGCTTACTCCTACTTTTCTTCTTCCTCCACCTGCGCCTCTGTCTTGCCGAAGCGACGCTGCCTGCTCTGATAGCTTGCTATGGCCTTGCGAAGGTCTTCCTCTCTGAAGTCAGGCCAATAAGTGTCGCAGAAATACAGTTCCGAATAGGCTATCTGCCACAACAGATAGTTGCTGATGCGCAGTTCTCCTCCTGTACGTATGAGGAGTTCTGGGTCGGGCATGAAATAAGTGTCCAGATGACGACTGAAGTTTTCCTCTGTGAGTTGCTTCTCCAGCTCATAATAACTGCCAGTAGGGCAAGAGCCGTTGGTCAAAGCCTCGAAAACAGTTTCCTTCATAGCATTGACAATTTCCCATCTCGACGAGTAGCTCAAGGCCACCACCATGGTCATGGCGTCATTCTGTGCCGTATGCTCCATGGTCTGCCACAACTTGTCCTGCACCTGTTGTGGCAGGCGCTTTATGTCGCCAATGACACGGAACCTCACATTATTCTTCATAAAGATCTCGTCCTCAAGCGAAGTAAGGACAAGTCCCATGAGTGCTGCCACCTCGTCAGCCGGACGGTTCCAGTTCTCGGTAGAGAAAGTATAGAGTGTGAGATACTTTACTCCGAGGCGTGTACATTCCGACGTGATGCGGCGCACTGTCTCCACTCCAGCCTGATGGCCGAAGCTGCGCTCCTTTCCGCGTTCTGTAGCCCAGCGTCCATTGCCATCCATGATGATAGCGATATGCTGGGGTATTCTGTTCATATCCAAGTCGTTAGCCATTAATCTTCTTTATTGCAAGTTCTACATTTAGCACTAAAGCTGTAAGTAAGCGTCAGCTGAAGTGCCGAATAGCAGTCGGTATTCTTGAAGAGTCCACTGCTCTTGATGCCATAAGGATCCTTCACTCCGTCGAGTTCATCGCTCAACGAGAAGTGTATCGCCCAGTCGAGCCCAACATTCACTCTTTCCGACATCTTATATTTTATGCCCAGTCCGATGGGCACATTGCCTGTAAATACATTTTTATCGCCACCTTTCACATACGTAGCTCCCAGACCTCCAAAGATGAAGGGAGTGAGGCGCTTGGCTCCGCGATAGTCGCGCCCTGTACCATAAGGCCAGAAGTTGTATTCGAATACCAAGTTTACGTCTACCAGCGTATTGCTGAAACTATAGGAGGCATCCTCAAAATCTGGATAATAAGTTTCCACCTTGTCAGATGAACCTTTCAGCTTACCGAAGCTCACTCCCATTTTCAGAGCCTTATAAGCATCTATATTATAGCGCCCCATGACTGTTCCCAAGGGTTGCATCTGGCAAATATATTGCCATTGAAATCGCCCTCGTAAGTCACAAGTCCTACTCCAGCGCCCACCTCCATACGATACTGCGGGTCATCCTGCGCACTCATCCGAGCAGCAGTAGCCATCATTATCAGTATCATGAAGAGTATCTTGCGCATGCTTTTTACACCTTTTATATATAGGGGTATTTTAGTTTTTTCTCAACCATCCGTCACGGTTGTAGCGTCCCTTCCATACATTGCCACCATTTACCAACCAGTAGATATAGGTGTCGTATGATGTTCCGTCGGGAGCCACAGCAGCTTCTTTCACCTTGACAAAAGCAAAAGGCTTGGTCTTGTCGAAGGCAGGTGTCTGTTTTGGCATGACGACCATGGTGTCTACCTTCCAAGAGAGACCACCATCGATGCTCTCATACCATTTGGCGTCGCTACCGAGCGCTATATAGCTATCTTCAGCCTTAGCTACTACAAGCTGGTCGAACTTAGGCATCTTGTAAGGCTGGTTATTGTCGTACTCTACGAAGTTCCACTTGCTGCCGGCGAAATTATTGCCTGAGAAATCGATGGTACGGTTCCATACCATGCGATAGTATCAGTCTTCTCTGTTGTGTTGCGGTTTCCGATAAGGAGTACATTCTCTGCATCCTTGGTAGAGCGAACAGCCGAATATAACATATTGATATTCGATACTGGCAAGTACTTGGTGTCAGCATCAAGTTGCTCTGCTGTCCATGAAGCACCCTTGTCAGTAGATACAGAAATGCCGGTTACGCCTTCGTCATTTTCTGAGTATGCATAAAGATTCTTGCTGCCAGCTCCTATCAACTGCTTGAGCGAGGCAAAAGTACCAACGAGAGTCCAATTCTCCGCATCCATAGACTTCAACAGCTGATGCGTTTCTGGATTAAGAACATAGATACTATTGTCGAACGCCACCACATTCTCGGCAGCCTGATTACCCAAGTTAGCCTCAGTGCTGACATCTTTCCACTGCTTGCCATTCTCGCTCTTAAACATCTCAAGAGCACCTTCAGCATTTTTACCGAAGAGCACAACCTTTCCACCTGCACTGACAGCCTTCATGCTATTAAGTGCAGCCAACTTAGCATTGGCCTGTGTCAAAGACTGCCAGATAAAGGTATCAGGCGCTGCGTGTGCACGTTTACCTTCACTTTGTAGTCGGCATAAGCTGAAGCATCCTGTGCATAGACACGGATAGCCTTCTCCTTGGTCTTGGTAAAGTCAATAGAGTCGGTACTGTTGTACCACACGAGAGAATCGGTCTCGCCCTCTTTCTCAGGCTTCTGCTTTACATAATTTATCTGAATATAACTGCTGTTCTTGGCAGAAATAGTAGCAAGAACGGCAGCGATACGAGTATTCACAGGGAGAGAATCGAGATTATAAATCTCATGATTGGCCTGGTCGATGGTGAAACCGAAGGTAGAGCCGTCTACGACCCCTCTCAGGAGAGAATCACTAACGCCATCCTTCTTCTTTCCGAACTTGTCCATCTTGCCCAACGAGAAGTCGGTGATGGCAGTATCATGATAATATACTATATTAGTATTGTTGTCAGTGCTGTCAAGACAAGACGACAACGACAAACCTGCTGTCACCAGCAAGATGAAAGCTAAAAACTTCCTTTTCATTACACTCTAAATATTTTTAGCTGCAAATTTACGGAGAATTCTTCAAAAAAAGCCCCTTTTGTTCGCTTTATTATGCAAAATATGGAAATTAACGGCAATTTTTAAGTTTGTTTAGTGATTTAAAGGAACTATTCTGGCAGTTAAGCACCAGTTTCCAGTTTTTTTCTTTCAATGGTTTAGCCTTTCAGCCTTTATGCTGAAACAAAAGAAATCCCATTTCTCTTGCGAGAAACGGGATTCCATTATAATGAGTTTTATCGATTTTTCGATAGGAACATGCTCCCCCGTCATGGGAAAGCGTGCTTGAATTAGAGCTGTGGACCAGCAGCAACAAGAGCCTTACCAGCCTCGTTAGTCTCGTACTTCTTGAAGTTCTTGATGAAACGAGCAGCCAAATCCTTAGCCTTCTCCTCCCACTGAGAAGCCTCAGCGTATGTATCACGTGGATCGAGGATCTTAGGATCTACGCCTTCCAACTGTGTAGGAACTACGAAGTTGAAGAATGGGATAGTCTTTGTAGGAGCAGCGTCGATTGAGTGGTCGAGGATAGCGTCGATGATACCACGTGTATCACGGATAGAGATACGCTTGCCTGTACCGTTCCAACCTGTGTTAACCAAGTATGCCTTAGCACCAGACTTCTGCATCTTCTTAACCAACTCCTCAGCGTACTTAGTTGGGTGCAACTCCAAGAATGCCTGACCGAAGCAAGCAGAGAATGTTGGAGTAGGCTCGGTGATACCGCGCTCTGTACCAGCCAACTTAGCTGTGAAGCCAGAGAGGAAGTAGTACTTAGTCTGCTCAGCGTTCAAGATAGATACTGGTGGCAATACGCCGAATGCATCTGCTGACAAGAAGATAACCTGCTTAGCAGCTGGACCCTGAGAGAATGGACGCTGGATGTTCTTGATGTGGTAGATAGGATAAGATACACGAGTATTCTCGGTAACAGTCTTATCTGCGAAGTCAATCTTACCATCCTTAGCTACAGTTACGTTCTCGAGGAGAGCGTCACGTGTGATAGCACCGTAGATGTCTGGCTCAGACTCCTTGTCGAGGTTGATAACCTTAGCGTAGCAACCACCTTCGAAGTTGAACACACCCTCGTCGTCCCATCCGTGCTCATCGTCACCGATCAACTTACGCTTAGGATCTGTTGACAATGTAGTCTTACCTGTACCAGAAAGACCGAAGAAGATAGCAGTGTTCTCACCGTTCATATCTGTGTTGGCAGAGCAGTGCATAGAAGCCATACCCTTCAATGGCAAGAAGTAGTTCATCATAGAGAACATACCCTTCTTCATCTCACCACCATACCATGTGTTGATGATAACCTGCTCCTTAGAAGTTACGTTGAATACAACAGCTGTCTCTGAGTGGAGCCCCAACTCCTTCCAGTTCTCAACCTTTGCCTTAGAAGCATTGTAAACGATGAAGTCTGGCTCCTGATCGAACTCAGCCTCGTTCTGAGGACGGATGAACATATTTGTTACGAAGTGTGCCTGCCATGCTACCTCAACGATGAAACGTACCTTCATACGTGTATCCTTGTGTGTACCGCAGAAACCATCTACTACGAACAACTTCTTGTTAGAAAGCTCCTTCTTAGCGATCTCCTTAACGGCGTTCCATGCCTCTGGAGTAGCCTTGTGATTATCGTTGTGATACTCCTCAGAATCCCACCATACTGTGTCGTGAGATGTAGCATCGTCAACGATGAACTTGTCTTTAGGAGAACGACCGGTATAGATACCTGTCATTACGTTAACTGCACCGAGCTCAGTCTCCTGACCAACCTCAAAACCCTCGAGACCTTCCTTAGTCTCCTCGTTGAACAATACCTCATAAGAAGGATTGTAGAGAACCTCAGTTGTACCTGTGATTCCGTACTTTGCTAAAACTGACTTATCAAACTTTGCCATTTTTATTAAATGTATTTAAGTTGTGAATTAATTCTTTCTAACTTTTAAGATGTTATTCTGATTTTCTTTCAAAGCCGCCGCAAAGTTACGAAAAATATGTTTCCCGACCAACTTTAGCTTATATATTTCCTGCATTTTAAAATCTTTTTAGGTTAAAGAAAATTAAATGAAAGGATTTCAGCCGCAATTTGGCACATAGACTTTGCAAATATTATTAACTCGATGCACTTTGGGGCGAAAAGTTACACCTTATTATATATAGCAAACCAGACTTGCCACAGAACAAAAAACTACCAACTACCCAAATCGCACTCGGCCTCTATCCGGTTCTCCATCTTGTCATCAAGATGACTGAAGAAGTTGAGTCCCGTCATCTTTTCCACCTCATCTACCGAACGGGCATAATATTCCATTTTGTGGCGTCCTTCCACATTATTATAAATAAACCCGATGGACTTGGGCGCATCCTGTTTTTTACCTAAAGTGAGAACTACCTTAAAGAATGCATCGGGCACGGACACTTTATGTTCGCCTACCGTCTGGGGATTCTTCGAACGGAAGACCGGCCCCGACACGATATAGATCTTGCCATACTTACTGGCCCAGTCGCGACAGGCTTCCTCAAGATATTTCCAGTCACGCTGGTTCAAGTCGCCATTTTGCGGACAGATGTTCGTCATCAGGAAAGCCTCCTTCTGCGCCTTATACGACCACTTGTTGTCGCCTGCCGGACACATATGTCCACGCTGATAGCCACACTCTCCCTCGCGAATATCGCTATAAGCCGCACGTGGTTCAGGCACGTCCATATCTTCCATAAACTTATGTCCGCCACGGGAATACTCACCGTCGACATGATCGGCTGTAAGTGTCCACGCCACCCAGTTGGGATTGCGCGTCCCGGAATTGTAAGAAGTAATATAAGCATAACGGTTCAGGCGCTGTTCAGGAACCTTCAGCCTTTCGTTGAGAGGCACTTCAGTATTTTAAGTGCAAAAGGATCCCGCTCGGCGGTAGAAACAACGGCACAGATCATCTTTACCATATGTTCGGTTGTTGCAGTTGCGGCAGTCTTTTCGATCACACTCTACATGATCATCAGCGGAACCCCTGCGATTTTCAAAGTCGGTCTCCTTGACATTCTCTTTGGAAGTGTCTGGCACCGACGGCGGCAACGCATCCTACGGTATCCTGTACATTATCCTCACATCGATCGTAGGAACGGCACTTGCATCCTGATCGGTGTGCCGATCGGTATTCTGACCGCAGTCTTTCTTGCGGAAGCTGCACCGAAAAACTGGCAGTCGTTGTAAAACCGGCGGTGGAACTTCTGGCAGGCATTCCTTCGGTTATTTACGGACTGGTCGGCATCCTGGTGCTCAATCCGGTAATGTACAAACTGGAGCTGTTTCTCTTTCAAAATTCAAAAACACACCAGTTCACCGGAGGAGCGAACCTGATTTCAGCTGTGATCGTACTGGCGATTATGATCCTCCCAACGGTAATAAATATCAGTGAGTCTGCACTGAAAGCAGTACCGCAGAATCTGAAATCAGCATCGCTGGCTTTGGGAGCCTCCCCTATCCAGACTATTTTCAAAGTGATGATCCCGGCGGCAAAATCCGGTATCATTACAGCCATCGTACTTGGAACAGGAAGAGCGATCGGTGAAGCAATGGCGATCACTTTAGTAGCAGGAAGTTCGGTAAATCCGCCGTTCCCATTCAATTCGGTTCGTTTTCTGACAACAGCGATCGTAAGTGAAATGGGATATGCAGCAGATTTACACAGACAGGTTTTATTCACGATCGGTCTGGTGCTGTTTGTATTCATCATGCTGATCAATGTGGTTCTGACACGGATACTGAAGAAGGGAATAGACGACGATGCAAAGTGAGAATTCAATTTATAATAAAAAAACACATGGCATGGACAAGTTCCTGTACGGATGCATTTATCTGTCAGCAGCCATAGCAGTTTCTGTTCTTCTGATGATCATCTGTTATGTAACGGTAAGAGGAATCGGAAGTGTAAGCCTGGAGTTTCTGACAACGGTAACAAGTGCAAGAAAAGGAACGGTCGGCATTGCCGGAAATATTGTCAATACGCTGTATATCATCGTGATCACGCTGGTGATCGCAACGCCGATCGGTGTGGGAAGTGCCATTTATCTGAATGAGTATGCCAAACCGGGCAAGATCGTAAGGATCATTGAATTTACGACTGAGACACTTTCCGGTATCCCATCGATTATTTTCGGACTTTTCGGAAGCGTGTTTTTTGGAACAACGCTGAAACTTGGTTATTCTCTGCTGACCGGTGCTCTGACTTTGAGCCTTATGATCCTGCCACTGATCACGCGAAACACGCAGGAAGCTCTGCGTACGGTTCCGGATTCTTACCGGAGCGGAGCACTTGGCATGGGAGCAACAAAATGGCATATGATCCGCACGATCCTGCTTCCGTCTGCCATGCCCGGCATCATCACCGGAGTGATTCTGGCGATCGGACGTATCGTCGGAGAATCAGCAGCCCTGCTCTTTACGGCAGGAAGCGGTTATCTGCTCCCGAAAGCGGAAGGATGGCTTTCCAAGATCCTGCAGCCGGGCGGAACTTGACGATCCAGCTGTATCTTAGCAGCTCAAAAAGCAGAATATAATGTAGCGTTTGGAATTGCATTTGTACTTCTTGTGATCGTACTGTGCATCAATTTCCTGACAAAATATCTGGCGAAGCGTTTCGATGTAACGCGGATGAAATAAAAGAAAGAGGAGCATCACCATGGAAATACAAAATCAGTGTGCAGGATCTGAACCTGCACTACGGAACGAATCATGCGTTAAAACATGTCAATATGGAGATTCGGGAAAATGCGATCACGGCATTTATCGGTCCGTCCGGATGCGGTAAATCCACCTTTCTGAAGTGCTTAAACCGTATGAATGACCTGGTTGAGAACGTAAAAATAGAAGGAAAAGTCCTGATTGATGGAGAAGATATCTACAGTCCGAAGGCAGATACCACACTGCTTCGAAAAAAAGTGGGTATGGTATTTCAGCAGGCAAATCCATTCCCGATGAGCATTTATGATAATATCGCTTATGGACCGAGGATCCATGGCATTAAAGATAAAGCGACACTCGATCAGATCGTGGAAGAGAGTCTGCGTGGAGCAGCGATCTTTGATGAGGTAAAAGACCGCCTGAAAAAATCAGCACTGGGGCTTTCCGGCGGACAGCAGCAGCGTCTTTGTATTGCAAGAGCACTGGCCGTACAGCCGGACGTGCTTCTGATGGATGAGCCGACATCGGCACTTGATCCGATCTCTACTTTAAAAATTGAAGAGCTGATGGTAGAGCTGAAGAAAAAATATACGGTTGTTGTTGTCACCCATAACATGCAGCAGGCAGCACGTGTATCGGATGACACCGCATTCTTCCTGGTAGGAGAAGTGATCGAGTTTAACCATACCGATGACATCTTTGCGAGACCGCAGGATAAGAGGACCGAAGATTATATTACAGGACGTTTTGGTTGATTGGGGGAAAAACAATGTCAGTGAGAATGAATTTTGAACACGAACTGGAGACTCTTCGCGAAAACATGGATGCCATGGGAAAGGGGATTCAGCAGGCTTTTGCAGATCTGCTCTCAGCGATTGCATTTAATAATCTGGAAGAATTGGACAGAATCCAGAAAAATGACCGTAAGATCAATGAGATGGAGCGTAAGATTGAAGCAGAATGCCTGCTGCTTCTGACCAGGCAGCAGCCGGTGCTGGCAAGTGATTTGCGTATCGTATCTTCTGTTATGAAAGCAGTCGGTGACATGGAACGTATCGGTGACCATGCAGCGGATATCGCAGATATGGCAGTGCGTCTGAACGGTATCAGCTACAAAGAGTATGCACCGTCCATGCCGGAGATGCTCGAAGAGACCAGAAAGATCCTCTGTGATGGGGTAGAGCTTTTTATGGCAAGAGATAAAGAGCAGGCAAAAGAATTTTATAAGAGAGACGATAAGATTGATGACCTTTTCAACCAGGTGAAAGAGGAACTGGTTGCCTGCCTGAAAGAAGGCAAAAAGACACCGATGCCTGTGTGGAATCTTCTGATGGTTGCAAAATATCTGGAACGTATCGGTGACCATGCAGTCAATATCTCAGAGTGGGAAGTATTTAAAGAGACCGGAAGCATCAAAAACGAAAGAATCCTTTGATACATAAGCTCACAAATGCTGCTTGATTCCGTTGTTTTCCTGTTTTTTCGGCTTGACGTGAAGTGTGAAAACCTTTATAATAGAAAAAACACAGAACAAAGGAAGAAATTATGAGAGTTATCGCAGGCAAAGCCAGGAGACTGGCACTTAAGACGGTTCCCGGAATGGAGACCAGACCGACCACGGACCGGATTAAAGAAACGCTTTTTAATATGATACAGGATGAACTATATGGTATCCGTTTTCTGGATCTGTTTTCTGGGAGCGGTGCGATAGGGATTGAGGCACTCAGCAGAGGAGCAAAGGAAGCAGTCTTTGTGGAAAAAAATCCTGCCGCAGTGTGTTGCATCCGCGAAACCTGAAGTTTACCAGGTTGGACGCGGATGCTTTTGTTGTGCAGTCAGATGTTTTTGCTGCACTGGATCGTCTGAGACGTGAGATCGAGGACGGCAAGGAGAGCTTTGGTGTCATTTTTATGGACCCTCCTTACAACCAGGAGCTGGAAAAGCGAGTCCTTTCCTGCTTAAAAGACAGCAAAGTGGCAGATGAGCGTACCCTGATCATTATAGAGGCATCTCTGGAGACTGATTTTTCCTATCTTAAGGAATTTGGGTTCCGTGTACTGAAACGCAAAGAATATAAGACAAATGTTCATATGTTTATAGAGAAGGAGAAAAAGGAGTTATGAGAAGAGCTGTCTACCCTGGAAGTTTTGATCCGGTTACGTTCGGACATCTTGATATCATCCGTCGTTCCGCTGTTCTGGTGGATGAACTGATCGTCGGTGTGCTGACAAATAGTGCAAAAACGCCGTTGTTTTCTGCCGAAGAACGTGTTAATATATTAGCTGATGTCACCAAGGATATCGGAAATGTGACAATAAAGGCATTTGATGGTCTGTCGTAGATTTTGCAAGGAACTGCGGAGCACAGTTTATGGTGAGGGGTCTGCGGGCGATCACCGATTTTGATTACGAACTGCAGATGTCGCAGACCAACCGCATCCTGCGCTCAGATATTGATACGATTTTCTTATCGACCAGTCTGGAATATGCTACTTAAGTTCGACAACGGTCAAAGAGA
>ENA-OQER01001052-OQER01001052.1-human-gut-metagenome-genome-assembly--contig:-NODE-1052-length-14132-cov-6.915887_pt1 | contig 14132 bp, 26 predicted proteins | sample MGYA00242797_ERZ504639 | MGnify/ENA primary metagenome ERZ504639 (study PRJEB26092, sample SAMD00036306) | human gut metagenome | host: Homo sapiens | study: EMG produced TPA metagenomics assembly of...
CTCACGGCGGCGGGCTTTGCGTCGTGGCCTGCGATGACCGCCCCGGCACGTTGACGCCCGAATGGTGCCCCGGTGTCTACGATCGTCGCCTGGTCGATTACAAGAACCTGAGCGAGCTGTGTCCCATCGGTCCGCGCGACTTGGTGGTCGTCGCCACGGCGGGTCACAAGTCCGATATCGACGTGGTGATTCAGGCCATGCGAGCCAAGCCTGCCTATCTGGGCTGTCTGGGTTCGCGCCGCAAGACGGCCTTTGTGCGTGCCCGCTTGGAGCAGGAAGGCTTTACGCAGGACCAGATCGACGAGCTGCACCTTCCGATCGGCGTTGCATCGAGGCCGAGGACCCCGAGGAGATCGCCATCTCCATCGCCGCCGAGATGATCCACCTGCGTCGCACCAAACTCATCCCCCGCAAGCGCTAATCGCATCCTCACCAATAAGTTGCGGTGAAATACGGGTTGTTTAAGCCTGTTAGGCCGCCCAACAGTCCCTATTTCACCGCAACTGCTTTTCGGGGATCACTATGTGCGGGGGAGTTGTGGAGTTGTGCAGGCAGACGAGGTTTTTCTGGTAATACGCTCCCGATGCGCGTATAGTACCGATTGTTTTGTCGGCTCCTGCTGCGTCGAGTCCAAACCGCGAAATGCCATGAGCGGCGCGGATGCAGCCAGGAGGCACGAGGACAACCCATCGTGGCCACGCCCCGTGCTTAAAACCCCAAGAAGGAGTGAACAATGGCAGAAGAGAAGTATGTGCCGCGTCTGAAGACCAAGTACAACAACGAGGTCAAGCAGCAGCTTCAGACAAGTTCCAGTACGAGAACGTCATGATGATCCCCAAGTTTGAGAAGATCGTCGTGAACATGGGTGTCGGCGAGGCCGCTACCGATTCCAAGGCCATCGACGGTGCCGTGCGCGACCTGCGCGCCATCACCGGCCAGCAGCCGATGATTACCCGTGCCCGCAAGTCCATCGCTACCTTCCGCCTGCGCGCTGGTATGCCGATCGGCTGCAAGGTTACCCTGCGTGGCGACCGTATGTGGGAGTTCTTCGATCGTCTGACCTCCGTCGCGATCCCCCGTATCCGCGACTTCCGCGGTATCTCCGCCAAGAGCTTCGACGGCCGTGGTAACTTCTCCATGGGCGTCACCGAGCAGCTCATTTTCCCCGAGATCGACTTCGACTCCGTCGATCACCAGCGTGGTATGGACATCACTTTCGTGACCACCGCCAACACCGATGAGGAAGCCAAGGCCCTTCTGGACGCCTTCGGTTTCCCGTTCAAGAAATAGGTTCACCTGCTATAAGCGCCGTTCCCACAGGGGGGGGGCGGCGCTTGGGGCGAACAATACTCTATGTGAGGAGGATATAAGTGGCTAAGACATCGATGATCGTCAAGTGCAATCGCAAGCAGAAGTTCTCTACTCGTGAGTACACGCGCTGCCAGCGCTGCGGCCGTCCGCACTCTGTGTACCGCAAGTTCGGCCTGTGCCGTGTCTGCTTCCGCGAGCTTGCACTCAAGGGCGAGCTTCCCGGCGTTAAGAAGGCCAGCTGGTAAGTCACTACCAGCGTTTCAAGCATCCGTTTGGAACAGGGAAAACGCGCTAGTTAGGCTTTGCCGTTAAGGGCGGCGAAGAACCAAGAGCACGTGTTCATCAAGAACGAAGGAGAATCTGTATGAACCTTACAGACCCGATCGCAGATATGCTTACGCGCATCCGTAACGCTAACTCTGTGAACAAGGCCACGGTCTCCATGCCGAGCAGCAAGAAGCTCGTCGAGATCGCTCGTGTTCTGCACGAGGAGGGCTACATCGAGGCTACGATGTCGAGGACACCGTTCCCCAGAAGACTCTGCACATCACGCTTAAGTATGGTCCCAAGAAGCTAAGGTCATCAACGGCATCCGCCGCATTTCCAAGCCGGGCCTGCGTAAGTACACCGGCGTTGCCGACATGCCCCGCGTCCGCGGTGGCCTTGGTACCGCCATTATTTCCACCAGCCATGCGTCATGACCGACCGCGATGCTCGCAAGCACAACGTCGGCGGCGAGATCATCGCTTACGTCTGGTAATTCGCTCGGTAGGTAGAAGGAAAGGAGATCACCGTGTCTCGTATCGGTAATAAGCCTGTCCAGATTCCCGCCGGAGTCGAAGTGGCAGTCAACGGCAACAACGTTGTCGTCAAGGGCCCCAAGGGCCAGCTCGAGCTCGATGTCTTTGAGAAGCTCGCTATCAACGTCGAGGACAACGTCCTCACCGTTTCCCGTCCCGACGACGAGCGTGAGACCCGTGCCCGCCACGGCCTCACCCGCGCTCTCATCCACAACATGGTTGTTGGCGTTTCCGAGGGCTTCGAGAAGAAGCTCGAGCTCGCCGGCGTCGGTTACCGCGTGCAGCAGAAGGGTAAGAACCTCGAGTTCTCCCTGGGCTTCTCGCACCCCGTGATCGTCGAGGCTCCCGAGGGCATCACCTTCGAGGTTCCCGACAACACCCACGTGAACGTCAAGGGTATCAACAAGCAGCAGGTCGGTCAGATCGCCGCTGAGATCCGCGGCCATCGTCCTCCCGAGCCTTACAAGGGCAAGGGTATCCACTACGTTGCGAGCACATCCGCCGCAAGCTGGGTAAGGCCGCCAAGTAGTCGTAACCGACTCACTCGCATAAGACCAGCACCCCGTCAGGTGCTGGCAAGATCAACCTTTTTAGGAGTTTACGTATGAACAAGCATAAGGCGAAGCTGGAAGCCTCAAGCGTCGTCAGCGTCGTGTTCGCGGCAAGGTCTCGGGTACCTCCGAGCGTCCGCGTCTTCGCGTGACCCGTACTAACGCCAACATCTATGCCCAGATCATCGACGACAGCAAGGGCTCCAGCCTGACGCTCGTCTCTGCCTCGACCCTCGAGGCCGAGTTCAAGGGCACCCACACCTCGAACAAGGAAGCTGCGGAGAAGGTCGGTCAGCTCGTTGGCAAGCGCGCCATCGAGGCCGGCATCACCAAGGTCGCCTTCGATCGCGGTGGCCGTATCTACCATGGCCGCGTCAAGGCCCTCGCCGACGGTGCTCGTGCCGCCGGTCTCGAGTTCTAGGAGGTATGTAGCACATGGCTCGTAATCAGAAGCAGCAGCGCGAGGCCTCCGAGTTCGAGGAGCGCGTCGTTTACATCAACCGCGTGTCGAAGACCGTCAAGGGTGGTCGTCGCATGAGCTCGTCGCTCTCGTCGTCGTTGGCGACGGCAAGGGCAACGTCGGCGTGGCATGGGCAAGTCCGCTGAAGTGCCCCTGGCCATCTCCAAGGCGTCTCTCGATGCCAAGAAGAACATGTTCCACGTGCCGGTGACCGAGCAGGGCACCATCCGCACGAGGTTCTCGGTCACTTTGGTGCCGGCCGCATCATCATCAAGCCCGCTGTCGAGGGTACCGGCGTTATCGCCGGCGGCGCTGTGCGTCCCCTCTTCGAGCTTGCTGGCATCAAGAACGTCCTGTCCAAGTCCCTCGGTACCGACAACGGCCTCAACATCATCAAGGCTGCCGTCGAGGGCCTCAAGGAGCTCTCCAGCCCTGAGGACGTCGCGGCTCGCGTGGCCTGACGGTCTCCGAGATGTTCGTCGGTAAGGAGAACTAAGCATGGCTGACACCATCAAGATCAAGCAGGTCCGCAGCACCAACGGTTGCAAGCAGGACCAGGTCCGTACTGTCCGTGCCCTCGGTCTCCACAGGATCCGCGAGGTTCGCGAGATTGCTGACAACGAGTCCGTCCGCGGCATGATCTTCAAGGTCAAGCACCTTGTCGAGATTGTAGAGGAGTAGCAAATGCAGCTTCACGATCTTACTCCCGCGCCCGGTTCCACCAAGAACCGCAAGCGCGTCGGCCGTGGCAATTCTTCGGGTCACGGCACCACTTCTGGCCGCGGCCAGAAGGGCCAGGTTCCCGCTCTGGCGGCACCAAGGTGCCGGCTTCGAGGGTGGCCAGACTCCGCTGGCTATGCGCCTGCCCAAGCTTCCGGGCTTCCGCAACCCCCGTCGTATCGAGTACACCGCTGTTAACGTTGAGCGTCTCGAGCGTAAGTTCGAGGACGGCGCTGTGATCGACGGTGCCGCTCTTAAGGCGCTCGCATCACCAAGAGCGAGTTCGAGCCCGTTAAGGTGCTCGGCAATGGTGAGCTCACCAAGAAGTTCACGGTCAAGGTCGATAAGGTCAGCGCTTCTGCGCAGGCCAAGATCGAGGCCGCTGGCGGAAAGGTCGAGCTGCCGTGCTAAATGGTCTTAAGAATGCTTTCCGCATCAAAGAATTGCGTGAAAAGATTCTTTTTACCATAGCTATGCTCGTCGTGTACCGTATTGGTGCGCACGTTCCTGTGCCCGGCATTCCCTTCCAGGGGATGCTGGGCCTTTTCTCGACCGATAACAATTCGGTCGCCGCAGGTGCTATGGCCCTCCTGAATCTTTTCTCTGGCGGCGCGTTGAGCTATGTGTCGGTGTTCTCCCTGGGCATCATGCCTTACATCACCAGCTCGATCATCCTCCAGATGCTCCAGGCCGTTGTGCCTTCCCTGCATGAGCTTGCCCGCGAGGGCGAGGTCGGTCAGACCAAGATTACGCAGTATTCGCGTTACCTCACCCTGGCTCTGGCAATCCTCAACTCTGTGGGTTACCTCTTCCTCTTTAAGAGCTTCGGCATCAGCTTTACTGGCGCCGGCGCTCCCGAGATCATCTTCGACCTCATGATCGTCGGCACGCTCACCGCGGGCGCCATGCTGATCATGTGGATTGGTGAGCTCATCACCCAGCGCGGTATCGGCAATGGCATGTCGCTGATCATCTTTGCGAACATCATGGCCGGTCTGCCGCAGGCGATCTTCTCCAGCACCGAGGGCAATGCCGGTGGCATCATCACCATGGTGATCATCTGCGCCATCATCTTGCTGGTTATCCCGCTGATCGTTTTCCTTGAGCGCGGCCAGCGCCGCATTCCGGTCTCCTACGCTAAGCGCGTCGTGGGCCGTCGCATGATGGGTGGCCAGACCACCTACCTGCCCATCAAGGTCAACACCGCGGGCGTCGTGCCGATCATCTTCGCTTCGGCGCTGCTGTACTTCCCAGCTCAGATTGCCGTGTTCTTCCCCGGCATCGGCTGGATTCAGGCAGTTGCCTCTGCGCTTTCGACCGGTTGGCTCAACTGGGTGCTTAATGTTGTCCTCATTGTGTTCTTCGCATACTTCTACACCTCCATGGTGTTCAACCCCGATGACACGGCCGACAACCTTAAGAAGCAGGGCGGCTTTATTCCGGGCGTGCGTCCGGGTAGAGCTACCGCGGCTACATCAAGAACGCGCTCAACAAGATCACGCTTCCCAGTGCTGTCTTTTTGGCGCTCATCGCCATCGTGCCTTCGATCATCTTCTCTTTCACGGGTAACCAGCTGATCCAGGCATTTGGCGGCACGTCCATCCTCATCATGGTCGGCGTCGTGCTCGACACGGTCGATAAGCTCGAAGGCAGATCAAGATGTATGATTACGATGGATTCTTTAAATAGGCTAGAGGAGGATTGCTCATGAACCTCGTATTGCTCGGAGCTCCGGGTGCCGGTAAGGGCACCGTCGCACAGGAGCTCGTCGCCGAGTTTGGCGTCGCTCACATTTCCACGGGCGACCTGCTGCGTGCTGCCGTCAAGGGCGGCACCGAGCTTGGTATTCAGGCTAAGAAGTACATGGACGCTGGCGAGCTCGTTCCCGACCAGCTCGTGATCGATCTTGTCAAGGAGCGTCTTGCCGCCGATGACGCCCAGCAGGGTTTCATCCTCGACGGCTTCCCGCGCAACACCGCCCAGGCCGTGACGCTCGATTCCGAGCTCTCCGCGATGGGTCGCGAGATCGACTGCGCCCTTCTGGTCGACGTGGCCCCCGAGGTCATTATCGATCGTCTGTCTTCGCGTCGCACCTGCCGCGCCTGCGGTTACACCGGCACCGCTGCCGATGCTACCTGCCCCAAGTGCGCCGGCGAGATGTATCAGCGCGACGACGACAAGCCCGAGACCATCAAGAACCGTCTCGACGTCTACGAGAAGTCCACGAGCCCGCTCGTCGACTACTATCGTGGCCAGGGTCTGCTCAAGTCGGTCAACGGTGACCAGGCTCGCGAGACCGTGTACGGGGATGTCAAAGAGGCCCTCGGTCTATGATCAAGATTAAGTCTGCAACGCAAATCGAGCAGATGAAGAAGCAGGAGCGCTATCTAAGATGGCGCTCCGCCACGTTGGAGCCATGGTGCGCCCCGGCGTTTCGACTTTTGAGCTCGATCAGCTCGCGGAGCAGATTATCCGCATGCATGGCGGCATCCCTGCCTTTAAGGGATACGGCGGGTTCCCGGGGACTATTTGCGCATCGATCAACGATGCTGTGGTCCACGGTATTCCCAACCCCGACATGATTCTGCGCGATGGCGATATCATCTCCATCGATACGGGAGCCGTTGTCGACGGTTGGGTTGGCGATAACGCTTGGACGTTTTTCGTCGGCACCCCTACGCCTGAGGCCAAGGCCCTGTGCGAGGTTACGCGCGATTGCCTTAAGGCTGCCATCGAGCAGGCTGTTCCCGGTAACCATATAGGGGACGTCGGTTATGCCGTTCAGTCTCTCGCCGAGTCTCACGGTTACGGCGTGCTTCGCGACTATGTGGGCCATGGCATTGGCCGCGTGATGCACGAGGACCCCAACGTTCCTAACTATGGAAAGAAGGGGAGGGGCGTGCGCCTCCAGACCGGCATGGTCATTGCCATCGAGCCGATGGTTACGATGGGTTCCAACCATGTGAGCACGGGCTCCGACGGTTGGATTGTTACGACCAACGATCACCTGCCGCCGCGCACTACGAGAACACCGTTGCCATTACCAATGACGGTCCGGTGATTCTCACCACGGATGCGCAAGGTGCTTGGTGCTCCCTGCAGGGCGGAGAAATGTAAAAGTCGCCGCCCCCTGATGCCCAACCTCGCCTTTCAATTTCGAAGGCATGACCCCAAGGTCTATTCCTTCTCATTTCAAGACGATCTTGGGCATCAGGGAACGGCTTTGTTTTACATTTCAAATGTAACAAGTTCCACGTAGTTGTGGAGCCATTACGAAGATATTACGATGCGTGCATACGTATTGTAGAATACTCAATCGCTGTCGTTTTCTAGAGAAAGATGATTGCTTGTGAAGAAGGAAGACGCAATTGAGCTCGAGGGTACGGTAAAGGAACCGCTGCCCAACGCCATGTTTAAGGTCGAGCTCGAGAACGGTCATTCGGTTCTGTGCAACATTTCTGGCAAGATCCGAATGAATTACATCCGTATTCTCCCCGGTGACAGGGTTGTCGTGGAGCTTTCCCCGTACGACCTGACCCGCGGCCGCATCACCTATCGCTACAAATAGCGGCACGCATACACGCACTCCATTTCCGACTGCAGGCTTAGCTCAACCTACGGTCGGATTGTGTGTGAAGACCAGCCATAGTTTTAAACGCCTGCGGCTGGGCGAGTAGATAGTAGGGAAGTAGTTTGAGCGCTACCGAAAGGAAGAACGATGAAGGTACGTCCTTCGGTCAAGAAGATGTGCGATAAGTGCAAAATCATTAGGCGCCATGGCAAGGTCCTCGTCATTTGCGAGAACCCCCGTCATAAGCAGCGTCAGGGTTAAGAGAGGAGACTACGTTGGCCCGTATTAATGGTGTCGACCTCCCGCGTGAGAAGCGCGTTGAGATCGGTTTGACCTACATTTACGGCATCGGCCGCACCACTGCGACGAAAATTTGCGTCGAGTGCAACGTTAACGTGGATACGCGCGTTAAGGACCTCACCGAAGATGAGGTTAACGCCATCCGTGATTATATCGACAAGAACCAGATCATGGTTGAGGGCGACCTCCGCCGTGAGCGCAACCAGAACGTCAAGCGCCTTATGGACATCGGCTGCAACCGCGGCCTTCGTCACCGCAAGGGCCTCCCGGTCCGCGGCCAGCGCACCCACACTAACGCTCGTACCCGCAAGGGCCCGAAGCGTCAGATCGGTGCTAAGAAGAAGAAATAAGGAGCGCTAGATAGATGGCTACTGCTAAGAAGAACGTTCGCGCTGCCCGTCTGAAGCGCGCGGACCGTAAGAACATTTCCGTGGGCCAGGCTCACATTCGTTCTACGTTCAACAACACGATCGTTTCGATCACCGATCCCCAGGGCAACGTCATTTCCTGGAAGTCGGCTGGCCAGGTGGGCTTCAAGGGCTCCCGTAAGTCCACGCCGTTCGCTGCCCAGATGGCTGCCGAGGCTGCTGCCAAGCAAGCCATGGAGCACGGTATGAAGAAGGTTTCCGTCTTCGTCAAGGGCCCCGGCTCCGGTCGTGAGACCGCCATCCGCTCCCTCCAGGCCGCTGGCCTCGAGGTCTCGAGCATCCAGGACAAGACCCCCATTCCGCACAACGCTGCCGCCCCAAGAAGCGTCGCCGCGTGTAACTGAAAGGATCGTATCAATATGGCAATCGACAGGACTCCTGTTCTTAAGCGCTGCCGTCAGCTCGGGATCGATCCGCTGAGCTCGGTTACAGCAGCAAGAAGGAATCTATCCGTCAGCCCAAGCGCCGTCGCAAGGAATCTGAGTACGGCATGCAGCTGCGCGAGAAGCAGAAGGTCAAGTTCATCTATGGCGTTCTGGAGAAGCAGTTCCACGGCTACTTCAACAAGGCCCGTAAGATGAACGGCGTCACCGGTGAGAACCTCATGATTATCCTTGAGTCTCGCCTCGACAATGTCGTCTTCCGTCTTGGCTTCGCCCGCACCCGCAAAGAGGCTCGTCAGTCCGTCCGTCACGGTCACTTCACCGTGAACGGCAAGCGCGTGGACATCCCGTCCTACCGCGTCAAGGCCGGCGACGTCGTCGCTGTCGGCGAGAAGTTCCGTGACCTCCTCCCCATCAAGGAGGCCCTGATTTCCTCCGAGCGCTTTGAGGTCCCTGGCTGGCTCGAGGTCGATATCGAGAAGCTGTCTGGTAACGTGCTCGCTCTGCCGACGCGTGAGCAGATCAGCGGTGATATCAACGAGCAGCTCATCGTCGAGCTCTACTCTAAGTAGTCCATCCGGGCTGCTGAGGCTGGAGGTAATACATGTCAGAATTCATTAGGCCTCAGGTTCAGGTCGAAGAGATCAACGAGACGTCTGCTCGTGTCTCCGTCGAGCCGCTCGAGCGTGGCTACGGCGATACGCTGGGTAACTCCCTTCGTCGCGTTCTTCTGTCCTCGCTCGAGGGTGCCGCCGTCGAGGCTATTCAGATCGATGGTGCGCAGCACGAGTTCATGACCATCCCTAACATGGTCGAGGATGTCACCGACATCGTCCTGAATGTCAAGGGTCTTGTCTTCAGGCTCTCGGCACGACCGACGAGGCGACCGCCACCATCTCGGTTGACGGCCCCTGCGAGGTCACCGGTGCGGACTTCTTTATTCCGTCCGAGTTTGAGCTGGTCAACCCCGAGCAGCACATTGCTACGCTCACCGAGGGTGGCCATCTCACCATGAGCATGCGCATCGGCTATGGCCGCGGCTATGTCTCTGGCGAGGCTAACCAGCGCGACAACGATCCCATCGGTGTGATCCACGTCGACTCGCTGTACTCGCCGGTTTCCCGTTGCGCCAAGCTCGTTGAGGCTTGCCGTGTCGGTCAGCACACCGACTACGACCGCCTTGTCCTCGAGATCGAGACCAACGGTTCCATCGCCCCGCGCGACGCCGTGGTCCAGGCTGCCAATATCATCAACCAGCATATGGCCGCCTTTATGAACCTTGCCGAGACCCCCGAGGTCGAGGAGGAGCTTCGATCTTCGCTCCCGAGGTCACCAACGACAACGCCGAGCTGGACAAGCAGATCGAGGATCTGGACCTTTCTGTCCGTTCCTACAACTGCCTTAAGCGCGCCAGCATTCACTCGGTCCGTCAACTCGTTGAGTTCTCGGAGAACGATCTGCTCAACATCCGTAACTTCGGTGTTAAGTCGATCGAGGAAGTGAAGGACAAGCTTGAGTCCATGGGCCTGAGCCTGAAGGCTTAATGCTTCGCATATTTGAGGAGAAACTAGACCATGCGTCACAACGTTAAGAAGGGCCTGAAGCTCGGCACCGATGCGAGCCACACCAAGGCCATGAAGAAGAGCCTTGCTAAGGCCCTCTTCGAGAACGACCGCATCAAGACCACCGAGACCCGCGCTAAGGCGCTGCGTTCGGTCGTCGACCCGATCATCACTTGGGCCAAGAAGGGCGACCTGCACTCTCGTCGTCTGGCTATCGCCAAGCTCGGCGATAAGCAGCTCGTTGCCGAGATCTTCGACAAGGCTGCTCAGGGCATGTGGCAGGACCGCAACGGCGGTTACACCCGCATCATGAAGCTCGGTAACCGCAAGGGCGACAACGCTCCCATCGTTATCATGGAGCTCGTCACCGAGCCTTGCACGCCTAAGGCTAAGAAGCTGCTCCGGCCCCCAAGAAGGCCGCTGCTCCCAAGAAGGTCGAGGCTGTCGAGGAGACCGCTGCCGAGGAGGCTCCTGCCGAGGAGACCGCTGAGTAGACATTCCGTCTGCATAGGCTATATTCGAGGGGTACGTTCGCGTACCCCTCTTTTTTTGTCGCGATACTGTTGCTTGTTTGTTGGGAGCGCCCATGACTGCGCCGTCTGATTTCAATTCGATTCTCGAGCTTGACGCCACCCTTGTATTCCGCGTCGCCTATGACGGCTCGTCGTATAGCGGGTTTGCCGAGCAGCCGGGACAGACGACGGTTGCGGATGAGCTGCGTCGAGCCATCGAGACGCTGCTTCGCCGCCCGATCGATCTGACATGCGCGGGGCGTACCGATGCCGGCGTGCATGCCGTGGCTCAGTACATCAGCGTGCCCGTAACGGACGCTGAGCTCGCGTGTACGCGCCGTAGGTGGCTGCGGGCTATGGATGCCCTGCTGCCCAAAGATATCGCCATAAACGAGGTCTACAAGGCCCGTAAAGGCTTTTCTGCACGTTTTGACGCGCGTTCCCGTACGTATACGTACCGTATTGCCGATCGAGATGCGCGCCCCGTGCTGTCCCGCGGTGCCGTGTGGTGGCATCGCTATCCCTTGGATGTTGAGGCAATGTCTGCTGCCTGCCCCGCGCTGCTGGGCGAGCAGGACTTTAAAAGCTTTTGCAAGGTTGCCTCGGCCGTTGGCAAGCCCACGCATCGCTGCGTGATGCGTGCCGAGTTTGGCCATGAGGTTGCGTTTGGCGAGGACATCCTGACGTTCACCATCGAAGGCAATGCGTTTCTGCATTCGATGTCCGTACGATCGTGGGCACGCTTGTCGAGATTGGTATGCATCGCCATGAACCTGGGTGGATGCGTGAGGTCATCGATGCTTGCGACCGTACCGTTGCGGGCCCCACGGCTCCTGCCTGCGGCCTTACGTTTATGGGCGTGGATTACGATCCCGCCGAGCTTGTCGTGATCGACTAGGGGAGGGCTCGACGCGTCGTGCGTCGACACCTGTCATCTGTGGGCTGCGCGTGTGCAACATCTGTTCTTGGCGTGCAATACAACCGGTGTCTCATTGCTTTTATTGCCGGGGTGTACCATGAACGACAGTTTGATTCACTGCTGTCGAGAGGACGGATAACTTGGTTCGACGTGGCTCGCATCCGCGACTTTCGGTGATCCTTGTGGTAGAAGGTTCGCCCAGCTATGCGATGCGTGCGCTCGAGAGTATCCAGAACCAAGACCTCTATGATTTGCAGATTGTCGTTGTCTGCCGCGATGCTGCGCCCGGTGTACGCCATTCGCTTCAAGTTGCTGCCGACAGGGACATCCATATTGATTTGATTGACGTCGAGGACGCTAAGCGCGGCGCTTGTCTTCGTGCCGGTTTTGATGCCTCGCGCGGCTCTCAAATCATCGCCATGAACGCCGATGAGTGGTTTGCTCCGCACGCCCTTTCCAAGATGGTCGATATCGCGTGCGATACTGCGGCAGACATAGTCTTCCCCACGGTGTCGCTCGACCGCTATGATGCACATCGAGAGCGCCATTCGCGCGTCTTGGATGCTACTCATATTTCCATTGATAGCGAATCTTCGATGGTCGCCGGGCTGCCTCAGTTGATTTTAGGCGGCCTGGTTGCTCAAGTCTCTGGCGTGATGTACACCCGTCCGCTGTTTGAGGCATGCCTTTTGTGCGATAAGACGTTTCGCACTGTTGGGTTTATGGCGTGTGCGCTCTCGCGGGCACAGCACGTCTCCGGATGCGGCGACGCTTGTTTCCACGCGGCGGCGCCTAAGCTTACAGATGCCTTTGATCCCACCATGTATGCCAAGGTATCCGATGACACCCGAGCGCTCGACGAGCTTGCGGACTCACTCTCGGAAGCAGATAGCGGTGGTTGGCTCATGCTGGCAAGCCAGAAGTTCTACTTTGCCGGACTGGTCGCCTGCATCGAGAATTTGTGTCTGAGCCCGCATGGGGTGTCATCAATTGAACGCTCCGCCCGTATGCGTGATATGCTTGAGGCACCCCGAACTCGTCAGATGGTTGCGGCGCTTAAGGATGACCACCGCGGACTCGGTTTGTTGTTTGGGCCAATTGCAAGCGCGAAGCCTACGCGTTGCGTGATGTATACGCATTTGGCTGCTTTTCTTAACCGAACTGGTGCCAAAACTGCCTAGGGGCGCTCATTTCGAAACAAACTTGCATGGAATTGTTTCTAAATGCGTTCTTATACACAAAAGCTTTCAAATAGCGTTAAACTATTCAATCATTGATTGATTGTCTCCGCCATCTTTTGGAGTGAGGGTTTGTATGGCTAAAAAACGCAATGGGCGCCAGGATGCCATTAGAGATATTGTGCGCAATAAGGACGTCCGCACGCAGCGCGTGCTGGTCGATGAGCTCCGCGCTATGGGCTTTGATTGCACGCAGGCGACTGTCTCTCGCGATATTGCCGATATGGGGCTGCGTAAGCTCCCTGAGGGCATCTATGTTCTGGCAGAGGACCTGCACCTGCAGCGTATGGTTTCCGAGCTCGTAACGGGCGTTCTGCGCACCGATAATCTGGTTATGATCAAGGCTCAGCCTGGCACGGCTTCCGGCATCGCCGCCGCCGTTGATGCGGCAGAGTTGCCCGATGTGCTTGGCTCGCTTGCCGGCAACGATACGATTTTGGTTATTGCCCAGACGGCCGAGGACGGCGAGCGTCTCGAGGCGCTGATCAATAAGCTGAGCAATTCTCGCAAGTAGGCGTGCGGGTCGTGCGCTTGGCCTGCGTGCGCAGACATAGTGGCTTGTAAGGGGTATCGACGTTGGTCGGTACCCCCCTTTTTTTTGTTTGCAGGCATAAAGACCGCCCACCAGGTCGCTTTAAACTAAAAGGACCCCGAGCAGTTTAATAAGCTGCTCGGGGTCCTTGTTGCTTATGGCCGGATGATTTCTAGCCGACCGTATCGTCAGGCGTGGGCGAGGGGTCGGGAGTGGGCGTAGGCGAGGGGTCGGGAGTGGCGTAGGCGTGCCGCCATCGCCGCCGGTCGAACCACCAGTGGAGCCGCCCGTCGAGCCACCGGTCGTACCGGTGCCGCCGGTGGTGTCGCCGCCTGTGGTCTCGGTGGTCGTGGTCGTTGTGGTCGTCGTGGTGGTGGTTTCCTCTTCGTCCTTGTCTTCGTCCTCGTCGCTTTCCGTCTTCTTGGTGTTGTTGGTGCCGTAGAACTTCCAGACGTTATTGTTCTTGTACGTGGGCGCCGTTCCGGTCGGGAACTCCTCGCGCTCGGTTCCGGCCAAAACAGTGTTCATGAACTTCTTAAAGACGGGCAGGTTGGTGCTGTCGCCCAGCAGGTCCGTACCGTACTTTTGGATGGGAATCTCGCCTGCGGAATAACCGGTCCACAGGCGCATGCCAGTTGCGGCGTGTAGCCGCAGAACCACAGGTTGGTGGTGTTGTCAGTGGTACCTGTCTTGCCGGCATAGGCTGGTTGACGCTCAGCGCGCCGGCGGCACCCGTGCCACTGCCCTGCATGACGCCGGATAGAACGTCGGTAACCGCGCGCCTCGCCTTCGGTGAGCACCTGCGTGGGATTGTCGGTGTGCTGGTACAGCACCGAGCCGGTACG
>ENA-OQER01001054-OQER01001054.1-human-gut-metagenome-genome-assembly--contig:-NODE-1054-length-14126-cov-14.863133_pt1 | contig 14126 bp, 15 predicted proteins | sample MGYA00242797_ERZ504639 | MGnify/ENA primary metagenome ERZ504639 (study PRJEB26092, sample SAMD00036306) | human gut metagenome | host: Homo sapiens | study: EMG produced TPA metagenomics assembly of...
CTTTTAAAGTCTTGAATCAACTATAAAGGTACTGAAAATCAGACACTTAGCCAAATTTATTTAGTTATGTTTTGTTAATCAACTTGCTCATTTTCAAACGATTACGTAATTATTAACAGAGTATTGTATTAATTAAACAATTGACTATGCAACAAAAGGTAAAATTAGCAATGATTGCTCTCTGCTACAGCCCATTGCTCTTCGCTCAGAACGCCACCGAGCAGAAGATAGCAAAGGGATTGGACGAGAATGCATTCACATTCACCGAAGCACAGTTGGGTGAGGATGACGATATGTCACAGAACGTCACCATTCTGAATTCTAACTCAAATGTTTACGCATCAGAGGCAGGCTATCTGTTCTCGCCAGTGCGTTTCCGTTATCGTGCCTTCAATCAGAAGTACAATGATGTGTACATCAATGGTGCTCCCATGAACGACATGGAGTCTGGTCAGTTCCGCTTCTCTAACATCGGAGGTCTGAACCGATTCTCAAGAAACGTTGACTTTGCCTTGCCTTTCGAGGGCAACAACTACTCCATGACAGGTATGGGAGGCAGCAACAACTATGACTTCCGTGCCGGAAGCATGCAGACAGGCCACTATGCTTCTGTGGGAGTTGCCAACCGCAACTACACGCTTCGTGGTCTTTATACCTATAGCAGTGGATTCAATGACAAGGGATGGGCCATCTCAGCGGGTCTTACCTATCGTTGGGCAAACCGCGGTTATGTAGAGGGAACCTTCTACAATGCGCTGTCTTACTACTTCGGTGTGCAGAAGAAGTGGGACAACGGTCACTCCCTGAGCTTCACCACATGGGGCAATCCTACAGAGCGCTCTACACAGGGAGCAGCAACCGACGAGACTTACTGGCTCGCCAACGACTACTATTACAACCCATACTGGGGCTACTACAATGGCCACAAGCGCAACTCACGCGTTGTGAACGACTTTGCGCCATCAGCCATCGCCACATGGGACTGGAACATCAACGACAAGATGAAGCTCACCACCTCTGTCTTTGGCAAGTACTCTATGTATAAGAGCACCAAGCTCAACTACGCCAACGCTGAGAACCCACAGCCAGACTACTGGAAGAACCTGCCAAGTAGCTACTACGACATCTGGAATGCTGACGCGCTGGGCAACAACTCGTCTACACTCCAGAGCTGGTACAACTCTTACAATTACTGGACAGCAAGCAAGACCAACCGCCAGATTGACTGGGATCGCCTCTATTATGCCAACACTCAGGCTGCCAACCAGGGCCATGATGCACTCTACTTCATCCAGGCCAAGCACAGCGACAACCTGATGTTCAACATGGCTTCCACCCTGTCGGCTAAGGTTACCAAGCGCTCTACTCTCGTAGGCGGACTGGTATTGGGCAGCAACAGCAACCGTCACTATCAGACCATGGACGACCTGCTCGGTGCTTCCTTCTTCCACAACATCAACACTTATGCGCTCGGCACCTATCCTGCCAGCGACCCAAGAGTGCAGTACGACCTCAACACAGCTGGACCTAACAACCTCGGCTCTCTCGTTTACGAAGGCGACAAGTTCGGTTACGACTATAAGATTGAGGTAATGAAGGGCTTGCTCTGGACTTCCTACACTGCTGAGATGGGACGTTTCCAGACCATGATCAGCGCTAAGCTCGGACAGACCAATATGCGTCGCCATGGATATATGCGCAATGGTATGGCCCCCAACAACTCTGAGGGCAACAGCCGCATCGCACGTTTCGGAGAAGGCGGTGCCAAGGGTAGCATCAACTTCGATGCCGGCAAGGCCACGTCTTCAAGATTGGTGTAGGTTACGAGTGGCGTCCACCAATGGCCAACGCTGCATTCATCTCTCCTGAGATCTGCAACGACTACGTGCTCAACCTTGGCGACGAGCATGTCTTCAGCAGCGAGTTCTGCTATCAGTATCAGAATGCCTGGGTACACGCCAACGTCAACGCATACTATAGCCGCCTCGACCACGTCACAGAGTGGCAGAACTTCTACAACGATGACGAGAACTCTTTCACCTACCTCAGCATGACAGGATTGGAGAAAGAATACTATGGTATCGAGGCAGGTCTCGACTTCAAGGTGGCTTCTTTCCTTAACTTCAAGGCCATCGGAACCATCAGCGACGCAAGAACATCAACAATGCCAACGTGAACTACATGCTCTCCAAGTCGGCAGAGGTGGTTAAGGACTACGCATATATTAAGGACATGCGCGAAAGCGGAACTCCTCTTACTATCGGTAGCCTTGCACTCGACTTCCATAAGAGCGGATGGTTCATCAACCTCAATGCCACTGGTACGACCGCATCTATTTGTCATACTCACCAAGCTATCGCTACAAGTCTTCTCTGAAGAACCGCGACATGCTCTTCAACGACGAGCCTCTCCCTGGTTCTGTTGACCAGGCCAAGGGACACGGCGGATGGATGGTAGACGGAAGCATCGGCAAGAGTATCCGCCTCAAGCACGGTAGTCTGAACTTCAACCTCATGGTAACCAACATCCTCAACAACCGCAAGATTGTTTCAGGTGGTTACGAGCAGAGCCGAAGCGACTATACCCTCAACAAGGAAAACGAGGCCAAGGATCGCGTCTACAAGTTCTCTAAGAACCCTAAGAAGTATTACGTATTCGGAACCAACGGAATGTTCCAGGTATCATACAGATTCTAAAAGAAGAGAAAGATATGAAAAAGTTAAAATATATCGCAATGGCATTTGCTGCCCTGCTCTTGGCTTCATGCATGGGCGACGGTTATGCTGATTCCGTGGGAGAAAAGGATTATACCGGCCCTGCCATCGGCAACAACAAACTGGAGGCTACCAATGTCATCACCATCTCCGAACTGAAGGAGAAATATGCCACACAGATAGAACGCGGCCTGTACAAGCAGGTGGACGAGGATATCAAGATATTGGGTATCGTCACAGGTAACGACCTCGGAGGCAACCTCTACAACCAGATTTGCCTGCAGGACAAGACAGGCGGTATCTTGGTTTGCATCGGCAAGAGCGGACTCTATGGCGAACTGCCTGTAGGTCAGCAAGTGCTTATCGACTGCAAGGGCCTCTACATCGGTGGCTACGGCAAGCAGGCTGAGTTGGGCGGTGTCTATACCAACACCAACAAGGCTCACAGTCTATCGGTAAGGTAGACCGCTACGTATGGGAGAAGCACTACAAGATTATCGGTGAGGCCGATGAGGCCAAGGCAGAGGCAATGGTTGAGGTATTCGACCAGACCAAGATCAAGGATGCCGACTATCTGAAGTCTTGCTCAGGCAAGTTGATGAGAATAGAGGGCGTAACCTTCGCCGATGCTGGCAAGAAGGTGTTTGCCGCTGCGGCAGACAAAGACAACGCCAACTGCGTAAACCGCGGATTCTCTGGCATCAGCACCAACAACATGGTGGTTCGCACTTCTGCCTACGCCAAGTTTGCTAATGCTCTCCTGCCAGAAGGTCCACAGAACGTTACTGGTATCTTCACACGTTATGCAGGAAGCAAGAACGATACATGGCAGATTCTTATCCGTACTGCAGACGACGTGAAGGTAGCCAAGGGAACAGAACAGTGTCCATACACCGTAGCGGAAGCCATCCAGTTGATTAACGACGGAAAGACTACCGAGACCAATGTTTATACCGAAGGAATCATCTGTTCTGAGCCAAGTGTAAGTGTACAGTATGGTAATGCTGATTTCTACATCTCTGTAGACGGCAAGGGTATGAATGCTGACGGAACTGGCAATCCTGCCAAGACCATCAAGGTATTCCGCAACTACTATCTCAACAAAGATAAGTACACCGATGCCAACAAGGACTTGATCAAGAAGGGAAAGAAAGTTGTCATCTGCGGCAAGCTCTTACTCTACAATGGTGTAACACCGGAAATCAACAGTGGAAACTATATCGTTTCCATCAAATAAAACTAACTCAAGTAGAAAACTATAAAAAGAATAATCAATATGAAAAAGTTCATTTATTCATGCTTGTTCTTGGCTATGGCAGCCATGACATTTAGCAGCTGCGAGGACGTTCCTGCTCCTTACAATATGCCAACAGAGAATGAATCTCAGAAAGTTCAGCCTTCAGGTACTGGTACTGCCGCAGACCCATTCAATGTGGCAGGAGTAGTAAAGTACATTGACGATGGTGGAAGCGCTGAAACAGAAGTATACGTAAAGGGTAAGGTCGTTTCTGTGGTACAGGGAAGCTGGAAAGCAGATTACGGTAGCTTGAAGTATTACATCTCTGAGGATGGAACACCTACCAACCAGTTCTACGTTTTCAACGGTTATGCTGGTCCTAACCGCACCAAGTTCTCGGGCGAAGATGCTTTGAAGCAAGGTGATGAAGTTGTTATCTGCGGTAAGGTAGACGTCTATAATGGCACCAAAGAGTTCCTCGCGAATAACTATATTGTTTCTCTCAATGGCGTAGGTGGAGCTACCACTCCTGACACTCCAACTGATGGCTACATCAATGAGACATTCAGCAAGAGCTTCGGTACATTTACTCTGAAGAACATTAAGGGTACCCCATGGGTGATTGATTCTTACGGCTATGCTAAGGCTACAGGTTATGAGAACGTAAGTAAGGTAACAACACCTTCAGAGAGCTACCTCGTTTCAAAAGCTATTGACCTCTCTACATCAAAGGGCGCAACCTTGAAATTCTCTTATATCTTGCGTTATACAACGTTCAATGGTGTTCCTACAGAAGGCGTGAAGAACCAGGTGCTCATTACAGAGAACTACACTGGCGATCCTACAACAACAAAATGGACCGACATCACGGGTACTTTGACAGAAGGAACAGACTGGAAGACATGGTCTACATACACCTTCGACCTCGCTCCTTACAAGGGTAAGAAGAATATCGTTATCGCTTTACACTATGCATGCGAGGCTAAATCAGGTACATGGCAGATAAAGGAATTGACTGTTAAGGAAGGTACTCCTACAGTAGAGCCAGAGAAACCTGACACTCCTTCTACTGGCGACACAACTACACCTAATGGTGACTTCGAGACTTGGGTAGACGGTAAACCAAACAACTGGAAGACTGCCTCTACAGCAGGTAATGCTACACTCACTCAGAGCACAGATGCTCACAGTGGCAAGTATTCTGTAAAGGTAGGTGGTTCAACATCAGCCAACAAGCGTCTTGGCTACAAGGAAATGGAGCTCAAAGCTGGTACTTATAAGATTAAGTACTACGTAAAGGCTGCTACTGATAAAGGCGCATCAGTAAATTCTGGTTTTGTTGAAATATCAGCAGAAAATAAACCTGCTGGCAACTACATGTACTCTGGCTACATCAACGATATCACAAATACAGAGTGGAAACTTGTTGAGCAGGATTTGGTCATTCCATCAGATGGCACATACTGCATCGTAATCATGAACACAAAGAAGCCAGGTGGTGACGTTCTCATCGATGACCTCACCTTGACTCTCGGCGAGACAGTCATCATCAAGTAAACAATATTTGAAGACTTCATATTTCCCCATTGCCTCTCATCAAGCAATGGGGATTTTTGTTTCCAGCAATGCCCATCGCTTGGTCACTCGATGAACACGCGATGGGGAGCTGGTGAACAAGGGACGGGCAACCATTGCCCACGCGACGGGCAGCGTATGCCCAAACTAATGACTACTACTTGGGCAACACATCTATGAAAATAAAAAAAAGAGCGAAAGGTATAAAAACAGGTAGAAAGATTTGGAGGAAAGGAAAAAAAAAGTCGTAACTTTGCACCCTGTTAAGTCAAAAGGCTATAATGGGCATGCACCGCAAGGACATGAAATGATGGCAACATCCCCATGACGTCTAATTTTAATAACCCAAATAAAAGTAAAAAACAAAATGAAAAAAGGTATTCATCCAGAGAACTATCGCCCTGTAGTATTCAAGGATATGTCTAATGGCGACATGTTCCTCTCACAGTCAACTTGCAAGACCAACGACACTGTTGAGTTCGAAGGCGAGACTTACCCAGTAGTAAAGATTGAAATCTCAAGCACCTCTCACCCATTCTATACAGGTAAGAGCAAGCTCGTTGATACTGCAGGTCGCGTTGACCGCTTCATGAACCGTTACGGCAAGTTGAAGAAGTAATATACCTTTTTATATATAAGGATATATTATCAATACGAGATAGAAGGTGCGTTCTAACGTAGTTGCATATGCGTTAGTGCGCACCTTTTACCTTTTCTTTATCACCCCACTCTTTCTTATAAGATTCATCCTAACATCTTATTATCTATTTTATCATTTAACATTCACTATGTTATGAAACAAATCAAGATTTATTTATTCGCTCTCCTCGCTGTGCTCTCTATGGCAGCCTGCAGCAGCGACGACGGAGACGGAAATGGTTCGAATGAAATCAACACCAACAAGAACGAGGTAACAACCGACAAGGCTGTCACTCGACTGGAGTTTCCTAAACTGAAAGGCGGAAACAGCATTATCTGTGTTTATCGTGACGGCAACAGCAAGCAGTACGACCCAGACAACGTAAACTATTCAGTAGAATGGGATTGCGACAAGAAATCGCAGCGCTGGTCTTGCTACATCATCACCAAAAACAACAGAGCCAAGAATACAAATCGCTATTATAGTGAAAGCAACCAATACCCTAATGATCCAGAGTTGGCTGCTTCAAACAGATGGGAGAAAGACTACATCTACAGATCAGGCTTTGACCACGGACACATCTGTCCTTCGAACGACCGCCTGTACAGTTTAAATGCCAACACGCAAACTTTCTATCTCACCAATATGCAGCCACAATACAGCGTCTTCAATGGAAGTCATCCAGACCATAAGTATAAAGGGCTTTGGATCAAAATGGAGAACTATCTGAACGGATTCAAACTCAATGACACAGACACCATGTACGTATGCAAGGGTGGTACCATTGACAAAGAAGAAAATATCTTGATGCGTATTCAAAACAAACTGATTGTCCCCAAGTATTTCTTTGTGGCTGTCCTCGTCAAGAAGACGATCAACGGACAGGCTTACTACAAGTCTATCGGTATGTGGTTCCCTCACACCAATGTATATCATGGAGACGACAAGCTGTCTGATTACACAATGAGCATCAAGGATTTGGAAGCAAAGACCGGCATCGACTTCTTCTGCAATCTGCCCGACAATATCGAGCAAGATGTTGAAAGCAAAAAAATACTTAGCGACTGGGGAAGTATAGAAAAATAAGAAGTCAAGGGATAAAAGCCTTTAGCTTGGTTTCCTATACACAAGTAATACTTCAGTAAGACAAAAAAGAAATCGCATGTTTCAAAAGTTCATTACAGAACTATCGAAACATGCGATTTTTTATTTGGCAACTTTGTATTTATCGTAACATCCTTCGTTATCTCCGATTATTCAGTCGAGAAGAGTCTGCCTTGAGAGGCTTGATGGTCGCACCCATGCCAAACGAAGAAGAACTCTTTACTGTCTTCTCGCTTGCCTTAGAAGAACCGAAGACCTTGGCTTGACTGGTCTGGTTGATACGCTTTAAGTCAATATAAATCACATCACCCTTCACCTTACCAGTACCTATCATGTAGCCCCAGAAAGTATCCACGTCATATCCCTTTTCTGCCCCTAAGTGAAAGCCAGCTTGTGAAGAACCATGGTCCATGACAAACGTAGCCCCAGAGTTCTTATACTGGATATAAATATCGTAATTATCATCAATATACCATTTAAACTCCAAGGTCTTTTGATCCGCTACAGAACCATCATCGTTATACTTATAGTCAGTCTCCACGCCCTCTCCACTCAAAGCATCACGAGTGTTAGCATATTGGAAGAACTTCATATCGGCATAGACTCATCAGTCTGTCGTGACTGTCCATCATCTGAAAGATAAGAATAGGTTACTGGTCCATACCATTCGCCTGTAAGCAACTGTGCCATATCAACAAGGTCATTATTCTGCGAACCTCCTTGCCAACCATTATTCCAATCATTGTTGTTCCATCCCCAGTCGTCATAATGATCGTACCAACCATAAGGATCATACCAATAATCATCACCATCGCAGCTGGTCATTGTAAGCGACATGGCAGCTATCACAGCCATTGTCAGCAAAGAATATACTTTTTTCATATCAATAGTAGTTTAATCAGAATTTATTTGTTTTCCGGAAAGAATCGCTTCGGCAGCATGGTGCTGTCGTTCTGCTCCTGAGCACTCTCCTGCTGTTCTTCCTTATTATTACTGCGTGTCTTGGCGTAGCCATAATATCCCCAAGAGTCGTACCAGCCATCGGAACCATACCAGTAATAATCGTCCCAGTCGGGCGTATTGACCTTGTAGAACTCGAAGCTGATCCATCTGTTCGTACTGTTGAAATCTATATCGCCACAGAAGTAACCATTGTCGTCAAGGTGATAGTTGCGGATGACAGCCTTCTCCTGCGTGTCACGGAAAGTGATATAAATGGTTGTGCCACTCACCTTCCAGTAAATGCGGTTGGCCACATAGTCCCAGGGCGCATTACTATAATAGTCTATCCAGTAACCGTCACCAGAATCGTAACCCGAATTGAAAGTTACCTCAGACATATTAGACTGATAATAACGTCCTTCATAATCCAGCTGCGTCTGCATATTTCCCCTCCATGTACCATTGAGGGCATAGGCAATTTCGGCATCCTCATCACATGAAGTGAGCGAGAGCATCATGACTGCCATGAATATCATTGAGAAGTAATAAGTAATCTTTTTCATATCGCTTTTTGTTTAATAGTTAATATTTTCGTTAAATTCTGGTGCAAAGATACCTTATTCTTTTCTTAGGGCAAAGGGAATAGTAGATTATTTTAAGGAAAAATCCCTATTAAAAAGCGGATTTTCCCTAAAAAGTTTGGAAATATCAAGTTTAATGCCTAACTTTGTACCAAACTTTATCAAAAAAAGCATGAAACGCTTACATTTTTTAATTATACTATCATTTATAACAATCTTTTCATCAGCAGAACCCTATTGCGATGTCAGAAAGTTTTCAATCCTCGATGGACTTGCAGCCAACTCCATTTCCGATTTGGCACAAGGCTACGACAATATGATGTGGTTTGGCACCTTGAATGGCCTGTCCTATTATGACGGCTATCATTTCAAGACATTCCGTGACGAGCCCGACGACATCGACATCATGAGTACCAACCGCATACTCGCCATCTTCCCAAGCCCAGACAACAATGTGTGGGTAGTCACCTTCGACCGCAAGCTATACATCTTCGATACAGAGCAATGCCAGTTTATCAAGGTTGGCACGATGCTCTGCAAGCGTTTCGGCATCCATTTGGAGTCGAGCGAGATATATCCTCTCGCCAATGGCCACACCTGGATTACGACTCACAAACAGAACTTCCTGATTCGTGTAGGTCAAGGAAAGGACATAGAGAGCATGAAGCCCGAGCTCATCAAGGTGGGCGAAAAAGGACTGCGAAGCGGCAACGTATGGTTTATCAAGCAAGACAAGCAAGGCCGTGAGTGGATTCTCACCGACAAGGGAACATTCATCTACGGCAAGAACTTCCATACCTCTACGCCCTTCAAGTGGTTCAGAGAAGTGGGCAACACCATCTTCCTCGCCACGACTGATGGCAAGGTGGCTGTCTACGACAAGCAGAACCATCTTTCCTGGATTCCCATGCCAGCAGGCGTCACTCGCATCAACGAGCTGAAGAATACTGGTTATCAGTTGATTATCGCTACCAACATAGGACTCGTAGTGTACAATCCACGCACATTCAAGACCGACGTCATCAGTGTACAGAACCCCAACCAGCCCGTAGCAGAAGTGAAGAAAGCCTACGTAGACAGACACAACATGGTATGGGCCTTTACCGAAGGACAAGGCGTGACGGTGATCAATCCTCAGACGATGACCGCCCGATGCTCTATGCCGACACTCCAACACCAGCCGACCGTACCACAAGCAACAGCTTCTTTATCATGGAAGACGAGCACGGCACGCTGTGGACTATTCCCAACTATGGCACCTTCAGCTACTACGACCGCAAGACGGGAAAGCTCGTTCCCTATATGCTGAAAAACAACTCGTCAGGCAACTTCTATATACCTTATATCTCGAAATATGTAGTTTCAGATCAAGGCATACTCTGGCTGATAGGCATACACGACCTGACGCAGGTGAACTTCAAGTTCCACAACTACAGCATGACCAAGCTCGAAGAAGGAGAGTCGGAAGTAAGAGCCATGGCTTACACTAACAACGGATTCCACTGGGATGGTTTCAAGTCGGGACACCTCAAGATCAGCGACAGCCACTTCAAAAAGATTGGTTATCTGCAGTCCAACGGACAGATCAGCCAGAAGCAGACACCCTTCTCACGCTCAGGTATTTATGCCATCTATCAAGACATAAATAAAAGAATGTGGATAGGCACAGACGGCGACGGACTGTATCTGTATGACAGAAACACCATGCGCCATTTCCGCTACAATGCATCCGACAGAAATTCCCTCCCGGGCGACAGCATCTATGATGTGGTGAGCGACCGACAGGGCAACATCTGGGTAGCCACATACGGAGGAGGCTTGGCACTTATGCGTGAAGACCCACAGGGCAACATCACATTCCTTACTCCTCGTAACGGACTGAGATGGCCAAAGGAATATTACAGTAAAGTACGTAGAATCACCTGTACCGCCAGTGGCGAAATGCTCATCGGAACACAGGCGGCCTCGTCACCTTCAAGGAAGAAAAGCGCCCTTCCAAAAACATACAATTCCACACCACTTCCTACAGGGAGAACGACACAACATCGCTCACCGCATCAGACATCAACTACATCCTGGTGCGTTCCAACGGCGACACCTATGTATCGAGCATAGGAGGAACCCTCGACAAGATAACAAGCGAAAACCTGCTGCTGGACAATCTGAAGGTGAGATTCTGCAATTTCATCAATACCAGCGAGGGAAATGTGCAGAGCATGATAGAGGACAACAGTGGCAACATCTGGCTCATCAGGGAGTCGAGTGTCGATAAATACAACCCCAAGACAAGGAAGCTGACCGTCTTCGGTCCCAACGACTTCGACCTCAACATGACCTTCACGGAGGCACGACCCATTCACGACCCAGTAACCGACAACATCACAGTAGGCACTGCTATGGGCAGCCTGACGTTCAACCCCGCGAGACTGACGCAGACCGACTATCAGCACGCATTATCTTCACTGAGCTGCACTACAACGGAAGCAACGAGAACATACCTATCCTGCACCAGAAGAAGATAGTCATCCCAGCCAACAAACGCAACCTGACCATCAGCTTCGCCGCACTCGACTATACACGCAAGTACCAGCAGTACTATAAATACCGCATCGACGGACATACCCCCGAAGGCGTATGGATCGACCTCGAGGACAGAACCGCATCGCTTCAACCGAATCTCGCATGGCAACTATGTGCTCAAGGTCATCGCCACCAATACGCATGGCAAATGGAGCAAACACGTGGCTTCGCTGGAACTCGACGTGCAACCGACGTTCTGGGAAAGCATCTGGGGCAAGCTGCTCATCATCCTCATCATTGCCGGTGTTGCGGCTTTGTGTTTCATCACATACAACAAGCAGCAGAAGGAACGCATCAACCACGAGATGAACGAGATGAAGAACAGGTTCTTCAGCAAGGCTTCACACAAGCTTCGCACTCCACTCACGCTCATCGGAGGTCCGATAGACGAGGTGTTAGAGAAGGAGAACAACCTCTCTACCGAGAGCCGCAGCCTGCTGCAGATGGTTCAGCGCAATGCCAAGGAGATGCTCTATATGCTCAACAAGATGCTGAAATTTGACAACGGAAGCGACTTCTATCTTGACGAAGGAAGCGATCAGGCATTCGTGTCAAGCGAGAACAACGGCAGCATCAGCGACAAGACAGCCAAAGGCTATCTCAAGGAAGTAGAAGAGACAGAAGAGGACGACAAAACTGAACAGGCGGAAAAGGACATCACCATCCTCGTCGTAGAAGACAACCCCGACCTGCGCCAGTTCCTCTTCACCATCCTCAAGACAGACTATAATGTACTGCTTGCCGAAAACGGCAAGGAAGGCTTGGTAATGGCAAGAAACAAGATGCCCGACTTCATCCTTACCGACGTCACCATGCCTGTGATGGACGGTTTCACGATGGTACACTACATCAAGCAGGACACCAACACCGCCCATATTCCTATCATCGTACTGTCGGCTAAAGCCAGTGTGGAAGACCACCTGCGAGGCTTCGAGGAAGGTGTGGACGGTTATCTCACCAAGCCGTTCTCGGCCACCTACCTCAAGGGACGCATCGAGCTGTCATCAATCAGCGTCATGCCCTGCAGCAAGACATGCTGAAACAGATACAACGAGCCGAGGGTGCCGAATTCCATATCACGCACGAATATCCACAGACAGCATCCGGACAGGGCGACAACAGAAGCCCGGCTACTAATAAGCGCATGACGGAAGAGGACGCTCTGACCGAGAAGATCGTACAGTTCATCAATGAGAACATGAGCAATCCCGACCTCAAAATCGATGACATCGCCGTAGCCATGGGTATGAGCCGCAGCGTGCTCTACGGCAAGATCAAGAATGCTGTGGGCATGAAGCCTATCGACTTCGTACGCCACATCCGCATCATGCGTGCCACCGAGTTGCTCTGCAATACCGACGAAACACTTAGCAGCATCGCCTACTCTTTGGGCTTCAGCGATCCTAAGTATTTCTCAAAGGTATTCAAAAAGGAAATGGGTATCATTCCAAGCGAATATAGAGAAAATTCAAAGTAATAACACTTTTTTTATACCTGGTGCACGAAAAAAACGAGAATTTACACCTTGATTCTGTACGAAAGCAGTACCTTTGCACCAGTCTTAGAAAAGTTAAATGATAGTTTAATTCTTGAATACTCCTTTCCTTCAACAACGAAAGGAATATTCAAAGTGATCCGGGGATTGTGAAATTCCCGGATTTTTCTGTAAAATTACGCTAAAATCAGCCGAATAGCTAAAAATGAACTATTTATGAGTTTTTCACCTCAACAGAGGTAATGATTTAGCAACAGTTCTAAATTCTGCAATCTGCATACGTTTGCTGCCTAACAACTCTTTTCGGCTGCAAATACAAAAAAAATAATGAATCTAAGAATTTTATTAAACAAAAAATATCAAACAGAGTAATATGTTGCAAAAAGCACGGTCTTACTAGTAGTCTGTAAAGTCTAAAAGTTGAGTAAAACGTCGTTCGTCACATACTGATGATTGATGAAATATCACACGTGCCTTACTAAACTTTTAGACTTTACAATCTACTAGTTGTTTATTTTGCGAAATACGTATTTACAACATTTGTTGTTGTATTTTGCAATTTTAGCAACTTGTCGGTAAATTCTAAAACTTTAAACTTAACAGGGAAAGTTTTTGTACCCTTTCCTTCTGATGGAAAAATAACATAAAATGTTTCTACGTTTTCCTGCTGTATTAAGTATGGCTTCTCTATAGTATGAGTCTGTCCATTAAAGGAGAAACTAGTTGTGTATGTCGTATCTTTGAATATAAGATTCGAAGTATAAGACTTTCCTTTTGGCAATTGCAACTCCCATTTTTTACCTTTTAAGCTGTCGATTTTAAATGATTGTGCATGAACTAATTGCCCATTTAGGAACAATAGAGAAATAAAAAAATATTTAAAAATTAACTTCATATTTATTTAATTACTTTATACCTGTTAATACTATATTATAATCTTGTAAAAAATACCCAGCATTAACTGAGTACATACAAGCAAGCTCAGGTCCATATAAATAGCAGCACCCGTATTGGAGTTATATCCTACACATAACACATTATGGGCAGAGCTTTCTATTTGGCTATTTACATCAGTCATGACGGGATGCTTGGCATCTATTGCAGACTTATAATTTGTAAATGTTTGAGTTTTACCTTAATTCCGCAACACTATAGTTTAACATTATTTATAAGTGCCTGAGCAACAAAAAGTTGCCCAGGATTTTGCCATGTCAGAATTTTCACTTACCTTAGTGTTGCGAAAAGAAGACAAGCAAAA
>ENA-OQER01001055-OQER01001055.1-human-gut-metagenome-genome-assembly--contig:-NODE-1055-length-14112-cov-2.111620_pt1 | contig 14112 bp, 19 predicted proteins | sample MGYA00242797_ERZ504639 | MGnify/ENA primary metagenome ERZ504639 (study PRJEB26092, sample SAMD00036306) | human gut metagenome | host: Homo sapiens | study: EMG produced TPA metagenomics assembly of...
TGCCTTGGGCCAGTCTCAGGGCACTCTGTGCATAACGGAAATCTTCATACATAGAAAAGACTACGAATTTCACCTCCGGATATTCCTTTTTGCATCTTTTCATCAGTTCAATTCCATCAATCTCCGGCATGTCTATATCCGTGAATACAATATCCACTTCATTATCCTTCAGAAATTCCAGTGCTTTGCGGCCATTCTGGACATCCCCCACAACTTCAAATCCATATTTGCCCCAATCCATTATAGAAATCAAACCTTTTCTTGCCAGTTTATCATCATCTACAACCAATACCTTCATTTCTTCATACCCTCTTTTCCGTCTCAGATCCTGTGAATTTGATTTTATTCCGAAGTTCTTCCTGAATCGGAATCAAAATTGTAATTTTGGTTCCATAGCCTTTTTTGCAATTAACAAACAGGTTCGTCTCTCCTTCATAAAAAGATTCCAGCATTGCTTTTACATATCGCAGACCGATTCCTCTGTTCCCATGCTGCATTTTTTTCACATCATAATCAAATGGTTCATTAATCTGATTGATCTCCTCCTGGGTCAGGCCATTACCGCTGTCCAATATGGTAATGATCGCCAGTCCCCTGATATTATCCTCAAAGACCTGTATGGTGATCTTTTCATCATCTCCAAGTCCGTACCGTATCGCATTTTCCACCAGTGGCTGCAACAGCATCCGTACCGTCGGCTGTTCCAGATAACGCCCCTCTTCCACATTCATTTCTATTACAAAATCATAGCGCATCTGTTCCAGTGCAATATAATCTTTCACAATATCGATTTCTGTTCGAAGTGTTGTCTGCATTCCTTCTTTTCCAAGATTATACGACAGCAGTCTTTTTTAAGCGCTGTACAAATTCCGTAATATTGTCCTGACGGCTCATTCTTGCCATCCACTGAACGGAATTTAACGTATTGAGCAGAAAAATGTGGATTGATCTGGTACAGGAGTTTCTCATATTTCCGTTCGCTGAATACTTTTTTCTTTTTCCACAACATCATCTATCAGGTTCCTGATCTGTTCCTTCATCTGTTCCACTTCGTGCATCAAGGTCATCGAATTCCTTGATCCCATACTCCTGTTCCGCCTCTTGTAAAGATCCATTTCCCACCTGAATCATCTGTTTTTGAAATTGATTGAGGGGTTTGCATACCAACCGGTAAAGGTAAAAAACCGAACTGGAAAAATACCAAAAGCTGCCAGGATGATAACCACTAACTTCAGTCTCCACATATTCATTTCTTTCTGATAGGTATTCTCCGGCAGTGCAATGGCATTGACATATCCGATGGAACTGCGATACGCCATGATTTTGTATCCTTCCTGATTTATCGCAGCATATCCTTCTTTTTCCGGTAATTCCGACAAAAGCTTCTGTCCCTTGACGATCACCGGATTATTGCTGTACTGTACAATACCATTTTCATCCAGTTCCATATAGGTATATGCCATTTTTCTTTATTTAGTCGATCTGAAACACTCATATCCGGCTCCATTTCTGCATAAATATCCAGTACCCGTTTGTTTCCAAAGGAAACTCTCCGCATCACGGATAGTACCGGCGTCTCCTTGATTCCCAGATAGGATGTATGCATAGCCTGAATGATGTTCTCGGCACCTACTACTACTTTAGAAATTGTCTGGTATGACGGATCCAGAACCCTTACGTTAAAATTCCCAATCAGTTCCTTTTGCTCTTTCGGATCGTAATATGCGATGCCAAGGAGCTTTGTGTTCACATATCCAAGTTTTATCAGTTCTTCTCTGAGCGATTTCTGCTCAAAATATCGGTCATAGTTATCTTTTGCACTCACATATCTTTCTGTCACACTTCCAATAAGTCCATTGGGACTCATCTGATTGACAATACCGATCATGTCATAATAATCACTGTCTATCTCCCGCGTGATCTGCTCCAGATATATCTGCATACTCTCCTGGATACTGTCATTCTGGATCATTCGGATCGTCATATACGACACGATCACTACCGCAAGAATACATGACATTGCACAGAGCAGAAGAATGCTTAGCATCTTTCTTTTCAGTGTCTGTTTCCCTCGTTTTCTTCTTTTCATATCAGATTCTCCCACTCCTGTTCCATCGCCTTCCATATCGCTGTAAAGCTACGGAACAGTTACCCTTTTATCCTATATAAAGAATATATAACTTTTTTCTGAAAGTCAACTGTTTGCAAACCATCACTCTTACCGAAAAACCAAAGAATTACTGTTCACTCCGTGCCCAGCAACACGCTTCGCGATGCACAGAATTTATGCTGATCGCATAATCGCGCGATATGTCTCGGGTTTTCTGTGACCTTCGCTCACAAAAAAACACCTCGCGGGATATTACCAGTAAACAATAACATCAAAAAACAGCAAAAAATCCGTGGAGATAATTTTCTTTTAGAATTGAACAACTACATGTAATTCCAAAAAACATCTCCACGGATATTTTCAATTAAGACTATGACAATTTATTTGCTTATTCAGGTGCTTCCTCAAGTTCTTCAAAAGAAGGAATTGACGTCTGCGCACCTTTACGTGTTACTACGATATTAGAAACCCTGCTGGCCAGTTCTACTGCTTCGTCCAGAGAATCTCCTCGCGCTAAAGCGACTGCAACCCAGCCACATAGCTGTCTCCCGCAGCTGTGGTATCTACCACATGGACTGTCTTATCAGCATGCAGCCTCTTTTCCGTATGGTCTTCTTTCAGAAGATAAGAGCCTTCGCCTCCTAACGTAACAACTATGTTCTTTGCACCTTTTCGTTGCAACAGCTTAGCATTTGCACACAGGTCTTCCTTATCACTGTATTCCTGTAGCAGAATGGCAAGTTCTGTTTCATTTGGCTTAATCACATCCACACAGGCGAATAATTCATCAGGCAGATCCGGGACTGCAGGCGCCGGATCCAGTATTACCGTTTTTCCTCTTTTTCGAGCTTCTTTCACCGCATACATTACTGTTTCCAGAGGGATTTCAAGCTGTACTACTATAATATCACTTGCTTCCAGCAAATCCATATTTTCCGTGATATACGATTTGTCTACATATGCATTTGCGCCCGAAACTACCAGTATGCTGTTGTCGCCTTCAGGTATCACACCAATAACAGCAATTCCTGTAGACACACCGCTCAGTCTGCGTACACGAGAAACATCAACTCCAACATTCTCCAGATTTTCACATAATCTTTCGCCATATGTATCCTGCCCTACCATCCCGAGCATCGCCACATTTCCATGCATTTTCCCAATGGCATAAGACTGATTGGCACCTTTTCCACCAGGTACAAGTTCAAAATTGTCAGCTAATATAGTTTCGCCTACCGTCGGTATGTGAGATACTCCGGCAACAAAATCCATATTCAAGCTACCAATCACGAGTATTTTTTTCATGTCGCTTCCTACTCCCTTTCAGTTATTGCAATATCACGATACAAGCAGTGACTTCCTTTCTCAACAGATATACCTGCACAACCGGTCAGCATGGCAAATCAGGATCTATAAAATTCAGATACTCTTTATCATTTACTGATACGCTGATAGTTGAACCATTAGCCGTTAACGAAATCTTATACTCTTCATCCATTTTCCACTCAAGTCAGTCTCACACAGCGTAGTGTAACCGTAGTAATTTTTGCGTAAAACCAACTTATTGTTCCCGGAAAAACCGGCCGCATAACTACGCATGGCCCCCTGCACTCGAATATTCACAAAATGCTCCATACCGGTTACAGGTTTTAAAACGGCTGTTACCCGGTAATTATTCCACAAGTGATGTCCCGTATACATTTCTGCAAAATCTGCACAGGAAAGACTCAGATACTGTCCATCCAAATAACTATGTCCTTTGAGTTTTGCAAACTGCGGAACCTCCTGATGCGTAACATGCCAGCTGTCAGGTTGCATTCTTCCAAACTCCAAACGATAATCCGGATTACCATCAAAATACAGGTCGTCTATGTAAGCTGACACATCCCCCATAGCAAATCCCTTAGCCACACCACAGAGAATAACACCGACCTCACTGATATGGCCTGTCTGTCCGCCTGGGATCTTCATAGAAAGCGCATGCCACTCACCATCGCCTTTAACCTTTTCTCCGCGGATATTTCTCCGGTTGCTCCATTTTTCACATAGATTTGCGCTGTGTAGCCATTTCCTCTCCCGGAAGCGCATAACACTCAAATGCACGGTCTGTCCCGGATAAACCAACGGAGCAAAGAATGGATCATAACGAGAATCGTCGAAATCCTCAGAACTATAATACGTCTGTTTATAGAAGAAGCTCTCTTCCCCGGATGCTGTCACCGCCGTCAATTTAAGAGAACGTTCTCCCGTGTAAGCCTGTTCATCTGTGTTTCGTATATGACAGTCCCCCGGCGAACAGCTTCTGATCGCATGAGTGCTGGTCGGATATTCAAAGTGGCAGCTATCCATTCTTTCATTCAAAATTGTATTCCATTTCTCCGGTATTTCTTCTCCGGCCAAAGCATAAGCCATTTTAGCGAAATAACTGGCACCAAACGGAATATCAACTGCATTCAAAGAAGGCACCACATTAGAACATGCAAGGAAATCATTAATCGGTTTTACCCATTTGTCATAATCGATTCCATCGATACCTGCGAATACACCCATGATAGTTCCTACATTACCAACATTACAGTCTGTATCCCAACCACACATATTGCAAATATTGATCGTATCTGAAAAATCTTCATGACCATACAGCATAGCCAGGATCATAACCGCAGCATTAGGTATGATATGACAGGTTCCCGGATACTTATCATAGCCAAAATTCTCAAAAATGTAATCGAAGCAGTCACGCCAGTTCTCCGGATGCTCATCGTGAAACTTCATGACTGCCTTAACTACACGGCATATTCACAATCATCAGGAATGTACTGAAGCGCCTTCTCAAGAATATCACGAATACTCTTTTCCTCAAAAGCCAAACTGATGCAGCACGCAACATATATTCCGCCATACACACCGTTTCCGCCATGTGTAACGCCGGCTGCCTGCTCGGCAAGTTTTGCTGCCTGTTCCGGATTCCCCGGAGAAACAAGTCCCCATGAATCAATAAAATCTGACCACCGATTTGTTCCGCCATCGTAGCACCATTCTGCTCTATACTTCCACTTCGCGGTGCAGGAATGCCGTTTCTAAGGTTCAGATAAGCCGTATGCTCTGTTGAAACACCATAACCACCCCACCAGAAGAATCCATGTTCATACGGTGCATAGTTTAATAACGCATTTGCTACGTCTTTGGAAGAGAAATTGTTCAAATCTTCGCAATCTTCCAGTGCCCGAATAAAAAACAGCGGACCGTTGCTGTCATCATCAGCAGCAAAGTTCTTATAATCAACAGGATAAGACCACACTTCTCCGAACACATCACGAATGCGCTGATATGTCCAACCTTCGATAGGCGCTCCCAGACGAATACCAACAATCTTTCCAAGCCATCCTGCATAAACCTTTTCCATATAATTCTCAGTAATTTTCATATTTTCAGCCCCCTAATATTCAAATTTATCCTTTAATTCCACTCATAACTATTCCCTGGACAAAATATTTTTGTGCGAATATATACACCAGTAAGATTGGCAACATAGAAATCAATGCGCCAGCCATCATTTGGTTCCACTGAGAGACATACGTTCCCTGGAATTGGGCCAGCCCCATAGCTAAGGTCCACTTTTCTTCACTGTTAATAAAAATCAAAGGACGCAAAAATCATTCCACGTATCATGAAAGTAAAAATTATCAATGTCATCAGAGCCGGCTTAGAGTTCTTCAGAATGACCTCCCAGAAAATTCGCGGATAACTACAGCCGTCAATTTTAGCAGCCTCCTCCAGTTCTTTCGGAATTGTAAGGAAAAACTGACGAAGCAAAAATGTCCCAAATGCATTGAAAATTCCAACAGCAACCAGAGACGATTTGGTATCTATCAATCCCATATACTTGATTATTTTAAACTGTGGAATCATAACAGCCTGAAATGGAATCATCATAGTACCGAGATAAATGACGAATAAAATATTTTTTCCCTTAAAGTTCAAACGTGCAAACGCATAGGCTGCCATAGAACATGTAATAAGCTGTCCCAAAATAGTAAATACTGTAATAAAGATCGTATTTCCAAAATACACGAACCATGGCGCCTGCTCAAACATATACACATAATTTTCCCACGCTACGTGCTTTGGAATCCAATATGGCGGTATGGCATACAACTCTTGTACATCTTTCAGTGATGAAGATATCATCCAAAGGAAAGGAATCAGCATGGAAATTGAACAGAGAATGAGTATCGCATGCGTTAATATCTGAAAGACTTTCTTCTTTATTTTTGCTCTTTTGTTTTGACCAAAAGAATTTTCCATTTTTCTCCCTCCTTAAATGCTATTTTTTTCACTGAATCGAAGTTGAACGATACTGGCTATAAAAACAATAATGAACAGTATATAGGCCATAGCTGACGCATATCCTTGTTTAAAATACTGGAAAGCATTCATATAAATAAGATAGCTGACCACCTGTGTAGCCGTACCAGGTCCACCCTTTGTCATTACATAAATCTGATCGAATGCCTGGAACGAATTGATCATACTTATAATTGTAACAAAAACAATCGTCGGTTTTAACAAAGGCATTGTGATTTTAAAAAATTTCTGAACTATATTTGCCCCGTCTATATCTGCAGATTCATAGATATCAGAAGAAATTCCCTGTACACCAGCAAGAAGAATCACCGCATTAAATCCTAAATTTTTCCAAATACTCATAATAATAACCGATGGCATAGCCACTTTTCACTTGTAAGCCACGGTGGCTGATATAAGCCAAGTTGTCCAAGAAAGGCATTTATTAAACCATAATCCTCATTATACAACCACTGCCAAACCATGGTAATCGAGACATATGACACAATAACCGGTATAAAGAACGCAGACCTATACACGTTAACCCCGTGAATTTTCTGATTTAACAGTACCGCTACCAGAATAGCTAAAAACACTCCAACGGGAACCGTTCCAATAGTGAAATAGACGGTATGAAACAGTGCCTCACCGAATTCTTTGTTTGTAAAAAGCATCGCATAATTTTGAAATCCGACAAATTTCGGTGGTAGAATTCCGTCATAATTTGTAAGGCTGTAGTAAAATGACATTACAACCGGAAATACTGTGAAAACCAAAAAGCCGATGATTACTGGTGACAAGAAAACATATCCCCAAAAATTTTCTTTTGCATCGAGCCTCTTTGTCTTCTTTTTCTTCACTGTATTTGATTTCTTTTCCATTTTGATCACCTCAATTAAAAACAATACTGCCAATAATACAGAAGGGAGAAATTTTCTTAAATTCTAAAATTTCTCCCTTCCTCATCCTGACTTTACATCCTGATGCAAATATTAATTTGCCAAAATGGCATTAATTTCTTTTATCAGCTTTTCCTGTGTCTCTTCTGGTGTGCTCTTGCCAATCAGCATTTCATCGACAAGTTGCTGTACTTTTGTATTAACCTCTGTACGATAAATAGACAACTGATCCTTGAGATCACAATCCGGCACAGAATCTACAAATGCTTTTACATTAGACGGGAATTTGCTGTCTAAAACAATCTGAAGGCTTCTTTGTCTGTACTTCCCGCAGAGCCATATTCGATTCTGCTACAATTCTGTTTCCTTCAGGTCCACATAAGAATTTTAAAAGATCCCATGCAGCTTCAGGATTTTTGGTGGATTTTGAGATACCCCAGTTAAGAATACCGGCTTTTGTATTCTGATTTTTGTCCATCGGCATACGTACTACATCCCATTCGAAAGGAAGGGGATTCTCTTTGTAAGTAGGTAACATCCACAGACCTGCAGATTCCATAGCCACCTTCTGATTACGGAACATTGCATCTGCGCCTTTGCCCATTGCTGTCAGTGCTGCAGGGTTAGGAGAGAGTTCATCTTTAACAACTAAATCATACAAGAATGTCAGAGCATTAAGAGCTTCTGGTGTATCCAGCCCCTTAACTTCTTTACCACTAATATCAAAATCAACACCGGCACGTGAGAGCCATCCCAGAACCTGATCTGCCATGCGCCCGGATGACGATAACCGTAAACCTTTTCATCAGGATCAGTCAATGCTTCTGCAGCAGCATAGAATTCGTCAATTGTCCAGTCGTCTGTCGGCAGTGGTACATTTGCTGCTTCAAACATCTCTTTGTTATAATAAATTACAAACGGAGAAACTTCCTGTGGCAATGCATACAGCTCACCTTCATAACGTAACGGAGTCAGAAGGGATTCCGGATAAACAGATGTATCAAACTGTTCCTGTTCAACCAGATCATTTAATCCAAGAAGTACTCCCTTGTTAGCCATAACATAAGTCCACTCATTAAGATAAATAATATCCGGCGCATTATCTGCACCAAATCAGTGTCATCAGCTTTTGGAAACGTTCACTACCAATATCAACTGGCTTGATTGTAACATTTGGATGTTCCTTCATATACAGATCAAATTTCTGCTGATGGATAGCGATCTCCTGGGCACTACCACTAACAGCCACTTCAAGAGTAACTTTCTCATCATCCGTCTTTGTTGAAGCATCCTCATTTGTACTTGTTGTTGAAGAACCCTCATCCTTCTTACTTGCTTCCTCGGTGCTACCACAACCAAAGAAAGTGGTTGCAGCCATTGCAGTAGCCATAAACATGGCTAAAATTTTCTTTGACATAATCTTATCTTTCCTCCCAATTCCTCATATTGTTAGTGATTCTCAATGCAACTTTTTTTAAATAACTTCTACTTCCGGCGGCTCTAATAGTGTTTTCACCTCTCTTTCATGAGCCATTTGATGTCGCCTAAAATTTTTTATTTTTCACGATAATACATCGTCTCACTCCATCCTACATATTGCCTAGGAAATTAATATATTAAAACTTTTTCTTATTTAATCTTACGTTTTAGATGGCTTATTGTCAATTATATTTTGTTCGTTTTTGTACGAAAGTACTTTCTTACTGAATTTTCCTTGTGTTTTTTTAATAATTTCAACAATACCTATTACGCATTTCGAATTGACTTTTACTTTTAGATAAGATAGACTATTTTCAATAGCATATTTATATCATTAGTAAAATATCAATGTATTTTATCGCCTCGATTCGATCTTTAGGAGGAAAACAAATGACAATCAAAGAAATTGCTCAACTCTCAGGAGTCTCTATATCTACTGTTTCTAAAATCATGAATCATAAGGACGAACATATTTCTCCTGAAACTCGCGACAAAGTTCTGAGCATCGCAAAAGAATATAACTATTCTCCCTATGCTTTTGCGCGGAATACATCTACCTCAAAATCCTTCCTATTAGGTGTTCTTTTACGTTCCGAACCAAATTACGGTAAACTGTTAGATGGAATTCTTGCTGCTGCTGAAGAAGCCGGATATCACATCATTGTCTGTGTCAGTAACGAAAACGAACAAATTGAATTAAAACATATTACTGCACTTTGTAATGCTAAAATTGACGGAATTGTCTGGGAACCAGTTTCCCCAAACAGTTTATGTTTCCAAAAATATTTTCGGAAATCGGAACTTGCATTACCTGGTTGAATGCCTTTCATTCTGATTCACACAAAATTGATTACCATGCGCTGCTCTATAAAGCTTCCGAATGTCTTATCCAAAACAAGCATCAGCATTTTGCATTGTTAACAGATTCATCATCCCCGTTTTACAATGAAATTATGGCTGGCTATAAAGCAGCATTATTTGAACAAGAATTTCCATTCAACCAAAACAGCCTGTTGCCACAAGATGCTTCTGATTGGATGTTCCACATCAAAAGCCAGCATCTTACCGGAATAATCTGTACAGATTGCCAACTAGCTTATTATCTGAAGAAAAAACTAAAACAACATTTGTATGAAATTCCCTATGATTTGTCTCTGATCACCTTAGTGGATGATGCTGCTCCACCCATTGTTTCCGCCGAGTTTTCTTCAATCATTATTCCTTTTTATGATTTCGGTATGCATCTGTGTAAAACTCTGATTGAACAATGCGAACAACATTCCACCGTTTTTTCGCCATTTATCGCGGATTACAAATTGGAAAATACAATTACATTGGATATTCCTGCTTCCAAACGTTTGCCACAGATCATTGTCGTCGGCAGTATCAATACTGATATTAGTTTGAACATTCCTCATCTTCCAAATCCTAATGAAACTATTGTCACCTCACGGCACAGTATTTCTCCCGGAGGTAAAGGAACAAACCAAGCAGTAGGAGTCGCTAAACTAAATCACAAAGTAACTCTTCTTGGTAATGTAGGAAATGACCTTGATGTCGGATTAATCTACTCTTGCCTTGAGGAACATGGTATTGACAGTTCTGGCATCCACAGAGACAGATCCGTCAACACCGGAAAGGCATATATTCAAATCCAAGACGATGGAGAATCTATTATCACACTCCTGACTGGTGCAAATGCCACTTTGACAGCCCAGACGCTTCGAAATAACAGCCATTTTTTTGAAAACTGTGCTTATTGCCTATTGCAAACCGAAATTGCAATTGAAGCTGTTGAAGAGGCCGTTCTTATCGCCAAAGAGAATAATGTCAAAACGATTTTGAAACCAGCCGCCGTCTCATCCTTAAGTGAGAGCATCCTCAAACATACAGATATTCTCATTCCTAACCAAGCTGAGATGGCACTGCTTTGTAATCGACCTGCTTCCATAGATACCGCCGAACTTTCTCATCAGGCAGATATCATGCTCCAAAAAGGTGTTGGTGCTGTTGTCATTACACTCGGAGAGTTCGGTTGCTTCTTGAAAACCGCTTCTATGGAACAACGTTTTCCAGCAGCGGCTGATTTTATCCCTATGGACAGCACAGGCGGAAGTGATGCTTTTATTAGCGCTTTTGCATCTTATCTCCTATATGGCTATGATTTGTGCAGTGCTATTAAAATCGCCACATTTGCTGCTGGTTTTTGTATTTCCAGGCAAGGAGTTGTTCCTGCATTAATAGACCAGACCTCCCTTGAAAAATATATAAATAATGTTTCGCCCAATCTTTTGAAATAGTTTAGATAAATGATAGTTCTAACATTAATTTCATTTTCAGCATCGATAATTAAGAGAGCATGAATAGACAGCACATAGCATATTTCAAGAATAAAAACAAGGGTCGCCGCACCAATATCAGTACGACGACCCGATTCTCTTTTTTATTCGTTCAATTTAGTTATCTTCTATTATTTTCATCTCTTTTTATAATACCATCCTCCGGCAAATGAATATACAAAAATCTCAACATTTAACCAACTTTTTATAGAATGACAGTACCTGTTCAGCAGTCACCGGGTGGAGGCTGAGCAGCTGCCAATTTTGTATAGTAAATGCAAACATAACCGTTTTATGTTATTTTTTCTTTTTTCTATGTTATACTAAATCAGAAAAATTAATATGAAAGGTCTTATAATTCTATGAATTCTCTAAAACCAATGCTGTTAACCTGTCTGAAGTCCTATGACAAGTCACAGTTTATCAAAGATGTGACTGCAGGTATCATCGTCGCGATCATCGCACTCCCCTTATCTATTGCACTTGCGCTCGCTTCCGGAGTTGGCCCTGAAGCCGGTATCTTTACTGCCATTGTAGCCGGTTTTGTGATTTCAGCTCTTGGCGGAAGCTGCGTACAGATCGCCGGACCGACTGCTGCATTTGCAACCATCGTAGCCGGTATCGTAGCACGTGACGGAATGGATGGACTTATCATCGCCACTATAATGGCGGGTATATTTCTTATTCTTATGGGACTGTTCCACTTCGGCAGTCTGATTAAATTTATTCCATATACCATTACGACCGGTTTTACTTCCGGAATCGCTGTGACCATCGTGATCGGCCAGTTGAAAGATTTTTTCGGAGTTACTTATCCGGATGGTGTAAAACCAATCGAGACAACGGAGAAAATGAAAGCCTTTGTCCAGAATATTTCTTCCGTAAATACCGATGCCCTGATCGTTGGCATTGTAAGTCTTGCGATTTTGATCCTTGCTCCTTATATTTTTAAGAAAGTTCCCGGTTCTCTGATTGCAGTCATCGTCGAATCCTGATGGTTCAGTTTCTTCCGCTGAAGGTATCCACGATCGGAAATCTGTATACGATCAGCAACTCTCTTCCGAGTTTTCATATGCCGGCGATCAGATTCAGCACCATCAGTGCTTCCGTCTCAAATGCATTTACGATTGCAGTGCTTGCCGCAATCGAGTCTCTGCTATCCTGTGTAGTTGCTGATGGAATGATCAACAGCAAACACCGTTCAGATATGGAACTGGTTGCCCAGGGCGCAGGAAATATCGCTTCCGCACTCTTTGGAGGTATCCCCGCAACAGGTGCCATCGCCAGAACGGCTGCCAATATCAAAAATGGCGGACGGACTCCCATCGCCGGAATGGTACACTCCGTCACACTCATCATCGTGCTGGTCGTTCTGATGCCTTACGCCGGAATGATCCCTATGCCGACCATTGCTGCGATTCTTTTTATCGTTGCCTATAATATGTGTCAGTGGCGAACCTTCCGCGACCTGGTCAGGACAGCTCCTAAGAGTGATATTCTTGTACTGATCGTAACATTCGTACTGACAGTTGTCTTTGATCTGGTCGTTGCTATCGAGATCGGTATGGTGCTTGCCTGTCTGCTTTTCATCAAACGTATGAGCGAAGAAACCCATGCAGACAGCTGGGTGTACACAGACGATGACACTCCGGATATCGATGAACATCTGCAGAAATTACCGCTGCAGATCCGTGTTTACGAGATCACCGGACCACTGTTCTTTGGTGCCGCCGATGCTATTGAACATATCGTTGTCAAAGACTTTACCAGATGTCTGGTTCTTCGTATGAGAGGCGTCCCTGCACTTGACAGCACCGCCATGAATGCACTTCAGAACCTGGTAAAAGCCTGCGAGAGTAAAGGAATTACACTTGTATTCTCCCACGTCAATGAACAGCCCATGCACGTCATGGAAAAAGCCGGTTTTGTAGAACTTGTCGGAAAAGAAAACTTCCAGTCAAATATATCCGCTGCATTAAAAAGAGCTGAAGAGGTCATCTGACCTTTTCAGCTCTTTTTTGAACTCATTTTCAAAATCTGCTGATTGACGAATCCTCTATTGACTTATATAATGATATGGTGGCAAAAGTGAATTTGACACTTACATCACATAATAAGTATATTAACGACGTTTTAACCAATCAAAGGAGTGTAACTGTTCTATACTTTTACAGTTTACAGATGAACCGACGATATGAAAAAAACATTTTTTACAAAGGATCCTTCTTTTTACCGTTCTTTTTTCAAATTAATGACAGTAATCGCGCTGCAAAACCTGGTGGCCTACAGCGTGAATATGCTGGACAATATCATGCTGGGAAGTTATAACCAGAACGCACTTTCCGGCGCTGCGACGGTAAACCAGATTTATTTTATCGTTAATCAGATTGCACTGGCGATCGGCAATGCATTAATTGCAATCACCTCCCAATACTGGGGAAGCCATCAGACCAAACCTATCCGAAAGGTAACAAAAGCCGCACTGTTATTCAGCCTGGCAATTGCCGCCGGAATTATCGCTTTATGCATGCGTATTCCGAATACACTGATTGGTCTTTTTACGACTTCACCGGATATCATAAGAGAAGGTACTATTTACCTTCATATCATACAATGGACATTTTTATTTTTTATGATCAGCAACCTTTTACTGGCCATGCTCCGCAGCGTGGAGACCGTGAAGATCGCATTCCTTATATCCGTCATATCCCTGTTAGTAAACGGCGGAATCAATTATATCCTGATTTTCGGAAGATTCGGTGCACCGGAAATGGGAATCAGAGGTGCCGCCATCGGAACTTTCGCAGCACGCATACTGGAACTGGGAATCGTTCTTTTCTACGTATGGAAAAAGACACAAAAGTCAAATTGTTTGATGCAAAATCCGGGATTGGTATTATCGGAAAAGGCAGTGGTAATGTATGGAAAACCTTTTTTA
>ENA-OQER01001056-OQER01001056.1-human-gut-metagenome-genome-assembly--contig:-NODE-1056-length-14107-cov-4.836981_pt1 | contig 14107 bp, 17 predicted proteins | sample MGYA00242797_ERZ504639 | MGnify/ENA primary metagenome ERZ504639 (study PRJEB26092, sample SAMD00036306) | human gut metagenome | host: Homo sapiens | study: EMG produced TPA metagenomics assembly of...
TGATGATCGGCGATCGCTTTAACGATGTGGAGGGCGCGCACGCGATGGGCGTGCCGTGCATTGGCATCTATTCGGGCGCGGCGGCGCCGGGCGAGCACGAGGCGGCGGGTGCCGATGCAGTGGTGCACTCGGTGGCCGAGCTTGCTAAACTTTTCGCTATATAAGTACTTGATGTGAGGGGCGGGCGTACCCGTCGCTCATTGGTAAGGAGCAGTCCATGAATCAGGTGGAGCAGAGCGTCGCTGAGTATGTCGACGAGGTCTGGGAAGATGTCGTCGCCGATATCGAACAACTGGTGAGCTATCCGTCCGTGGCCGTTGCTGCCGATGCGGAGCCTAGCGCGCCGTTTGGCCGCCCGGTTCGTGATGCGCTCGATTGCGCGCTCGGCATTGCGCAAAAGCTCGGCTACCAGACGAGCGACGACGAGGCTATGTGGCATTGCCGATATCCCGGGTCGCGGCGACAAGCAGCTCGCGACCATCTGCCACGTGGACGTGGTGCCCGCCGGCCCCGGCTGGAACACCGACCGTTTGCGATGGAGCGTCGCGAGGGATGGCTGCTCGGCCGTGGCGTGATTGATGACAAGGGTCCGGCGGTGTTGTCGCTCTACGCCGGTGCCTACCTGCTCAAGCACGGCATTGTGCCGCGCTATACCTTCCGCGCGCTGCTGGGCTGCGATGAGGAAGTGGGCATGTCCGACGTTCACCATTATCTGGAGAACCACGCAGACCCCGACTTTTTGTTTACGCCCGATGCCGAGTTCCCGGTCTGCAATGCCGAGAAGGGCCAGTTTGGGGCGACGTTTGTGAGCCCCAAGATCGATGGAGGGCGCATCGTATCGTGGAGCGGTGCCGAGGCGAGCAACGCCATTCCGTCGCAGTCTATCTGCGAGCTTGCGATTGCCGCCGATGAACTGCCGGCGCCCATTGAGAACGCCGACCGCCTGGAGATCACGGCGCTCGAGAACGGCCATGCCCAGATTTTCGCGCACGGTATCGGTGGCCATGCTTCGATGCCCGAGGGGACGATCAACGCCGTCGGCCTGATCGTGACGTACCTGCGCGAGGCCGAGGACGCGTTTGGTGCCCGTGACGAGCGCCTGCTGACGCCTGCCGAGCACGAGTTCGTCAAGTTCCTGGCCTTTGTACATGCAGACGCCTATGGCCGCGGCTTGGGTATCGATGCGACGAGCTCGGCGTTTGGCCCGCTTACCTGCAACGCTGGCGTCATCCGCGTGGCGGATGGCCATATTGAGCAGGTCATCGACGTGCGCTTCCCCGACAGCACGAGTGCCGATACCATCCGCGAGCAGCTCGACCCGCTCGTGGGCCGTTTTGGCGTGACGTGCCAGCTGGGTCGCGCGAAGGTGCCGTTCTCGGTCTCTGCCGACGATCCGGCCGTGAAAGCGCTGATTGATACCTATAACGAGTTACGGGTAAGCATGCCGAGCCCTTTGCCATGGGCGGCGGCACGTACGCGCGCAACTTTGCCCGCGCCGTGTCATTTGGCCCCGAGGAGACCGGCCTGGAGTTGCCCGCATGGGGCGGCCAGATGCATGGCCCCAACGAGTGCGCCAACGAGGAACAGCTCAAGCAAGCGCTCAAGATCTATATTGTTGCGATCTTAAGGCTCAACGAGCTCGAGCTTTAAGGTTGCGGCGTTTTGCCAATCTAAGTTGCGGTGGAATAGTTCCTAGAATCGGCTGCCTAACAGCCAAACAGGAACTATTTCACCGCAACTTTGCTTTTATTGGTGTAAAAGGTGCGCCATATTTGGCGCTGGATTGTTATTCGTTTGTAAAGCCCTGCCGCGCTTGCGGTAAGGTTTATCAAATGCCCGTAAGAAACCGCAGTTGGCGCGGGTGCTGCCCGGTCGGGGTCGTATCTTTCCAAACAGCAAAGCGGGCAGGGTGCCCGCGATTCGCATGTACGAAAGGAAGATCATGCTCGATCAGGCTTATTCTCGTCGTCAGTTCCTCGGCCTCGCTGGTGGTCTTGCCAGCATCGTCGGTCTCGGTCTCGTTGGCTGCGGCGGCGCAGGCGCATCCGACGCCGCCGACAAGGGTAGCGCCGCTGCTGCCGAGTCCGTCTCCGGCGAGGTGACCTACGACGGTGCCTCCTCGTTCCAGGCTCTCGTCGAGGCCGCTGCCGAGAAGTTCATGGATGCCAACCCCGACGTCTCCGTCTCCGGCTCGGGCAACGGTTCGGGCAAAGGTCTGACCGCTGTTGCCGCCGGCACCGTCACCATCGGTAACTCCGACGTCTTCGCCGAGACCAAGCTCGAGGCCGACCAGGTCAAGAACCTCTCGACCACGAGGTCGCCGTCGTGGGCATGGGTCCCGTCGTCTCTAAGAACGTGAAGGTCGACGACCTGTCCCTCGAGCAGCTCAAGGGCATCTTCTCCGGCCAGATCACCAACTGGAAGGAGGTCGGCGGCGACGACGCCAAGATCGTCGTTCTCAACCGCAAGGCCGGTTCCGGTACCCGCGCCACCTTCGAGGCTGCCGTCTTTGGCGACGAGGCAGTCGACTTTAAGGCGACGCCGAGCTCGACAGTCCGGCGACGTCCAGACTCAGATGGCAGTACCGACAACGCCATCTCCTACCTCGACTTCTCGCACTTCGATGACTCCAAGTTCAACGCCATCAAGGTCGAGGGCGTCGAGCCCAAGAGCGCAAACGTCACCGACGACTCCTTCAAGATCTGGCTACCGAGCACATGTACTGCTCCAAGGACGCCGACGAGGCCACCACGGCCTTCCTGGAGTTCATGCTTTCCGACGACGTCCAGGGCAAGCTCGTCGAGGAGCAGGGCTTTATCCCCGTCTCTGCCATGAAGGTCGTCAAGGACGCCAGCGGCAAGGTCTCTGCTAAATAAGTAATCGCCCCCGGAAAGGTTTGCAATGGCAAAACAGCTGCCAAAGCGCGACCTTGAGAACGTGGGCCTGAGCGTCACGGGCGCGTGCGTAGCGCTCGTGACGCTTGTCGTTGCCGCGCTCATCTTTATGGTCGCCCAAAAGGGCCTCTCGCTTTTATCAAGGACGGCGTCTCGGTCGTCGAGTTCTTTACCGGCACCAAGTGGGACCTGGCCAACACGGCCGAAAACGGCCTGCCTTATACCGGCGCCCTGCCCCTGATCGTCACCTCGTTTGCAGTCATGGTGCTCTCCACGCTCATCGCGCTGCCCATCGCCATCGGCTCTGCCATCTTTGCGGTCGAGATCCAGCCTAAGTTTGGTTCCAAGATCTTTCAGCCGCTTATTGAGCTTTTGACCGGCATTCCCTCGGTCGTCTTTGGCTTGATCGGCTTTCACGTGGTTGTCGGCCTTATGAAGAGTGTTTCCATGTGAGCACGGGCCTGGGCATCTTGCCCGGCGCCATCGTGCTGGCGGTCATGATTCTGCCGACGATGACCACGCTTTCGGTCGATGGCCTGCGCGCCGTGCCCGACGGCTACCGACAGGGCTCGCTCGCGCTGGGCTACACCCGCTGGCAGACCATCTGGCACGTGGTGCTCAAGTCCGCCATGCCGTCGCTCATGACCGCGGTTATCTTGGGCATGACCCGCGCCTTTGGCGAGACGCTCGCCGTGCGCATGGTCATCGGCGGCATCGAGGCCATGCCGACGTCGCTGCTGTCGCCGCTTCGACCATCACCACCACGCTCACCACGTCCATGGCGGTCTACGCCGAGGGCTCGGCCCAGGACGACGTCCTGTGGGCACTCGGTCTGCTGCTGATGGGCATGAGCCTCATCTTCATCCTGATCATCCATCTCATTGGCCGCAAGGGGGCGAAGGCTCGTGGCTAGCACGCGCATCCACATCGACGAGGCGAGGCTCGGGCGTGTCCAAAAGCAGGATCGCATCGCCACGGGCGTGCTGACGGCGATCGTCGCCATCGTCATGCTCATCGTCATCTCCATGGTGGCCTATATCCTGTTCGAGGGCATCTCGACGCTGTTCCAGCCGGGCTTTCTCACAGAGCCGTCGCGCGCCAACGGAACGCAGGGCGGCGTGCTCTACCAGCTGTTCGACTCGTTCTACCTGCTGCTGATCACTCTGATCATCTCGGTGCCCATCAGCCTAGGCGGAGCGGTCTTCCTGGTTGAGTACGCGCCGAACGGCCCTATCCGCGACATCGCCTCTACCGCCATCGAGACGCTGTCCTCGCTGCCTTCCATCGTCGTCGGCATGTTTGGCTTCCTGGTGTTCTCGGTGCAGCTGGGCTGGAAGTACTCCATCATCTCCGGCGCCGTCGCGCTCACCATGTTCAATATCCCCATTCTGGTGCGCGTGATTCAGCAGGCGCTCGAGGACGTGCCACAGGCCCAGCGCGATGCATGCCTGGCCATGGGCCTTACCCGCTGGGAGGCCACGCTGCACATCCTGATTCCCGAGGCCATGCCCGCCATCGTGACCGGCATCGCGCTTTCGGCCGGCCGCGTCTTTGGCGAGGCCGCGGCGCTGCTCTTTACCTCGGGCATGAGCTCGCCGGTGCGTCTGAACTTCTTGAGCTTTAACCTGTCGAGCCCCACCTGCGCCTGGAACGTGTTCCGCCCCGGTGAGTCGCTCGCCGTGCACATCTACAAGATCTATGGCGAGGGCAGCCCCGAGGCCCAGCAGATCGTTTGGGGCACCGCGGCGCTGCTGATGATTTGCGTGCTGCTGTTTAACGTAGTCGCCCGTATCGTGGGCAAACAACTGGCAAGGAAGATGACGGCCGAATGAGCGAGATAAATGCAACGCCCGCAACTGAGGCGGCATCGTCCGAGACCCAGGACTTTTTGTCGAGCGTGGGGGAGAGCGAGAAGCGCGTGCGCGCGAGCGGCAAGGCCGTGAGCGACGAGGTCGTGCTCTCCACCAAGGACGTCAACGTGTACTATGGCGACCACCATGCACTGCACAATACGTCGCTCGACTTTCACAAGGGCGAGATCACGGCGCTCATCGGGCCTTCGGGCTGCGGTAAGTCGACCTTCTTGCGTAGCCTCAACCTCATGAATCGCGAGATTCGCGGCTGCCGCGTGGAGGGCGAGATCAACTATCGCGGGCGCAACGTGAACACCAAGACCGAAAACACCTACGAGCTGCGCCGTTCCATTGGCATGGTGTTCCAGCAGCCCAACCCGTTCCGCAAGTCCATTCGCGACAACATCACGTTTGCGCCTAAGCGCCACGGCATCACGACCGCGACGAGCTCGACCGCATGGTCGAGGAAAGCCTGCGCGGCGCGCGCTTTGGGACGAGGTCAAAGACAAGCTCGACAAGAGCGCCTACGCGCTTTCGGGCGGCCAGCAGCAGCGTCTGTGCATCGCGCGCACGCTGCGCTCAACCCCGACGTGATTCTGTTCGACGAGCCCTGCTCGGCGCTCGACCCCATCTCGACGCTGGCGATCGAGGACCTCATGTCATCGATCGTGGCCGACCGCGCCATCGTTATCGTGACGCACAACATGGAGCAGGCGTCGCGCGTGTCCAACCGCACGGCGTTCTTCTACATGGGCGATATGGTCGAGTACGACGAGACTGACGAGATTTTCCAACGGCCCAAGGATAAGCGGCTGAATGATTACCTCACCGGCATGTTCTCCTAGTCCGGGACATGCTTGAGGCCCGCGGCGGCCACGGTTGCCACGGGACTGATTGGAGAGGCGGGTCATCTCTTTTGGGAGATGGCCCGCCTTTTTGTGTCGTGTGCGGCCCGCCTTTTCGCTGCTATTATGGACAACGTTGAATTTCTACGAAGGAGCAGGGCATATGGCGATTCTTTTGGGATGCGATTCCGTCAGCCTAGAGTTTCCCACCAAGCATATTTTCGATAGCGTGACGCTCGGCGTGGGCGAGGGCGACCGTATTGGTATTGTCGGTAAAAACGGCGACGGCAAGTCGACGCTGCTGAGCGTGCTCGCCGGCACGCTGGAGCCCGACGACGGCCGCGTGACGCATCGTCGCGGCACCACGATCGGCCTGCTCGGCCAAAAGGACCAGCTTGTCGACACCGACACCGTGCACCATGCCGTCGTGGGCGACACGCCCGAGTATGAGTGGGCGTCGAGCCCCGCACGCGCCAGATCCTCGCCGGTCTCATTAGCGATGTGCCCTGGGAGGGCACGGTGGGCGAGCTTTCGGGTGGCCAGCGCCGCCGCGTGGACCTCGCGCGCTGTTGATCGGCGACTACGACGTGCTCATGCTCGACGAGCCCACTAACCATCTGGACATGCGCACCATCAACTGGCTTGCACGCCATCTTAAGGCTCGCTGGCAGCGCGGTCAGGGCGCCATGCTCGTGGTCACGCACGATCGCTGGTTCTTGGACGAGGTCTGCACCAGCATGTGGGAGGTCCACGACGGCCAGGTCGATCCCTTCGAGGGCGGCTACTCCGCATATATCCTGCAGCGCGTGGAGCGCGACCGCATGGCCGCGGTTACCGAGGAACGCCGTCGCAACATGGCGCGCAAGGAGCTCGCGTGGCTGAGCCGCGGCGCCCAGGCGCGTTCCACCAAGCCCAAGTTTCGCGTTGATGCCGCTCGCGAGCTGATCGCCGACGTGCCGCCCGTGCGTGACGAGCTGGAGCTCAAGCGCCTCGCCGTGAGCCGCCTGGGCAAGCAGGTTATCGATGTGGTCGACGTGGACGCCGGCTATGCGGATACCGATGGCGCGCCCAAGCAGGTGCTCTCTGACGTGACCTGGCTCATTGGTGCGGGCGACCGCTATGGCCTTTTGGGCGAGAACGGTGCCGGCAAGTCGACGCTGCTCGACGTGATCCAGGGCAAGATTGAACCCACGCGCGGCCGCGTGAAGATTGGCCAGACAGTGCGCTTTGGCGTGCTGTCGCAGCAGCTCGAGGAGCTCGAACCCTACATGGGCGACACGATCCGCGAGGTGCTCGGCAACTATAAGAAGTACTACGTCATCGACGGCAAGGAGACTTCGCCCGAGAAGCTCTGCGAGCGTCTGGGCTTTACGACGCAGCAGCTCTGGAGCCGCATCGGCGATCTTTCGGGCGGCCAGCGCCGTCGCCTGTCGCTGTTGCTGACGATTCTGGACGAGCCCAACGTGCTCATCCTGGACGAGCCGGGCAACGACCTGGATACCGACATGCTCGCGATTGTCGAGGACCTGCTGGACGGCTGGCCCGGCACGCTGATCCTGGTGACACACGATCGCTTTTTGATGGAGCGCGTGACCGACCAACAGTGGGCACTGCTCGATGGCCATCTGACGCATATGCCCGGCGGCGTGGACCAGTACCTGCGCCTGTGCAACGCTACCGCCGAGGGCGAGCCCGTGGGCGCGCCGAGCGCTAAGACCGGCACGTTCGACACCGGTGCGGCGGCTGCTGCCGACAAGCCCAAGTCGAGCGGTCAGCCCAACGGCCTTTCCAACGCCGAGCGTCAGAAGCTCCGCCGCGAGGTGAGCTCGCTCGAGCGCAAGATGGAGACGCAGCGCGCCCGCGTGGAGGAGGCCGAGGCCGCATGGCCCAGGTCGATCCCACCAACTACACGGCGCTCGGCGAGCAGCAGGCAAAGATCGACGAGGCTCACGCCGCCATGGACGAGCTGGAGATGGCGTGGCTCGAGGCGAGCGAAAAGCTCGAGGGCGAGGAGTAGGCGAGAATGATCAAAGCCGCGTTTTTCGATATCGACGGCACGCTGCTGAGCTTTAAGACCCACCGGATTCCGGCGTCGGCGCAGCAGGTGCTCGACAGCTTTCGCGAGCAGGGGATTGCGTGCGTGATCGCCACGGGCCGTCCGACCTACCAGATGCCGGACTGGCTGTTCGACCTGGGCTGGGATGCGTACATTACGCTTTCGGGCCAGCACTGTTTTGATGCCAAGGGCGTCTACCGCAGCTGCCCGATCGATCCGGACGACGTTGCGGTGATTGTGGACCAGGTGGCGCAGGGGCGCTACGACTCACTGTGCATGCAGGGCGAGAACTCGTTTGTGAACCGCCTGTCCGAGCGCGTGGTGACGGCTGGCAGCAACGCGGGAATCGTCTACCACGAGGAGCCGTTTGAGCATGCCTTTGACGCGCCGGTCTATCAGTCTGTGCCTTTGTTGACCCAGTTGACGAGCATATCGTGACCGATGCCGTGTCGCATTCGCTCACCACGCGCTGGTGCGACCTGTTCTGCGACATTATTCCGGCCAACGGCGGCAAGGACCTGGGTGTGGCGGCGACGCTGGAGCGCCTGGGCATCGACGCGAGTGAAGCGATTGCCTTTGGCGACGGCGAGAACGACCTGTCGATGTTCTCGGCCGTGGGCACAAGTGTGGCCATGGGCAACGCGCAGGACACGGTGAAAGCTGCGGCGACCTACGTGACGACCGCCGTGGACGACGATGGGATCTACAACGCCGCGAAGTACTTTGGACTGCTATAGCTGCGGCTCGGCACTTGGGGACACTCCTTGCGGGGCGTGTTCCCATTTTGTTTTCGTCCCGCTCGTTTTGTGAAACACGGCTAACTTTTAGGCAAAGTAGTAAGACATGGGCAACTTTTGCGGTAAAGTAAGCCGTGGAAAGTATCCAAAGGCTAACTAGCAATCATCGCGAAAGGCGGCCCATGGCCCTACGTGAATCCGGAGAAGACTATCTCGAATCGATCTACGTTCTGTCGGAACGCCAGGGCATCGTGCGCTCGATCGACGTTGCGGAGTACCTCGGCGTAACCAAGGCGAGCGTTTCCAAGGCCATGGCGACGCTGGAAAGCAACGGCTATGTCGAAATGGGCAAGCGCGACGTTCATCTGACGGAGCGTGGTCTGGAGGTCGCTCGCCAAATGTGGGAGCGTCACTGCTTTTTCGTGGGGCTGCTGGAGGATGCGGGTGTTTCGGCTGAGGTCGCGTCGCAAGAGGCTGCCACATGGAGCACTGCCTGAGCGAGGAAAGCTTCGAGAAACTGAGGGCGATGCTGAACCGGGGCGAGGCGACGGGCCAAGCGGCGGAATCCTAACGAACCCCCAGTAGCGCGGAGTTCGCGCAAAGCGCGAACCAGCGACCGGGACCAGCGGTCCTTTCGGCCAAGTCCATTTCAGCAAAGGAACCCCGCCAGCAAGCGATGCCCAAGAACTGCCACCTACGTCACCGCAGGCCGGGGCCGGGTTTGTTTTGAAAACACTCCACAGCGCGAGGCCCGCCTTTCCGTTGCTCCGCAGGAGCAGGAAAGACGGGCCTCATGCGCGAGGACGTTTTCAAAACCAAGCCCGGTCCCGGCCGGACAGCCCACGAACGCTACAGGTTCTTGACACCCATCGCGCGCATGGCATTCAGGATGGCGATAATCGCCACGCCCACGTCGCCGAACACAGCAAGCCACATGTTGGCGATGCCCAGTGCCGCAAGCACCAGAATCAGCAACTTAATGCCCAGCGCAAAGATGATGTTCTGCCAAACAATCGACATGGTCTTGCGCGCCACGCGGATCGCGCGGGAGATGTTGGACGGCTTGTCATCCATGAGCACGACTCCGCCGCCTCAATTGCGGCGTCCGAGCATAGCGCCCATGGCGATGCCAACGTCTGCGCGGGCAAGCACGGGTGCGTCGTTGATACCGTCGCCTACAAAGGCGAGCTTGCCCTTGCCCGATTCTGCTGCAAGCAGCGCCTCGACACGCTCGACCTTATCACCCGGTAACAGCTGCGCGTGGAACTCGTCGAGACCGAGTTGCTTGGCTACAGACGCCGCAACCTCCTCACGGTCGCCCGTGAGCATGACGGTGCGCTTGACGCCGGCGGCGTGCAGGTCGCGAATCGTTTGCTCGGCATCGGTCTTTATGGTGTCGGCAATTACGATGTGGCCGGCGTACGTATCATCGACCAGCACGTGGAGGATGGTGCCGACGATCTCGCAATTGGGCGCTTCGATACCGGCCACAGCAAGCATCTTGGCATTGCCGACGATGACGCGCTTGCCGTCGATAATCGCCGTCACGCCATGGCCCGCGTCATTGGTGGAGTCGCTTACGCGTTTGGGATCGAGCTCGCCCTGGAAGGCGGTGCGTACCGACTGCGCGATGGGATGGTCGGAGAATGACTCGGCAAGAGCCGCGACTTCGAGCAGCGACTGCTCGGTATAGCCTGCCTCGGGGTGTACCGCCACGACCGAAAACGTGCCGTTGGTGAGCGTGCCGGTCTTGTCAAAGACGACGGTGTCCACATCCGCGAGCGTCTCGAGGTAGTTAGAGCCCTTGATGAGGACGCCCAGCTTGGATGCGCCACCGATGCCGCCAAAAAAAGCTGAGCGGCACGCTGATCGCGAGCGCGCATGGGCAACTGACGACGAGGAAGGTCAGGCCGCGCAGGATCCAGTCGGACCAGGCGCCGGTGACCAAGCCACCGCCGAGCGCGAGTACCGCGGCCGCGCCGGTGACAGCGGGCGTGTAGACGCGGGCGAAGCGCGTGATGAAGTTCTCGGTGCGTGCCTTCTTCTCACTAGCGTTTTCTACGAGCTCCAGGACGCGCGCGACAGTGGACTCGCCAAAGGGCTTGGTGGTGCGCACGTGGAGGAGACCCGTCATGTTGATGCAGCCGCTGATGATATCGTCTCCAGTTTTGGCCGGGCGGGGGACCGACTCTCCGGTAAGGGCGGCGGTATCGAGCTGTGTCTCGCCCTCGACGATGACGCCGTCGATAGCACGCGCTCACCGGGCTTGACCACGATCACGGTGCCGACGGCGATGTCATCGGGGAAGACCTGCTCGAGTGTGCCGTCGGGCTGCTCGACGTTAGCGTAGTCGGGCGCGATGTCCATCATGGCACTGATCGACTTGCGGCTCTTGCCCACGGCGTACGCCTGAAACAGCTCGCCGACCTGGTAGAACAGCATGACGGCGGCGCCTTCGGCCATGTGCGGGTCGGTATCGGGGAAGAGCACCATGGCAAACGCGCCGATGGTCGCGACGGCCATGAGGAAGCTCTCGTCGAGGCCTTGCCGCGGCGGATGTTATTGAATGCCTTTTGCAGTACGTCGTAGCCGGCAATCAAAAACGGCACGAGGAACAGCACAAAGCTGGCATAGACGTCACCCGGGGTGCCGAATGCGGCGGTAAGGGTGCCGAACTCATCGAGGGCGTACACCACGGCAAAAATGCCCAGCGCTACCAGGATGCGGTTGCGCTTATGCTCGAGTGATTCTTTTTTCTTGCGCTTCTTCTTTTTCTTTTTGGGGTCGGCGGTGGCCATGACTCGTATCCTCCCATTTGAATGTATGAACATTCGCTCATATAATTTCGCGAGCAAAGGCCGCAGCAAGCGCGGCCTTGCAGGTTGGCGTAAACCTGGGCTAGAGAATAATCTCGCAGTCCGGCTCGCGTCGGCGGTGAACTCCACAACGCGGTCGAGGACCTCGTCGAACTCGGCGTCATCGGCCTCGAGCGTCAGCTTCTGGGTCATAAAGTTGACGGACACGGATTTGACGCCCTCGAGCTTGGCCAGCTCGTCCTGAAGCTCGCGCGCACAGTTGGCGCAGTCGATCTCATCGAGCTTAAACTGCTTTTTCATGGTGGGTTCCTTTCCCTGTATTTGCGGCTTGGGTGCAGGCCGCGCTGGTACCGTGGTTGGCTGCTATTCGCAGATGTGGCTCATGCCCTGGTTGAGCATGGTGTAGACGTGGTCGTCGGCGAGCGAGTAGAGGATATTGCGCCCGTCGCGCCGGAATTTAACCAGGTGCGACTGCTTGAGTGTGCGCAGCTGGTGCGACACCGCGGACTGCGAGGTTTCGGTCGCTTCGGCGATGTCTGCCACGCAGAGCTCGCGGCCCATGAGGGCATAGAGGATCTTGATGCGCGTGGTGTCGCTGAAGACCTTGAACAGGTCGGCGAGGTCGTAGAGAAGCTCCTCGTCGGGAAGGTCCTCGGGCGAGCAGGTGGTCGGGATCGCGGGTTCGGTGGCCTCGATGTCGAGTTTCGTTTCATCAACGCGGATGCTCATTGCAATATCCTTTCATATGAACATGCGCTCATATAATTTACTTTCGATTATATGAGTGCATGTTCATATGTCAATGACGTTCAGGTAATTCGTTGTACAAAATGATGGGGAATAGGTGACGAGATCCCGGACTGAGCGTTTTTTGATAGTCGATGCCAAGGTGGGTACTCGTGCCGTGCAAAAAATGGAGTATTCTGCAACTATAGGGGGTCCGCTAATTTATTGCAGGTCATATAATGCAGTTCAAGAGTTATCTTAGGGTGTTAATCCGATGAGTTCTTCCTCAAATGTTGCCTAACGCTCTCACGCAAGAGTGATTTCGCTTCACATTTGGATCCACTCGAGGTGATAGACACCCGACCTTGCTGAATACTCGCAATTTTGCACATCGTTAGGGTACCCACCTTGTTAGCCGGCCTAGTTTCCGGCACCGAAGACCTTGCCCTCGGGCGTGAGACTGCTTGTTTGGGCAAATGATGGGCTGTCGGATTCGACAGTCTGCATGTCATCGATTGCTGCAACTTCATTAATTGTCGGGTCATCCAGCGTGATGCCTTCGAGTGTTGCTTTTTCGAGGTCGATTCGTTGACGCTCTTCGGAATCCTGGCGAAGCTGCTTCTGAATTCGCTTTTTCTCTTCTATAAACCTTCTGAGCACAAACTGTCTCAGGTCCTCTTGCATGATTTGAAAGTCTTTTGGCAGACGCGAGGGGCGTACGCCCTCTTTCCGCTGGATTGCTTCCATGACCCTAACAAAAGAGCTGGCATGCATAAAGGAATAACGGCTGACGGTGATGATTCCGTATCCCATGGACGCAAGCGCATTCTTGCGCTCCTCATCGATGGCGCGGTCTTCTTCCGCGTCATGATAAAAACCGTTGTATTCAATGTCTGTGCGAGATTTCTTTAGATATGCATCCATAAAGAACTTTTTGCGTCTCGTGAGATTCTTTGCGGCAGCGGTGACCTGCACCTCGTAATCGGTCTCAATTCCCTTAATACCAAGTCCTCCTTCGCTTTTAGGCAGCGTTAGCATCATGACAAAGGCCGTTTCCATAGGAGACCGGCATCCGTCGCGCACACATTGGATCGCCTTTCGGGCAAGAGCCAGACCGTCGCATCTGGTAATGGAATTAAAGAACTGTTTTAGCCTCTCGGTCGAGGTGAGCGCGAAACGCTCGGTATAGGAGGTGGAAGAGTCGGTTCCAAGGGAATAAGCGCCGCACAGTTCAAAGTAGTACTCCACTAGTTCGCGAAAAGAAAGATAGGTGGCGGCCTGAAGTGCGCAAAGCTCAACGCCAACAATGAAGATGCCATCTTTGAGCTCTATAAAGCGTGAGTTCGAGAATCGTTTTGAAGAAACGTGGCATTGACAGTTCATTGCATAGCGCGCATTCCTGCGATCAAACACCATCACCTCGAGGGAATCATTTGCGTCGAGGGAAACATCATGTTTGGTGAGCCATTCTGCGGCTGCGTCAAGGAGCGTTCCGGTGGGACATGATCCGTAAATCGCGGCAGGGTTACAGGACTCGATGCCTTTCGCAGACACCGAATGCGCGGCCTGGTAGACCGCTTTTGCAGTGGTATGTGACAATACGATACTCATGGTATATATCGTGTCAGCTAATGCCGTGCTGATGGCGCTGAGTGGGAAAGTCGTTTTAGGGGCCTAACCAAATGCTGTCCAAAAGCTTGACGCAATTATGGGTTGGCATGCCTAAAATCAATGTTATCGCAGCTTAGCTATAGCATATAAAAACTCAATTGCTGCACATTTGATATCGATGCATCACCATCCGACAACGAATTACGTGTCGGGAATTGGCCGAAATCGTTCAAAATGAGGGTTCAGAATTTGTGATGGCAGATCTATCTGTGGAACATAGGGCGGCCCCGCTGCGGTGTTTCCCGCTGCGAGGCCGCTCGTGAGCAAGTAGTGTTTGTCGCAGGCGTTGCTATTTCGCGAATAGGTTCTTGAGGTTGAACTCGGCCTGTACCGTGCGGAGCATGAGGTCGGTGTCGTCCAGACCCAGATGCTGCTCGTTGGCGTCGGGCGCGAGGGTGCCGCGACGGCGTGCCCAGTTCTCGAGCGCGGCGGGGGCGGACTCGCGGGGGAGCGAGCGCACTGTCGGCCGTCCACGGCTGAGCGGCAGATCTGGCGCGAGTCGATGACGA
>ENA-OQER01001057-OQER01001057.1-human-gut-metagenome-genome-assembly--contig:-NODE-1057-length-14102-cov-2.894097_pt1 | contig 14102 bp, 19 predicted proteins | sample MGYA00242797_ERZ504639 | MGnify/ENA primary metagenome ERZ504639 (study PRJEB26092, sample SAMD00036306) | human gut metagenome | host: Homo sapiens | study: EMG produced TPA metagenomics assembly of...
CTGCGATTTTCACACGATTTTGATTGGCTGACCTCATGATTTCAATCGGGGACACTCTTTTCCAGATCGTGAGGTCGCCAAAACAAAATCATGAGGCCAGATAGAAGAAATCGTGCGGTCAACTGACAAATCATGCGGTCGCTCACATAATCCCGTCCGCACAACCCGCACCTAAAACCGATTACCAGAGTCACACGGACGGAATCGCAGCTACCGCCAGCACACCCCTTACTCCGGCCAGGATTCGAAGAGGGTGAGGAGCGTTTCAACGTTGGTGTCGCTCCAGCTGTCGATTCTGGGACCAGCATACATACTGTTGTATGGCTGATCGAACACGACCACATGCTGCCCTGCCTCACGCAAGGTTTCGATATTCGCCGGCGAATCGTCAATATGAATCGTGGCCTGCATACTGTCTTTCAGCCCAGTAAAGCACAGACTCATGTACGGAATGCGGTTGCTGTCCAGCCATTGCGCGGTGTCGGAAACGACCATCTGATGCTGGCCGGACACGAACAGCCGGTGCGTGACAATGCGAATGTACACATGCTCATTCGCCAATCGCTGCAATGCCTGCGCGACCCCCGGAAGCGGCTTCATCGTCGCATACAGATGCTCACGCTCCGCGGCTTTGTGCGTTTCGATGTAATCGTCGAGCGTCTCGAATGGCCATCCGTCCTCGCGCGTGAGATTGTAATGCGCGGTCTGCAGCGCACGTTCCGGCACGTCAATGCCCTGCCGCTGCAGGTAATCGCGGATCGCGCCCTTGTAATCCGCGCAAACGCCGTCCAAATCGAGATTGAGCACGCGATATCCCTGCACGCCCACGCGCTGGCTCTCATATTGTTCAGGAATAGTCGCCATATCACGTTCCTTTCTTATGCCCGACACCAATCAGCCTGTCGAACAGCCACATCAATCAGCCCAGCCCAATCAGCCCGATATCAAATCAATGTAACCTGACATTCGCCGGCAACAAGCGCAAATACTCCCGCAAATAAGGAAGATAGAAAATGGATAGAACAATGCCGACCTTGCGAAAAGTCTTACGGGAGAACGATTTTGAGACTTTCATAGAAAGATAGAAAATCTGAAGATCGCGCCGCTTCTTTTGCGACGGCAATACTGCCCTGCAATCGACGATTGATGTTCATCACAGCATCGTTACGTTTATTTCAAGATTAGCCGATGAAAATACAAAAGAATCGACGATCGTTGCATGACATCGACGGTTGAGCCTGCCTATGATGAAGGCACAACAGAACAAAGAGACACGATGCGGCAGGAACCGGAGAGAAAACCGGAGCCGCACCCCACACGCGGGGAAACGGCAACGCCACCCGCGCTGAACATAACCGAACAACAACAGACTTACGGCAGCGGCCAGAGGAAAGAACAGAAAACAAGAACGCCGCCAAGCCGAATGAAAGGAAACATCATGAAGAACAACACTTTCAACCAGGTCATCAACGCCAACCTCGCTTCCGTCGATCCGGGCTTCGGCCAGTCGCACTCGCCAAGCCAGCGCCGATCTGTTCAAGAAGGTCATCAACAAGTGATCTAAGGCCTGCACAGGCAGGCGTCACATTAACACGACCGAAGGGCTTGCGCTCCATGTGGAGCGCAAGCCCTTTCTCATGTTCCGATCAAGCGACGCCAAGAATCCAGCCACCCCAGCAACTGCACACACAGCACCGCACGCAACCACGCACAACAGCTTGTGTTTCACGTGAAACTCTGTAGATGATCCGGCTTGGAAAGCACTTGATAATACGCCATAAGAAAAAGGAATGCGTGAAATCGTGCAGTGCGCGGCTGGTTGCTTTGGTGGTTCGCTACAGTGGGAATATGAGTGATTTGCGAGATGTGATTATTGTCGGATCCGGCCCTGCCGGATATACCGCGGCCATATACTTGGGCCGGGCTGGATTCAAACCACTGGTCATCGCGGGTGCGCTGACCCCAGGCGGGCAGCTCGTCAACACCACTGAAGTGGAGAATTTTCCGGGTTTCCCCGACGGCGTTATGGGACCGGAACTCATGGATAATATGCAACGCCAGGCTGAGAAGTTCGGCGCGGAAATCGTTTGGGATGATGTTGTTTCCGTGAGCAACAATGACGTCACCGGCGTGAAAACCGTGAGCGTCGATCAGGGAGACGTTTTTGAAACCCATGCTTTGATCATCGCAACCGGATCGGAATATCGCAAACTCGACATCCCCGGAGAGGCGGAATATTCCGGCAAGGGAGTGTCATATTGCGCGACCTGCGACGGCTTCTTCTTCCGAGATAAGCCGATTATTGTGGTCGGCGGCGGCGATAGCGCATTCACCGAGGCTGATTTTCTTTCACGATTTGGATCGTCGGTAACGTTGATTCATCGTCGTTCTGAATTCCGCGCATCGCAGATTCTCGTGGAACGCGCTCAGCAGAATCCGAAGATCACCATCGTCACGGATTCCGTGGTGGAGGAAATCTTGGGTGACGACAATGGAGCCCAATCCGTGAACATTCGCAACGTCATCACCGGAGAGACCAGCACGATTGCCGCAAACGGCATTTTTGTGGCGATCGGCCACTCCCCCGCCACAGCTTTTATTGACGGCATTGTGCAGCGAGATGCGGGTGGATATATTCAGGTGGACGGCGCCAGCACACGCACCAGCACTGCCGGCATTTTTGCAGCCGGCGACTGTGTTGATAGTATTTACCGTCAAGCGATCAGTGCCGCGGCATGGGCTGCCGGGCCGCCCTCGATGCCCAGCCTACCTCCAGCAGTAACGCTCCCCATCACGGTCATACCCTACAAAAACTTGAAAACGAGCGGAAGGGCGGCATATTCTGTCACGACACACTCAAGCCGTTTGGCCAAGCTTACAGTCGTGAACAGAATATGCCGCCCTTCCGCGGACACCAAAAAACTAAGAAATACTATTCTTCGGCAGTGGGCATGAGCAGGTCGACAATGCGCTTCATGTCGTCTTCGGATTTGAACACGATTTCGATGCGTCCATGCTCCTTGGATCCCTTGATCGACACCTTCGTGCCGAACCTCTTTTCAAGACCGACCTGCATCGGCGTTCCGGCCCAAGGGTTCAGCTTATTGGTTTTCGCTTTCTTCGGCTGGTCCGATTCAGCGACCTTCATCGACACGATTTCCTCGGTGCTGCGTACCGACAACCCTTCGGAAATAATGCGCGTCGCAAGCTGTTCCATGTCAGCTTCCGTCGGCAATCCGAGCAATGCGCGCGCATGACCGGCCGACAGCAAGCCGGAAGCAACCTTCTTTTGTACGGTCGCAGGCAGATTCAGCAGTCGCAGAGTATTGGCGATTTGCGGACGCGACTTCGACACCGACTTGACAATTGCGCCTGCGTCAAGCCAAAATCGTCGATCATCTGCTGATAGGCGGCCGCCTCTTCCAATGGATTCAACGCAACGCGATGCAGGTTTTCCAGCAAAGCGTCACGCAACATATCGTCGTCGGCAGTGGTTTTGACAATCGCAGGAATCGTTTTCAAACCTGCGATCTGCGATGCGCGCCAACGACGTTCACCCATAATGAGCTCGTACATGCTATCCATGCGCCCGTCGAACATATTGTGCGACTCGGCATCTTTAGCGGCGTTCTCCTTGCGAGCAGCCTCAATCTGCGCGAGTGGACGCTTCCGTACGACAATAGGCTGCAGCACGCCGACTTCTTTGATGGAATCGGCAAGCTCACGAAGATCATCCTCATCGAAAATGGTACGCGGCTGATGCAGGTTCGGTCCAACATCACTCAGTCGCAATTCAACGAGATAACCGCCCTGCACCGGCAACAGTTCAGGTTCGTCATTCTTCTTATCTTCGGTCTTTTTTACCGCAGCGGTTTCACGTGAAACACTTTCCTGCTTCACTTCGGAAGTAGCAACAGGACTGGTGGAACCGAAGAACATGTCGGCAGGATGAGCAGTCTCATTCAACGTGATGGAAGGCATACTGGCTCGATGGCCACTCCCCTTCTTGGTTTCACGTGAAACGTTCTTCTTCATGTCATGGACGGCATCGACGGAAGCTTGGCGGTTGCCACGGAACTCTTGACCGCGGTCTTCCCCGCGGATTGCCCGGCAACAGTCGCACCACCGGCTACGTTTTCTGAAACCTTTCCAGCGATCTTGTTATCAGCCTTTGCACCCGCAACAGCCACAGCCGGTTCAGTAGCGGCTTCCGATTTCGCCGACTCTCCTGGAAGAGACGGAAACAGTGCGCCGAGACCCTTGCCTAAACGTGATTTCGTAGCCATGATCAGTTCTCATTCCTTCTTGCATCGATAGCCTTCAGCACCGTCTGCGAGCGACGTGCGATTTCCAATGCGGCCTCACAATAGGCAATCGCTCCCATTCCCTTGGGATCGTAGGCGATCACGCTTTGATTGAAGCTTGGAGCTTCCGATATTTTCACCGTTCGGGGAATCGTGGTATTCAGTACGATAGTCGGATAATGATTTTTGACTTCGTCATGCACTTCACGGCTGAGTAACGTCCTCTTATCGAACATGGTGATCAGCATGGTGGAAACCAGCAGCGACGGATTGAAATGCTCCTGCACCAGTCCGATGGTATTGATGAGCTGGCCGAGACCTTCCAGCGCATAGTACTCAGCCTGGATCGGAATCAGCATCTCATGCACCGCACACATGGCATTAATTACCAGCAGGCCAAGGCTGGCGGCAATCGATAATCACGTAGTCGTAGTGCTCCTCGCTGGTTTCCAGAAACTCGTCAACCGCGGTCTTCAGAAGCACATTACGATTTTCCATGTCGGCGACTTCCAGCTCGGCACCGCTCAAATCGATCGAAGCTGGAACCACATCGAGCAGATCAAAATCAGGGCATGTGCGCTTGACTTCGGCGATGTCTTCCTGCCTTCGATCACGTCGTACACCGAAGGCTCCCCCGACGCATGCGGAGCACCCAACGCGGTCGACGCATTGCCCTGCGGATCCATATCGATCAGCAGCACCTTGGAACCGAACTGAGCCAACGCAGCGGAAAGATTCACGGCCGACGTGGTTTTGCCAACGCCACCCTTCTGGTTGGCGACCGCGATCAGGCGCGTCTGCTCCGGCTTTGGGCAAACGGCCTTCTGCAAGGCGCGATAGCGAGTCGATTCGTCGGCAATCTGCGAACCAAGAGGAGAATCCGATCCTCCGAAAATTCGTTTGATGGTTTCCGTTGCCGATTCCATCGATGTCAGGTTATCTGGTCCTTCAGGTCCAGTCATACACTAGCCTTCCTTACGATATGCTTAACATTCAAGTTCATCATTCGGGTGGACAGCATCAGCTCATCTCACCCACTGTGCACAAATGTGAATAGCTGTGGATAGTTGGTGGATAACTTACGTTGTTCGCAAAAAGTTATCCACCGATCTTTCGTTGCTACTTCAACATTTTTTCCGCCGCTTTTTTTCGTCGATTTTCCAGTTGTGGACAATGTGAATAACTCACCGAAATGGTGGATAACTTACTTTTATCCACCATGAGCACATGGGTCGATTCCAAGCCCGGACCAACCTCGCATCCACCACCCGCGGACGAATGCCACCGCATTTGGCGATCTCTTTGGAAGCCTTTTCGATCTCCTCTTGCGCGGACCGCCCCTTCAGTGCGACCAAACGTCCACCGCGCTCAAGCAACGGCAGCGTCCACCCCGAAAGTTTGGTCATAGGAGCCACGGCACGGCACGTCACCACGGCAAACGGATGTTTCGCCTGAATAGGCTTGCCATCCAAATCCAGTACAGGACCGCGAACGGCCGTTCCCCTGCCGTTCTTGCCGCCTTTGCCGTTCCTGGCGCTTCCATTGCCACGATTGCCGCCTTGAGCGCCAGCAGCACCCGCAATGGCCTCGATCATCTCATTGGCCCTGGCACGCACCACGGTAACGTTATTCAACTCCATATCGGCCACGCACTCGTTCAGCCATTCGATACGACGTTCCATCGGCTCCACAAGCGTGAACCGGTGATCCGGCAGGCAGGCGGCCGCGACAATACCGGGAAAACCGCCGCCACTGCCGATATCGGCAACCGTCTTGAACTGCTTCTTGTCCGTGGCTTCCTTTACGAAAGGCACAATGGCGCCGAATTCAGAATATGGCGTTCCCAAATAATGCCAACATCTCTTGGCCCAATCAGACCGCGAGGTTCGCCTTCTTCGGCAAGTTTCGCATGGAAAACACGAAGCTTGCCCAACGCATCCCCCAGCACTTCCTCAAGCATCGGCGAATCATCAAGTTCGTCTGTCACATCACTCATGGGCACCATCCTATATCCTGCTCTTCCTCATTGCCGGTATTCCAGCAAGTACTTCCCGACCATTGACGGTAATATCACATGTCCGGCGCACGGCCAGCATGAAGTCACTCAAAAAATCGCAATAAAAAAGCGCCACCAAATGGTGACGCCATGTTTCACGTGAAACGAGCCGAACTCAGGCCTCATCCTCGTCTTCAGCATCTTCGGCAGCGGAAGCCTTGAGATACACCGTGACGTAACGACGCGGTTCTCGCCGTGGGAACGGGACTTCATGCCCTCCTCACGCACCACATCATGCACGATCTTGCGTTCGAAGGAGTTCATCGGCTTGAGATCAACCGGCTCCCCCGTCTCGCGCACCTCGTCGATGGCGTCCAGCGCGATGTCGTGCAGACGCTGGCGCTTGCGCTTCAGATAGCCGTCGACGTCCACAATGAGATGGGAACGCTCGCCGGTCTTCTGCTGCACGGCCAGTCGCGTCAGCTGCTGCAGAGCGTCAACGACTTCGCCGTTGCGTCCGATGAGATGCTTGATGTCCGTATCATCATCGGCGACGATTTGCACGGTAGGGCGATTGTTGCGCACGCCCATTTCGATATCGCCTTCGTAATCGACGATATCGAGCAGTCCTTCAAGATAATCGGCAGCGATATCAGCTTCCTCGTTGAGCTGATCGATGGTCTTTTCCTCATCTTGCGCCATAGTGGTTGTTACTCCTTTGAGCGGGGTTTCTATTACTAAAGTCTTATTGTGTAAAGTCTAATTCCTGTTTACCACGTCGACAATAAACGCTGATAAAAGTGGTGTGTCCCGCGTTTCACGTGAAACACGGGGACACACTTTTACTCACTTCTTTTTCTTTTTACGGCTCGGCTGCTGACGCTGGTAGCCGCTCTTTTCCTTCACTTCGGCGGCTTCCTTGGCCTTCTGCAGCGCCTCTTCCTCGAGGGATGGCAGACCGGCCTTGGCTCGGCGGGCGTTCTCATGAACATGATCACGCTTTTCCTTCGCTTCGGCGGCCGGAGATCCCGGAGTCGGGAAGACGTGGATCTGCCAGATGGAACGCAACAGATTGCAGATGTTGTTGGTGAGCCAGTACACCAGCACAGCGAACGGCATGGCAATACCGGAGAAAATGTACATGATCGGGAACATCCACAACATCATCTTCTGCATCATTTCGGTCTGCTTGTTTGCCGCAGACTGAGCCATGTTACGCTTCATGCTGTTGTACTGCATGAACCACAGGCAGAAGCACATCAATGCAACGAAGATGGCGATAACTACTTTGCCATGCACGGCGGCGGTCGTGAAGTTATCAGCCACGTTCACACCGAACACTGTGGTGGACGTGAACTGCTTGGCTGTGGCGATGTCGAAAGCGCCAAGACCCTGTCCGTCCCTGAATTTGCCGCGTGCGATGTACGGAATGGCTGACAGCGTATAGAACATGCACATGAATACGGGACCCTGCACGAACATAGGGAGCATGGAAGTGCAGCCACCCATCGGGTTCGCATCATTGTCCTGGTAGAGCTTCATCATCTCGCGCTGCATGGCTTCCTTGCTGGCGGGATCGTTCTTGCCCTTGTATTTGTTTTGGATACGCTGCATCTTTGGCTGCAGGACGGTCATCTGGGCCTGCATCTTGCGCATACCCTTCATGGACTTGTAGAACAGCGGAAAAACGCATGCCTGGACCACAAGTACTAGGAATACGATGGACATGACCCACGAGAAACCGATCTCGTTCATGCCCAGCATCACCAGGAACTTATGGAATACGGCCATGATCTGCGTCATGAGCCACTCGACGGGATACAGGAGCTTATACAGCCAGCCCCAGAAACCGCTGTCGAGGAGGAATTGATTTTGATTCATTACAGGCCAGTCTCCTTATCGCCTATAGGTTTTTCTACGTTCAGAGGCGTGAGCCGAGGTTCCTCGTGTGCCTTCGACCACGAACATCTGTAAAACAAGGAATAAAGCTGCGGAACGTCGTCAATTCCCCCACGGTTCCACTGATTGCAGCGAAGAAGGCGCAATAACGCAAGAAGCCACCCTTAAGGCGGCCAAATCGTTCAATCGCCTGAATCGCGTAATTGGAACAACTTGGATAATATCTGCAGCAAGGCGCGGTATTCGCGGAAATATGACGCTGGTACCAGCGAATGGCACGAATCATCCAATTTCCGTTACGACCGGCGTTCATTACCGACGCACGGCCTTACGATTCACCGCTTCAAAACATGCTGCGATCTGCTGTTCCAACGATAGAAAATCGGCATGCGCAGCACTTGGCTTGGCACGCAACACGATATCGCAGGATTCAGGTAAGGCAGATTCGTACTTTCGTGCAAGCACGCGGAAACGACGCTTGACGGCATTACGCGTCACAGCGTTGCCGACAGCTTGGAAACGGCCAAACCGACACGTCGGCCCCGCATCGCCGCAGAATCGTCGATAATGGCATCGTCGTGCACCAAATAATGCACGACGATGTCTTCTCGCGATACCCTACGACGGCGTTTGAGCACCGCGACGAAATCGCGATGGCTTTTCAGCCGTTCCACCGCTCTATGCCGTTAAATCAGGCAGCGAGGGACTTGCGGCCCTTGGCGCGGCGACGGTTGATCAGAGCGCGGCCTGCGCGGGTGCGCATGCGCTGACGGAAACCGTGCTTCATGTGACGACGACGGTTGTTCGGCTGGAATGTCCTCTTCATAATTAATGCTCCCGGTGTTTTTTGCCATGCCAAGCACGGCTCCTCATGAGTCAAGCTCTACCAAGTTACTCTGACCCCTGAACAGAGATGAATACGCATATCAAATCCTTCACATTTTCATGGGGATTCTCCCCACAAAACAATCCACAGAAACGTTGGTATGTCGCCAAACTCCCCACAAAAGTTATCCACAAACTACAATGATGTTATTCACAATTCAGTCTTTTCAACACGCTTACCGGTGGATAACTTGGGGAAAAGAGAGTACAAATAAACAGTTGCACACTTGGAAAAAGTCTGTCGAGAAAGGGGAATCCGTGGCCGACACGACAACTGACCCTCTCGAGCAGGCTCGGGGAGTCTGGTCCGACGCGCTGGCGTTGTTGCACCAGAATCCGGCGCTGTCCATCCGAGATAAAAGCTGGCTGGAAAACGTTTTTCCCGAAGGCATGTGGGGTCCTACCATTGTCTTATGCGTGCCAAGCGCGGCCGCACAGCAGACGTTGCAGAACGAATTGAACCAGCCCCTGCTGGAAGCCTTGCGGGAAGCCGCCGAACAGGATATTTTCCCCGCATTCAAGATTGTGGAAAAGAAGGAACCGGCCCAACCTGCCGTCGAGGAATACCCCCACTTCTCCCCCGCGCCACATGCGGAGGAAACCACGCAGGGGCAGCTGCCGATTCCGGTTGTCATGCCGCCGGAGCGCCACAACAACTTCCAACGCGGCCAAAACAGGCCTTTGCTGGATCCTAAGACCCATTTGAATAAGAACGCCACGTTCGACACCTTCGTTCCTGGCGATTCCAATCGTTTCGCACGTACCGTCGCGTTGGCCGTCGCGGAAGGTTCCGGTCACGATTTCAACCCGCTTTGTATTTACGGCGGATCAGGATTGGGTAAAACCCACTTGCTGAACGCCATCGGCAATTACGCACTGGTCAAGGATCCCACGCTGAAAGTCCGTTATGTGACCAGTGAGGAATTCACCAACGAATTCATCGAAGCGTTGGGTGACACCAACCAGAATTCCGGTCAAATCAAGGAATTCAACCGTGCTACCGCGAAGTCGACGTGCTGCTCATCGACGATATTCAATTTCTGAGCGGCAAGGACGCGACGCTTGAACAGTTCTTCCATACATTCAATACCCTGCATCAGGCGAACAAGCGCATTGTGATCGCATCCGATGTGCCTCCGAAGGATCTGCAGGGATTCAACGAACGTCTGATCTCCCGTTTCGAATCCGGCCTGACCGTTGACGTCAAGCCGCCGGATCTGGAGACGCGCATCGCCATTCTGCGCATGATCGCCCACGGCACCAACGTTCAGGACGATGTGCTCAACCTCATCGCGGAGCGGTTCACCGAGAATATTCGCGAGCTGGAAGGCGCGCTGAACCGCGTGACCGCCATGGCATCGCTGAGCGGCCAGCCGGTGACCCGCGCGTTGGCGGAACAGACGTTGCAGGACTTTTTCTCGACCGATGTGGAGATCAAGCCCACCGACATCATCACCCAGGTGGCCAAGTACTTCTACATTACGTTCGATGACATTGTCGGACGTTCGCGTACGAAGAAGATCGCGCTGGCGCGTCAGATCGCCATGTATTTGGTGCGTGAGCTCACCAGCATGAGCCTGAACGACATCGGCCAGGTGTTTGGCGGCAAGGACCACACCACGGTGATGCATGCATACACCCGCATCAGCGACGAGATGCAGGAAAAGCAGGAGATCTACAACTACGTGACGGAACTGACCCTGCAGCTCAAGCAGCGTTCCGGCGAAAAATAACGTTTTCTATGCGACTTTGCGCGTTTGCATGTGTTTTCGTGCGTCTCAAAAAAACGATTTTAGCGTTTTTCTGCCTTTCTCAGGCGATTTTCACAAGCCAAGTATGAGTATCAGTAAATTCTTTATCAGCTGTTTTACCGACCATCCTGACACGCCGGCCTGTGGAAGATTTTTATTGAAGTTATCCACATGGTTATACACAAATCAATGATTTCTCGGTGGAAAACCCGTTGGAAATGCCAGAATCGCCGGTGGATGAATTGTGGACTATCCACATGGTTTTGTGGATAACTTTTTCAAAGCGACGAGGCTGTGGATAACCCGATGATTTGTCCACACTTCGTCCAAAAGTTATCCACAAGCAATGAGATGTTGCGAGCCATTGCAAAACGTGGGGTCTGAGCACTTACCCACATTATCCACAGGCCTTATTATGACGAATGTAGGTTGTTATAAGAAATTCATCATCGTCGTCATAAGTGGGAATTCCCCACGCTTCGTCAAACGCCGACAGTCTCGCTAGAATGACTTATGGACCGAACGAAACGAGGAAACTAGCCATGAAAGTTGAAGTCAATTCCCAAGCGCTGGCAGACGCAGTAGCCTGGACCACTCGCGTGATCGACGCTCGTCCTGCATCCCCAATTTTGGCAGGCATTCGCTTGGAGGCCATCGACGGCACCCTCCAGCTTTCCGCCTTCAATTACGCCATTTCCGCACGCCACCATATCGAAGCAGGCGTTGATGAAAGCGGATCCATTCTGGTGCTCGGCAAGCTGCTGGCAGATATCACCAAGTCGCTTCCCGCCGCGAAAACCTACCTGTCCACTGACGGATCCACACTGACCATCACGTCGGGCAAGTCCACCTTCACCATGCAGCTCATGCCGGATAACGAATATCCGGATCTGCCGGTGGTTCCCGCCAAACTGGGGCAGGTGGACGCCCAAACCTTCGCACAGGCCGTCGCCCAGGCGTCCGTTGCCGTTTCCCGCGAGGAGAACCGTCCGGTACTGACCGGCATTCGTGTGCAGTTCCAAGGCGACAAGGTGATCATGAGCTCCACCGACCGATTCCGCTTGTCGCGTTCGAGCTTCACCTGGACGCCGGAAAACCCGGACATCAACACCACCGCACTCGTGCGCGGCGCACTGTTGCGCGATGTGGCCCGTTCCTTGGACGAGCATCAAAACATCGTCGTGGATTTCGATCCGGAGAATCCGTCGCTGCTGGGCTTTGAGAACGCCGGACGCGTATCCACCTCGCAGCTGATCGACGGCGAATTCCCCGCGGTGGACCGCCTGTACGCTGACGAATACCCGATTCATGCGGTCATCAACAAGCAGGATCTCATCAGCGCCATCAAGCGCGTGTCCCTCGTGGCCGAACGCAACGCTCCGATCCGCATGGCCTTCACCAGCCAGGAACTCACGCTGACCGCAGGCTCGGTGGATGAAGCCCAAGCCAAGGAGATCCTCGACATCGACATGGATGGCGAAGACATCACCGTGGCTTCAATCCCGCCTACCTGATCGAAGGCCTGAGCGCCATCAGCGAGCCGTTCGTACGCATGAAGATGACCACCGCGGTCAAGCCGGTGGAATTCAACGGCCAGCAGGAATCGAATTCCGAAGATCCATGGACTACCGCTACCTGCTCGTGCCGATGCGCTTCAACAGCTGAACTAAGCTGACCTACACGAAAACGCGGATACATCGCAAAAAATAGGGCTGAACATGGCTGTTATTGCCAGTTCAGCCCATTTGCATGATTAATTGCGATTATTTACGTAAGAAATTCGCACTATCTCAAGGATCTTGCATGTATATTTCCCGACTGGCACTCGACCACTACCGATCGTGGGAACATTGCGTGCTCGATTTCAAACCGGGAATCAACATTCTGCAAGGTGCCAACGGACTCGGCAAAACCAATATCGTGGAAGCCATCGAAGTGCTTTCCACAGGATCCAGCCATCGCGCGTCATCATCACTGCCACTAATCGAAAAAGGGTGCACGTCGGCCACCATCCGAGCCAACGTGGAAGACGGTGAAACGCAGCACACCTACGAGGCGACCATCGTGGCACGGGGTGCTAACCGAGCGCGCATCGACGGCGGAAAATCTCAATATATGAGGGATCTCATCGGGCGCACGCCCTCCGTCTCCTTTACCCCCGAAGATCAACGTCTGGTAGCAGGGGATCCCGCAACCCGACGCAACTTCATCAACCAGGCCGCGTCTCTGCTGCTCCCCCACTATGCGCAGACCCTGCAACAGTTCACGCACGTGGCGAAACAGCGCACGGCACTGCTCAAACAACTCGGCGACGGCACGAATCTCGACCCGCAATACGGCCAGCAGGCGGTCTTAAGCGGGCTGGAAATCTGGACGGGGCAATTCATCGACCTCGGCATGCAGCTGACGCGGGACCGCAACAACGTGATCTCACGCTTGGAAGAGCCTTTTGCGCGGATCTACGCGTCTTTGGCGGGAGATGACGAACGGGCGGCGCTCGCCTACGAGCCGTCCTTCGACGAAGTGATGCTGTTCGACGATCCGGCCGCGGAGATCAGCCGCCATTTCCAACGCATCTACCCCGGCGAAGTGGCGCGCGGCAGAATCTGATCGGTCCGCATCGCGACGACCTGACTTTGCTGCTCAACGATATGAACGCACGCGAATTCGCGTCCAACGGTGAGATGTGGACCATGGCTTTGGCGTTGAAAATGGCGCTATATGAGGCGGTTTCCGCACATTTTGAAAGCAAGCCAATCGTGATTCTCGATGATGTGTTCGCACAGCTTGACGAGGCCCGTCGTGGGCAGATCCTCGATTTTGCGATGCGGCAGGACCAGGTGCTGATCACCGTCGCCGCGGCAAGCGATATTCCGCGCATGGATGCTGGGCGCTTTCACGCGGACGCGCATGTGATCGACGTGGCCGCGTTGCGCAGGCAATCGCAAGATGGACAGCATGACGATTTGACGGCGATGATGGCGCAACTTGTCGCGGGACGGGAATCTGCAACGCAATCGTCTGCAGCGCAACAGTCGGTGAATCGACAGGAGCAGCGCTGATGCCGAATCCTCCAATCTGCGAAACATTGCATCTCGACCAACGCAAGTTGCCCGCCGAAGTATTCGAACGTATCAGCCGACGTGCGGCCGATATAAGGAACGTGAGGAACGTGCGCGGCAGGCGTGGGAGAATTTCGGCAAACCCGGACGCGACCCGCAGACGGTCGGCAATATTTTCAACGTGATCGCAACGCAAGGTTCTTGG
>ENA-OQER01001058-OQER01001058.1-human-gut-metagenome-genome-assembly--contig:-NODE-1058-length-14093-cov-3.621867_pt1 | contig 14093 bp, 20 predicted proteins | sample MGYA00242797_ERZ504639 | MGnify/ENA primary metagenome ERZ504639 (study PRJEB26092, sample SAMD00036306) | human gut metagenome | host: Homo sapiens | study: EMG produced TPA metagenomics assembly of...
TTTATCCGATGCAAAAATAGACGGTCTCCGCCACACGCTTGGTAGATAAATCCTCGGTATTTATACCCAAATTACGGATTATGCTTTTTAGCAGGTAGAATTATCCCCGACAAATGAAAACTCCCATAATCGTTTGAATTACGGGAGTATAAAAGAGATTTTAAGTATATCTGTCATGCCGGGCACTCGATATCATAGAGCCGTTGCACCTCTTCCGGAGCGTGTAGGTCGAGAATCGTATTGTATCCCGTATTCATGGAAGCGATTGCGGTCATATCCTCCGGTGTCAGCATGAAATCCTCGATGTTGAAATTCTCTTCCATCCGCTGGCGATGTACCGATTTGGGAATGGCGACAATTCCGTGCTGCAAGTGCCAGCGTAGTACGACCTGTGCTGCCGATTTATTGTATTTGCGACCGATGCCGGTCAGAATATCGTCCGTGAACAATCCGTTCCGTCCTTCGGCCAAAGGTCCCCATGCCTCCGCTTGTACACCGAGTTCCTGCATAATTCGTATCGCTTCGGTTTGCGGAGTATAAGGATGCGCCTCTATTTGATTTACCGCCGGAATAACTCTGGTATTATGGCATAAATCCAACAATCTGTCCGGTTCGAAATTGCACACTCCGATAGCCCGTACACGTCCTTGAGCATAGAGTTCTTCCATAGCCCGCCATGCGCCGTAATAATCACCGAAAGGCATGTGGATGAGATAGAGATCGAGGTAATCCAGCCCCAAACGGGTGAGCGAAGCTCGAATGCCTGCAATGTCTGTTCGTAACCCATTTCCGAAATCCATGCTTTGGTCGTGATGAACAGTTCTTCACGCGGAATGCCGCTTTTCCGAATAGCCGTACCGACCGCCCGTTCGTTGCCATAGACCGAAGCGGTGTCGATGAGTCGGTAGCCTACGGCAAGCGCATCGGTAACAACTTTTTCGCACTCGGTGGCATCGGGTATCTGAAAGACACCAAAGCCTTGTACCGGCATCTTTACTCTGTTATTCAATTCTTTGAAATCCATATCCTATTGTTACCGGCATAATAATCATTTTTCTTCACTAATAGGTAAATGTGTATCGCAATACTTCTTTCTATATTGCAAAGGAGTCATATTATGATATTGCTGAAACAACTTGTTCAAGTAGCACGGGTCGGTATAGCCCATTCTGTTTGAAATCTCTTTAATGCTCATTTGAGTGCCGACAAGCATGTCTTCCACCGTTTTCAACCTGCTTTTTTGGATGTACTGTTTGAAATCCTCTCCAAAATTCCGTTTAAAGAAACGTCCTGCATAAGTGGGGGAAAGGTGAAATTTTTCAGCCACAATATTCAATTTCAGGAGTTCGGGCTGGTGAATATGCTGCCTGATGTATTTTAGCATATACTGTGCCTTGCTACTGTCCGCATTATCATGCTCCGGGGCCAATGTGGAAAGATTTCTTACAGCAAGCACAATGACACTGTTCACGTAGTAGTTCAGCAGATAGCCCGACATCATTTTCTTTTCAGATACCTCCCTGACAATTAGCTCAATCAAACTGTGAAGCATTTCCGCATCACTCTGTTGAAACCGGATACAGTATCCGGCTTGTATGTCGAGAGCCCCTTCAGCATTTCTGTTTATATAATCGGTCACATAATTCTCCGTGAACCGGATAAACAAATAACGGCTATGTGAACAAGTCCGAAACAGGTGAACTCTATTGGGGGGTATCAGGCATAAGTCGGCGGCACAATAGTTATGATGTTCTTCCCCGCCATTTACGGAATTGACAACAAAACTTCCGGTACCTTCCAGAATATAAGCCATTTCGAAAAAAGAATGCTGGTGCTCTCCAATCGGAAATGTATCGTGCTCCCTTAAAAGTATTTCAACCGGCTGATATAGATTTTCTTTCCACATAGCTTATTTTTCCATGTTTATGGTACAAAAATACAATAATCTTCATTTCCATGACATTTAACTTTGCACAAAAAAACAGAAACATGAGAATATTAAAATTTATAGTAACATTTATTTTACTTATGGGAAGTGTATCTAATAGTTTAGCACAAGTATCTTCAGGAAGGCTGAAAGATAAAGTTGCAATTGTAACGGGAGCTGCATCCGGCAATGGAAAGGCAATAGCTGTCTTATTCGCCAATGAGGGAGCAAAAGTTATTCCGGCAGACATCAACGGTATAGAAGTAAGGAAGATTGCAGACACGTTGCAACAAAACCAATCGGACGTTACACCGGTTGAAGTGGATGTAACCAGAGAAGATGATGTACAGCGGATGATAAACTCGGCTTTAGGGCGATTTGGACGGATTGATATTCTGGTAAACAATGCCGGAGTTTTTGATGAACTTCTTCCGGCAGGCGAGGTCAGCGATGAGATTTGGGACAGAGTGATTTCTACAAATCTTACAGCGCCGATGCGTGGAATCCGTGCCGTTATTCCTGTATTTGAAAAACAAGGAGGAGGAGTCATTGTGAATACAGCTTCCATTGCCGGCTTACGGGAGCAAGGGGTGGAGGGGCAGCTACGTAGCTCCAAGCATGGCTGATAGGACTGACAAAAAATGTGGCATTTAATTATAAGGACAAGAATATCCGTTGTAATGCGGTGGCACCGGGCAGAGTCGAGACAAACCTGCGGGTAAACAGTGAGAACTTAATCGGATCAAAAACGGCTCATGACAAATCCATTGATAATTGGAGAGACATTGAGACCAAAGTTTCGGAAGGTTATATCACTAATATGCGGAAATGCACTCCTGATGAGATAGCCAAAGTTGTACTTTTTCTGGCATCTGACGAGGCCTCTTTTGTCAACGGTTCCATATTTGTAGCAGACGGAGGTTGGACTTCTTATTAAAGACATAACAATAGCATATGGAAAAGATTTGTTGGAAAGGACATGCCGCCATGTTCGGGGCAAATGCCATGTGGGGGTTGATGTCTCCCATATCCAAATTTATCATGTTGGGAGGAGCTGTTACGCCTCTTGTCGTAACTGATTTACGTATCGGGGGTGCGATGGTTCTCTTCTGGATAGCTTCTTTTTTTCAAAAACCGGAACATGTCAGCCATAAGGACTTGGCAAGCCTGTTTGTTGCCGCCCTTTTAGGTATTGTATTCAATCAAGGTTGTTTCATATTCGGTGTCAGTCTAAGCTCACCCGGTGATGCCTCCATTATTACTACCAGTATGCCTCTATGGGCTATGGTACTGGCTGCATTGATACTGAAAGAGCCCATTACCGGAAAGAAGTGTTGGGCATTGCGGCCGGAGCGAGCGGTGCGTTGTTACTGATACTTGGAAACGGGCAAAACGGGCAAGGAACATCGGCAACAACCGCAGGCGGCACAATGATATGGGGCGATTTGCTGGTGTTGCTGGCGCAGTTCTGCTATGCCCTTTACATCGTATTGTATAAGGATTTCGTGAACAAATATTCGCTGGTGACCATTATGAAGTGGATGTTCACCTACTCGTTCATATGCATCCTGCCATTTTCTGCCAACAGCCTGATGCGCACGGACTGGAGCAGCCTGCATCTTCCGAACTGGGTGGCTTGTCCTTTATTGTCGTGGGAGCTACCTTCATCAGCTACATGCTGATTGTGGTCGGACAGAAGAATCTCCGTCCCACCGTGGCGGGCATGTACAACTATATCCAACCACTTGTTGCCTGCATTGTTGCCGTTTGTTGGGGTATGGACTCTTTCAATTTCATCAAGGGCATGGCTGTTATCTTCATTTTCGGCGGTGTCTATCTGGTTACTTCGAGCCGGAGCAGGAAGGAACTGGAATCCTATAAGACAAATGGCAGCGAGAAAATCTGAAAGTATTCTTATTAAACGTTGTCACAATAAGTAGATATGCATAATGCCGGATTTGAAGATATTCCTTTCAAATTTCACTATTCCGGAAATTATAATGTAATCATAAACGATGCCCCCAAGGTGAGCATATTCATATATTCACCGCTATTCCTACTATGTGACGGAAGCAAATTGTAGTCGAGGAAGAAACGGATGCCGTAATGCTCTTTTGCCTTGAACGTCAATGAGACCCCGCTTCCCAAAGAAAAGCCGCCTCTTGCGAAATCATACGGTCTGCCAGTTTCAGTTGGGGATAATGCACATAGCCGCCCAACAGCTTGCTGCCCAACAGCCAGCGCGACGACAACGGATAGGAGAAGTAGCTTCCTCCGCTAACCGATACCGCATCGAAAGTATTATTCTCCGCCCGGTCTTTATTGACTATTATAGAGGTATTGGAAACAGCAAACCGTCCCCCGGCACCAATATACGGATTGAAGAAATAGGCACCCTCCACACCTGCCGTGCTGCCTGACGAGGTGCTGAACTCCGTTTGCTCATCGATGTCATAACCGCTCAGAGGTATGTTCAAACCGAAGTACAGACTCACGAAGGAAGGCTTGTCCAACCGTTCGAACACGTTTTCATTGGCAAAGCGGGTAATTCCCTTTTCCTTAAATATCAGGTCGGCAAGGTAATAACCAATTTCTGTCGAGAGTATTCCTATGCCCGCGCCGGTCAGCACGTCACTCAGCCAATGCTTGTTATTTGCCATCCGCATAAGGCCGGTTACGGTGGCCATGCTGTATGCCCCGACACCGATCCACGGACTTTTATGTCCGTACTCCTTATTGAACATGGTAGCGGTCATAAATGCCGTGGCAGTATGTCCGGAAGGAAAAGAATGGCGGTTGGAACCATCCGGACGCTCTACGTTGTCGTGCGTTTCAACGTGTTCACCACACTTCCCATAAGGATGGCGGAAAAAGCGTCGGAGACAATCATCCTGCCCCATGAACTGCGGCTTTGCACACCGGCGACTTCATACCGAGCATTATCGCGGCAGGGGCATACTGCATATAGTCGTCCGCATGGCGGTCGAACCGGGGCATATAATCGTTGCGCAGACTCCGGAAATGGTCGTCCTCACTTTTTACAATCAGGCCTCCGACAACCAGCGGAACGCCGATGTATGTCATCTGATAGAAATGGGAAGACGAGAACCGGTCAAGTCTTCCGCTGAAATTGCTTGTTGCGGAGATACGTAAACTGTCCTTTCTCTCGGCAATCAGGCTGTCTGCCGAAGTCCGGGCCGACAAAAGGGTAAAGCTGTAAATGCCAACGATACATAGTACTATCTTTTTCATGCTGCCATAATCTTTTTGAATTACGGCAGCAAAGATATCAGGCGATTTTGGGGAAAGTTTGAAGATTTACCGGAATATCACCACAAACTGATGTTTTCCATCAGCATAGGCGTATAAAATCTTCCAGCCGTGATAATCGCATACTGCCTTGACAATGGAAAGCCCGAGACCGTTGCCCGTCGTCTTTTCCGAAGGACGATAGAAACGGTTGAATATCTGGTCTGCATCCAGTGCCGCGTCATCGGACGTATTGGATACCATCAGCCGGTTGTCCGACAAGAATACGGTTATCTCCCCACTCGTCTTATTGTGGCGCACGGCATTCACGACGAGGTTGTTTACCATGCTTTCCAACAGAGAACGGTTGGCCTTTATCGGCAAGGAAGCCGTTGAAAAGTTTTGCTTCAAGATCAATCCTCCGGAGAGACTTTCGAGATAGGCTGAAGGTCTTTTATCACCGTTATGACATCGACGGACTCCGTACGGCTGAACTGGTTGTTCTCCATCTTGGCCAACAGAAGCAGGTTTCGGTTCAAACGCGACAAACGGCTGTTCATTTGGTATAAATCCTGTATGATGGCGGCTTGCCGTTCGGTTAGCTCCGGCTGTTGGAGCAACAGGTCGAGCTTGCTTTGGAATACAGCCAATGGCGTTTGTAGCTCATGTGAGGCATTTTCCGTAAACTCTTTCTGTAACCGGTAGCTGTGAAGACTGTCTGTCATCAACCTTTGCAGGGCGATATTTAGTCTTACAAATTCTTTGGTGTCACTTTCCGCTAATTGTGGACATACTCCGTTTTCCAGCTTGAAATGTTCTATCGCCTCCAGTGTTTTATCAAACGGTTGCCATAACCGGCCGGAGATAAAACGCATCGTCAGCACGATAGCCACGCCCAATACCGTAACGATAAGTGCAAACTGTATCATGATACCATGCAGGATATCCTCTTCAAGGTCGAGGGCCGGAACCGGTTTCCCTTGCTGTACGGCTTCGATAATATCTATTATGTCCTCGGCATAGAAACTCTTGGTCAGCCAATAAAACAGAGGGGTTGCCAGCAGCAGGAGTATTGCCACGCAAACGATGAACTGCGTGAGCGATTTGTACATCAGGCTCTTCTTTTTCATAGTTCCGTCCATTTATATCCCGTTCCATACACATTCTTAATGCAATCTTTACATCCCGCAGCGGCAAGTTTCGCTTTCAGGTTCTTGATGTGGGTATAGACAAAATCGTGATTGTCCATCATGTCCGCCATTTCGCCACTAAGATGTTCAGCCATGGCGCTCTTCGATATGACACGGTCTTTATTTCCAATAAAAAACAATAGCAGTTCGTATTCCGACTTGGTAAGTTCTATCGGCGTTTCATTCACTACAGCGACTTGTTCAACAAATCAATCCGTACTCCATTGCTCTCCAAGATATTGTTTGCCGCGAACTCCTTACGGCGGATAATGGCATAGATGCGCATACTGAGTTCGGGCAGGTGAAAAGGTTTGGCAAGGTAGTCATCCGCACCTATCTCCAATCCTTTCACTTTATCACCCAGCGAGTCTTTGGCCGATACGATAATCACACCTACCGGGTTACGTTGCTTCCGGATGTCACGCAGGATGTCGAGACCGTTGCCACCGGGCAGCATCAGGTCGAGCAACACGCAATCGTACTCATACAGGTTTACCTTCATCTTGGCATCGTCATAGGTGAAAGCCTGTTCGCACAGATATTTTTCACTACTGAGGTAGGCTACGATGCTATCCGAAAGACTTCGTTCGTCTTCTATGATCAATATCTTCATACTTTTCTACTTTATTAACATTACAATACTGCCACCCGTAATGAGCAATGCCCCGATGATAACCCGCAGACTGGCCGGCTCTTTCAGAAACAGAAAGGAAAGGCAGATGGTAATCACCACGCTCAATTTATCTATCGGTGCCACACGCGACACATCCCCACCTGCAATGCCTTGAAGTAGAACAGCCACGAGAGACCTGTGGCAGCACCGGACAGAATAAGGAATATCCATGTATGTCCGCTGATGCCTTTCACCCCAGCAGTATGGTTTCCGGCAAGAACGATTCCCCAAGTGATAAACAAGATGACTGACGTGCGGATAGCCGTAGCCAGATCCGAATTGATATCTTTTACCCCGATTTTAGCAAACACAGCCGTCAGTGCGGCAAAGAGGGCCGAAAGTAAAGCATAATATTTCCACATAAATTTCTATTTATCGCAAAATTAGTGATTTACTGTTATTTCATTTACTCTTTTTATAAATTAATAGCATGATACTGGGCAATACTAACAGCAGCAAGGGCAAGCCGACAATAAATCCGCCGATGACAGCTACCGCCAACGGTTGTTGCATCTGTGCGCCGAGGCCGATACCGAGTGCCAATGGCATCAGGCAAGTACGGCGCCGATAGCCGTCATCAGTTTGGGACGGATGCGCAGGGCGATGGCGTAATCTACAGCTTCGGATACATCGCCACCCGTGCGGCGGTTCATTCGATATTGCCATACGGTGAAGATAGCATTCTCCGCAATGATGCCCACCACCATGATGATGCCTGTGTAGCTGCTTACATTGAGTGGAACGCCCGTCAACCACAAAGCCAGCAGACAGCCGCAGATACCCAGCACGGAGATAAACAGTACGGTAAGCGAGATGCGCCATTCGCGGAAAAGGAACATCAATACGGCGAACACCAGCAACACGGCGAGCGAGAGAATCATCATCAGTTCACGGAACGACTGTTGCTGTTCGGAATAGGCCCCTCCATAGGAGATGCTGTAGCCTGCCGGAAGATGAAGCTGCGCATCGAGAGACGTTTGCAAGTCTGCTATCGCACTGCCCAAATCCCGGTTCTCCAAGCGGGCGGTCAGGGTGATGTTACTCTTCAGGTCTTCACGTCTCTGCTCTATCTCCCCCGGAATGACACGAACGTCGCAGAAGAAGCCGAGCGGACGGGTGCTGCCATCGGGCAGGAATATGGGCTGCTGTTCCAGCCATTCGGGAGAGTTGTCTTCGAAGTCCGTGAAACGGAGCAGGATGCGGCGCATCTGCTCGCCTTCCTGAACGGAACCTATTTGCAGTCCGCCCGTCATGACTGCCTGTGCCGGGTTAGGCTCTATCATATTGGCAGGCTGACAAAGGGGAACACCGCCCGTATGTGCCGTGAGCTGTTCCTGAAAATCGATCAGCGAAATGCCGAATTGCGAAAGGCGTTCCTGATTCGGGGTGAAGACCAGTGAGGTCCGGCGGGTATCAGTCCGTTGTCAATGTCCACAATGCCCGGTACGGCTTCCATGACCTTCTCCACCTGTGCTGCTATCTTCTGCAAGGTTTCGTAATCGTTTCCGAATATCTTCACTTCGACGGGTTGCGCGGTACTCATCAAGTCGCCCAAAAGGTCGGCAATCCGTTGCCCGAAGCCGATGGTCATCAACGGAACGGCTTGCAATATTTCCCGGCGCAAGTCGCTGATGACTTCGGGGGTACTCGTTTTCCGGTCTGTTTTCAGCTGAATCAGATAGTCGCCGAAATTGCTCGGTCGTGTCTTGAAGGACATGCCGAGCGCGTACGGCGCGAGTAAGTCTCCACATCGGGATGTGCCATGATGATACGTTCCATCTGCCGGCAGAGGCGGTCGGTCTCCTCGATGTCCGTTCCTGCGGGAGAATGGTAGTCGAGCACGATGGTTCCTTCATCCAAATCGGGCAGAAAGCCCGAAGAGAGCTGGGAAGAAGCATACCAGCCGCCCAAACCTAAAAGCAGGACGAACCCGGCGGCAACCAGCGGTTTGCGATAGACGACGGTCAGGAAATGAACTTTCCGGATGGAGTTCTCCTCAAGCGTTTTCACGTCCAGGTCTTTCGGGCGCAGTTGTTTCTTATAGCCGATGACGAGGTGCAGCACAGGAAGCAGCAACCATGTGACGAGGAACGAGGCGACAAGCGTAAGCTGCATCGTGTCGGACAGTTCCTTGAAAAAGCTGCCTGCCAGCCCGCTCATCAGCCGGAACGGGAAGTGGATGACAATTGTCGAAAGGGAGGAAGCCACCATGGCGGGAAAAAGATTACGGATGGCATGGCGCACGACAGTGAAGCGGTCCATGCCGGGACGTTCTTCGTGCTCCCGGTAAATCTGTTCGATAACGACAATGGCATCATCGATAATCAATCCCACCGAAGCGGCCATCGCACCGAGCGACATGACATTGATGGTGATTCCTGCCAGATAACAGAGCAGGATGCTGAAAGCCACCGTAACGGGGATGGTCAGCATCACCACCAGACTCGACCGCCAGGAGCGAAGAAACAGCACCATCACGATGATGGCGAGGAACAATCCCTCGTAGATGGTTTTCAGTACGCTGTGGATGCTGTCGCCTACGAAGGCACTCTGATTGTAATAGGGCTTGAGTTCATAGCCTGCCGGAAGCTGCTGCCTTATCTCGTCCGCCTTGCTTTCCACCTGCTTCGCGAAATCGATCAGATTCACGCCCGGTTGCTTCACCAGATCGACAAGTACGGCATCATTGCCATCAGCATTGATTTTCAGAAACTCCTGCTGTTCCTGTATCTCGACAGTCGCTATATCGCCCAGACGGACAATGCGCTTGCCGTCGTTGCGGACAATCACATTCCGCAATTCTTCCATGTCGTTGATACGTGTATCGGTCAGCGTCAGATACAGGCGGTTATAATCCGCCACGTTGCGTTTCCCAATACATAATTCGTCTGTGCGAAAGCGGTCTTTATCTGTGCGGGAGTAATGCCGAGCGCCGTCATCTTCGCGGCATCGGGCTTCACGACGAACTCCTTCGCCTTGCCGCCGCGTACCACTACATTGCTGATACCATCTACTTGCGAGAACATGGGACGTACCACGAGGTTGCCCACATCGCGCAGGACAATGCGGCTGTGTGTCTTGCTCTCCAGCGTGAATCCATAGACCGGGAACAACGACTGGTTCATCGCCTCGGTGGAGATGACCGTACCGTCGGGCAGAAATCCCTTTATCTCATTGATACGGCTCTCCAGCTGGGTTTTCAAAGCATAGATATCCAGTCCCCACTTGAAGTAAACGTCTATCACGCAACTGCCCCGGCTGGTGCTGCTCTTGACGACCGTCGTACCTGCACCTTCTTCACCGCGCTTTCCAAGGGTTTGGTGACGGTAATCATCATACGGTCTACGGGCTGCTGTCCGGCATCGGCTATCACCGTGATGCGGGGGAACAACACTTCGGGAAACAGGTTGGTCTGCATCTGCGTGTAGCACCACGCTCCGGCAAGCAGCAGAAGCAGCCCTACGAACAGGATAGGGCGGCTGTATAGCCGGTGAAGGCTTCGTTTCTGTATTGTGTTCATAAGGCGGCCTCCTCTTTCGTAACGACGACTTTCGCCCCGTCTTCCAGACCGTATCCACCCGTGAGGATAATGCGGTCTTGCGGTGACAAGGCATCCGATTTGATTTCGATTTCTGAAGCGTTGCTGTTGCCTACCTCAATGGGTACTCTGACTGCCGTACCATTATCTGCCAATTTCATCACCCAATGCTTCGTGAGCGTTTCATCACTTTGCACGGCGCTTTTGGGAAGTATCAAGCCTTTAGAAGAGGAATCGTTTTCTGTAAATACAGCCTTGACATTCATGCCTTCCGGCAAGAAAGGCGCTTTTGCCCGTGCAATTACCCGCTCCGATTGCGATACCATGTTCATTGTTACCAACGGGGCGTGGACGGTTGCCGTCAGCCGGGTTCCGTCGGGCAGTTCCAGCATACATTTGCTTCCGCTGTGCGCATACCGTTGCTGTTCGTAAGGGACATTAATTTCGAATACAAGGCTTCCGGCTTCGGCAACGGAGCAAAGCACAGCGCCTTCGGTGACATAACTTCCCGCCTGCTGCTGCACATCGAGAACAATACCGTCGCGTTCTACCTTTATGGGAATGACTGCATGGTTGCCATTTCCCAAAGCGTGCTGTTCTTTACTTTCTATCCGGTAAAGTACATCTCCGGCTTTCACCCTTGAACCGGGCTGTACAAGAACTTCCGTGATGAACGCCGGAATCGGGGCGCTGACCACCGACTTGTTCTGGTACATCGTAGTGGCTGATAATATGATTTCCTTCTCGATTTTGCCGAAAGCCGTATGAGTCAGCGTGACTGCCGTTCCGGGCTTCTCTTCCTGCATGTTTCCGTTAGATGTGCCTCTTTGCCCGCATCCGCCAAGGCTTACTATAAGCAATAATAAAACGATCTGATATTTCATGACTGTAATGATTTGATATTACCAATTCCAATAATTATAGGCGGCTATGACAAGCTGCTTGTTCGTGCGCAGCAGCAGGCGGTCTTTCTCCGTCTGAATCTTGCTGCGCAGCACGGTGATATAGTCCAGTACGGATACTTGCCCGGCATCCATTTCCCTGCCGTAATCGGACAGTACGGATTCGTATCCGGCAAGCTGGTTGTCCAAGGCCCTCTCTCTTTCGTCATACTTGACCAACTCGGAGAGGCATTGTTTGATTCTCATGTTCCGCTGATATTCGGAGTTCTCCTTGTAAGTCCGTATGGTGTTCTGTTGCCACCCAGCCTGACGTTCCTTCAGGCGCTTCTGCCTGCCGTCGAAAATGGTCCACGAGAATGTCACCCCTGCACTCAACCCGAAATGGCGATACCAGCCGGAAAAGTCACCGACTTGAAGACCGCCGTTTATGAACAGGTCGAGCTTGGGCTTGTATTGAAGGTTGAAGGAACGAAGGGCGACTGCCGTATTCAGGCTGTCTAACCGGTATTGCTCGGTAAAGAGGCTCGATTTCCCGTCGCTGCGCAACCGAACGGGCTGGCTTATATCCGACAATGCCACATCGGTCGTTTCATCGATGCCGCAGAGCAAATTCAGATCCATCAGATGGGTATGGTAATCCTGACGGGCGGCGGTATGCAATTCGGCATTAGCTCTTGTTCAATCATCAGCAGGTTCAAATCCGACTGTTTAGATAGCCCGTTTGCGACTAACTTTCGAACGATTTCTATTCGGTGTTCGATGACCGTCCCGACAGAATCCGTAAAGTCTATCTGCGCCTTGTCAAGCAGGCAGAGCAGGTATTGCTCCGTTACGGAACGTTCCAGTTGGTGCTCTTCCATGCGGACACGGTTATTCGCCATATCCGTGTTAATCTTTGCCTGCTCTTGAGCTATCTTGTAGGAACTCCTACCCAAAAGGGGCTGCGTCCAAGTCGCTCCGGCATGGAAAGATCCACTGCTCTCTCCCAAATCGTAACCGTAGTAATCCGTAGCCGACCGCGCATTCCATTTGAAGGCGGTTCGTCCACCGTCCTTCGAGATAACCGGCACGAACAGATAGTCGCCGTTCAGCTCCAAACGGGAGTGTGTGTACATGGCTTTCAGCCGTTTAAGTTCCGCTTGTTCTATCTCCGTCTGATTCCGGTAATCCGTTATCAGCGGACTGTTCTCTTTGGCTGTTTCTATATAGTAATACAGAGAACATTCTTGTATCTTCTGCCCATACGAATACAGCCAAACTAAACTAAATGTAAGGGATAATAATAATCGGTTCATATTCTACTTTTAAGTTTTCGGCAAAAGTAGAACAGAACTTTGAAGAAATTTGGGAGAAAATGAAATTCAATGATATTCATATCTATATATTCGTTGCTTAGGCACTTATATCTCATACCGTATCCTTTCCGTAAAGAATGGAAAATCACCATATTTTCACTACACTGCCAATGATTTTATAGAAAATCAATGCCTTTCGCAATTTAGATTAGACTTGTTACGATGAAAAATATAAAGGGTACTGTAATTGAGTGTCTAATAAAAGAAATTAAGAAGAAAGCAACTAATGGCCTTTTTAAAAAGGATTATATATATTGAATCTCTGTTCTTTATAAGTTTCTCTCTAAATAATTGGTGTATACTTTTAAATAAGTATTTAGGTAAATAAAAAATAAATGAGAATCATATTGCTTTCAATGATTTTTTGTACATTTGCGTTTAAGTTTAGGCGTTCTTTATACTTAATGCAAAATATGACTAATACGAGCAATTTGCTCGTTTCTAAATCGTTACCTATTGTAGAATATATGTTTTATAATCCATTGAATTTCAATCAGGAAATAGATTTTGAATATCTTGCAACGTGAGTCGTCAACCGTTTCTGTATTCCGCAAATATCGGCTATTTCCTTTAGGTAAGCATTCATCTTTTGGTTGCTCAGCACAGGCAGGAGCACATTTTTTGCTACGCAATCCGGTTGGTTAGAATACTTGTCTATCAGCTTGGGGGCAGGGGATATGACGGGGATGTTACACATCTGTTTTATTTTTTGGCAGGCATTCCGAATCCATAGATTATCCTCATTATCCCTTACAAGATGCTCCTTGCTAAGCTGCTGGACATCCGCAAAAGCCATGCCGGTCAGGCAGCAGAAAGCAAAGACATCCCGTACCTGCTCCAGCTGTTTGATATCGAAATCCTTATCCATCAGCCTGTCGAGTGCCTCCCCGTTTTTCAGCAGCGTCTGTCGCTTGATGTAAAACAACACACTCAGTGTACTACGTCTTTTTTCAACTCCCATACTTCTTGTATTTTTAAGTGGTACAAAGTTAAATCGTATTGTTCCAAATCAGATTATGCAAAATATTGAGAATCAGCGAAAACAAAACTAAATCGTTGGACTTTTTTCTTCCCCGAAAAATCCAACGGATAAGCCAGTGCCAACTGCGTTATTCCGCTGCTTTTAGGTGTGGATAACCCAGGATACAAAGTGCGGCAGATAAGAAATGGTCTGCGTTACTTTTTTGAACTTCATAAAGAACATCTCGTTCAGAAGAACCGCAAATGCGATTGCTGCGATCGTTCCAACCGCGATGTCA